>Ga0137427_10000929_pt1 | contig 13913 bp, 10 predicted proteins | sample EasRivERMZT700_2_FD_102309 | JGI IMG/M metagenome (GOLD analysis project Ga0137427, IMG submission 102309) | Soil microbial communities from meander-bound floodplain in the East River, Colorado, USA - East River MetaG ERMZT700_2 | ecosystem: Environmental > Terrestrial > Soil > Floodplain ...
CGCCCGCGTGGTACAATTCATCTCTTATGAAGGCGATCGAACCCGAGACTGTACAGCGTGAAAATTTCTTCACCACGACCGCCAGTTCCCTCGTCAATTGGGCCCGCAAAGGGTCTCTCTGGCCCTATCCGTTCGGGACCGCGTGTTGCGCAATCGAGTTTATGGCGACCGTGGGATCTCACTACGATTTGGCGCGCTTCGGGTCGGAAGTCGTACGTTTCGCGCCCAAACAGTCGGACGTGCTGATGGTTCTTGGCACGATCAACGACAAGATGGCGCCCGTGCTCAAACAGATTTATGACCAGATGGCCGAACCCCGATGGGTCATCTCGATGGGCGCCTGCGCGACTTGCGGCGGCTTTTACCGTGCATATCACGTGATGCAAGGCATCGACGAGATCATCCCGGTTGACGTTTATATCCCAGGCTGCCCGCCCACTCCCGAAGCCGTCCTCGACGCGGTCATACTGCTGCAACGACAAATCGAGAAAGATGTACGGCTTTCATACGAGCGGCATCCTCGACAAACGAAGCTCAGGACTCCGGAACTCGACGCTACCGTTCATGGTCTCGAACCGCCGCCTCGGGCTCTTATCCGCTTTCTCGACGAAAACCAGGATGTTCACGGTCCGATTGCCGATGCCATCAAGCGCAAGTTTCCGAACGACCTGGTCAGCATGAGGGAATTCCGTGGCGATCTGTCCGTCACGGTCAAACGAGAAAACATCAAGCAGATCCTGCAAACCCTCAAGACCGATCCCGAATTCGACTTCAAGATGCTGCTCGACGTGACAGCCGTCGATTACCTCCAGGAACGGCCCGCACGATACGACGTTGTGTACCACCTGCTGTCGTTGTCGAGCAAACATCGACTACGGCTGAAAGCTCCAGTACCGGGCGACGACCCGACGATCGATTCCGCCATCAGCATTTGGAAAGGCGCCGACTGGTCCGAGCGCGAAGCCTTCGATATGTATGGGATCACCTTCAAAGGTCACCCGGACCTTCGTCGTATCCTGACGCATTCGCAGTTTCAAGGTCACCCGTTGCGCAGAGACTTTCCGCCCGGCCAGCGCACAATGTGCACCGAAACAATCGACCTCCCGGTTGTCGAACGCGCAAAAAAGTACGCAGAATCGACGGGATTGTCGCATCCGACCATCCTGAATGTGGGCCCGCAGCATCCGGCCATGCACGGCACGTTCAGGCTGCAGGTTGCCGTGGACGGCGAAAGGATCATCGACGCCGATACCGAAATCGGCTTCCTGCATCGATGTTTCGAAAAGATGTCGGAAACTCACATGTACTGGCAGGTGATTCCCTTCACCGATCGCCTGAACTACATGTCGGCGATGATGAACGGCGTAGCGTACGCCATGTCGGTTGAGAAGATGTTCGGCGTCGAAATCCCGAAGCGCGCCCAGTACATCCGCGTCATCCTTTCGGAATTCAGCCGCATCGCCGACCACCTCGTGTGCATTGGAACGAACCTGGTGGACCTCGGCGCTTTGACCAACTTCTGGTATGGATTCCGGCCGCGGGAAGAAATTTACGATCTGCTCGAGTCCTGTTGCGGTGGACGACTGACCGTCAGCTATGTTCGCATCGGCGGCGTTTCGCAGGACGTTCCGGATGATTTTGTCCCGCGTGTGCGAAAGCTTCTCGAGTCGATCCCGCCATATGTTGCCGACATCGAGAAGATGAATCGTCACAACAAGATCTTCAAATTACGGGCCCAGGGAGTTACTGCAATCTCAGCCGAGGACGCCATCGACTGGGGGTTCACCGGTCCCACGCTTCGCGCGGCCGGCGTGCCTTACGACGTTCGCAAGTGGTTTCCGAATTACGATTACGATCAGTTCGAGTTTGATATTCCGGTGGGCGATCGCGGAGACGTCTACGATCGGTACCTCGTCCGCATCGAGGAAATCCATCAAAGCCTGCGGATCATCAAACAGGCCGTCGAAAACCTGCCGCAAGGTCCGTTCCAGATAGACGATCGGCGAATCAGCCTGCCTCCCAAGAAAGGTGTCTATTCGAACATCGAAGATCTGATGAACCATTTCGAATTGATTCAGGACGGCATTCTTCCACCGATCGGCGAAGTGTACTCGTATTGGGAAGCCGCCAACGGCGAACTCGGGTTTTATCTCATCAGCAATGGGACGAAGCGGCCATACCGACTGCGCTGCCGAGGAGCATGTTTTTACATCTTCCAGGCATTTAGTCATCTGGTGAAGGGCGCCTATATGTCGGACGCGGTCGCGGCTTTGGGATCTCTGAACATCGTCGCCGGTGAACTCGAAAAATAGCGAAAAAGTAGGATGATGCGAATGGAATACTTCACGAAGGCGACACTCTCCGAGGCGGCAGAAGCGCTGCTGCGTTTCGACGTCGATTCGATCAACCACGTCGTCGCCGCACAGCGTGGACGCGCACCGGAGATTTGGCTGGTGGATGCAAATGCCTATGAACGCGACGGCCGCGTCCTCCGCGACAGCCCGTCGTCCAGACTGCTGGCGTACTCCCCGACCGATCGTGTCCTCTACGCCAACGACGGCTGCAACTCCTGCACGCGTCGCTTAAAAGCCTCCCTTGAATCGTTCACGGATTCCGAACTTCAGACGTTTGCCGAAGACAACGATCTCCGGCTCGAGTTATTGGAGCGACTGGCGGAAATGGCAAGGTGAAGTCCCGGGATCATTTCACACGTGACATGTGACGCGTGACATTTGATAGCCGGGGAACCGCGGCCCTCAGATGTTAAATGTCACGCGTCACATGTCACGTGTCAAATGATCCCGGGTTTCTCCCTATCGGCTGGCCTTCACTCCTACCCGACGGCAAAACTCCGCGATCCTGCAGCGTGAGCAAAATGGGCTGATCGGTTTACACAGGTTCTGCCCGTACGCCACCAGCAAGTCATTGAAGACAATCCAGTATCGCTTGGGCAGCTTGCGCCTGAGCGCCATCTCGGTATCGTCCGGTGTTTTTGTTTTAACGTAGCCCAGGCGGTTGGAAATGCGATGGACATGCGTATCGACGGCGATGCCGTGTTTTCGAAACGCGATGGTGACGACAATGTTCGCTGTCTTCCGGCCCACTCCGGGAAGTGAAAGCAGATCGTCAAGATCGGATGGTACCTTGCCAGCGAATCGATCCAGAAGGTGCTCGCAGATCTGGTGAATGGTCCGCGCTTTCACGCGATAGAAGGCCACGGGATAGATTGCTTTTTCGATGGTGTCTACAGGTGTCGAAAGCGTCTGTCGAGGATCGGCAGCGATGGCAAAGAGTCGTTCGCTGGCAGCAATCGTAGTCTTGTCCTGGGTCCGCAGGCTGAGCAGACACGAAATAAGAACCGTAAAGGGCGTCTCCGCGTAATGCGCGATTGCCGGTACCGGCCACTGACGGATTTCCTTCCGCAATATCGGTACGATTCGGTGTATATCTTCTGAGCGCATGAATCCTTTCGATCGATGTTCTGAAACCTACAGCAAGTTTCGACCGGAGTATCCCGAGGACCTCATCGATCGCATCCAGTCGCTGCTCGTGGCGAATGACTCGCTTCTCCTCGACATTGGAGCTGGAACCGGCAAAGCAAGCGCGCAACTCGCAGCGCGAGGCATTTCCGTTATTTCACTTGATCCCAGCCGGCTGATGATCCGGCAGGGACTTCGATCTTATCCCAACCTTCGCTATGCCTGCTCGACCGCCGAACAGCTCGCCGTCTCATCGCATTCAGCGGACGCCGTGATCTGCGCGCAAGCCTTCCATTGGTTCGATGCCCAGCAGGCACTTGCAGAATTCGCGCGGGTCTTGAAACCCCGCGGGCATGTTTGCTTGTTTTGGAACACGCGCGACACGGAGCTTGAAGCGGCCCAGTACTTCGATGAATTGATCCACAAATGGAACCCGGGACACGATCCCGGCTATCGCAAGAAAGACTGGGCGAAATCCATCGCAGCCAGCGGGCTGTTTCCATCGATCGAACATCAGCGATTCAGAATGGCCGTTCCGATGACGGTCGATGAGTGGATCGGCCTTTCCCGAAGCATCTCGTACGTACAATCCATGGGAGCCGAGAAACTGCGGAACTTCGAAGCTGCACTGCGCGAAGGTCTCAGCCGGCTGAAGGCGACGGACTGCGCTTACATCACCGAACTATGGCTTGCGCAATAAGACCAGTGCCGGCGGCCCCCAGCACCAGCCACGGCGCACTCCGGCGATATCGCCAGAGAATAACGGCGGCGGCCACAGCGATAACCCACGAAAACAAATCAACGAATGCAGATTGCGCAAGCTGCCACGTGACGATGACCATCAGAGCGACAGCCGCGACATTGATTCCATCCAATGCCGGCTGTGCAATCCGATTCTCCCGAAGCCGGCGAACAAAGCGGTGTGTCAATCCGACGAAGATGAAGCCCGGCAAGAAAATGCCGATCGTCGCAACGATTGCGCCGGTCGAACCCGCCACCAGATAGCCGACGAAAGTTGCCGTCGTGAACAGAGGGCCGGGAGTGATCTGGCCAACCGCAATCGCATCCATCAACTGTTTCTCCGTGATTATTCGGAATTGCTCCACCAGATCCGCTCGGAGAAAGGCGACGAGAACATAGCCGCTGCCAAAGAGTACCGATCCGACCTTCAGGAAATAGAGAAAAACATCCGGCGGAAGCATTGCCAGGGAGCCTCGGAGGGCGCTGCTTCGATGCCAGGCCAACGACAAAAGCGCGGATCCGAACAATACGAAAAGCTCACCGATTCCAAAGACGCTCGCCGCAATCGCGCCGATTCCGAGCGCCACGAGAAACCTCGTTTTGAGCGCCGAGATCCCCAGGTCGAGAATCGCCAGCAGAATGATCACAATCACCACCGGCTTGATCGCGTAAAGCATCCATTCGAATTGAGGCAATGTTCCGAAGCGCACATAAACCGCTGCGATCGCGCCGACCAGCAACGCCGATGGTGTAATAAAACACGCACCGGCAACGATGAGCCCGGCAAGTCCGGCGCGGGCGCATCCAATATGGATCGCCATTTCCGTCGAGTTTGGGCCGGGAATGAAATGAGTCGCCCCGAGGAGATCGAGGAACTCTCTTGCCGTCAGCCATTGCCGCCGCTTGACGAACTCATCGTGCATGTTTGCTATGTGGGCTGTGGGACCACCGAACGAAGTCACGCCGAGTCGAAAGAAAATAGCAGCGAGTTCCGCCAGAGAAGACTTTGTCTCGGTCATAGGCCCTTCAAGGGTACTATTACGCGCAATGGATTGGATGCGACTTGCCATCGAATTGACGCGCGAAGCAATGCGATCCGGAAGCACGGACCTTCAGAAACCTGCGGAGCCGACCGATCTTGGAACCGCACTCACGCAGCAATTCGCGCTCATCGATCGCAATGTCGACTCCGTCGTGCGGACACTGAATGCCCACAACACGAAACTGGAACGAGCGCTGCGCAGGCAGAGAATCTGGAACTACGCGCTTACGGCAGGTCTTGTCGTCGCGGTGGCGCTTGGACTGTGGACTATATTAAGGTGAGTGGAACTCCAATAACTCTATGAAACACGTGGCTCTCATATTTGCACTTGTACTGACCGCCACCCTGAGCTTCACTCAAACGACAACGAAAACGGCGACCGCTATATCGTCGAAGGTAGTCAACTCCGACCAACTCCTTGAAGACGTGCGCACCCTCTCAGATGACGCGATGGAGGGCCGAAGGTTCGGGACACCGGGCGGCGCAAAGGCGCGCGCATACGTTGCACGCAGATTCGGTGAAGTGGGCCTCAAACCGTTCTTCGGTGAATCCTTCGAGCAAGCGGTGACTCATACGGGAAACGGCACGACAACGAAGGGCGCGAACATCGTCGGCGTTGTCCGCGGAAAGACCAGCCCGGAACGCTTTCTGGTCGTCACCGCCCACTACGACCATCTGGGCGTGAGAAACGGGCAGGTGTTCAACGGTGCGGACGACAATGCTTCCGGCGTGTCGGCGCTTCTACAAACCGCTGCTCAGTTCAGCAGGGAGCCGCCCGAACACTCCATCCTTTTCGCCGCTCTCGATGGCGAAGAAGGACCGGGAGCGGGAGCCCGGACGCTTGTCTCGTCATTGCTCGAAGGCAAGCGCAGCGTCCTTCTCAACATCAACCTCGACATGGTCAGCCACAGCACCCGCAGCGAACTCTACGCCGCCGGGGCGCACCACTATCCTTTCCTGAAACCGCTCGTCGAGCGAGTGGCCGGGCGTTCGCCAGTGAAGCTGCTGATGGGTCACGATAGGCCGGAGTTGGGGCGGGACGACTGGACAGGACAATCGGATCACTACGCCTTCCACCGAGAAAAAATCCCATTCCTCTATCTAGGCGTCGAGGACCACAAGGATTATCACCGGGCTTCCGACGACTTTGAGACGATCACGCCCGAATTCTTCGTGCGTGCCGCCGAAACGATTCTCGAGCTGGTGAAGATGATTGATGAGGAACAGACGAAAGGCAAACAGTAGACTGCCCAACCGGAAGGACAAAGCCATGAACTTCAAATCGAGATGGATGCTTGTGATTCTGCTGGCCCTCGCCCTGGCGATTCCAGGTTTCATGCTGGCACAACAACGTGGCTCAAACAGCCCGTTTCCCGGTGGCGCAAATCCCGATGGTTCGCTTCGACCGGACCGGCGGCTCAGCAGTTTGTTCACTCAGGACGCGTATACCGAATACGCCTTGCTGGATCCGAGCACGCAGTCGTTTCGCATTCGTTTTCTTCCCGAAGAGACTCGAGTCGGCGCGACGACGCTGGTCAACGCGACTCGGGCCGGCAGCAAAGGTGAAAACATCGAGGTCTACGATCCACGAACGGGAAAGCCGGTCAAATTTGAATATATCCTTGGTGCGAACGGCAGCTATGCGATCCATGCGCAATTGCCGATTCCCGTTCCAGAGGGTGGAGTCGGCCGCGTTCTGATTTACAAGACGTATCTGGATGCGCGAAGTTACACATCGTACGCGGAAGCCAATCCGGATTTCGGAATTCAAGCCGGCGATATTTCCTGGGTTCGCAGTTTGAGCGGTTACCGTCTCGGTGTCATTCTACCGAAGGGATATTCCTTTTTGTCATCGAACGTCGCCGCTCAAATAAGCACCTTACCTGACGGACGCTTGAAGGTTCATTTTGCGAATCCGAGCGGGTTGAGTAACCCGTTCACCGTACACGCTCGAAAGACAACGACGCAATTCGCTGCCACTGCGTTCACAGACATGTTCTTCGATGACGTGAAGACGCTGTACGACCTCGATCAGCCGGAGTCTCACACATTGAAGGTCCAGCAGATCTACAGTAACTACCAAAAAGGAGAAAAGCAGAAGCTCGAACTGCTCACCTATGCTCCGCTCCAGGATTTGAAGGTTATCGACCTGGATACGGCCAAACCGCTCATTACTTCGAAAGAAGGCAATGCAACGGTCGTGAAGCTGGAAGTCCCGATCGTGGACGATAAGCAAAGCGCCCACCTGAAGCTCGATGGAAAGCTCCTCGATGCAAACTACAAGGTTGTTAACGGAACGCTCACTTTCGATCAAACGATGAAAGGCTTGCGCAACACTGTTCTGCTTCCGGCGGGATGGGACGTTGCTTCTGTTTCGCAGTCAGGCATCGTCGGCATTTATCAGGGGCGTGTCTTCGTTGCGTTTATCAATCTCAACGCCGAAAACCAATATCGCGTGTCGATCACTGCAAGGAAGAAGCCGTTCCAGGGTCAGTAATCAATTGGAACCACCCCGGTCGCCGCGTTCCTCGGCATAACCTGACTCAAAGAGTGGGGGAATTGGAGATTGGACGAATCCTGCATTGCCAAACCGAAATCCCGAAATCTCCTGAGGAACTGCGTTTCGGTCAGGAGCAATTTGATCGGGTGCCGACGCCCGTAGTCCGCGGGCTTTAGCCCGCGGAACCCGCAGGCTGAAGCCTGCGGGCTACAAGATCGTTCCGCTACTGAAACTGGCCGCCCGGCGGCTAAGCTGCTCAAATCGGACGGAATTCGGGGTCAGGCACGTAAAGCTGATAAAACAAGTGCCTGACCCCATTCGTCCATTTTGAGATTTCGAGATAGCAATGCAGGATTCGTCCAATCTCCAATCCCCCACTCTTTGAGTCAGGTTACGTAAATGCCCTTTGAAGGAGGGGCAGCGAGCCGAGGAGCGCGGCGAGCGGGTGGTTTCCAATTCGATCACACGTTCATCGTCGCTACAAGACCGTGCAAAGCTTGTCAGATTTGATTCTGACCCTTCTTACCGGCATAATGCTGCGCCAACTATAAACAGGGGAAGATCGAATGTCTTTGCGATGGCTAACATCTTTGATCATCGTGATGTCGGCGTCATGCTTCACGCTGACCGCCCAGGATCCGCCCGCGGAAACGCCTGCAGCCGCAGCCCTGCGCATTCGTCGCACAGATGCGGAGAATCGAGCGCTGTTTCAGAGTGCCGAGACGCTTCCGATTACGATCGAAGCGAACTTTGGTTCGGTAACAAGGGATCGCGATCTGGAGAGCACAAAACAGTTTCCAGGACGGGTCAAGATCGCTGATGGCGACCGCACTGTCGAGATTCCAGTGCAGATATCCGCGCGGGGCCATCTCCGGCGAAAAACCTGCGACTTTCTTCCGCTTCAAGTCGCATTTTCAAAACCGGAGGCTAAAGGAACGGTTTTCGATATGCGTGCAGCAGCTCTCAAGCTGGTGACGCACTGCAACGCCACGAGTCAATACGAACAGTTCATTCTCAAAGAGTACCTGGCTTATCGACTCTCCAACATCATAACGCCCCGTTCATTCCGCGCCCGCCTGGCAAAAGCGACTTACGTTGATGCGACGAGAGGAAAGCCCCTTCTCTCACGCTATGCGATTTTTCTCGAAGACGACGACGACGTAGCGCGCCGGCTGGAAGGCAAGGCCTCGGATCGTCTAAAGATCCCATTTGTTCAGTTGCACCCGGTTGCCCTCCTGCAGATGATGATCTTCCAGTTCATGATCGGCAATACTGACTATTCCATCATGGCTCAACACAACATTCGCATTGTCGAGACGTCGGTTGGCCTGACTTACCCTATCCCGTACGACTTCGATATTACCGGTCTTGTCCGCGCCCCTTATGGCATCCCGGATCCGCGCCTTCACCTGCGAGATCTGACACACCGGCTTTACCGGGGACCCTGTCGTACAGTGGAGCAACTGGAACCCATGCTCAACACGTTCCGCATAAAGAAAGCGGAAATGCTTGCCGCAATAACGTCCGTGCCGGACTTGAACAAATTTAATCAAGGGGAGATGACGCGCTTTCTGAACTTGTTCTTTTCGATGATCGATAAGCCGTCGTCTGTGAAACGCTACCTGATTGACACCTGCGTCAAAGGCGGCCTCTGAAGACATCGGAGCGGGGACGGGGGCAATTGACACGTGACGGGTGACGTTTGACATCCGAGGGGAAGTCAAACCGAGTAGAATGTGAGACCGGAAGGTCACAATGTCGGAACCGAAGGAAGTCGAGCGCGCCAAGCGAGAGGCGGAGGCCGACATGGTCACATCAAATCAGCCGACTCTCGCCGGCAGCACGATCGGCCACTTTGAAGTGATTTCGCTCATCGGACAAGGGGGCATGGGCGCTGTCTATCGCGCCCGCGATACCCATCTGGGACGAACGGTTGCACTCAAACTTCTCGGCCCGTCGCTTCTGGGTGACACGCAGTCCCACTCTCGATTCATTCGTGAAGCCCGTTTGGCCGCCACACTGGATCATCCGAACATCTGCACTGTGTTCGACGTGGGTGAGAGCCAGGGCCATCACTTCATCGCCATGCAGTTGGTGGAAGGCCAGACGCTGCGACACGTGATCGATGGCCGACCTATGCCGGTGGAATCTCTGCTTTCGATCGCGTCCCAAATTGCAGATGCGATGGCAGCCGCTCACCATCAGGAGATCATTCACCGCGACATCAAGCCTGAGAACATCATCATCAGTCCCGCTGGACAGATAAAGGTTTTGGACTTCGGCCTGGCGATGCTTATCGAAGATCAGGGCGTGAACCTGACGCGCTCGGAGTGCATTGTTGGAACTCCGGCGTATATGTCGCCGGAACAGGCGCGTGGAGAGAAAGCGGATCGGCGGTCCGACATATTTTCATTGGGCGTGGTCCTTTACGAAATGGCGACGGGTCGCGTTCCTTTTCGAGGCGCATCTTCGGTTGAAACGATGAATGCCATCATCGCTCACCCGCATTCGCCCGTTCGGGAAATCAATGGCAAAGTGCCATCCGACCTGGCCGCCATCATTGACCGTGCTCTCGCCAAAACAGTAACCGCCCGGTACCAGTCCGTTGACGAATTGGTCTCTGACCTGCGACGTGTCGCAACAAGCCTCACCTCTCAACCGTCAACTTCCACGGGCTCGCGCCGGGTTTATCCAGTCGCTGTCGCTGTTCTGCTGACATTTGTCCTTGCAGCTGGCGCGTGGTTCGGCTGGCATCGTTTACGTGAAACACAGGCGAGAGGTCAGGTTTCTCGAATTGAAGAGCTTGCCCGTGAAAAGAAGTTCACCGAAGCGCATGATCTCGCGAAAAGTGTACGAGAGTTTATTCCCTCAGACCCGAAACTGACTCGGCTCATGCGAACGATCTCCGACACGATTACTCTAACCACCGAGCCGGCGAACGCGAAGGTTTACCTGAAACGCTATGTCGAAGGCGCAGCCTCAGAGTCGATGCCAACGGTATTCGCAGGCACGACTCCGTTGTCAGAATTCGAGTTTGCAAGAGGCTCTTACATTCTCCGTGTTGAGAAGGATGGGTATACCCCGTTCGAGCGCAGCATAACCAGCTTTTCCGTGGGTGATCCGAATTCGCCAGCGGCTTCCCCGCCAATCCAGATCAGTCTTACTCTGAGTCCCACAGGCCAAACCCCCACCAACATGGTCTACGTACCGGGCGGCGCCTATCGACTGGTCGGATCACGCCGTCCGACGGATGCGCAGATCCAACTGGCCAGCTTCCATGTGGACAAATACGAAGTTTCCAACCAGGAATACAAGGAATTCGTGACCTCGGGCGGATACCTTAAGAAGGAATTCTGGAAGCATCCTTTTGTTAAGGAAGGCAGAGTAATTTCCTTAGAGAATGCCATGCTGGAACTCAGGGATCGAACCGGCTTGCCTGGACCCCGAGGATGGTCCAACCAGGATTATCCGAACGGCAAGGAACGTCATCCCGTCACCGGGATTACATGGTATGAAGCTGCAGCGTACGCCGCCTTTCGCGGGAAGACTCTTCCGACCGTGTTTCAATGGGAGAAGGCGGCACGAAACGGAGTCAGCGTTGCGCTGGGCAACATCATGCCCTGGGGATTCTTAACAACGATAACCGATCGCGCCAACTTGAATTCGAGCGGCACAGTTCCCTCCGGTACCTTCGAGTTTGGGATAAGCCCGTTTGGCGCGCACGACATGGCGGGAAACGTTTCGGAGTGGTTTGCCAACGAAACGTCAGCGGGCTTCCTCATCGGCGGCGCGTCATGGGCGGACCCGGCATACCTGTTCGGGAATTACGGACCCTTTCCTCCTTTCTTCAGCTCGGATCGAATAGGTTTTAGATGCGTCTTAAACGCTACTGATACAACGGGCGACCAGGGTGCATTTCGAATTCAGCTCGAAGATGAAGTTCCCAAGTACACACCGGCGGCCGAGAATCAGGTCCGAACCTGGATGGAGAACTATCGGTACGACCAGATACCTCTTGAAGCCAGCATCCTCGAGACAACGGAGACAAACGAGTGGACTCGCGAAAAAATTACTTTTGCCAGCGCAGGAAGTAAGCGAGCACTCGCTTACCTCTACCTACCGAAGCATTTTCCGAGGCCGCTTCAGGTCATCCACTTCTTTCCTGGCGGCGACGTGGGCAACCGAATCCGCACGGTTCCACAATCGGTCGAATCACAATATGCAGCTCTGGTGCGTTCAGGACGTGCCGTATTCATCGTCGTCCGGGAGGGTTGGCTCGAGCGCGACCGTCCTCCAGGGTTTGTGTCGCCGGCAGTCGATACTGCGGAATACGCCGAACTGATTAAGTTTCATGTCACCGAGCTTCGCCGCGGCCTGGACTACCTCGGAACTCGTCCCGAAGTTTCGATGCAACAGGTAGGGTTTTTGCAGGCAAGCGCCGGAGGATTCCCGCTCCTGCTCTCGGCTGTTGAGACACGTTACCGCTCCATGGCCTTATGGGGCGCCGGAATCGACAAGCTATCTACACAAGCACGAGCGGACGTAAACGTCGTGAACTTCGTTCCACAAATACGTGTTCCCATCCTGCTCCTGCATGGTCGCTATGATGAGACCGCACCGGTCAAGAACAATTTGGAGCCGCTGATGGCGCTGATTCGCGCCCCAAAACGTTTGAAGCTTTTCGACGGTGGACACTTGCCGAACGCGGAGTTCATGATTCCCGAACTGAATGCGTGGTTCGACGAAACCATCGGAGCCGTTCGGCGAAACTAGCTCATGATTAATTCGCCTGAAACTCGGCGACGACTGGATTGTGGTCACTCATCCGGCTCCATCGCGATCCGCGGACCACGCGGCAAGACTTTAACCGGGTCAGCCAGGAACTGGGGACAAATATGCCATCGCAGTGGTACGGAGCGCTGCGATTCGCCATCCACCGCAGAGTTTGCGCGAGGGGCTTGCCGGGATTCGCGGCCTGCCAGCAACTCACCAAATCGAACTCGTGAGTCATGCGTTCAAGGATCTCGCGCTCACCACGCATGATCTTGAGTCGCTCGCTGGGCTGACGATATCCCACCGCTACGTTGAAGTCGCCGCCAAGGATCAAATCGGCGCCGTCCCGCAACGTCGCAATGCGATCGAGGATCCGGTGCATCGTGCGGATATAGCCGCGGTCACCGACGGGGGCATGAATACTGAACACTTTTACAGGGCGTTTCGACCATGAAGTGTTGTTGATGTTGCCGCCGACTACCCAACCGTCGTAATCCGGGATCGCGATTGGCGTCAACGCAACGGATCGCGCGAGGAGCCCGCTCCCCCAGCATCGGCTTCCGGCGGCCTGCCAGGCAAACGTATCGCTCTCGTTATGGCGGAAACTTTCGCCGGGCGAATTCTGAGGTGGCCGGCATTCCTGCGCCAGGATCAGATCCGGTGTGAAAGTGCGAACCACTCGAGACCAGTGGCCACTGCGATTGAGACTTCCACCGCTAAGAAAGTTGTATGCAACGATTCGCATTAGCCCCACGGTTGAGAATTGAAAACTGATTGTTGAATATTGTCTATTGACCGTTGGAATTCGGGGTCTGGCACTTGTTTTATCAGCCTTACGTGCCTGACCCCGAATTCCAACGGTCAATAGACAATATTCAACAATCAATTTTCAACCGTGGGATGGGAACTCTACGTATGGGCGAGATAGTCGTATGCCAGGCGTACCACCATCGAGCCTTCGCCTACTGCTGATGCGACACGATTCATTGCTCCGGCTCTGACATCGCCTGCCGCAAACAGTCCGGGGATGCTGGTTTCGAGTGCCAACGGGTCCCGGTCCTCTTTCCATACTTTCGGGAATGCTTCATGGAACAAAAGATCGCGCCCGGTGATGACAAAACCTTTCTCGTTCCGAAGGACGGTTTCAGGCAACCATTCGGTATTCGGCCGGGTGCCGATGAAGACGAACAGCGCATCGAATTCCTCCATCGAAGTCCCAGTGGATTCCGCTGTCCTCAGACAAACGCGTTGCAGTCGCTGGTCGCCCTCCACGCGTTCGATTTCAGTTCGCCCACGCACACGAATATTTTGGGCTTGTTCGATTTGCTGAATGAGATAGTGCGACATCGAGTCAACCAGACCTTCTCGGCGGACCACG
>Ga0137427_10000931_pt1 | contig 13895 bp, 11 predicted proteins | sample EasRivERMZT700_2_FD_102309 | JGI IMG/M metagenome (GOLD analysis project Ga0137427, IMG submission 102309) | Soil microbial communities from meander-bound floodplain in the East River, Colorado, USA - East River MetaG ERMZT700_2 | ecosystem: Environmental > Terrestrial > Soil > Floodplain ...
CCATGGAGCCGGAGAGAGGAAATCGGCATGCTGGCCGCCGAGCCTGAATTCATTGACCATTCTGGGCGTCAATGTCGATGTGAGGTTGCCGGAGAAGAAGTAGTCGATGTTTCTGGACTTGCCGCTCGGGCCGCCTGGAAACGGGGCCGCCAAAAAACCGTTTACTGAATTGGTTAGTTCTCTGGTGTAACTGCCATTCATCGTGTGTCTCGAATTGAATGTGTGATCGATCTTGATGTTGTATTGATCGCGGTTTGTTCCGCCCGCACGGCTCCACGTGTATCCTGCGGTGTTCAATCCGTCGCCGGATCTGAAGTTGTTGGGTGATGGCATCAACTTCAACATTGCCGAGACCGCACCCGTTCGGTCTGGTGTCAAACGATTGGGATCGCGGCCAAACAAGTTCACTTCCTGAAGTTGTGCGCCGGGAGTCGGCGGCCGCGGCGAGCCGTCAAGGTTCACCGTTGGAAGAGTCGCATTGGCATTTCCGTTTTGCACGTTTTCATAGAATCGGAAAATGCCCTGGCGAGCCTGGTCCGTGAAAGTCACGCTCGTAACAGAGTTCTTTGTCACTTCGCGCTGGCCGTCAAAAAGGAAATGGAAGAACGTCCTGTTCCTGATGATCGGTCCGCCGATCCGGGCGCCGAACTGATTCCGGATAAGAACGTTGCGCGGCGTTCCGCGCAGGTTGTTGAACCAGGTGTTGGCATTCAAAACCGTGTTGCGATGCGATTCGAAAATGCTGCCGTGAAATTCATTCGTTCCGGATCGCGTCAGCATTTGCACCTGACCTGCGCCCCGTCCGAATTCCGCGTCAGCCGGCGACGTCACCACACGCACTTCCTGAATCAAATCGGTAGTCGTATTGATCACGGAAGTGACGCCCTGATTGATGTGCTGCTCCATCACGTTAATGCCGTCACGAGTGATGTTCAACGCTCCGATTCGCGCTCCCGCCAGATTCTCTCCAACGATTCCGGCCTGCGTCGCAACAAGATCCAGTGCGTTGCGGGACGGCAGCGGCAGTTGAGTAACGGCCATGCCGGTGATCATGCCGCCCACGGAACTGGTGCCGAGAGCAACCGCCATTTCCATCGACGCCGTCACTTCAATCGCCGTTGCTTCCGCGCCAACTTCCAACCGCAAGTTCAAACTGATCCGCGCGGCGACTTCGACACGGACATCGTTATTGACGAGCTTTTTGAATCCGGGTAGCTCACCTGTGACCCTAAAGAGGCCCGGTTGAACGCTTGGAAAACTATAAACACCGGCCTCATTACTGATGGTGGTTGAAGCGACACCGGTTTGAGTGTTCTCCAGTGTCACCGAGACCCCAGGTAAGACCGCTCCGGTCTGATCGGTCACAGTTCCCGAAATCGCGCCGTTGCTGCCTTGGCCGAGCGCAAAGCTCGATGTGAATACGGCGACGACTAACACGACGAATGTTGCACTCAATCTCATGTGAAGAGTCCTCCCTCGCTTCAAAGGCGTTCCTGCATACAAGCCTCAAAAACGGACGAATGTTGTTCCGTGGGTCGAATTGGTTGTGCCAATTACATTCGCGGCGGAGGGTATTGGCAAGGAGAAAAGATCAGGAGAAGCTCGAACTTGAGCCGATGGGGGAACAAAATTTCGAGATTGAACGAATCCTGCACCTCAAATAACCTCAAATCCGAAATCCGAAACCTCAAATTGGACGACCCGAAGGAACCCTGTCCGCAATTTGGTCCAATCTGAGGTTTCGGATTTCGGATTTGAGGTGCAGGATTCGTTCAATTTCGAAATTTTGTTCCCCCATCGGCCCAATATGGACGCGCCTTCGGCGTGATGAGGGTATGCGGTTACCACAATCGTCCGTAACTCTTACATCTCATTTGCACTAACACTGGCACTCCGTTTGCACGCCGACTGCACTGAGGTGTGCCACATGAGCAAGTTCAGGCTTCTATTGATGCTTTACTTCGCCGTGAATGCGCATGAAGCCTTGGCGCAGTGCAGCGCCGACGCGCAGTTACTTGCAAAAGCTCCCCACACTTATGCGGCGACAAGTGCCGCCATTGCCAGCAGTTTCCAAGGTTTCTCGATTGTGGATCGAGGAGCAGTTTCGTTCGACACACTGGGCGAGGCAGGTGCGATGACTGTCGGGTATGCTCGAGTTCAGCCTAATACGGGAAGCACCACGCCAGCGGGATTTCTTACCTTTCAATACAGGCAAAATAGCGTTCTCGTCGGACAGGCGAGCGTTCCCGCTACTGCGACGACTCAATCCGGCCGGATCTATGCTGAAGTAGGAGGTCCTGTAAACACCGGGATTGCTATCGCCAATCCGAATCCCTTCGCTGTGAATATAACCTTTGATTTTACCGATTCGGCAGGGCAATCCATTCGAACCGGATCGTTTCAACTGGAGGCGAACAGTCAGATTGCGAGATTCCTGGACCAAAGCCCATTCAGTGTCGGTGCATCGATCCGGGGTGCAATGACGTTCACCGCCTCAGATCCTGTGGGAGTCATTGCCTTGCGTGGCTACACCAATGAAAGGTCCGAGTTCCTGATCACCACACTTCCGGTTGCCGCTCTTGGCGGCTCCGGCAATGCCCCTGTGTACATGCCGCACTTCGCTGACGGTGGCGGTTGGACGACTCAGGTCGTTCTTGTCAATCCTTCCGAACAGCCACAGTCCGGAACAGTTCAGTTCTTCAGCCAGGGCAGCGGTAAGACGGCCGGTAGTCCACTGACGTTGGCGGTCGACGGGCAGGTTCTGGATACCTTCCCGTACTCGATTCCAGCCCGATCATCAGTCCGATTGAAGACATCGGGGGCCGGTTCCACAATCCGCGTCGGATCGGTGCGCATCGCACCCGCCCCGGGAAACCTGTCACCGTCGGGTTTGGCTATCTTCTCTTTTAGAAACGGCGGCGTTACGGTTTCGGAGGCCGGCGTTCCCGTGCTCAGACCATCGTCTGCATTTCGAATGTATGAATTCGAGTGCGGTGATTTCATTGGCCAGATACAGACGGGCGTGGCCGTCACGAATCCATCGGGGATACCTACGATCGTGAATTTCGATGTCACCAATCAGAGCGGGACAACGATAGGACCGCGCGCCACTGTCACGATTCCGGCGGGCGGTCAGATTGCCAAATTCATTAAGGAACTCATTCCGTCTTTGCCTCATCCGTTCCATGGTGTCGTACGGATTTCGACACCATCCGCCGGCGGGATAACGGTTGTTGGGCTTCGAGGCGACTACAACTCGCGAGGTGACTTTCTGATCACGACGGCCATGCCAACCGACGAAACGGCTCCAGTGACCTCGAGTGAGCTGATCTTTCCGCATCTGGTGGACAGTGGTGGTTATATGACGTCGTTCGTTTTGTACAGCGGAGCCTCCGGACAGTCGTCAAGCGGTGTTCTACGATTCTTTACGCAGTCCGGACAGGGCATGACCGTTTCAATCCAGTAGGCAATTCGGGGGTCAGACGTATCGTTCACCTAATTAATTAGGTGAACGATACGTCTGACCCCCGAATTGCCTCTTTTGGGTTATGCTCACCGTGTGAACCCTCACCAACCCAGCATTCAAGAGGCTTTTGACCGTCACGCCAGCGTCTACGACGAACGGTTTTCCTCCGCGGTTCTGGGTGAGCGGATTCGATCCGACTTTTGGCAAATCGCGGATCGAGCTTTCGCTTCCTCCAGGGTGATCCTGGATCTCGGCGCCGGAACCGGCGAAGATGCGATTCACTTTGCCGGCAACGGGATTCAAGTGACCGCTGTTGACGTTTCGCCCGGCATGATTGCTCGGTTGCAGTCAAAGGCCATGGCCAAGGGTGTATCCGGCAGGGTTCGATGCGTTACAGGAGCGATGAACGAGTACCTTCCGGACAATCTCCGTTTCGACGGCATTGTCTCAAATTTCGGAGCCATCAATTGTCTGCCTGATCTGACGTGGCTTCGCGCAACATGCAATGTTGCTCTGGCGCCGCGTAGTCCGGTTGTCCTTACCACCATGGGTTGGCTGTATCCGCTGGAAACCGCAGTCCACCTTTTGAAAGGACAGCCCGGTCACGCGTTTCGGCGATTGAAGCACCCATGCGAAGTGAAGATCGAGGGGGTCGCCGTGCGGGTGTACTACCATTCGCTGAATCAAATGCGTCGAATGCTGGGTCCGCAGTTTCGTCTGGAGCGAGTCGAAGGGTTGCGTGCATTTTTGCCGGTGCCTGGATGGGAGCACCTCGAGCCTTCAATTTTTCAGCGCGCGCTTGGACCAATCGATCGTTTCTGGTGCCGCTGGTCTGTGACCGCAACTTTGGCAGATCATTTTGTTTCCGTGTGGCGTTACCAACCGTGAACCGCTCGAAGGTCTTGTTGTTTAATCCGCAATCCGAATTCTACGCAATGCCGTTGGGTCTTCTTGCGGTTGGCTCCGCGTTGGATCGAGATCGATATGACGTCCGCATCTTTGACGCACGAATCCGGCCGAATGCCGCCGAAGCTCTACTTGCCGAAGCGCAGGATGCCCTGTGCGTGGGCATGACGGTATTCTCAGGTCCGCCTATAGGCGAAGCTCTACGCGTCTCACGTCGACTGAAGCAGAGATTTCCCAGTCTTCCGATCATCTGGGGTGGCTGGCATCCTTCGATTATGCCGGAGCAGTGCATAGCCAGCGGTTCAGTGGATGCCGTCGTGATTGCTCAGGGTGAGCCGACGTTCAGGGAACTGGTGAATGCGATAGCTCGTCCGGAGTCCTGGAGCGGCATTGCCGGACTGTGCATTGCTTCTCATGGGAAGCCGCGAAGGACCGCAGCAAGACCAATGGCGCGCATGGACGACCTGGCAGCGTCCAACTATGATTTGCTCGACGTCGAAAGTTACTTCCGTCACAAGCACAAGCGTCAGCTCGACTATAGTTCGTCCCGTGGGTGTCCGTACAAGTGCACCTTTTGCGCGGATCCCATGGTCTACAACAGCAAGTGGACTGGGCTTGCTGCCGATCGCGTCGTCCGAGAGTTGATGGGCCTTCATGCGCGTCATGAGTTCGACGAAGTCTTCTTCCTCGATGACGATCTGTTCGCCAGCCTCAAGCGCATTCAGGCTTTGACCGAAGCCTTTATCACCGCGAAAATACCCTTCGAGTGGAAGGGCACGGCTCGCGCCGATGAACTTTGCCGGCTTCCGGAGAGTTTCTTCGACCGGTTGCGATTGGCCGGCTGTACTCGCATCAACGTTGGAGCAGAGTCGGGATCGCAGAAGGTTCTCGATCAAATCAAGAAGGAGTATCGGGTCGACGAAATCGTAAAAGCCGCGGGGAGAGCCGCAGGTGCAGGCATTGCTGTGTCTCATACTTTTATTGCGGGGTTCCCGGGTGAAACGAGTGAGGATTTCCAGGCAACGCTGGACGTGATCAAGAACATTCGCCGGATGGATCCGCACCTGGATACGTTCGTGTACTTTTACTCGCCTTATCCGGGCACCGAACTGGTCCAGGAATTAGAACGGACGGGACTGCGCCTTCCGGACCGGCTCGAGGATTGGGAACACTTCAATATCGAGGGCGCGTGGCTTCCGCGTGACAACCCTCGCTTCTTAAATCGTGTTCGCAGTCTCAACTTTTATCTCCGGCATGGATACTCCATGGAATCGGTATCCGTATGGCGAAGATTGCTGCGCGGCATTTCACGCTGGCGCTGCGAGCGGGATTGGTACGGTCTTCCAGTGGAGCGCTATCTTGTCGAAGCTCTGCGAGGTCGAGTCACTTCGTAATTTCCCCGAACCCGAGATCTCGACTAATGATCGTACTCTAATGCCGGTGGCGCAGCCAGTGAATGCCGCGCTGGAGGACGGGGCGAAGGCCCCAAAGGGCAAGCAACGGCGAGGCCCGTTGGATAAGGACTGTTACTTCCTTTCGAAACGGTTTACAGCTTCGGTTACCGGCTTTCAGGATAGACTTCAGCGATGCTGACGATCATCACGACAATCCTTTTAGTGCTCACCGTTCAATCTGCGCCGGTCGATCCCTGGGCAAACATGCGCTTCATCGTCGGGAAGTGGGACGGTGTGTCATCCGGCCAGCCCGGCAATGGAATCGTTTCTCGAACGTATGAGTTTGTTCTCGCGAACAAGTTCCTGCAGGTAAGAAACAAGTCGTCATACGCGCCTCAGGAAAAGAATCCAAAGGGAGAAGTCCACGAAGATTGGGGATTGTTCAGCTATGACTCTGCGAGAAAAAAGCTGATCCTGAGGCAATTTCACGTGGAGGGCTTCGTCAATCAATACGTCGTCCAATCGGAAAACCGTACCGAGCTTGTTTTTACCACGGAAGCGATTGAAAATATTCCATCCGGCTTCCGCGCTCGCGAGACCTATCGGATACTCGGACCCGACGAGTTTATCGAGCGGTTCGAGATCGCCGAGCCGGGCAAGGACTTTGAGTTGTATTCCGAAACGAAGTTTCGACGGAGCAAACCTTGATACAGGATCCTCGGGGCGTCGAGGTCCGAGCGCTGTTCGCTGCAGCAGAGTTCTCCAGAGCGCGAGTCCTGGAGGTCGGCTGTGGCGACGGTCGATTGACGTTCCGTTACGGAAGCGTTCCTGACACCGTTATAGGTATCGAACCTTCGGCTGACTTGTTGGTTTCTGCTCGCACTGCCTGTCCCGCCAATCTGAGAGGACAGGTTACCTTTGTGCAAGCAACCGCACCCGCATTGCCCTTTCGCGATTCCGCTTTCGATATTGTCCTTTTCGCGAAGTCGCTTTGATGACTTCCCCCAGAGAGCATGGTCGATGCTCTTCAGGAAGCGCGGCGGACGCTTGACGCAAACGGCACACTCGTCGATCTGCGTCCGGCCATATGTCGTCCGGATATCGAGGTTCTGACCTCCAATCAAACGATCGTTGTTGGCGCTGTGGACGATTCTTCAGCCGCTGGCGACAGCAAAGCGGCTGATGCTGCAATCCGTCGAGGCCTAGCTGCGGGATGGTTTGTCTCTCGCTGCAATTCCGAATTCGATTTCGAACACTACTGGGACAGCGTTTCAGAAATGACGTCGTATCTCGGCAGCAGACGTCACCCGATGTTTGTGCTTCCATCCGCCGCCGAAGTCCAGAAGGCTTATGACGCCATGGCTGCCGCAAACGAGGCCGTTCGATTGAGATGCCGCTGGCGGGTCATGTTGAATTTCTATTTGCTTCTGTAACAAGACTCATGACCGTAATCATTCAAGTGGAGACCGGGGATGTCTGACATGCGTCTAGGCCTTCGGGAAAACGCGGCGCAGTTTTCGCTGCTCGTCCTGGTGAATGGTTTTGTCGGAGCGATGGTCGGCATGGAACGCAGCATTCTCCCCCTGATCGCGGAGGATGAGTTCGGACTGATGGCACGGAGCGCTGTGCTTTCGTTCATCGTGGTATTTGGTTTCACCAAGGCAGGCGCGAATTATTTTGCCGGTCATCTGTCCGATCGGTTCGGGCGGAAGCATGTGTTGATTGCGGGTTGGCTGGCCGCGATGCCTGTCCCATTTCTCCTGATGTGGGCGCCACACTGGAATTGGGTGCTCTTCGCCAACGCGCTCCTCGGCTTGAGTCAGGGTCTGAGTTGGTCGGCCACCGTCATCATGAAGATCGACCTGGTCGGCGCCAAGCGGCGTGGACTGGCGATGGGCCTGAATGAGTTCGCCGGTTACATCGCCGTCGCAGGTGCCGCGTTGGCGACTGGATTCGTCGCTTCACAATATGGTCTTCGGCCGCAGCCCTTCTATTTGGGTGTTGTCTTCATCACCGCTGGCTTCCTCCTTTCCGTGCTTGTCGTTCGCGAGACCAAGCCCTTTGCCGCGCAGGAATCCTTGGTTGATCATCAAATCGCACTGAGCGCTGCTCCTTCCGCGGGTGAGGTGTTTCGTCAAACGAGCTGGCGCGACGGCAACCTAGCCAGCCTCAGCCAGGTCGGATTTGTGAACAACCTGAACGACGGTGTTGCGTGGGGCTTGTTCCCGCTGTTCTTCGCAGCCGCTGGTATGACCCTTCCGCAAATTTCCGTGCTTGCGGCGGTCTATCCGGCAACGTGGGGAATCGTCCAGCTTGGGACGGGAGCACTTTCCGACCGGATCGGCCGCAAGCGGCTTATTGTTGGCGGCATGTGGGTTCAGTCCCTCGGGATCGGTATTGTCATCATTTCGGCTGTCTTTGCGGACTTTGCGTTGGGTTTGGTTCTTCTCGGGGTCGGTACCGCGATGGTGTACCCGACGCTGTTATCCGCGGTTGGCGACATTGTCCCGCCGTCGTGGCGCGCCTCGGCCGTCGGTGTTTATCGTTTGTGGAGGGATCTCGGATATGCGTTTGGCGCAATCATAGCGGGCCTGATCGCGGATGCGTTGGGCCTCTCGACGGCAATGTGGGTAGTCGCATTGCTGACGTTTGTTTCTGGCGCCGGCGCCGCACTGAAAATGGTGGAAACACTCCCGTCTACGAAAAATGTCAGCGATGAAAGCAGTAAATCAGCTTGGCCTCCGCCTGTCCGGTAGATCTACATGCGCTAAAACTGCCTGACGAGATTCGCACCATTTACGCCCTTAGAGATTTTGTCGGAAGTGACGGATGTTTTGTCGATCGTGTCCAAAACGCTCCCGGTCAAGACGAAAGCCTGCCCTGTGACGAAGTGCATTTTTGTCGCGCCGATAAAGTTGTTCGTTGCGGAATCCCAATTAAGATGTCCGAATGCATGCCGTCGTCGGAGTAATGATCGGAATCGCTGCCAATACTTGGACTGGTCGCATTGTGGCGCCATTCATTTGGGGCGTCGTGTGGTGCGTGCGCCTGCGGATTCTGTCGAGCGGACAGATCGTACGGGCAGGTCGCAACCCCTGGGCGTTCTACGGAGCCGAATACCTGAAGGCCTTTTTGGCCAGCCTTGTTCTGTCGCTGGCGGTGGGTTCGCTGAAGGCGTTGTTCCGGTTTGCAGTTTTGAAGTAAGGCTGTCGTTTTCAAGGGTCATTAACCGGTTCGACCACGCACCTTGTATCCTTATCTTATGAAGACGCTTTACTTCGACTGTTTCTCCGGTATCGCCGGCGACATGACCATTGCCGGCTTGCTGGATCTCGGTCTTGACTTCGATTACCTGAAGGCGGAACTGCGAAAGCTGCCGGTCGAGGGTTATCAATTGAAGGCGTCACGTGTGGTGCGCGCAAACATCAGCGCGATGAAGTTCGATGTGCTGATGAACGGAGACCACGATCATGATCACCATCATCACCACCATCATGACCATCATGCGCATCACCACCGAAAGGCCTCCGACATTCTGTCGATGATTCGCGACAGCGGCCTCAACGCTAACGTGAAGCGCATCGCAACAAACATTTTTACCAAACTTGCGATTTCGGAAGGAAGTGTTCATCACGTCGCCCCTGAGGATGTGGAGTTCCACGAAGTGGGCGCCGTGGACTCGATCGTGGATACCATCGGCAGCGCGATTGGCTTCGACGCGCTCGGTATCGAACGTTACCTTTGCTCAGCGATCAACGTCGGCGCCGGTTTCATCCACTGCCAGCATGGAGTCTATCCGGTTCCCGCGCCGGCGACGGCGGATCTTCTGCGCGACGCCACCATCTATTCGAAGCATGCCGATACCGAATTGGTGACTCCCACCGGCGCGGCAATTCTCGCGGCAGTCGTCGATCGTTTCACGCCATTTGATGGTTTTGCCATCCAGCGGATCGGATACGGCGCGGGCACGAAGCAGTTTCACGATTTCCCGAACTGTGTTCGACTCATGCTCGGCGAAGAACGCGATAGCAGGGCTGCTGTAACTCCACCGGCTCCCAGTGCCGACGAAGTATCGGTTATCGAAGCAAACATCGACGACATGTCGCCTCAGAACTTTGCATACGTTACAGAAAGGCTCCTGGACGCCGGAGCACTGGATGTGTTTACGGTTCCTGTTCAAATGAAAAAGGGGCGGCCAGGACATCTGTTGCAGGTCCTTGCACCGCTCGATCACGCCGAGGATCTGTCGCGAATCGTGTTTGAGGAAACGACCACAATTGGGCTGCGTCGTCATAACGCGCGGCGAGTCGCGCTGGAACGAGAAACCGTGCAGGTCGTCACCGAGTACGGCTCGATTGGAATCAAAGTCTCGAAACTGGATGGCCGGCGAATCACGTATTCACCCGAATATGAGGATTGTGCCCGCCTCGCTCGAACTTCGCGTGTTCCATTGAAGACAGTGCAGGCGGCGGCAGTCAGCGCTTACCTGTCCATGCGCGACGGCTAACTGCCAGCCTGAGTCCCATTCGAAAAAAGAGATGCAATTACCCACTGCAGCTTGGGTTTTCCTGATTCTGGTTCCACCCCTCTTCCTGACGGCGTTGGTCATTGGTTATGCGGTGAATGTGCCTTACGGGGACCTGTGGGAATTGGTGCCGATGATTCAGAACTATCATCAGGGCACACTGGGCTTCGACATGCCAATGGGGACGGATTGGGCGTAATCACTAAACAGAACGTTTTGCCTTACTAATCCGGTTTCGCGCGTATCGGTCGAAGCAGCGGCGGCACAAGGTGCCCCGGATTCTTGCAATGCTTGTGCTAGACTCGCACGCACAAATACCTGCCGCTTTGCAGAAGTCCGATAAGGAGCCTGCATGAAAAAAGTACTGCGATCCGTATGTCGGGTTGCCTGCCTCGCCATCCTCACATGCCTGTCGGCCCAGAACGCCACAGCGGCTGCCGACATTACTCAGGCCCAATCCATGACGCCGAGCCAGTTCCTCCGCTCTTTGAAGCAGGTTTCTCTCACCCTCCGGGTTACGGATGAGTTGGTAAGTGATTACCTGCCGAGGGAGATGGTCCAGGACGAACTCGCCAAAATGGGAATAACAGTGCGGGCGACTGCGCCTGTGGCTCTCGAAGTCCGGCTGATGCATAGGACCCGCGACGGGACGCAGAGGACGACCTCTTTCGTTGATGGGATTCGCACGGGTCAAGCGGTGGAGAAGTTTCAAGTTCACTTCCTGCTACTTTCCATGCACTTTCACGTGCGCGGCGCTGTGCTGAGAAACGACAAGTTTCACGTGGTGCCCGTGGTTGTCGCCTCCGGATGGTGGTTCAACCACGTCGTTGGCCCGACGGGAACCCCGAAAGAGCTCGAAGCCAGTAGCAGACCTGCCATCCGGAAACTGGTGGCCCAGGGGATCGCCGACGTTCTTGACGATATCGATTCCAACAACAGTGTGGATAACACGCCGTGGCCTCCGGCCTCATGGACGGAGAAAGAAAGAGTTCAGAAGAACGCCGATTTCGCCGCTGCAATGAGAGCTCCAATGGATCCAAGCCTGATTCTGGATCTGGACGTTCAGCCCAGGCTGAATCTGACTCCTAAGAACATGGACTCGCGTTGCGTGGTCGCTTCCGACTGGCAGGGAGTCTGGGCCGCGGAGTTTCAGCGATTGAAATGGACCAAAGGGCAACCGCAACCCTCGATCACTGTCGAACACCGTGTCGATTGCCAACTTGAAAACTTCGGAGCGGGCGGAGAGTTTTTCAGGACTGTATCGACCGTCTACCTCAACGAGGCGAATGTCCTGTTCGAGTTGGACGGCAAGTTATTTCGCAAGTCGGCGGCGCTCCTTTTTTCAGAAGGCTTCACCGCATTCAATGCGAATGAAAGGATAACGGTAGGTGTTTCCGGTGAGGTGTTCGGGCGATTCGCGAACGCGCTCAACCGGGGAACCCGGGACGCTCCAAAATTTCCGGGCGAGGAACTGGCTGGTATCGCCAGTTCCGCGAAAGGCGCTCCCACCGGACGCCTAATCCTGGGCGGGGACGTGCGGCTGGATCAAGGGGGATGGCGCTACGCGAATGGGACGCAAGTACCCGACACGTTGATGGACAATGTCACTGGCGGGCCGCCCCTGCGGCCGAAGTCACAGCGACCGGTCACGCAGGCTCCCGTTTCGACGCATATCGCCGACATCAAGGGCGTGCTGGGTGCCATCAAGAGTTGCCCGTTGTACACGAACGCCTCGAAGGAGAACCTCCTCTGGTCGGTGATGTCTCCTGCTCTCGAATTGGACGACGCCGGTGTCGTGACATCACGCTATGTCCTTTCCAACCGGCCCGGACAGGGTTATGCACAGGGAGCGGCAATCGCCAATCTGTCGCTCGCCGCGGCTCAAATTCAGGATCGCGGTTGCAAGGTCGTGGTCATTCCCTGCAAGTCGGGCCGATGTGTCCGGTTCGAGGAGAACGCAAGCCCTTCTTTGACGTTCTTCGTAGAAACCACGGAACAGGCCAATAGAGTCCTGAATGCCCTTAAAGCTCTTGCTCCCCTTTATCCGAGCGGCGCAGGAGAACTACGCACTCCGTGAATGCGAGACGAAATCGGGAAGCGCGAGGTGTTGTGATGAGATTTTCGATGACCGGATTCCTCATGTGGCTCTTGATTGCAGGTGTGAGCTCGCGCGCTTATGCCCAGGAGAAGAAAGTCTGTGACCTGGTGACTAAGGCGGACGTCGAGTCGATGCTCGGAGTGCCGCTCCCAGGGACGATATCCCGAAGTGGGCCGGACTTCGACAACTGCGACTACACAGACGTTGTACAGGGTCAGCCGTACCCTCGGAATCCGACCTTCGTAAATATCGGCCGCCGTTCTTCCCCTGCTCCAAATCCGGCAGCGCTCGACCAGGAGCTCAAACGCATCGATGAGAAAACGTATGACGACGGGATACCGGTTCCCGATTTGGGCGACGCCGCGTTGTGGGTGGCATCGCCCGGTTCACGGGCAGGGACGCTGGTCGTTTTCAGCGGCGGTAAGACGACATTGCAGATTGGGGGGATGGTGACGCGCGATCAGGCCAGAACGCTTGCGCTGAAAGCACTCGGCACCTCCGCCGGAAAAACAGGATTCGTGTACGGAACGCAGCTTCCCCTGGTCAAGCCCGCATTGGCCCGTCCCGCAAAGCCAGGCCAGATCGAACAGTTGACGTTCGACCTTACCGCGAAAGCCGAAACTGGAAATGCAAAGGCACAGTTCGCGCTCGGCAACTTTTACGAATTCGGCATGATCGGACCCGACGGTATCCCGAAGCCGGATTACCCTGCGGCCGCCTATTGGTATCAAGAGGCATCGGATCGCGGTGAGCTTCCCGCTTCTTTCGCTCTTGCGAAACTCCTTCGCGACGGGCTTGGGATGCCGTCCAATCCGACCGCGGCGCTGAACCTCTTCAGGAAGGCCGCCGTGTCCGGCTATGTTCCAGCAATGGTCCCGTTGTCCTACGCCTATGGCGAGTTGAACGGCTCGCCCAGGACGAGGACCGATACCAGTGGACATCGCGCCCAGCATTGGGCTGGGGCTGCCGCTGAAGCCGGCGATCCGGCGGGCCAGTTGATTGTCGGGTATCTCTACCATCAAGGCCTTAATCTGCCGCCGGGAGCGGCGAAGTCCGCAGGATACAAGGATGCGATGGTGTGGTACCAAAAAGCCGCCGCCGGCGGAGACTGTGTCGCTCTGATGAATATCGGCGGGATGTATTTCAACGGAGACGGGGTCCCTCAGGACAAGAATCAGGCGCAAAGCTGGTTTGCGAAAGCCGAGGCGTGCAACGGTGGGAATCTCGAATGGATGCGTGACAAAGCGGCCCGGTATCGTGAACGGGCGGCGGCGGGCCGTCTGCCTGCCGTGCAAGCCGGCCCTGTTCCGGCGGGAAACGCGGGTACCGTCGACGTCGAGAGATTCGCAAAGAACGTGCTCGCCATGCTGGCGACGTCCCTGGCCTCGGCCGCTCTTACACCCACCTCCAATAGCGGCACCGCCCTGGACGTGAATTACGACGACCTGTTGCGGCAGATGCGATCCATCAGGCAATCTGCGTGTCTGCGGGCTGGTCTCGCGTTCG
>Ga0137427_10000933_pt1 | contig 13883 bp, 9 predicted proteins | sample EasRivERMZT700_2_FD_102309 | JGI IMG/M metagenome (GOLD analysis project Ga0137427, IMG submission 102309) | Soil microbial communities from meander-bound floodplain in the East River, Colorado, USA - East River MetaG ERMZT700_2 | ecosystem: Environmental > Terrestrial > Soil > Floodplain ...
CAACGATCACTACTTCAGCGCTGTTTTTCATGTTCTACGGCAAGACCTCTTATGATGGACGTAATCAAGCGTTTGTATCGGACTGATCGAGGACTTGTCAATGGTGAACCCCACGAAACCACGCTTCATCGCAGACGTCATGGTGGGCCGGCTTGCCCGCTGGCTGCGGATCCTGGGGTTTGATGTCCTGTACTCCAACCGTTACGCGGACGACGAGATCATAGCGGTTGCCCGTAACGAAGGCCGAGTTGTTCTCACCAGGGACAATGGTCTTTTCCGGCGGCTTCAGCCCGGCGAAGGGATGTTCATCGATCACGATGACTATGACTCGCAGGTCGCTCAAGTCCTCGCCGGCTATCCCGCCAATCGTTTCGAGCTTCTGTCGCGCTGCGCCGAATGCAACAATCCGCTCGACCGAGTCGACCGGGAAGAAGTCTTCCTGCGCGTCCCGCCGTACGTGTATTTGACGCAACAGGAATTCGCGGAGTGTTCAGCCTGCCGGCGCGTTTATTGGCGAGGCACTCATGCCGATGAGATCGCAAAGAAGCTCCAGGGCTGGACGAGCTAATACTTCGGTGTGACCCCCAGATTCGCGAATATGAATGAGTAGATGTCGGCGTTCTGTTCAATACTCTTGGTTGTGCTGCTCGCGCCATGTCCTGAATTCGTATCAATGCGAATCAAAACAGGGTTGTCGCCGGCATGAGCGTGCTGGAGTGCGGCAGCGTATTTGAACGAATGGGCCGGAACCACACGGTCATCTTTATCCGCAGTGGTGGTCAGCGTCGCTGGATATTTCACGCCGTCGCGAAGATTGTGGATCGGCGAATAAGCGCGGAGAGCCTTGAACTCGGCCTCATTGTCGCTTGAACCATAGTCGGCGATCCAATTCCACCCAATCGTGAACTTCTGAAACCGCAGCATGTCCATGACGCCTGCCTGCTGAATGACGACCTTGACGAGATCCGGCCGCTGATTGGCGACCGCTCCCACAAGTAATCCGCCGTTCGAAGCTCCCTGGAGCGCCAGCTTAGCCGACGAAGTGTACTTGTTGTTGATGAGATATTCCGCCGCGGCGATGAAGTCATCGAACACATTCTGTTTCTTTAGTTTGGTTCCCGCTTCGTGCCACTTCTCACCGTATTCGGAACCACCACGGATGTTAGCGGACGCATAGATCACACCTTGTTCGAGCAAAGCCAGCCGCAGCGAACTGAAAGACGGCACGGTGGCGGCATTGAATCCGCCATATCCGTACAGGACCGTCGGATTGTTTCCATCCAGCTTCAGACCTTTCTTATAGACCAGAAACATCGGAACACGTGTTCCGTCCTTACTGTTAAAGAACACCTGTTTGGTCTCATAGTCCGTTGCCTTGAAGTCCGGTATTTCCGGGGTTCGATAAAGCGTCGACTTCTGTGTGGCGATGTCGTAACGGTAAATGGAGGTCGGTACGTTAAACGACGTAAACGTATAGAAGATGAACTTGTCGTCGTGCTTACCGCTGAAGCTGCCCGTCGTTCCCAGGCCGGGCAATGCGATCTCGTTTTCGAGCTTCCCGGCCAGGTCGTAGACGTACGCGCGGGTAGTCACGTCCTTCAGATAAGTGGCGAAAAGTTTGCCGCCTGCCGTTCCAACGTTTTCCAGGGGCTCAGGCTTTTCGGGAAGCACCGGTTTCCAGTTCTTCTCACTCGGGTCCTTCGGATCGATCAGGACGACCTTCCAGTTCTGTGCGTTCCGATTGGTGTGAATGAGGAACTTGTCACCGACGTTATCAACAACGTTGTACTCGTCATCGCCGATCTCCGCGATCAATGGGTTCCAGTTCTTTTCAGGCCTGGTCGCGTCTCGGAAGAATAGAGCGTTGCCTTTTTTCCCCTTACCTCGATCGGAGATATACAGAACGGCGAAGCGTTCGTCCTCAGTCGTATCGACGGTATGGAATCGCTGTGGATTGGCCTTGTCCTCGAAGACCAGCTCATCCTGAGACTGCGTTGTTCCAACATGATGGTAGAAAACCTTGTGATCGTCGTTCGACGACGTCAGTTCCTTGCCTTGCTTCGGAGCGTCATACCGACTGTAATAGAAGCCATTCTTTTGCCAGGCAATACCCGAAACCTTCACCCAATTCACGACATCCGGTAGTGGATTCTTCGAGGCCACTTCCATCACTCGCAGTTCCCGCCAATCCGATCCGCCTTGGGAGATTCCGTAGGTTAAATACTTTCCATCTTTTGAGAGGGCGAACGCGCCGAGTTGATTCGTGCCGTCGGCAGAGAACTTGTTCGGATCGATCAGCACCGCAGGCGTGCCTTCCAGACTCTTCTGGATGTAGTACACGCTTTGGTTCTGCAGACCATCATTTTTCGTAAAAAAGAAATTCTCTCCGTTTCGAAACGGCGCGCCGAACCGCGGGTAGTTGTATAGCTTTTCGAGTCTTGTCTTAACGCTCTGACGGAAAGGAATTCTCTCGAGGAACCCAAACGTGATCTTGTTCTGAGCCTCAATCCACTGTCTGGTTTCAGGCGCGTTCTCGTCTTCGAGCCAGCGATACGGATCCGCAACGCGCACGCCAAAATAGTTGTCGACGTGCTCGACTCGCTTTGTGCTGGGATACTGCAGCTTCTGCGCCGCAAGGGGGGCGCAGATTAGGGCCAATACGACAAGAATAAGTAGTCCAAAAGAACTCTTTCGCATGATGTAAAACCCTCCGGGGGGATAGCACAGCATTATACTCGCACCATGAGCGACGGTCTTTTCTCACCTCTCGAGATTCGTGAAGTGCGGTTCAGGAATCGCATCGCCGTGTCTCCGATGTGCCAATACTCCTGCGTGGACGGCATGGCCAGCGACTGGCATTTGGTTCACCTGGGAAGCCGCGCGATTGGTGGCGCGTCACTGGTGATGGTTGAAGCCACGGCTGTCGAACAGCGCGGACGCATCTCCTTATCAGACATGGGGCTTTGGAAGGATCCACAGATCCAACCGTTGGCGCGGATCGCACATTTCATTAAGGCGCAGGGCGCTGTTCCAGGAATACAGATAGCCCATGCAGGGAGAAAAGCGAGCACGGACGTCCCATGGAAAGGCGCAAAGCCCCTGACGAAGGGGGCTGGCGACTGGAGACCTGTCGCACCCAGTCCTTTACCGTTTACGCCCAACCATCAAATACCGATTGAACTGAGTACGCAGGAAACCGGAGACATCGTCACAGCCTTTGCGGAATGCGCAGAGCGCGCATTGACCGCGGGTTTCGAGGTCCTTGAGATTCACGCAGCGCACGGATACCTGATCAATGAGTTCCTTTCGCCGCTCTCCAATCTCCGAACGGATGAGTACGGCGGATCGTTCGAACATCGAACCCGATTTGCACGGGAGGTTATCGAAGCAGTGCGCGTCGAGTGGCCAAAAGGCTTACCGTTGTTCGTACGGATATCGGCATTGGACTGGGTCGAAGGCGGCTGGACAGTAGACGACTCCGTTGCGTTGGCGCGCTTGGCAAAATCGTTGGGAGTGGATTTGATCGATTGCTCTTCCGGGGGGAACATCCCATCGGCACAGATTCCAGTTGGCCCTGGTTATCAGGTGCCTTTCGCCGAAAGAATCCGGCGTGAGTCTGAAATAGCAACCGGAGCCGTGGGACTAATCACCGACCCGAAGCAGGCCGACGCCATCATTAGAGAAGGCAAGGCCGACCTCGTTTTTCTCGCTCGTGAATTCCTTCGCGAACCGTATTGGCCGGTTCGCGCCGCAATTGAGCTGGGAGCTGACCCGCAGGTCCCACCACAGTACCAGCGCGCGTATCCGGGGAAGTAACCACAAAAAGCACAAGAAGCACAAAAGGAGAAATTCGGGGTCTGGCACTTGCTTTATCAGTTTTAAGTGCCTGACCCCGAATTTCTCCTTTTGTGCTTCTTGTGCTTTTTGTGGTTCTTCCCGTTCACGCTCCCGTCTTGGCGCCAAATCGCTCGACCATGCGGTACAGCGTACGACGGTCGATTTGCAAGACCTCGGCGGCACGGCTCATGTTGCCATTGAGGCGATGGAGGACGTGCAGGATGTATTGCCGCTCGATCTCGTCGAGTGGCACAAGTTCATCGGGAAAAAGTGCGGAGCCCTTAGGCAGCCGCTGAAATTCCTCATTGAAATCCGACGACGTGAGCAACCCGGTAGTATTCAATGTCACGGCACGCTCGACAACATTCTCCAGTTCGCGCACGTTGCCCGGCCAGCGGTAGCCGGAGAGCATTTCGAGAACCTCCGCGTGCACGGCAATCGTTTTACCCATCCGTCGACCGTGTTTCTTCAGGAAGTGATCGAACAGCAATGGAAGATCGGCTAAACGTTCGCGTAGCGACGGAACGCCGATGGTGACGACGTTGAGTCGGTAATAGAGATCTTCACGAAACCGACTCTCCTTCACCAGGTCCTGCAACGAACGGTTCGTCGCCGCAATGACCCGAATATCCACAGGTACGCGTTCCATGCTGCCGACGCGTTGGATCTCGCGTTCTTCCAGCACCCGCAACAGGCGTGTCTGCATGTTTGCACTGGTCTCACCGATCTCATCGAGAAATACGGTTCCTTTATTCGCAACTTCAAAGAGTCCCTGCTTTGTATACGCTGCTCCGGTAAACGCGCCTCGGACATGTCCGAAAAGCTCGGACTCGAGCAAGGTCTCGGTGACGGCTCCGCAGTTGACGGCCACGAAGGGCAGGGTTGCCCTCTCGCTGTTGGCGTGAATGGCACGCGCCACCAGTTCCTTACCGCTGCCGCTCTCGCCTTGAATTAAGACCGTCGTGGCGCTTCGCGCCACACGAGCGATCATCTTATATACCTCGACCATCGGCGGGCTCATGCCGATCATCTCGACTTCGCGATCCTGCTCTTCAAGCAGGTTCTGACGAAGCGTCAGGTTCTCGTGCATCAGCCGCGATTGTTCGAGAGCGCGCCGCACGGTGAGCCTGAGATCCTCGATTTCATAAGGTTTGCTGAGGTAGTCGTAAGCGCCTTCGTGGATCGAGCGAATGGCGGTATCGATGCTGGCAAACGCTGTCATGACGATAACCGGCAGGCCCGGCCATTCGGATCGCACTGAACGCAGCAGTTCCATGCCGTCCATTCGTTCCATGCGGATATCCGTAATGACCAGGTCGAAGGTGCGTTCTCGCATCTTGTCCAGAGCGTCTCGCGCGGACGATGCGCCTTCAGCCGCATACTTTTCCCGTCGTAAAACCTGAATCAAGGCGCGGAGGGCGCTTGGATCGTCATCGACGACGAGGATTGTCGGTTCGCTCATGACCTTCGCTCCACCTCCGCCGCGGTCGGACGTTTCCATATCGTGAGACCAGTATCCGCCGGCAGGGTCATATGCGCGACGGTCCCTCCTTTCTTGCCCGAAGTGATCTGGATAGTTCCCCGATGCCCGCTCAGAATCTGTTTGACTATGCCAAGCCCGAGTCCGGTTCCATCGCCCAAAGCTTTTGTCGTAACGAAGCGTTCGAACATATGTTCCACCACTGTTGCATCAATGCCGGGCCCGGTGTCGGCAATTTTGATGTGCACGCGATCCATGCCCGGATCGAACGACGTCTCGATATCGATCCGTCCGCCATCCGGCATCGCGTCCGACGCGTTGTTGACCAGATTCAGAAAGGCCTCCTGCAGGTACAAAGGGTAGGCGCGCACGGGCGGCACCGCGGAGTAATCGGCGCGGACCTCGATGCGCTGCGATTTCAGTTTTGGCTGAACCAGTCTCATCACGGTTCGGAGAATCTCGTTGACGTCGGACGGCACGAAGTCCGTAGGACCGCGCCTGGCGGATCGAAGCAAGTCATTGACGATCTGAATCATCGACTGTATTTGCTCACGAACTATTCCCAACGTCTCCCTTTGCTCGGAAGTCAGGCGCGCGTCTTCCAGCAATAACTGGACGTGCACGGAAAGCGAGCTCATGGGTGAGCCAATTTCATGCGCGAATGTTGCCGCCATCTGTCCGACTGTTGCGAGCCGCTCGGCTTGCAACAACTGGCGTTGCATCGCGACGACCTGACGAGTGATGTCTTCGAGTTCGAGATTACGCTTGTTCAAGTTGTCCGTAGCGCTGGCGACCTCGCGCTTCAGTTCGTCGTTGAAGGAGCGAACCTGCTTGAGTAGACCATTCAACGTCCTGGCAATAACTCCGATTTCATCCTCGCGGGTGTCTGGAATCGCCGCCAGATTGCCGTCCTGAGCGCGGCGGATGCCGACGAGAAGCTCGTCGAATCGCTTCGATACGGTCAGTTCGTACATCGCATACATCAAGGCTATGACAATCACGATAAGCGCCGCTTCGAACCACGGATCGCGCGCCCGATTAAGAGCCTCGTAACGATCCAGATTTTCAAAGGATGAAAGCGCAACGACCGCGTAAGAGCTGTAGTCCACGGGGTGAATCGTGATCATTTCGCGCTCGCCTTTGTTGCTTTGCGTGAATGTCGTCAGAACCTGCGGAACGTGATCGATGAGTTGATCCGGTGTGAGGTCACTGCTCGCGACGATTCGCACAACGGATCCATCCACTTCGACGAGATCCAGGCGATCCAACGTCCGATCCGCTTCGACAAACTCCGTCAAACGACGGCTAATGGCGGCCAGATCCACATTTTCGGCGAATTGCAGCCCCAATGCACGATCGACGGCAACGACAAGCGTTTCGGCACGATCCTTGAGATTGCCCTCGAGAATACGGAGATTGAGGTACGTTCGAATATTGAATGTCACTGCAACGGAGATGACGAGGATCAGAGCCGTCCAGGCAAGAAGTTGAGTCTGTAGCCGTTTGGCGAGGAACCGCATGAACACAAGGTTAACTCGCTCGCCCCACCAAAGAAAACGCCGCGGTGTGGGAACCCCGCCCAGGAGAAGTTCAGACGGGTCCCACACCGGTCCAATCAGTAAAGATTGGTATTCGGAGAATGAGTGGACCAACAGAGACCTAGGGGCTAATTCTGAAGGTCGCGCGTACATATGCATCCCGATGACCAAGGCTTCTGCCCTTAACTATCAATCAGTTAGCATCCGAAAAAATCAAACTATGTGGCAAATGTGTTAAAGCCTATCTGCAAATCCGCCACAGGTTTCCACTCGGCGAAACCTGTGATACAAGATTTGGGCCCGAAAGGAGAACACATGAAACGGAAAGCTACGGCCGTTTGGCGCGGCGGACTTAAAGATGGTAAAGGCGAAATCTCGACAGATAGCGGAGTGTTAACCGACACCCCTTATAATTTCGCGAAACGTTTCGAGGAAGAAAAAGGCACAAATCCTGAAGAACTCATTGCCGCGGCTCACGCGGGCTGCTTCTCAATGGCGCTTTCTGCGCAACTTGGAAGCGCGGGTCTGACCGCGCAAAGTATCAATACAACCGCAACCGTCACTCTTGAAAAAGTGGAGGGCGGCTTCGGTGTAACTTCAAGTCATCTGGTTACAGCAATCACTGTAAAAGGCGCCGACCGAGCTGCAGTCAACAAGGCTGCTGAAGACGCAAAGTCAGGATGCCCCATTTCGAAACTGCTAAACGCAAAGATCACGATGGAAGCAACCATCGAGGTGTAGTAAGTCTGTGTGAAAAGGAGCGCTTCGTGAGCATCTATTTATTATAAGGATGCTCCGCGAAGCGCTCCTTATTCGTCAGCTTAGCGAAGTTCAGAGCAGCACCTTTAGCCGGCGGCGCAAATCACCGAGTTCGGTCTTCAATCTATCAAATGTCGTTTCCGCTCCTTTGATCTCGCCTTCCTTTGCCTGACGTTCGAGATCCTGGGCCGCTTCAAATGCACCATTGGTACCCCAATTTGCGGAAGTCCCCTTCAGGGCGTGAGCCGCAGCTCGAATCGCTTCGGCATCCTTCGTTCGAATGGCACGTCGAACATTCGCAACCATTCGCGGACAATCCTTCAAAAAAACCTGCGCCATCTTTCGAGCCAGTTTCCGATCTCCACCCAGGCCATCGAGGAGCGCTTCCTTGTCGATGTTCCCTGACGCCGGTATGCCGGCAAGAGCTTCAACCGTATTGAAAAAGTCCATGGCACGGATTGGTTTCGGAAGGTGCGCATCCATTCCGGCTTCAATAGCGCGGTCCCGATCCGACGGCATGGCATGGGCTGTTGCAGCCACGATTGGAATATGGCCACCCCTCGTTCTCTCGATCTCTCGAATTGCCTGGGCCGCCTCGCGACCGTTCATCACCGGCATTTCCACGTCCATGACTATCGCGTCGAAACGATTCCTCTGAAAGTACTCAACGGCTTCCTGTCCATTGGCCGCGATCTTGACGTCGTGCCCACGCTGCTTCAGCAAGTGTTTGAAGAGTTCCTGATTGACGGCGTTGTCCTCGGCGACCAGGATGCGGAGACGCCTCGAAGCTTTCCTCACCCGAGACGTCGTCAGTTTCGATCCACTGGCGTTTGAAAATATTCTGATAACAGTATTGAAAAGATCGGACTGCTTCACCGGTTTCGTGAGATACGCATCGACGCCGATCTTCCGGCAACGAACCGCGTCGCCGCTGCGCCCCGCCGACGTCAACATAATGATCTTGGTTTTCTTCATAGACCGGTTACGGCGCATCTTCGTTGCTAACGCGAAACCATCCATGTCCGGCATATGTCCGTCAATGATCGCAAGCGCGTATCGCTTTTTTGTCATCGCTGTCAGAGCGGCCTCGCCACTGTGCTGAGCCTTCGGCGACATGCCCCAACTTTTAAGCGTTTCAACCAGGATCTGTCGATTGGTCGCCGTGTCGTCCACCGCCAGGACAGGCAATCCGCGCAGCTCCGGCTGTCGCAAGACATCGCTGCCCTCACTGGAAAGGAGTCCCAATTGAGCGGTGAAATAGAACGTGCTCCCTTCTCCAACTTCGCTGTCGAACCACAGGCGCCCACTCATCAACGTTACAAGCTGCGCAGAGATCGTCAGCCCAAGGCCCGTCCCGCCATACCGTCGACTGGTGGTCGTGTCGCCCTGGGCAAACGCCTGAAAAATCAGATCGCGTTTGGAAGGTTCAATCCCGATACCGGTATCACGTACCGTGAATTTCACAATTCCGCTTCCGTTGACGCGGCCCTGAAGCTCCACGCGAAGAACGACCTCACCTTTGTCCGTAAACTTGATGGCGTTGCTTACAAGATTGACGATGACCTGTCGAAGCCGACCTGGGTCGCCGATGCATTTGTCTGGTGTATCAGGATCGACCTGACAGGCCAGTTCCAACCGCTTCTCACTCGCCCGCAGGGCAAGCGTCTGCAAGGCCTCATCCACGGTATCGCGCAAATTGAACTCGATCTGCTCCAGTTCGAGCTTGCGAGCCTCTATTTTCGAAAAGTCGAGGATATCGTTGATCACCGACAACAAAGCATCCGCGGATTGCTTTACCGTTCCCAAATACGACCGCTGCTCCGAGTTCAATTTGGTTCGAAGGGCGAGTTCGGTCATGCCGATCACAGCGTTCATGGGCGTGCGTATCTCGTGGCTCATATTCGCCAGAAACTCACTCTTGGCTCGGGTCGCTTCCTCTGCCTCACGACGCGCCGCTATCAGTTCATGCTCGGCATCCTTCCTGGTGACGAACTGGCCGATCTGACTGCCGATCGCATCAAACAATTTGAGAACATCGGCGTCGGGCTCTCGACTCTCCTGGCTGAAGAACTCGATGACGCCAATCGGTCCACGCTCCGTTCGAATCGGAAAACCGAACGCGGCGTGAAGTCCCTCGCGATCCGCCGCGGCAGCGCGCGGGAAATTCGCGTCAGCAGTGACATCGGGAATCCAGGAAGGCTCGTTTCTTTCCCACACTCGGCCCGGCAGGCCGACTCCCAAAAAGAAGGAAGCCGAACGGGTCATGGCACTAAACTCGGCTAGCTGAAGCGACGGCGGATGCCAGAGATCGACGCATCGAATCAAGCCCGCCATCTCGTCGACCTTCCAGATCGCACCCATCTGCCATGAAAGGCATCGACACACTTCGCGCAGGATTTCAGGAACCGCTTGATCGAATTCAGCCGACGTTGCGAGAATCCGGGCGACCGAATAAGCGACAGCGAGCCGGTCCTCAGAGCGCTTGTATTCGGTAATATCGCGAGCCGTCGCATAGATGAGTTGCTGTTCCGGAAATGGTGCGGAATTCCACGACAACCACCGGTACGATCCGTCTGCGCATCGGTATCGGTTTCGAAAAAAGATGATCTCGATACCCGACTCGATTTTCGATGCCACACCCGACGTGGCATCGCGATCTTCCGGGTGGACAAAATCCATATACGGGCGGCCTAAGAGTTCCTCAGTTGAGAAACCCAGTGTTCGCTGCCACGCTGGATTCAGCCGCTTGAAGTATCCGTCGAAGCCCGCGATGCAGAGCAGGTCGAGCGAAAGGTCGAAGAGAAGCTCCACGTCATGATGAGGGGACATGGCGACGCAGTTTACACTATAATCAGAGGTCAATTGGGCAAACGAATCCTGGTTGTTGATGACGATCGTACCTTGAATGTCGGCCTCGTCGGCATGCTGAAGAGGGCGGGCCATTCGGCGGACTGCGTTTACGATGGTGTTTCCGCACTGAAGCGCATCGATCGAGACAAGTTTGATCTGGTGCTCCTGGACCTTGGCCTCCCCAAACTTTCTGGGATTGATGTTTTAAAGCAGCTTCGTGAAACGCATCCTTCGCTGAAAATCATTGTCATGACCTCGGACGATACACCGGAAACGATCCTCAACGTCGTGCAAGGGCAGGCCTATCAGTTCATCTCCAAACGAACATCACCGAAACGTATTGTTGAAGCCGTGGAACAGGCATTGGCCGGAGCCGAGATCCTTCCGATCGAAGTGGTGTCCGCTAAACCCGATTGGCTGGAGATTCTGGTTCCCTGCCAGCTCGAATTCGCGGATCGGCTCGATAGCTTTGTTCAAGGCCTCACCATCGAACTCTCCGAAGAGATTCGAGAATCTGTCGGCCGGGCCTTCCGCGAGTTGTTGATGAACGCCATTGAATGGGGCGGCCGGCTGGATGCAGCCCGCAAAGTCCGCATTGCCTGCATCCGGACAGACAAAATGTTGTTATACCGTATTCAGGATCCCGGGCCTGGTTTCAAACCCGAACTACTCACGCATGCGGCAATTAACAACGATCCCGTGCAACCGTATGCTCATATGAGCGTACGAGAAGAGAAAGGTCTCCGTCCCGGAGGGTTCGGCCTGCTGATGACGCAGACGTTTGTTGATGAATTGATTTACAACGAGGCCCACAACGAAGTCGTTTTTGTGAAGTATCTGCAGACGGAACAAAAAAAGGAACGTGGAATCTGACAAATCCGTAAATCCCAATCCGAGGAAAAGCTATCGTCAAGCATTCCCCTCGGATTGGGATTTGCGGATTTGGGATTTGTCAGATCCCCCGTTCCCTTTTTCTACTATCTCAGCCCCGCGAGTTCCTGCAACATGTGCCAGTTCTCGAGACGCTCTTGCCGTGAAGAGACTATAACCTCTGAAGGATTGCCGTCCTTGTCGAAGTGTTTCGAAAAACGGCCTTCGGTGCGAGCGAAGGTAATGAAGTCGACGGCTTCGCCAGTCTTGGGATTGACGTACCAATCGTCCTTCATGTTCGGATTCCCCGCCAGGCTCAATCGCTCCTTGATCCGTGAACCCTTGCGTGGGTCATAGATGAACACGGGGAAACTGCGTGAATCGGCGGCAAGCCGGGCTTGCTGCTCGGCCATGTTATCGCCGACGCCGTGCTCCGGCTGACATGTGGTGAAGACGTTAATCACCGCCGGTCCGTTAAACTGGTTCGCGTCCATCACAGCTTTGTAGAAGTGATTCACGTGCGAGCAGGTCGTCTGCGCCACATAGACGTCCTTGTGCATCATGCAAATGGTCGCCAGTTCCTTGCGATTTTCCTTCTTGCCCTGGATGACTTTCCCGTGGAAGCTCATCTTGGCATCCTGGCCTTTGAAGGAACTTGTGGATGTCTGTCCGCCGGTGTTGGAGTACACCTGCGTGTCGAGCACGATGACCTTGATGTCCATTCCGGACGCCAGCATTCGCGACAGCGACTGGAATCCGATGTCGTTCATCGCGCCATCCCCGCCGACGATCCAGAGGCGCTTGCTCTGCCATCCCAATGAATCCCACCTTGCGCGGACACCCATCGCGACCGCGGGAGCATTTTCGAACAGGGAGTTTGTCCATGCGATCTTGTAGGGATTGTATGGATAAGTGGACGTGTACACCGTGTTGCATCCGGTCGACGCGACCATACCGATGTTGTCCTGGCCATACACGAAACCAGTAGCCGCCAGCATCATCCGCAAAGCTGTGGCTTCGCCGCATCCCATACAGGATCCGGCGCCACCGACGTAGAGGAGAGCCCGTTCGGCAAGCATCATGTCGGCCAGTGCCTTTTCATTGATGAACTTGCCGGGAGTGTCAGGCATGCTTCGATAGAAGCTGAAAGCGGCCTTGTACCACTCCATGTTCTTGTCGTCCTTCGGGATCATCTTGAGAGCGTTGTGATCGCCGCATGCGTCCACGCACTCGGCACAGCCCTTGCACTTCGTCGGATCGATGAAGATTCCGAACTTCCCGCCGCCCTGACCCTTTTTCTCCAGCACGGTGAAGTACTTGTTGGTGACAGACCACTGTGCGGCCATTGTCTTTCGCTCTTCTTCATCGGTAATTGTCGCAAGCTTCTCTTCGAGGGCTGCCGGTTCCGCAACCTTTCCGAGGATTGCCGTGTCCGGGCATTCGGTAACGCAATCCATGCAGCCGACGCAGTTCTCGCCAATAAACAATGGGATATCGGGAGCGATATAACTGAAGTCTCGCAGCACACCGGTTCCCGCCGGAATGACGCTGCGTGCGAGGGCGTCGTCGGCTTCCAGTCCTTTTTCGGCGGAACCATCGTTGTATGCGCCGACAACCCGGTTGTTGAAATCCTCGATGTCAACAACATGCAACCGGATATCGGTCGCCAAATCTTCTGCTGATACTAGCGTTCTGTCCGACATAACACTTTCTTCTCCTGTTAATTCGCCTGTCCGTTCGCCTTGGAACCGCCGTCGACCGCTAACATTACTTCACGCGGAATCTGGATCGATTCGCGGAAGCCGCGCGATACGGCCTTCAGGTTGTCCTGAATGACTCGCTCGCCGCGTTTACCGAAGTATTTCCTCAGCGCTTTTTCAACGCCATTAAAGAGATCGACGTCACTAATGCCGCCCTGCGACTGGAACGGCGTAATCCGGAGAAACACACCGAGGAGCACAATACCCTGCATGCGTTGTTGCAGATCAGCGAGCGACGACACTTCTTTCGCGATCTTCACGGTGTCGAGCGCAAACAACCTCGCATTCTTGTTAATGATCGTTTGGCGGGCCCAGGCCGGAATACCTTTCCAGATTTCAATCGGCTCCGTGCGATGACTCTGGACGAAAACCGTACCGTTGTCCGCCAGACCCATGAGCGGATTCTCCATATTGAAAGCATTCACGTCATTGAGCGGAATGAACTCGACGTGTTCCAACTCGGAGTGGACCCGAATGTGGTCCTTCGCGATCGTCAGGTAGTACGTTGTCGGCAGTCCTTTCTTTTCCGACCCATACTTCGGATAGGCCTGCACGTCCATACCGAAGACTTCTCCCGCTATGGTCGCGATAACCTTGTTGGTCGTCACCGATCCGTATCCGCCAACCGAATGACCGCGCATAGAGAAGGAGCCCGGGGATCGAACATCGGGATCGTGCGTAATCGGAAGCGCCAACGCATGCTTGATCCCGAGCGTGAAGTAGTATTTCGGCTTGTCGGAGCGCATGTTTTCCACAACGGCGATGTAGTCGCCGGCGCGGACGTCGCGG
>Ga0137427_10000935_pt1 | contig 13859 bp, 10 predicted proteins | sample EasRivERMZT700_2_FD_102309 | JGI IMG/M metagenome (GOLD analysis project Ga0137427, IMG submission 102309) | Soil microbial communities from meander-bound floodplain in the East River, Colorado, USA - East River MetaG ERMZT700_2 | ecosystem: Environmental > Terrestrial > Soil > Floodplain ...
GCCGAGGTAGGCCTCCATGTGCAGCTTGATCAGCGGCTCCCCTTTCACGTACCCGACACCGTCCTGGATGATGCCGCACACCTGACCCGGCTCGACGGTCAGGAACTCGCTCGTCACGCGCGTGGCCGCCATTTTCGGCCCGATGTCGTCGGTCACGCGATCGAGCTTCCATCCGAGCGCGGCGGCAATCATCGCAATCGATTCCGCCAGGCCGACGTGGCGCACGGTGCCGCCCTTGACCTTCTCCATGAACTGCTCGCGGGTAAGGCCGGCGCCGATCTTCTGCTGAAACGGCAGGCGCCGAACCCGGGCGTCCTGCACGCGGTCGACCTCGATGGCGTCGACGCGTTCGCACACGCCCGTCAGCGCGATCGGCAGTGCGTCCATGCAGAATCCAGGGTTGACGCCCGTGCCGAGAACCGCGACGCGTGAGCGCTTCGCCAGCGCGTCGATTTTCTTCGCCGCCGCCGCATTGCTCCGCACCGGGTAGGCCAGCTCTTCTGTGGTCGAGACAATCGGCACCTTGAGCTTCAGCACCGTTTCGAACTCGGGCACGACCTTCTTGAGCGACGAGCTCGTGCAGAGAATGGCGACATCGGGCCTGGTCGCCTTGATCGTCTTCGCGATGTCGTCGGTCACCTTGACCCGCAGCTTGCGCCCGACGCCGCAGACGTCGCCGAGATCCTGCCCCGCCTTGGCGGGATCGATGTCAACGGCGCCGACAATGGACAGCCCTTTGCGGCCGGCCACCTGCCGCACGACACCGGCGCCGATGGGCCCGAGACCGATATGAATGACTTTGATGGACACCTCTGATTGCCTCCTGAACGAATGCGCACGACATGCGTCACTGCGCGCCGCGCATTGTACCAAGGCTGCCGCGAGCGACGCGTCCAAGTGTAGGATTTGACGACCTTGCCTCCGCCTCCTGAGGCCGCAACCCGGCCGCGCGCATCCGTGATTGGGTCGATCGTCCAGGGCTGGTCGCGCGTCTTGCATGCGCCGTGGCTCAGCGCCGGCGCGCTGGCTGCGGCGATACTGCTCTTGAAGCTGGAAAGCGCGGCGACGACGTACGCCCTCGGCACGATGGAAGGCCTCACGGCTCCCGGATGGATGGCCGTGGCCAACGACACGGTCGTCCAAATCGCCCGGTTGTTCACGACTGAGGTCGACGAATTCGGACGGCGTCTGACGATGACGTCCCGATTCGCGAGCGGCGAACCCTTGATGCCCGCGATGTCCGCGTACCTCCTGGTGTCGGCCGTTCTATGGGCGTTTCTCGCCGGGGGCGTCATCGATCGCCTGGCGCGCGGCCGACGCCTCGGCGCGGGTCCGTTCTTCTGGGCCTGCGGCGTCCATGCCGGCCGGTTTCTGCGTCTGGGCCTCCTCATCGGGCCCATCTATTGGGCGGTCTTTCAGTGGGTTCAGTCGCAGGCGGTTCTGGTCGCGGCCTTCTGTGCGCTGAACCTCATTGCCGATTTCACCATGGTCCGCACGGTCGTCGAGGATCGACGCAGTGTGCTCGGCTCGATCGCGGCCGCCCTGCGGTTCATCCGGCGACGCATCGTCCGCGTCGTGGCCCTCTATCTCGCCAACGTCGTCGTCCTCATCGCGCTCGCGGCGGTGTGGGCGCTGATCACGAGGGCAGCAGTCGAGCCGTCGGTGGCCATCATCTCGGTGTACGTTTTCATGCTGCTTCGCACTTGGGCCCTGCTGGCGTTCACGGCCTCGGAAGTCGCCTTCTTCCAGGGCGAGCTCGCGCACGCGCACTATACGGCCGCGCCGCAACCTCGATGGCCCGACTCGCCCGCGGTCGAAGCGATCGAGAACTTGACGCGCCGCACGCGCGCGGCCGGCACGGCGCGTGACGTCAAATCTGACGCGTAACCTTGTTATAGTCCCGAGACATGTCCGGTCGCGCTAACGGCATCGTCTCGTGGTTGAGCGATCGCGCCGCTTCGGCGGGCGCGCGCGGATTCGTCGTCGGGCTGAGCGGCGGGATCGACTCCGCCGTCGTGGCCCGGCTCTGTCAGCAGGCGGCGCCCCATCGCATCCTTGGCGTCCTGCTGCCGTGCTACAGCCACCCGCAGGACGAGGACGACGCGCGGCTCGTGGCGTCCACGTTCTCGATGCCTATCGTGCGAGTCGATCTCGGGCCGGCGTTCGACGCGCTGTCCGAGGCCCTGCAGACCGCCGTCAAGGGCCTGCCGACTCACGTGAACGTCGTCGACATCAAACAACAGATGCCGGGCGCGAACGTGAAGCCCCGTCTTCGAATGACGTCGCTGTACTTCATCGCCAACTCGCTCAACTACCTCGTCGCAGGCACGGGGAACCGCAGCGAGATCACCCTCGGCTACTACACGAAATACGGGGATGGCGGTGTCGATGTGTTGCCGATTGGCGGGTTGCTCAAGAGCGAGGTGCGCGCGCTTGCGAGGGACATGGGCGTTCCGCAGCGCGTGATCGACAAGGCGCCGACGGCGGGTCTCTGGATGGGCCAGACCGACGAATCCGAGATGGGCTTCAGCTACGACGAGCTCGAGCAGTACCTCACCGCCGGTCCGGGCGCGGTGCCGCCCCCGGTCGCCGCCCGCATCGAGTTGTTGAGGAAGACGTCAGACCACAAACGCGCGCTGCCGCCCATCGCGCCGGTGTGAGCACCGGGGCGGGCCGAAACCCGCCCCGGCGTCAGGATTCCTGAAGGCTCTTACTGAATCGGAAAGTCCCAGGCCGTCGTCGTGAACGGCTGCGTCGGCGGCAGCGGGCCCAGGTGCTGCCAGATGGCGCCGCCCCGGCTGACGGCGAACGCGCGGGTGCCGGACGTCCCGTACGACATCGGCCGCGCGGTCGCGTAGTACCCGTTGATGGTCGGCCGGGCATTGCAGTCGTTCGGGCCCGCGCCCGCAGTGCCCGCGTCCAACGTGAAGTTGAAGCCGCTCTTCTGCGGCGTCACCGATTTGCCGAGGTCGTCGGAAATGAATGCCTGACCGCCGCCGATCGGCGTCCCCAGTACGACGTAGGTCGGAGCGTAGCCTCCGTTGCCGCACGTCGCCGAATAGGCAATCTGCGCCGTCGCGGTCACGCGAAGCGATCCGATCGCCGTCGACTCATTGCCGACCATCCGCGCCCGCAGCAGGCCCGGTATCGCCATCCCGCCCATGATGCTGACGATCGTGACGACCAGCATCAGCTCGATCAATGTGAACCCGCGATCTGAGTTCGTATCCATGGCACCCCTCGTCGGCAGAAGAGCCGCCGACACCATTGACTCCTTCGCTAGGGAGAACACTCCATGATATCGGCAGCGGCCGGCGTCTTTCCACGTACGGACTTTGTCAGAGGCGTTACGATTTCGGCGCGCGAATTGCGCCGGAATTTGACGAGCGGCAAGAACGTACGCGGAGGGATTTCATTTCTCGTACGCGACGCGACGCGGCAGGCTCGCATCATTAATTAGTAGCTCGCGGGGCCCCACCCCCGCTCGCCGCTCAGCGCCGCTCCTGTACGTCGCGGGCTTCGCGGTTTCAATTAGTAGCGTCGCTTCTCGTCGTCGCGGGCTTGGCGATTGGGCGCGGCTGTCGCGTGCGAGCGTCTCGGATCCGCGCCGCCTTGTACGGTGGCGGTCGCCGCATCGACGACCGCGACGGCGGCGTAGCCGTATTTGACTTCGCCCTTGCGGCCGACCTTTTGAAAGCCGTGACCGCGCGCTTCGAGATCGGCAAGGAGCGTGCGCGGAAGGCGATCCTCGATCTGCACGCTCGAGCGTCCGCCGGCCCCGCCGCCGATGAGCATCCGCGGCCCTTCGATCGCGCGCTGCGCGCTGAGGCCGCCGTCGACGACGTTCAGAATCACGTTGTAGACCGACGCTGGAATCCAGGCATTGCCGGCACACCCGACGGCCATCTTCGGTGTGAAGCCGGCGACGCCGGAGCTGGTCGCGTTGCGGCTGGGTCCAAACACCAGCGTCGGCACGCTCGTCGACGATGACCGCACGAGCGGCAACATGCCGCGGCCGCCGCCACGGAAGTGATCGTTGTAGAGAAACCCGAGCCCCTTCGAGACGTAGTAGTTGCCGCCCCAGGTGGAAAGCGTCTGCGTGAAGGCGATCATGTTGCCGTCGGCATCCGCCACCACGAACGCAGTGGTACCGGTTTGCACCCGGCGGGTCTCGTCTTCGGTTTGGAAAACTTCGAATGCGGGCGGCCCGCCGCCGCGGCCGCCAGCCTGCGCCGCGTACACCTTCTTCGGGTCGATCAGCTTGAAGCGCTCGAGCGCGTGCGCCGCGTCGAGGTGATTCCCGTAGTCCACGGGATATCGTTCGGGATCCGCGATCCGGCCGCCGCCGTCACGGACCCGCCACGCTTCGATCGCGTAGTGCAGATAATCCGCGTCGGTCGCGATCGTCGCGCCGGGCTTCGGCTGGTAGTGGTCGAGGATGTTCAGTGTCTCGACGATCTGCAGGCCGGTCGGCACGGGCGCGGGCACCGAGTAGACGAGGTGTCCATGAAACTTGCCGGAGATGGGCCGCCGCTCGATCGCCCGATACTGCGCGAGGTCGTCCAGCGTGATGACGCCGGCATTGGCCGCCATGTCCGCGGCAATCTTCTGCGCGATCGAGCCACGGTAGAACGACTGGCCGCCCTCCCGAGCCAGCGTGCGCAGCGTCTCCGCGTAGTCCTTGTTGACGAAGCGGTCGCCCGGTCTCGGCATGCGGCCGCCCGGCATGAAGACCTTGGCCGCCTCGGGATACTTGGTGAACGACGCTCGTCCTTCCGCAATGGACGTCGGCAGCGCCTCGTCGAGCACGAAGCCCTCGTCGGCCAGCTTGATCGACGGCGCGACGAGATCCGCCCACGCCACCTTCTTGCTGCCGTACTTCTGATAGAGCGCGTCGAGTCCGGCCACGACGCCCGGAATGTTTGCGACCGTCGGACCGTCTGGCGCCGTGCGAACGCCGGTCGGTGTGAAGAGCTTCGGATTGTCGAGAGTGGCATGACTCGGCGTCATGTCCTTGTACTCGACGACGACGGGCTCGCTCATGCCCTTCAGGAACAGAATCGCCTGACCGTCGCCGCCGATGCTCGACGCCTCGGGCTCGACGACGCCGAGCGCGAACGCGACGGCAATGCCCGCGTCGACGACGTTGCCGCCCTGCTCGAGCACGAGCGCGCCGGCTTGCGACGCAAGCGGATGCGCCGACGCCACCACCGCGCGCGTCGAGTCCACCGCCGGCTTCATCAGCGGCGCTTCGGCAATCATCCGATCGATGACGTCTTCCGCGGCCGTCGCGTCCTGCGCCTGCGCCGCTTCGGACCTGTACTTCTCACGCAGCGCGTCCCACGCACTCGCGGACGGACCGGCGGCAAAGTAGAGCGACCTCATCGTCTGCCACACTTCGTCGAACGCCGTCGCCCAGCGCGCCGGATCCGGCGCACCGAGCGTGACCGCCGCGCCACCCTCGTCAATGGCACGAGGCGCGGCCGTGCGCCACAGCGTGTACTGGCTGGCTTGCGCCAGCGCGATTGGCGGATCGTCGTCGTTGCGATTCGGGTTGCCGTTGTATCCGGCGTTGGAGGCCGGCACGGTGGCGATCACCAGCGTTTGACTGTCCGGGGACCACGCCGGAGCGCCAAGACGGCGGGACGCGAGAATCGGCGCGAGCGCGCCGGCCGGTGCCGCCGGACCCGCAATCCCCGGAATCGCGCCGGCATTGCCGCCTCGCCCGCGTCCACCGCCACCACCGCCGCGCCCACCGGCGCCGTCCGTTGCCGAGCCTGCCTCCGGCACGGCTGACACCCACACGCCGGTCTGGTTGAATCCTCGATTCGCGGCGTACGCGACGCGCGCGCTGTCCGGCGCCCACGTTGGAGCGAACTCTGCACCGGGCGTGTTCGTCAGGCGCACCGCGGACGCGGCGCTCTGCCCGCCCGCCTCAGGCAGCACTCGAACCCAGAGATCGCTGTCGTCATTGCCCTGCAGATCGCGGTCGGACATCATCACGATCCGCTTTCCGTCGGGTGACACACGTCCTTGCCACTCGGCGGCCTCATCCGGCGTGAGCTTCGCGGGCGTCCCGCTTGCCGCCGCCGGCACCACGAACAGCTGCCAGGGGCCGCGCGGCTCGCGATGCGAAAACACGAGACGTCCGTCTCGAGTCCACGAGGGCCAGCGCTCGTCGCCAGGCATCGATGTCAGACGCGCCGCCGTCCCGCCCGCCGCCGCTACGGTCCACAGATCGAACTGTCCCTGCGTGCTGGCGCTGAACACCATCGTCTTGCCGTCGGGCGACCAATCAGGATCGCGCTCGGCGATCCAGTCACCCGGCTTCGCGATCAGGCGCTTCGCATCACGACCGTCCGGCGCCATCGTCCAAATCACGTCGAAGCGCGACACGGCCAGACGCTTGCCGTCAGGCGACCACCGGGCTTCGCGAACGCCAGTGGGCACCGAGCTCGCATCGGCCTGGGCGGAGGCTTGGGGTGATTGAAAGGTGGAAACTGCCGCGGACGCGACGAATCCAAGCGCGCAGCACAGGGCGACAGCGACAGATCGACGGTGCATTTCCGAGAGTGTACTTATTTTCTGGCCGCGATTGGCTGGAGACCCACGAGCGACTTGACGGCGGCGACGATCGCCCGCGCCGAGATGCCGTACTTGTCCAGCAACTCCTCCGGGGTACCGCTCCGTGGTATCTCGCGCACGGCCAGCCGTTCGACGTGGAAGCCCTGATCCCACGTCGCCGCGCTCACGGCATCGCCCAGTCCGCCTGCCGCGTAGTGGTCCTCGACCGTAATGATGCGGCCGCCGGTCGCGCGGCCGGCCGCGACGAGGCTGTCGCGGTCCACCGGTTGAATCGAGTACGCGTCGATCACGCGAATCCTGATGCCGTCCTTCCCGAGCTCATCGGCGGCTTTCAGTGCCTCGAACACGGTCACGCCCGCACCCACGACGGTCACGGAGTCCTGCGCGCTCTGGCGCAACGTCACCGATCCACCGGCGACGAATGCGGCGTCGTTCTTGTAGATCACCGGCGTCTTCGGGCGGCTCAAGCGGAGATAGACCGGGCCCGGTGTGGCCGCGGCCACGGCCATCAGCCGCTCCGTACTTACCGCATCGCACGGATAGAACACGGTGCAATTCGGCACGCCGCGCATCATCCCGAGATCTTCGAGCGCCATCTGCGATGGCCCGTCCTCGCCAATCGACACGCCGGCATGCGATCCCGCGACCTTGATGCCGACGCTGGACACCCCGGCCATCCGGATGAAGTCGCTCGCGCGGCCCAGGAAGCAGGCAAAGCTCGAGGGAAATGGAATCGCGCCGCGACTGGCCATGCCCATCGCCGCGCCGACCATCACCTGCTCGGCGATGAACATCTGGTAGAAGCGATCGGGAAAGACCTTCTCGAAGCGATCGCTGAAGGTCGAGTTCTTCACGTCGGCGTCGAGCGCGACGATGCGCTTGTCGATGGCGCCGAGTGCCGCGAGGGCCGTCCCGTACGCTTCGCGCGTGGCCACGGTCTCACCGAGTTGATACGCCGGCGCCTTCATGGCTCGCACGAAGTCCGGCAGCGGACCTTCTGACTGGCGGCGCGCGGGCTTCGGAATGACGGGCGCGGAATCCGTCGTCTTGATGAACTGGGCGGTGAGCTCGGCGATGGCGTCGTCCATCTCCTGGCCCTTCTTCAGGGCCTTGCCGTGCCAGCCGTCCTTCCCTTCGATGTTCTTCAGGCCCTTGCCCTTCAACGTCCGCGCGACGATCATCGTCGGCCGGTCCGGTGTCGCGCGCGCGTCATCCAGCGCGGCCAGAATCGCCGTCATGTCGTGGCCGTCGATCCCGATCGCGTGCCAGCCGAACGCGCGCCATCGCGTGATGTACGCCTCGATGTCGTGATCCCACTGCGTGTGCCGGCTCTGGCCGAGCGCGTTCACGTCCGTGATCGCGCAGAGATGGCTCAGCTTCTGGTACGCGCCGACCTCGGCCGCTTCCCACACCGAGCCTTCGGCCGTCTCTCCATCGCCCATCAACACGTACGTCCGGCTCGGCGACTCGGTGCGGCGCGCATTCAGCGCGATGCCGATTCCCGCCGCGAGTCCCTGACCGAGCGAACCGGTCGCGACGTCGACGAATGGCAGACGCGGCGTCGGATGTCCCTCGAGATCGGAGGTGAGCTTCCGGAGATTCAGCAGCTGCTCGCGCGGAAACGCCCCGGCTTCCGCCCACGCGGCGTACAGAATCGGCGCGCCGTGGCCCTTCGACAGCACGAATCGATCGGCGTCCGGGTGCTGCGGGTCCTTCGGATCGAATCGCATCTCCGCGAAGAACAGCGCCGCGACAATGTCCGCCGCGGACAAACAGGTTGTGGGATGGCCCGAGCCGGCTTCCGACGTCGATCGAACGGAATCGATGCGCAGCTGGGTCGCAATGTTGTGTAGAACAGGAATGGATGGACGAGGCATGAGGATCGCGCGGCCAGTCTACTGTACCGGCCCGCGGCATTCCAGCCATCACCGGTGTCTCTCGACACCCGATCGCGCGAGCCAACTATAATCTGAGCGATGTCGTTGCTGCGCCTGGCCTGCGTCCTCACGCTGGCGGGCTGGATCGGTGGGCTGGCTGTGCTCGGTGGTGTGGCCGCGCCGACAATTTTCCGGGTGCTCGAAGCACACGATCCGGTTGGCGGCCGCACGACGGCCGGCCTGGTCTTTGGCGAGATCTTTCAAAAGTTCGCGCACCTCTCGTGGGGCTTCGGGGCGCTCCTCCTCGCGTTACTCGGCGCCCGTGCGGCGCTGGGCCCCCGGCCGCGCCGTTTCGGCGTCAGGATGTGGACCGTCACGGCCATGTTGGCCGCGAGTTTGGCGACGAGCTTCTTCCTGGCGCCGCGCATCACCGCGATCCGCAACAGCACGTCTGGTCCCGTCGCCAGTCTTCCTGACGACGACCCCCGCAAAGGCGAGTACGCCCGCCTCCACGCTGCGTCGAACGGACTCATGCTCCTGACCATCCTCGCGGGCATCGGGCTCATCTGGGTGGAGATGAAAGATCACTAAACTCACCGAAGACCTCATCGCAGGCATTGCCAAGGCCACGGACCGCGCCGCTGCCGCCACGTGGATCATCGGCCAGCTCAAAGCCAGACGTCCCCACTACACCTGGGCGGGCATCTACTGGCTCGAGGGCAATGAGCTCGTGCTCGGACCGTTTCTCGGCAAGCCGTCACCCCACACGCGCATTCCGCTCAACCGCGGCATCTGCGGCGCCGCGGCGAGTCAGAAACAGACGATCGTCGTGGACGATGTGAACAGCGACCCGCGGTACCTCGCCTGCAGCATCGAGACGAAGTCGGAGATCGTCGTGCCAATCATGCGCGGCGCGACGGTGCTCGGCGAGATTGACATCGACAGTGACAAGCCGGCGGCGTTTGGTGCCGAGGACCGCGCGCTGCTCGAGGCGGTCGCGAAAGCGCTGGCCGCGCGGTCGTAGGCCAGACGTTGCGGTCCGAGGCCCTTATTTCTTCAATCGCTCGGCCTTGAGGATTTGCAACGGCACCTGCAGGTACTGGCGGTTCGACTCTCGCATCGGACCTTCCTGCTGGATCTTCGTCGCGACATCCAAGCCGGAGACGACCCGCCCGAATGCCGCGCCGCCCTGTCCGTCATCGAAGCGCATGCCGCCGAAGTCGAGCGACGGCTGGTCATCGAGCAGAATGACGAAGTCCGCTGTGGCGGTGTTCGGACCACCGCGTGCCATCGAGAGCGTGCCGCGAACGTGCTTGATGCCGGTGACGCTCGTGCGCTCAAGCGGAATGGGCGGGAACGTGTCTCGCCACCGGAACGGGTCTGGACCCGCCTGAATGATCTGCATCGCGGGCCGGTTCGGCGGCGCCGGTGTGTAGTTGTCGGGCCGGGTCACGCGATGGAATCGACCGAGGTTGTAGAAACCGCCGTCGACGTATTTCAGAAAGTTGGCCGACGTGATCGGCGCGCGCTCCGTGTCGACCGCGACATAGATGTCGCCGTGAACGGTCTCGAGATCGACACCGACCTCCCCCGCGCGGAGCGCGCTCGCCGGCGGCGTCACCTTGGAGACGAGCGAGGCAATTGCCAACGAGACGTTGCCTTCGACGTTGCCGCCGGTGGTCACCGCGACGCCCTCGCGTGTCACCGTGCTGAATCCGCGTAGCTGCACCCGGAGAAAGTACGTACCGGGCGTGACGCCCGTGAACCTGAACAGCCCCGACGCGTCCGACGTCGTGGTGCGCGGCGCCGGAAGTCGCCGACCGTCCAGCGTGACCGTGGCGCCGGGCACTACGCCTCGATTGCTATCGGTCACAGCGCCAGCAATCTGCCCCGGAATCTCCCCGCCGACCTCCTGCGACCCTGCGGCGCCCAGTGACGAGACGAGGACCATCAGAACAAACAGCTGACCCACGATGAGTCGTCTCCCTGGAATCATGTTGGTAATGTAGTCGCATTCGCGCATTCACGCATTCACTCATTCACCCATTCACCCATTCGCGCGTTTCTTATTTGCTATAGTGCAAAACGTGCGATCGGACGAGATCACAAGAGCCGTGCTGGCACGCGACGACGTCGCGAAGTATCTCCGCGGGCAGCACGGCGCCTCGGAGGCCGAGACGCGCCGTCAGATCGAGACGTACCTCACCGAATTACGCACCACGCAGCGCTACCGGTTTTACCGCGCGCTGCAGCACCCGCTCTATCCCATTCTGAGAAAAGTCGAGCGCATCGTCGAGCACATCGACCGCGCGAAATCGGCCACCGCGAACGGCCACGTCGTCTATGTCTCGAATCACAAGAGCCACCTGGACTACCTCATCGAGCTCCTGATCCTCGACGACCACGGCATCCGGCCGCCGCTCATCGCGGCCGGCATCAACCTCTTCGGCGGCGCGCTGGGTCTGCTCCATCGTCACGTCACCGGCGCGATTCCGATTCGGCGCAACAGCAAGGATCCGGTCTACCTCGTGACGCTGCGCGCGTACGTCGCCGAGATCTTGAAGCGCCGCGACCTCCTCTACTACGCGGAAGGTGGACGGAGCTACACCGGCGAGCTCAAGCCGCCGAAGACCGGGCTGCTCCAGGCGGCGCTGCAGGCCGATCGCGAATCGCTCTCGATCGTGCCGATGGCGATTGCCTACGATCTGGTGCTCGAAGAGCGGATCATGCGGCGCGCGGCCGCACGCCGCCACGCGCGGCCGTTCGCCCAGGAAATCGCCGAAATGGTCCGTCACGCCGTCGGGTACCACGCTCGGGCGTTCGTGACCTTCGGCCAGCCGATTGCCCTGTCCCAGTACGACCCCGACAACCGGCGCGACCTCGTCACGCTGGCCCGGCGCGTGCAAGACGACGTGGGAAAGCTGTACAAGGTGCTCCCGACGGCGCTGGTGGCCACCGTCATGAAGCCGCAGTCGACGCGCGCGGAGATCGCCGCCCGCATCGACGCGCTGCTGCCGGTGTTGGCCGCCGAGGGCGCGAACCTCTCGGTGCAGTCGGGCCGGCAGGCAGCCGACAGCGGCGTCGATCGCCTGGTCGAGCGCGGCGTGTTCGTCGAAAGTGGCGACCGCCTGCGCGTGCGAGACCGGCTCGCGCTGCGCTACTACGCCCGTACGATTCATCACCTCATCGACCGCAGCCGGGAGACCGCGCACTGATGCTCGACGTCGTCGCCAAGGCCGTGTTCTCCACGCTCGCCGCCAGTGCGTCGCTCAAACGACTTGCATCCCGCTATGGCATGCGACACGAGGGCAGCTTCGCGCGCCGGTTTGTCGCGGGCGAAACCGTCCCCGAGGCTATCGACGCCGCTCGCGTCATCGAGCGGCAGGGCCTCACCGTCACGCTGGATCTGCTCGGCGAGAGCGTCGGATCGACGACGGCCGCCGCGGAAGCGACCGGCGCGTACGTCCGGCTGATCGACGAAATCGCCCGTGCCGGCGTCAGCCGGAACATCTCGCTGAAGCTGACCCAGCTCGGCCTCGACATCGATCGTGCGACCACGGTCGACAACTTGCGGCGCGTCCTCGACCTTGCCGGCCAGGCAGACGTCTTCGTCCGCATCGACATGGAGAACTCGCCGTACATCGAGCAGACGCTCGACACGTTCGAAACCGTCTGGACACTCGGGTACCGCAATGCGGGGGTCGTCATCCAGTCGTGCCTGAAGCGGTCCGAGGGCGACGTGCGCCGGATCCTGGCGCTCGGCGCGCGGATACGTCTCGTGAAGGGCGCCTACCGTGAGCCGCCGTCCGTGGCGTTTCAGCAGAAGAGCGAAGTGGACGCCGCCTTCCGCGACTTGACGCGGCTGCTCCTCACCGAGGGAACCTACCCGGCGATTGCGACGCACGATCCCGACATGATCGACGCCGCCCGCCGGTTCGCCAAGGAGCGCGGCGTGGCGCCCGACAAGTTCGAATTCCAGATGTTGTACGGGATTCGGCGCGACCTGCAGGCGTCGCTCGCGGCCGACGGCTATCGCATGCGCGTCTACGTGCCGTTCGGCACCGAGTGGTTCCCGTACTTCATGCGGAGGCTGGGCGAGCGTCCCGCGAATGTGGCGTTCGTGCTGCGGGGGATTCTTTCAGAGAGTCCAAAGAGTCCGGAGAGTCCATAGAGTCCCAAGAGTCCGGGTTCTTGGTACCTCTTCGGACTCTTCGGACTCGTCGGACTCTTCGGACTCGTCGGACTCTTAGGACTCTTAGGACTCGTAGGACTCCACCAACGCCCGTACCGCCTCGCAGAGGATGTCCCTGCAAGCGATCACGTCGTCCACGTTCACGTACTCGACCGTGCTGTGCAATCCGGCGCCGCCCGGTCCGAAGAGGACGGAGGGGATGCCGGCGCCCGCGAGCACCGCGGCGTCCGTCCAGAACGACATGCCGGTCGGCGTTGCCGAGCGTCCCGATCGGCCGATGGCCTCACCAACGGCGCGCGCGACCGAATGCGCGGCGTCGAGACGGTACGCGGACCGATAGGTGACGAGGCGCGACTCGGCCTCGAACTCGGGGTCGGCCTGCCGCAGACGTTTCAGAATCTCTTCAACCTCAGCCGCGACGCCGGCGCCGTCCTCACCATGGACGGTACGCCGCTCCATCTCGAGCGTGCACTGCTCGGGATAACTGCTCAGCTCCTGGCCGCCGTGGATGAGCGACGCGTGCAACGAACCGGTGCCCTGGAACGGCACGGTCGGCCGCGCGCGCAGTTCGCGGTCGCGCGCTTCGAGCGCCACCAGCACGCGACCCATCCGCGCGATGGCGTCGCGGCCGTGCTCGGGCCGGCTGCCGTGGGCCGCGCGGCCGTGCGTGATCACCTCGATCCACGCGAATCCCTTGTGCCCGATCGCGAGCGCGAGATCCGTGGGCTCGGTCACGATCGCGGCATCCGCGATCCACTCGCGCACGAGCGCTTCGGCCCCGATGCTCTCGTACTCTTCATCGACGACCGCGGCGACGATCAGCCGGCCGCGCTTCCACGAGGACGCCAGCACGCCGGCGGCGGCGATCATCGCCGCAACGCCGCCCTTCATGTCCTGCGAGCCGCGTCCGTACAGGCGTCCATTCTCGACGCGCGGCACGAAGGGATCCGCCATCCCCTCGACGCCGACCGTGTCGATGTGGCCGCACAGCATCACGGACGGTCCGGCCGCTCGGCCCTCGAGCACGCCGATCACGTTTGGCCGGCCGGGACGAACGTGCTGCAGCGTCACGTCCATGCCTGCTCGCGCCATCGCCGCGCGCGCCACCTCGGCCACACGTCCCTCGCCGGGCGCGCCAGGCACGAGCGACGGGTTGATCGAGTTGACGGAGACGAGATCCTTCAGAAGCGGGACGGGATCCATAA
>Ga0137427_10000936_pt1 | contig 13844 bp, 14 predicted proteins | sample EasRivERMZT700_2_FD_102309 | JGI IMG/M metagenome (GOLD analysis project Ga0137427, IMG submission 102309) | Soil microbial communities from meander-bound floodplain in the East River, Colorado, USA - East River MetaG ERMZT700_2 | ecosystem: Environmental > Terrestrial > Soil > Floodplain ...
CTGCGCACGCCTCGATCAGGTTCTGCCCGCCGTAGGCAAGCAAGCTGCCACCGACAAAAGCCACGTCGACGGCTCGATAGTAGGCGACCATCTCACCCATGCTGTCGCCAAGCACAATGTCGCAGTCGGGTTCGAGCCGAGCATTCGCGCTGCGCCGTGTGAACTTGAGTCCCCGGGCGGAAAGGAGTCGCGCCACTGCGTCGAAGCGCTGCGGGTGCCGCGGAACGATAACCAAAATTGCTTTGCCCAGGGCGTTTTTTTTCAAAGCATCGAGCAAAAGCTCTTCCTCTCCCTCTCGCGTGCTCGCGGCAAGCAACACCGAACGATCGCCGAACCAGCGTCGAAACTGCGCCGCGAGCTCCTCGCTGCCTGCGCTCAGCACGGCGTCAAATTTGAGATTGCCGGTCACTTTCACTGCGCGCGCGCCGAGCGATAGCAGCCGCTCGGCGTCCTTGTCTGACTGGGCGGCAACCGCGCCCATTCGCCCCAGCGCAGCGCGCACCAGCGGCGCGACAACGGCATAACCACGCGCCGACCGGGCGGACATCCGAGCGTTGGCGAGCAAAAGTGGCACACCTGATCGTTCACACTCACAGACGAGGTTGAACCAGATCTCGGTTTCCATCAGGATCCCCAGCCTCGGCCGGAAGTGGCGCACAAACCGCCTTACGGCGGACGGATAGTCGTAGGCGAGCCACGCCACTCGAACGGCATTGCCGAACAAAGCTTGCGCCGCCTCCCGGCCAGTCGCGGTCATCTGCGTGATGAGAAGCTCGCACTCCGGATAAAGGGATTGGAGTGCGCGCAGAAGCGGCTCCGCCGCCCGGGTCTCACCCAGCGAGACTGCGTGCAGCCAGATCACCGGCTTCTCGGGCGGCCTGCCGTAGAACCCGAATCGCTCGCCGATATTCTGCCGATACATCGGCTCCGCGCGCCCACGCCACCACAACCGCACAAGCACCCAAGGAAACGCGAACCAAAGGAGCAGCCGATAGCCGATCCCCCACATCAGAATGCCCCGACCCCGGAACTATGCGGCCTCAAGACGCGGAAAGCGGTTAGAATGCCGCGCATAAGCCGCTGATTATACGGGTTTGCCGGCAACTTTCTTCGCACCTATGCCCCTTTCCGTAGCCCTCATCACGCGAAACGCCGCCGCGCAGCTGGAGCCCTGCCTTGCGAGCGTCGCCTTTGCCGAGGAAATTATTGTGGTGGACTCGGGCTCGACCGATGGCACGCTCGACCTCGCCGCCCGCCATGGTGCGCGCGTGGTCCACAGGGAGTGGCTCGGGTTCGGCGCGCAAAAGCGGTTTGCCGTCGCAGCCGCAAGCCATGACTGGGTATTGTGCGTAGATGCCGATGAGCGTGTAAGCCCGGAGCTTCGAGAGCGGATCGTCGCAGAACTCAAGGCGCCCCGCGCGTTTGTTTACGCGATGCCGCGCCGGAACCGCTTTCTGGGATGCTGGCTCAAGCACGGCGAGGGTTATCCCGACTGGAGCGTGCGTCTGTTTCACCGCGCGCACGCAAACTGGGGCAACGAGCCGGTGCATGAAAAGGTCATATCCCGATCGCCGGTACTGAAACTCTCCGGCGATCTCCTGCACGATTCGGTGGAAACCCTCGAAAAGTATCTCGACAAACAGAATCGCTATACCAGCCTTCAGGCCGAATCGATGCACGCCGCGGGCCAACGCGCGAACGTGGTACAGCTGGTGATCTCGCCCCTGCTGCGGTTCATCAAGTATTACTTGTTGCGGCTCGGCTTCCTCGACGGTGTCCCGGGCCTGGTGCACATCACGATAGGCTGCATGAACAGCTTCAACAAATACGCGAAGCTAAAGGCGCTGGAGCGCGCCGCGCAATGAGCGCTATCCCGAGCTGCGGGACCCGGCAATGACCGTCCTCGTGACGGGCGGCGCCGGCTTTATCGGCTCCAATTTTATCCTGCAGTGGTTTGCGCAAAGCAGCGAGCCTCTCGTTAACCTCGACAAACTGACCTATGCGGGAAATCCTGCAAACCTGCAGAGCCTCAAGGACAATCCGGGTCACGTCTTCGTTCACGGCGACATCTGCAACCGGGATCTGATACGCAAGCTTTTCGAACAACACAACCCGCGCGCCATCGTGCACTTCGCCGCCGAAAGCCACGTCGATCGTTCGATCCATGCGCCTGCAGAGTTCGTTCAGACCAACGTCTTCGGCACCTTCGTCTTGCTCGAGGAAGCCCGATCTTTCTGGGAAAAGCTGCCGCCACCGGCGCGCGATGCGTTTCGCTTCCTGCACGTCTCCACCGACGAAGTGTACGGTTCGCTCGGACCGGCCGATCCGCCTTTCAGTGAAACCACGCCCTACGCGCCGAACAGCCCGTACGCGGCGTCGAAGGCCGCGTCAGACCATTTGGTTCGCGCCTATCACCGTACCTACGGACTGCCCACGTTGGTTACCAACTGCAGCAACAACTACGGGCCGTATCAGTTTCCGGAGAAGCTGGTCTCTCTCGTGATCCTGAATGCGCTGATGGGCAAGCCCCTGCCGGTATACGGCGACGGTAGGAACGTGCGCGACTGGGTGTACGTACAGGATCATTGCACCGCGATCGGCGAAGTGCTCGCGCGCGGGCGCAGGGGCGAAACCTACAACATCGGCGGGAACGCCGAAAAGACCAATCTCGAGGTCGTGAACGCCGTCTGTACGCTCCTCGACGAAGCCCAGCAACACCGAAAGCATGCGGCCCTCATTACTTTCGTCAGAGACCGTCCCGGCCACGATCGGCGTTATTCGATGGACTCAGGCAAGATGTTGCGCGAGCTCGAGTGGAAGCCGGCTGAAAGCTTCGAATCCGGTCTGCGCAAGACGGTTGCCTGGTACCTAGACAATCCGGACTGGGTGGCTCATGTAACCAGCGGTGTGTACCGCCATTGGATCGAAAAGAACTACGCCGGACGAGGCAAAGCATGAAAGGCATCATCCTGGCTGGCGGCAGCGGCACGCGGCTTTACCCGGTCACGCAGGTCGTTTCCAAGCAGCTGCTTCCCGTGTACGACAAGCCGATGATTTACTACCCGCTGAGCACCTTGATGCTCGCTGGAATCCGCGACATCCTGGTGATCTCCACGCCCCAGGACACACCGCGCTTCGAGCAGCTGCTCGGTGACGGGACGCGCTGGGGATTGAATTTCAGCTACGCGGTGCAGCCGCGGCCGCAGGGCATCGCGCAGGCTTTTCTCATCGGCGAGAAGTTCATCGGCGGCGAGTCCTGCGCGCTAATCCTCGGCGACAATATTTTTTACGGGCACGATCTGCAGCCTACATTTGCCCAGGCAGCCAAGCAATCATCCGGCGCGACGGTGCTCGCCTACAAAGTGAAAAACCCGGAGCGCTACGGCGTGATCAAGCTGTTGGAAGGCCGCGCCGTCAGCATCGAGGAGAAGCCAAAGAGTCCCAAGTCGCCTTATGCAGTGACGGGTCTATATTTCTACGACAACCAGGCCGTAGGCATTGCGAAGTCGCTTAAGCCGTCGGACCGCGGCGAACTGGAAATCACCGACCTTAACCGGCGCTATCTCGAAAAAGGCGTGCTCAAAGTGATTACCCTCGGGCGGGGTCACGCATGGCTTGACACCGGCACATACGAATCGCTGCTCGAGGCGAGCCAGTTCATCGAGACCATCGAACGCCGCCAAGGGCAGAAGATCGGCTGCCCCGAGGAAATCGCCTTCGACAAGGGTTGGATCGACGAGGGCCAACTCAAGGCGTTAGCGGCGCCCCTCAGAAATAGCGGCTACGGAGACTACCTGCTGTCGCTGGTGCGGGACAGCGCCGGCCCGCGCAGCACATGAAGGTTACCCCGACCGAACTGCCTGAAGTGCTGCTCCTAGAGCCCCGCGTGTTCGGCGATTCGCGCGGGTTCTTGCTCGAAAGCTGGAACGAAAGGGATTTTGCGCATGCCGGAATTCACGCGCGCTTCGTGCAGGACAATCATTCACGCTCGGGCAAAGGCGTTCTGCGCGGGCTGCACTTCCAGGTGCGCCAGCCGCAGGGCAAACTCATACGCGTTATCGCCGGCGAGATCTTTGACGTGGCAGTGGATATCCGCCGCAGCTCCCCTGGTTTCGGCAAATGGGAAGGCGTTCGCCTGAGTGCGGAATCGCGCAGCATGCTCTGGATCCCGGTCGGTTTTGCGCACGGCTTCTGTGTGCTGAGCGACTTCGCCGAGGTGCTTTACAAGGTTACGGACTTCTACGCCCCCGAGCATGAGCGCTGCCTCCTATGGAACGACCCGGAGCTCGGCATCGGCTGGCCCCTCCCGGCGGCCCCCGTACTTTCGGCCAAAGATGCGGCGGGTGCGCGACTGCGGGATGCCGAAGTGTTTCCGTGAGAATCCTGCTCACCGGAAGGACCGGGCAGGTCGGCTGGGAACTCGAACGGGGCCTTTCGCCCTTCGGGCGAATCTTCGCCTTCGACCATGCCTCGCTCGACCTCACGGACCCGGATCAGATCGTCGCGCGAGTGCGCGATGTGAAACCGGATCACATCGTCAACGCGGCGGCCTACACCGCGGTGGACCGCGCCGAGTCCGAGCCCCAGCTCGCCATGCAAGTCAACGGCGCGGCGCCCAGGATTCTCGCCGAGGAAGCGAGGCGCCTTGGGGCGCTGCTGATCCACTACTCCACCGACTACGTCTTTGACGGCGCAAAGCCTGCGCCTTACCTTGAGACCGATTCTCCGAATCCGATCAATGCCTACGGCAGGAGCAAGCTGGAAGGTGAGCGGGCGATCCAGGCGAGCGGCTGCCGGTACCTGATCCTGCGCACGAGTTGGATATACGGCATGCGGGGCAACAACTTTCTTCTCACGATTCTGCGCCTCGCGCGCGAGCACCGCGAGCTGCGGGTCGTGGACGACCAGATCGGAGCACCGACGTGGTGCCGCGACCTCGCGACCGCAACCGCGCAACTGGCCAATGAGGCCGCCGCCGGCAAAGCGGAGGGCCTGTATCACCTCGCGGCGGCGGGAGCGACAAGCTGGTGCGGTTTCGCGCGTGAAATCCTCAGAGCAAGCATGATCGATACGCCGGTCAGAGCCATTTCCACTAGAGAATATGCTGCCCCGGCCAAGCGGCCGGCGAGCTCTTTACTATCCGGCGCAACGATCGCGGCGCGCTGGAAACTGCAACTGCCGGAATGGAGGATCTCGCTGGCGAGCTGTCTTCGCGAGGCGAGCCCGCCTGCGTCACGAACCTGAAGGCCAGCGATGCCGATTGCTACTTTGCCTGAAGAACGCGTGCCCGTAAGCGCCGTTATCCCGTGCTACCGGTGCGGCGATACCATCCCGCGCGCGGTCCGATCGATCGCGGCGCAGACCGCCCCGCCGCGTGAAATCATACTGGTGGATGATTGCAGTGCCGACGCAACACCGGAAACACTCCGGGAAGTTGCCTCGGAATACCCGCCGGGGTGGGTCAAGGTCCTCGAACTGACCGCGAACGCGGGGGCCGGACAGGCGCGCAATGCGGGGTGGGAAGCGGCGACCCAGCCTTATGTGGCGTTCCTCGACGCGGACGATACCTGGCACGCGAGGAAGCTGGAAATTCAGTACGGCTGGATGCAAGTCCACCCCGAAGCGCAATTGACGGGGCATCCAACCACATGGGTCCGGGACGGCAAGATTCCGACTGCCAAGCCCGACTCGGCGCGAATCACCCGTATCGACTCGCGCCGGCTTCTGCTTGGTAATTGCTTTTCCCTGAGGTCCGTCATGGTCAGGAGGGAATTCCCAATTCGCTTTCATCGGGAAAAGCGCTACATGGAAGACTACTGGTGGGTGCTGCAGGCGGCGTTTTCCGGGTACGACATATACCGCATCGAGTTTCCGCTCGCTTACATGTTCAAAGCGCCCTATGGCGTCGGGGGCCTGAGCGGCAGGCAGTGGGAGATGGAAAAGAGCGAACTCGACAATTACTGGGGCCTGAAGAGGGAAGGGAAGCTGGGTTTGCTCCCGGCGCTGGCGTTGACGATCTATTCGCTGCTCAAGTTCGCGAAGCGTGTAGCCGTGGCGGCCTGCCTGCGTCGATCCAATGGACGCGCGTATCAAGCGGGAGAACGGCCAGGGTCGCAAAGATGACCATTTCCGAGAAAAACAAGCGACTGATCAAGAAATTCCTCGATGCGATCCATTACGACTACGGTCACTGGGCGCGTACCGTGATGTACCAGGAGTGCCTCAAGCTGGTCCGTGAGCTTGACCCTTCGCAGCTGGAGGTGCTTGAAATATCGGCTGGCCACGTCTGGCGCGGGCTCGGATTCAAATCATTTGCCGAAGCTAATTTTCCGGATTTCGACGTCTGCAGCATGACCCTGCCGAAAACCTTCGATCTAATCATCGCCGACCAGATTTTCGAGCACCTGCTCTGGCCTTATCGCGCCGGAAAGAACGTTCACGCCATGTTGAAGCCAGGCGGTCACCTGCTGATCACAGCGCCGTTTCTGATCAAGGTGCACGAAGTCCCCGTCGATTGCTCGCGATGGACGGAACTCGGAATGAAACATCTCCTTGCCGAATGCGGATTCCCCATCGGGAATATCCGTACCGGCTCCTGGGGCAATCGCGCCTGCGTCAGGGCAAATTTCGGCAGCTGGGCCCGGCGAGGGTGGTTCAAGTCCCTGGCCAACGAACCGGAGTTTCCCGTGTCGGTTTGGGCGCTGGCAAGGAAGTGATTGTCGTGGAACGAATTCAGCGGTGCCCGCTCGATGAACGACTGGCTTGAACGATCGAGCGACTCGGCGGCAAATCCTGCTCGCGTCTCAATCTCGGTGATCAGCCACGGCCATGCCCGGCTGATCGCGAGCCTGCTCGCCGACATTGCCGCACATGTCCGGACGCCGATTGAAGTGATACTGACCCTGAACCTGCCCGAGAAACTGCCTTTCGAGCCCGCGCGCTTTGCTTTTCCGCTTCGTATCGTCGAAAACGCCGTCCCCAAAGGATTCGCGGCCAACCAAAATGCGGCGTTTCACCTAAGCCGAGGGGGATTCTTTTGCGCGCTCAACCCCGACATACGGATTGAGCGGGATCCTTTTCCCGAACTTCTGAAGTGCGTTCAGGATCATTCCGTCGGGGTGGCGGCGCCGCTGATCCGAAACCCAGCAGGCACCATCGAGGACAGCGCGAGGCGCTTCCCGACGCCTGCTTCGATCCTGCGGAAAGCGTTGTTCTACCGGACCGAGGTCGACTACCCGATCAAAGACGAAACGATCTATCCGGACTGGGTGGCAGGGATGTTCATGGTCTTCCGGCGCGATGCCTTCGCGGCACTCGGCGGATTCGACGAGCGCTACTTTCTATACTACGAGGACGTAAACCTGTGCGCCCGGCTCATACTCGCGGGCAAACGGGTCGCACTATGTCCGTCGGCGTTCGCGGTGCACGATGCGCGCAGGCAAAGCCTGCGCAGCCTGCGCTACCTGCGCTGGCACCTGTCGAGCATGATGCGCTATTTCCTCTTCTGGGCAGGGCATCTGGCCTGGCGGCGGATTGCGGGAGAACGAAGCTAAGTGCACCGAGGCCGGGCCGGGCACGGTTCGCCTACCCGCGCTTATAGCGGTCCTCGAATCTTACGATGTCGTCCTCGCCCAGGTAGCCGCCCGACTGAACCTCGATCAGAAAGAGCGGAGTCTTCCCGGGGTTTTCCAGTCGATGTTTGGTGCCAATCGGGATATAGGTAGACTCGTTCTCCGGCAAGAGCTTCACTTCATCACCCCGCGTCACCCTTGCAGTCCCCGAAACGACGACCCAGTGCTCGGCACGATGATGGTGCATCTGCAGCGACAGCGCCTGACCGGGATTGACCATGATGCGCTTTACCTGAAAGCGCTCGCCCGCATCGATGCTTTCGTAGTAACCCCAGGGTCGATAGACTCGGCTGTGTGAGACATGCTCGGTACGCGCTTGCCGATCGAGGCGCTCGACCACTTCCTTGACCTCCTGTGCGCGCGACTTCTCGGCCACGAGGACCGCGTCATCGGTCTCGACGATCACCAAATCGCTCACGCCCAGCGCGGCGACCAGGCGGTGTTCGGCTCGAACATAGCACCGCCTCGTATCGCGCAGGTCCACGTCGCCGTGTGCGACGTTTTCGCCAGCGTCCTTTTCTGCGACTTCCCAGAGCGCCGTCCACGAGCCCACGTCGCTCCAGCCGATATCGGCCTGGACCATCGCGCTCGAAGAAGTGCGCTCCATCACGGCATAGTCGATGGAGTCCGACGGGCAGGCGGCGAACGCTGCTGAATCGAGCCGCAGGAAATCCAGGTCGCGCTTGCTCGCCTCCAAGGCCGCGCTTGCGGCGGCCGCTATCTCGGGACGAAAGAGCCGCAGCTCCTCTAGATAGCGCCCGGGTTGGAACACGAACATGCCGCTATTCCAGAAAAACCGGCCGCTGGAAACATAGCGCTGCGCGGTCTCCAGATCGGGCTTTTCCACGAAGCGTCGCACGCGGAAGCTACGCTCGCTTTCCGAAATCGGGTCGCCGCGTTCGATGTAACCGTAACCCGTGACCGGCCCCTGCGGCGTGATTCCGAAAGTAACGAGCGAACCGCTTGCGGCGAGGCGGAGCGCCGCGGCGATCGCCGCGTGAAACGCGGGCACGTCCCTGATCACGTGGTCCGATGGCAGCACGAGAAGGCAAGCGTCGGGGTGGAGACTCTGGACGTGGAGCGCGACAACGGCGATCGCAGGCGCGGTGTTGCGACCGACAGGCTCGAGTATCTGGACCTCAGGTTGCGCGCCGATTTCTCTCATCTGCTCGGCGACGAAAAAACGGTGTTCGTCGTTCGAAACGACGATCGGGCCGCGCGCGCCTTCGAAGCCTTGAAGACGCAGTACCGTGTCCTGAATCAAAGTGCGCGCGGACACGAGCGGAAGGAATTGCTTAGGAAGGAGCCGCCGCGACATGGGCCAGAGCCGGCTGCCCGCGCCGCCCGAAAGAATTACCGGGTAGAAGGAGGGGATCACTCTCACCGTCTTGAGTTCGGATGGAGCGCGTATTGTAGGGTCACAACGCTCCCACAGATAGAGGCTTGCTAGAATCCCGCGTCGGGCCGAACCTGAAGGGCAACGGGGCCGCGTTTTTCTGGCCGTTCACCATGCGCATTCTTGTTACCGGTGCATCCGGATTCATCGGCGCGGCCTTGTGTCGGGCCTTGCTCGGGCGTGGCCACGCAGTACGAGCGACGGCAAGGAGCGTGCGCGCGGTCGAGCAGGCTCAACTGCAGTGGGTCGCAGTCCCCGACATCGCCGAGGAATTCGATTGGCGCCCCTTCCTCGACGGTATCGACGTCATCGTGCACCTGGCTGCGATTGCACATCGCGCCGGCAGCGAGGCACAGATGCGGAGTATCAATGTCGATGCCACGTGTCGGCTCGCCGAGGCCGCTGCCGGATCGGTACGTCGCTTTATTTTCCTCAGTTCGGTCAAGGTGCACGGCGAGGACTCCGGCGCCGGGGAATACAGCGAAGCCGACATCCTCCAGCCAGAGGACCTCTATGGTCGGTCGAAGCTCGAGGCGGAGCGAGCGTTGACGGACATCGCTGCCCGAACCGCAATGGAACTCGCGCTCATCCGAGCGCCTCTCGTGTACGGAGCGCGCGTCAGAGCTAATTTTCTGCGCCTGCTCGGCTGGATCGATTCTGGGCTGCCGCTGCCCTTCGCGAGCGTGCGCAACCGGCGCAGCCTCATCTACCTGGGCAATCTCGTCGACGCGATCATGCACTGCGCCGAGCACCCCGCCGCGCGCGGACCCTTTCTTTTCGGCGACGAGGAGGCGGTTTCCACTCCCGAGCTGGTGTCGCGCATCGCCCGGGCGCTCGATCGTCCGGCAAGGCTTTTCCCGGTGCCGCTTGCGCTCTTGCACCTGGCCGGAACCATTACGGGCCTTGGCGGCGACATCCAGCGCTTGACCGGAAATCTCGTCTTCGACACGTCGCGGGCGCGCCGCTTGCTCGACTGGCGAGCTCCCTACACCCTCGATGAAGGTCTCGCAGATACTGCGCGCTGGTTCAGATCCGTGCGCAGCTGAGATACACTCTGAGCGATGTCTTTCGTGAACGATTCTATCCAAGGCCGTTTCGCGCACGCCCCGATTTCAGAACGCATCGAGCGTGGAGCACTGCTCGCGCTCGCGTTCGTGCTGCCGCTGTATGAAGCGCCGAAAAACCTCTTGTGGATCGCGCTCATCGCGCTCTGGCTCGCCAACCGCTGGCGGGCACGCGACTTCGGCGGCCGCTGGGACGGCTGGGATACGCTCATCGCCTTGTGGATCGTCTCCGGCTACGCGGTGGCGGCCTTCGCCGGAATCCGCGACGAGGAATGGCTGGCGGCATCGGACATCGTGCGCTACGCCAGCGTGCTGTGGATCCTCAAGCGCAGTCGATATCCGGACCGCACCTGGATCGCAGCACTCGTCGCCATCGTCGCGGGAACCGCAGTGGGGCTCGCCTGGGGCTATTACGGCGTCCTGGTCACAAAGCAGCACAGCGGGCTCGGCCTGCATTCGGTCGGCCACGTCAATCACAGCGCAATCTACCTGGCGATCGTATTCGGCGCGGCGCTTGCGGCGACACAAGCCTGGTGGCGCGTTGCAGATCCCGTGCGGCGCGCGCTCGGCCTTGCGCTGCTCGTTTTCTTCGGTGTATCGCTCATGTGGATGGAGAGCCGCGCCGCTGTCGGCGCGGCGTTCTTCATGGCGCTCGTCCTTCTTTTCATACATGCAGTACAGCAGGGGCGGAAACTCCGCACGATTGTTGCAGTCGCCGCAGTCGCCGTAGGGGCCGCGTTTCTGCTCAATCCGCAAGTCCTGGAGAAAAACGCCCAATTCCTGAAAAAGGGCGATTTGTTGAACGGTCGCGACCTTATATGGCGCGTGGGCATTACCGCTTGGAGCGAGTTCCCGCTCTTTGGTGTTGGCATGGACAACTTCGACCGCATCAACTACAAGGATCTGGAGACTTGGAGCGCGAAGCGGGGTGAGCCCTTCGACAGGAAATCCGTGTCTCTCGCCCCGCACGGCCACAGCCTGTACGTCAACTCGCTCGCCGAGCGTGGGCTCCTTGGACTCGGCTCTCTCCTTGCGATTCTCGCAGCGTGGGCCGTCGCTCTGGCCCGCCGAGTCCCCGATGCGAATGCGCCACCGCTTCACTGGGCGTGTTGGGGCAGTGCCGGCGCCGCGTGGATAATCACGATCGTGGCGGGCGCGTTGAACACGACCTTGCACCACGAGCAAGCCTTGCTCTGCATGCTGCTCCTCGGTGGATGGCTGTCGCTCTCTCGCTCGTCTGGGCAGCCGCTGCGTGCCGAAGCGGCATGACTCGGCTGTCCGTTCGCGTATCCGCATCCGCGGCCGGTCGTCATACGCTCGCGCCTGGGAGAGTCCTTCATCCGAGCCTATTTTTCGGTGCGAGGCGCGCTGGGGCGCATTCGAGGACGATAAGGGCGTGGATCCTGGAGGCGGGCACATGATTGCCCTTGGGCGCGCTCCTCACAGATAATAAGACATGCATTCCAAGACGTTCTTTGGCGAAGTGGCCAGAATCGCCCAATCGATCGACATCGCGGGCATCGAGATCTTGGCTAAGGAGCTCGCCGCGCTGCGCCAGCGCAATGGGCGTCTTTTTTTCATCGGCGTGGGCGGCAGCGCCGCGAACTGCAGCCACGCGGTGAACGACTTTCGCAAGCTTTGCGGAATCGAAGCCTATACGCCGGTCGACAACGTCGCCGAGCTTACCGCGCGCACCAATGATGAGGGCTGGGATACGGTGTTCGCGGCATGGCTCAAGACCAGCAGGGCGGACAAGGACGACGCGGTATTCGTCTTCTCGGTAGGGGGTGGCAACACGGAAAAGAACGTAAGCGCCAACATCGTGGCCGGGCTCAAGGAGGCGAAGCAGCGCGGCATGAAGGTCTTCGGCGTAGTGGGACGCGACGGCGGATACACGAAGCAGGTCGGCGACTGCGTCGTACTCATTCCGACGGTCGAGGCCTCGCGCGTCACACCGCATACGGAAGCCTTTCAGGCCGTGGTATGGCACTGTCTGGTGTCGCATCCGGAACTGCAGCAGATATCGACCAAGTGGTGAGCTAGCGGTACAGTGAGACGCGCCGTTTTTCTCGACCGTGATGGCGTCGTCAACCAATCGATAATCCGTGACGGCAGGCCTTATCCGCCGCAGTCGATCGCGGAAATGGAGATCCTGGCGGGAGTCCGAGAGGTGCTTGCGTCGTTGCGGGGTGCCGGGTTCCTGAATATCGTGGTGACCAACCAGCCGGATATCGCGACCGGCAAACAGAAAACCGAGGTCGTCGAAGCAATGCACCAGCGCCTGATGAACGAATTGGCGCTGGACGAGATCAAAGTCTGCCATCACAACGACGCAGATCGATGCGATTGCCGCAAACCGAAACCGGGAATGCTCCTGCAAGCTGCGCGCGAATTCGACATCGACCTCACTCGAAGCTTTATGGTAGGCGATCGGTGGCGGGACGTGGCTGCAGGACAAGCCGCCGGCTGCGCGAATTTTTTCATTGACTACGGTTATCGAGAAAGGCGGCCCAAGCGGCCCTATGTCGAGGTAAAATCCCTCGCCGAGGCCGGTAACCGGATCCTCAGCGAGTTCATGGGGAAAACAAGGACTAGCCAGTGACCACATCCAGTCTCGGGGTAAAACTGTTCGCCGACGGCGCCGATTTGGCCGGTATCAGGGAAATGGCCGCCAATCCCGCAATCAAGGGGTTCACGACCAACCCGACCCTCATGCGCAAAGCGGGTGTCTCCGACTACAAGGCGTTCGCCCTTCAGGCGCTTCAGGCGGTCAATGGCCTCCCAATTTCATTCGAGGTCTTCGCCGACGAATTCGGCGAGATGGAAAAACAGGCGCACGAGATCACATCCTGGGGCAAGAACATCTACGTCAAGATTCCGGTCACCAACACCAAGGGCGAGTTTAGCGGAGCGCTCGTAGAGCGCCTCTCCCGGGCCGGTATTCAGGTGAACATCACGGCCCTGATGACGGTCGATCAGGTAAGCCGCGTTACCGAGAGGCTCGCGTCCGAAACGGCGGCGATCATCTCCGTGTTCGCCGGACGCATCGCCGATACCGGGCGCGACCCATTGCCTATCATGGCCGAGTCCGTGAAGATCATGAAGAAAAAGCCGAAGGCCGAGTTGATTTGGGCTAGTCCCCGCGAGTTGCTCAATATCTTCCAGGCGAATGAAGTCGGCTGCCAGATCATTACGGCGACCAACGATATCCTCAAGAAACTATCCCTGGTCGGCAAGGACCTCAATGCCTACTCGCTCGAGACCGTCGAGATGTTCCACAAGGACGCCAAGGCGGCAGGCTACAGCATCGGTACGCGCGCGGCGGCCTGATTCCAGCGAATTTCTTCAGTCAGCGGAAGCATCATGTTCAGAAGCGTTCTTGTCACCGGCGGCGCCGGTTACGTCGGCAGCTTGTTGACTCCTCAACTGCTCGACCTGGGCTACAGGGTCACCGTGTACGACATCATGTACTTCGGGGAGGACTTTCTGCCGAAGGACAACCCCACCCTCAAGGTCGTCAACGGAGACATCCGGGACACAAGGAAGTTGTCGGATGCGCTCAAGGGTGTCGAGGTGGTGATCAATCTGGCGTGCATCTCCAACGACGCCAGCTTCGAGCTTGACGAAAAGCTCTCAACCTCGATCAACCTCGATGCTTTCGAGCCTATGGTCATCGCAGCGAAGCAGGCGGGGGTGAAGCGCTTTATTTACGCCTCTTCCAGCTCGGTTTACGGGGTGTCGGACGCTCCGGAC
>Ga0137427_10000938_pt1 | contig 13831 bp, 13 predicted proteins | sample EasRivERMZT700_2_FD_102309 | JGI IMG/M metagenome (GOLD analysis project Ga0137427, IMG submission 102309) | Soil microbial communities from meander-bound floodplain in the East River, Colorado, USA - East River MetaG ERMZT700_2 | ecosystem: Environmental > Terrestrial > Soil > Floodplain ...
GAGAGCCCAGAACTGAGCCGTGATCATCAAATTGAAGATTCCGACCCATAGGAAGAACGCAATGCCTATGTGGAGGCCGGCAACGCCCGCGAGATAAAAGAGCACGATGTTCGAAATGAAGAAAACAGTCGTACCGGCGATCAGCGTATTGCGTTTGAAACGTGACGCGACCATTCCGTACAACGGAACGACGAGCAGCAAGAGCAAGGCCTGAGCTGCGGACGAATAGCTCTTCACGCTGGCGCCACCTTCGGTCAGGATCAAGGCCTCGCGAACGGTCTTCAGAATGTAATACGTCGAGAGGACGATGAACATGTTCGCGGTCAGCATCAAGGCGGTGGCACGCTCACTGGGGCGTACGTCCGTGAACAGACCGAGGACGCCATTGAAGATGGGTCTTCGTTGATTGATGGGTAGAGCTATTGCCGGAGTTGACACTTGATTCCCCCCTTGTCCGGCTCGCGGTAAGACACTTCCTATACCAAACACTGAGATGTCAACTTGTTGATTTTCTTTGCGACGCTGGCGGATGAATTTTTGTGCCGTGCCGAACGGACGGCAATTGCCGAAATGTCGGCAGCAAAGCTTCGTCATTTCCGTCGGAAGAATGGGCTTGGCGGGCTTCGCATTAGCAGCATATGCAGGGCTTTAGGCCCTTTCGCCGCTGGCTGAAAAACTTTTGGACTGATTCGTGCCGAGATAGCGGGCATGAAAGAGCCACTCAAGACCTTCCGCAAAGCACTCGGTGGATTAATCCTCGTTTCAGTTCTTTGGGGATGCACCGGGAGAACGGCACGCGTTCAGAGTGCGGAATACCATCCAAGACCCCACCTGACTATCTCCATCATCGATCCCTCAAAAGTCCTCGTCCACCATTCCCGAGGCGCGATGCTGTTCGATCCGCGCTTTGGGATTGGTGGCGAGGGCATCTTTCCAGATGCCCCTTACAACGGATTCTCGAGGAGCCTTGATGTGTACGGTGACGGTTCGGTGGTTCTGGTCCCCATCACTGAGCGGGCCCAGTTCAGGACAGGTATGATTGTGAACCTGCCTTCAGGTCGAAAGATCCTTTTTACCGAACAGGCTCTGCTGCGTCAACACAGGGCTAATTCGAGGGTCACGGTGTTTGCGCTGAGCGAGCACAAATTCCACGAGTCGATCGCACACTTTCCAGACTTCGAAAACTGATATGAGAATCACGAACGTCAACGATGGCGCGGGTTCGATTACGCTGAAAGTCGAAGGCCGGATCAGTGGGATATGGGCGGATGAGTTACAACGCGCCTTTGACGAAACGCGTCGGTCGACGCATAACCCGCTTGTTTTGGATTTAACGTCGGTAACCTTTATCGATGATTTGGGCAAACACGTATTGAAGCGAATTCTTGGCTTGGGCGCAGAGTTCGTCGCATCCGGCTGCCATACTCGTTGCATCGTCGAGGAGTTGCTGGGCTTTGAACAAAAACCGGTTCGAACACTGGATGGAACCGCGGGCTGAAGCCCGCGGGCTACCAGGCGTCGTGTAACCTGTGAGTTTCTGCGACGCCACTATCCAACCTGTAGTCCGCGGGCTTCAGCCCGCGGTTCTTTAGTCCGCAGTAACCTTATCAATACCGAGTTTCTTCATTTTCGACTGAAGTGTCGTGCGTTTCATTCCGAGTCTTGCTGCTGCTCCGCTGGGTCCGCCGATAAGCCAATTGGTCTCTTTCAGGGCCTTGATGATGGCGTCGCGCTCGGCAGCCTCCAGGGTAACAGCTTGTCCCGAAGCTACCGGTGGCACTGCGGTGATGTGCTGCAATTCAGTGACAGGTAATTGAAGCGACGCACCTTGAGAGAGGATCACGCCTCTTTCGACAAAATTCTGAAGCTCACGAACGTTGCCCGGCCAGGAATACTCAACGCATACCTTCATCGCTTCGGTGGGAATGGATTCGATTTGCCGGTTCATTTGACGTGAGAACTTTTGAGCGAAATAGCGGACAAGCAGAGGAATGTCCTCACGTCGTTCTCGCAGGGCGGGAACGTGGATAGGGAAAACATTGAGTCGATAGTAGAGATCGATTCGAAACTCGCGGTCCTGCACCATGAGCTTCAAATCCCTATTGGTTGCGGCAACGAGTCGCACGTCGCACTTGATCGTCCGTGTACCACCCAGCCGCTCGAACTCTCCCTCTTGCAACACGCGCAGTAACTTGGGTTGAAGCTCAGCGGGAATGTCACCGACTTCGTCAAGAAAGAGAGTGCCGTGATTGGCTAGTTCAAATCTTCCAATCCGCTGAGCAATCGCGCCGGTGAACGCTCCTCGTTCGTGTCCAAAAAGTTCGCTCTCGAGCAGACCGGTTGGAATTGCCGAGCAGTTCAGTTTTACGAAGGTGCGGCCACGTCGCGGGCTGAGATTGTGGATGGCCCGGGCGATGAGTTCCTTGCCGGTTCCGGTCTCACCAAGGATCAGGACGGTCGAATCGGTCCCGGCGACGGTTTCGACCTGTCTAAGAACTTTCTTGAGTATTACGCTGTCGCCGACTATTTCTTCGAAGTTGCGGTCGATGCGAATTTCGTCTTCGAGGTACAGCTTTTCTTCGGCAAGCCGGTTCTTTAGTTCTTCGATCTGCTTAAAAGCCAAAGCGTTCTCTACCGCGATCGCGACTTGATTCGCAACCTCAACCAACAGCTTCTCGTCACTTTCCGAAAATGCGTTTTCCCGCGTGGTGGCTACCGCAAGGGTGCCGAGTGCACAGCCATGAGCGATGAGCGGAACCGAGCAACCCGAACGTAAACCCTCCGCGACCACGTTTCTCGCCACTGTGGCCGGAAACGCTTTCATATCGGGGCCATGAAGCCTGACGGGCTGTCGCTGAAGGTAGGCCCGGCCCGACCAACTGCCCTCCAAAGGGATTTCCATCCCTTCCTTGATGAGTCCATTGCCTGACGGAAAGTCGAGGCTATGCAGCTTGAGTTGTTTCGTTTCGTCGTCAAAGAGAGAAAGGCTGGCGTAGTCCTGGCGCAGCAAGGCTCGAAGTGAGGCGGAGATCGTTGAGAAGAGATCGTTCAACTTTCGTTTCGATACGAGCGCGCTGGATATATCCAGCATGAGCCTAAGATGATCCCGCTCAGTCTTCAATACCTGCTGATAACGTCCAACTTCTTCCTGGTGTAAGGCGTTATCAATGGCCGAAGCGATCTGCCGGCCCACTTGTTCAAGGAATTCAATGTCCGGTTGCCGATAAACGTTTGTTTCACGTACACCTATTCCGAGCGTCCCGATTTTCCGCACAGCCGAGGTCAGGGGCACATAGCAGGCCGAGCCCATTCCGTACTTGCGAAGAATCCCCATCGACTCCTGAAAGCGGGTTTCGTCGTCGACATTCGGAATCATTACCGGTTTTTGTGTTCTGTAGATCTCGCCGGAAATCGAGCCTTCGATTGGCTGCTCAAATCCCGGAGGAATGTCATGCGGTATCGGAGTCTCCAATAGAAGGAGGCGGGAGAGCTGCCTCACTTCATCAAATTGAAACAGGCATATGAAGTCGAACCGCAGTACCTGTGGGAGCCTTGCTCCAAGATCGGCGATCAGGTCGCTGATATTTCGATGCAGAAGTATCGACTCGGAGACCGCGAGCAGCGTCTGGTATTGGCGAACGAGATCTCCTGAGTCGGTATTCAACGATGTAGCTGGTGTCACGGGAGTAACATAACACGCCCCGCAGGGGCTGTTCTCCTATGGTTGAATCCCTTTGGCCTATTCGAGCTTCATCTGCCTCGCCATGGCTACGGCCTGTGTTCTACTCGAAGCGTTTAGTTTCATAAGGACGTTGGCCACGTGTCGCTTCACGGTGTGAATACTGATGAACAATCGTTCGGCAATCTCAGAATTGCTGCACCCTTCGGCAATCAGTTTCAGTACTTCGACTTCGCGCCGGCTGAGCTGCTGGTTGGCAACATCCACGTCCGAGCCCGCCGCGAGTTTTCGCAGAAGGCCGGCACTGAAGGTCCGTTCGACGTTATGTTCGACAGCCAATCGCAGCAGCGGGACTGTAATGGCGCTGCCGTGAATGAGCACTGAGCCCGGCGATTTACGTTCTACAGCTTCGCGCAGGACGGTTCGAATCAGTTCCAGAGCCCCCTGCATTCGGTTTCTTTTCATCTGAACGTAAGCCAGCGGGTGCCGGGCGTCGAAAACAAAAAATTGACGACGCTGCGCATCGGCGGCTTCTCGGAGAATCTCCTCCGCTCCCGCATACTCCTGCTCAGAGATGAGAAGCAAACCCCGCATCAGCAGGCGCGATGTCCGAGACAGTGGCCATTCCGCGGAAAGCTTTTCGGCCAGCATCCGTGTTTCGATCCAGCGCGCCTGATCGAGCCGTCCGCGTTGCCATTGAATTTGTCCCATCACATAGAGATAGAAAACCATGCGCGTGGCGGAGAAAGACTTGAGACCCGGCCGCTGGATTGTGTTCAAAGTCTGTTCGATATGTTTCTCCGCGTTCTCAAAATCTCCCTGAACGGAATTCGCTATCGCGAGAAGGGCGTTCGCCTGAACATGGAGCCACATCAATCCACCAAGATCTCGTGCCGTTTCAAGAGTCTCCTGAGCTCTGCGTATCGCGTCCTCAACGTCACCATTCCACATGGCAGCCCACGCCTGAATGTGTTGGATGGATGCACGAAGGACTGTGGGAGATTCCCCCAGATATTTGTCCGACATGGCGATGAATCGATTCATCCGTTCCACGCCTCCAGGCATCGTTACGAACGGAAAATGAATCTTGTCCGCCATCGCATGCACGATCTGTGCGTCGGCGGAGAGTTCGGCAGAAAGCAGCGCGGCATCAAGTGTCCCCAGCGCCCCCGGCATGTCGTCCTGCACCAGTTGCATCCAGGCTCCCTGAATGAGTAACTGCACACGTCCCGATGTCGATATCGGACACTCGAAGGCTCGCTCCATGGCTTCCGCTGAAGCCGGCAAATTCCCCGCCACGAATTGAAGATGGCAAAGGTAGACGAGACATTCCCCCAGGCCAACGTTGTTGCCCATCGTTTCAAAACCGCGAACCGCGGCAATCAACTCGCGCTCCGCAACATCCAATTCCCAGCGTGACCAGGCGCATGCCGCCATGAAGTAGGAGAGCATTGGATGCCTCGCCAAAGTCTCTTTGGGGAGCTGCCCAACCCATAACTCAAACTGTCGCAGTGACCCTTCGCGGCGCATTTTCAATCCAGCTTCTTCAAGAGCGGTGGCCGCTTCATCCCACATCTCGCCAAGAATGTAGTGACGAATCACAGCGGAAGGATTCGTCAAAGACGATGCTGCGCGCCGGTGCAATTGCTGGATCTCAAGCGGATGCCTTCTCCTCAGACGTTCCTGGAGAAACTCGCGAAAAAGATCGTGGTAGCGATAGATTCGTCCTGCGTCATCAAGAACCACCAAAAACAGGTTCTTCCGGTAGAAACGAGCGAGTTGGTCGAGAGAGTCCTCCCGATCGGTGAGCACAGAGCAAAGCTCCGGGGTCAGTTCATCCAGGACGGACGTTCGTTCGAGAAACAGTTGTTCGGATTCTGAAAGTGCCGCCAGCACCTCGTCCGCAAGGAAGCTAAAGGCGAGCGTTTTCATTCTGGCGATGTCCATGACGGCAGGCCCGCAGCCACTGACCTGCTGACGCTGCGCCATCAATCCGGCCATCAATCCGATGGCCGCCGGCCACCCTTCGGTATGTTGTTGGACAGCCTCGACGTCTTCGGACGTAGCCTGACATTGAGGAAGATTTCGAAGATACGCTTCGGTGTCAGAGTGGGTGAATCGCAGGTCGTCCAATCGAAACTCTGTCAACAGGCGCCGCGCGCGCCAACGCGCGAGAGGAAGCAACGGATCATGGCGTGAACCGATTACCACTCGCAATTGCGCGGGCGCCTCTTCGACCAGATGTTCAATCACCGAAAGCGTGGCGGTGTCCGTAATGAGATGCACGTCGTCGAAGACGATTACCAAGGTGGATTCGAACGCTTCCGCTATGTCGCTTTCGAGCCCGCTTACAATTCGCCGAAGGACGGAGGTTGCCGTAACAGGCAGTTTTAGAAGCTCATTCGCTCGGGGCGGAGGCGTGCCACAAACTTTTGCGACGGCGGCAGTCAGGGCCGTCAGAAAGCGTGAAGGCGAGTTGTCGTCCGGATCGACTGACAACCATGCGAATGACCTGGCCTCGTAGAGACGTCCGAGACCGGCCAAAAGCGTCGTTTTGCCATAACCGGCTGCTGCCGATACGAGCGTAACCGGATGCTCCCGAACCGCCGCATCGAAACGACGTATCAGTGAGGGGCGTTGCAAGACGTCGGCTCGATGCGAGGGAGGTCTGATCCTTGACGAATAAAACGACGACCAGGATGCAACTGCATCCGACTGGTCCGGCTTGTACTTAGTTCCTGCGTTGCTCATCGAAAAAGCAATTCAGTCTAGCAAATGGGCTGCGAATTAACTCTGAAATTGGCTCCTGAAAATGGCTCTTTAGAGCGATGTTGAAACTGGCGTCCATCCCCAAAAATCGGCATTGGCTGTTGAAAGGAGAACGTCATGAAGACATTGCTGCCGGCATTGGCCCTTCAGGCTTACTTTCCGCGTATCGAAGCGATTCCGTTACCTGAGTGATCTGAGCCGTCCCTGGCATCAAGGAGTTTTGTAATGGATAGCAATCCTTATTCAAAGGAATGTACCGCGCTGCTGATTGTCGATCCCTACAACGACGTCATCTCTGACGGTGGGAAGTTGTGGCTTCAGGTTCAGGAAACCGCGGTTCAGTTGAACGCGGTGAACAACATGCGACGGCTGCTCGAAGCAGCGCGCGACCACGAATGGCACATTGTTTTCGTTCCCCATCATCGCTACGTCCCTGGCGATTACGAGGGTTGGAGGTTTCTGAATCCAACCCATGCGCGGGCGAAGGTCATGCATCCCTTCGCCCGCGGTACCTGGGGTGGCGAGTTCCATTCCGACTTCAAACCAGTGCGCGGCGAGATTGTCGTGGAAGAACACTGGTTTCAAAACGGGTTCATGAACACGGATCTGGACTTACAATTGAGGACCCGCGGTGTTTCGCATGTTGTGATTGTGGGAATGCGCGCAAACACCTGTGTTGAAGGCACCGCACGCCACGCCGTCGAACTCGGCTACCATGTCACACTCGTAAGAGATGCGACGGCCGCATCAAACTGGCCGTCGATGGAAGCATTCGATGTCAACGCTCAAACGTTCGCACACACCTTCGTTGTTACCGATACGCTGATCAAGAGACTAGGCGCCTACCCCACGGCGAGCGTTGTCAGAGGCGAATAAGAGAAATTTTGTAGAGACCCGTATAATGGCGGCGCTTCCTGCTATGAGAATCAGTCGAACAAAAGCTCTCTCCCGGGTACTGTTGCTGGTTTTGACGGCGGCGGCCGTCATGACAACGGAGTACCTCGCGCAGAATCCATCGACATCGGTCAACACCATTCCACCGTTTGCGAAGTTGATTGACCCATGGCCGAATGCCGACGTGCTTCGTGCCCGCCGAGTTGATGCAGAAGGACGTGCACTGTTCCGAACGGCGGATCTGCTTTCATTCACATTGAAGGCCGAGTTCAGCGAAGTGAATAAGGATCGTGATCCGAACAGCACTAAGACTTATCCCGCGACGCTGGAGATCGCCGGAGCAAGCGGTTCCACCGTTTCCGTACCAATACAGTTGGCGGCAAGAGGGCATTTGCGGCGGATGTCGCGCACCTGCGATTTCGTTCCATTACGCATTGAATTCGATCAGAACGCGGCGCGCGGGACACCTTTGGAGGGTCGCGCAAATCGACTCAAGATCGTTACTCACTGCCGCGACTCCAAAGAACATGAGCAGTTCGTTCTGCGCGAGTATCTCGCGTACAAGATGTTGAACCTGATTACGCCGCGGTCGTTTCGTGCGCGACTAGCCAAGGCGACATACGCGGATTCGAAGACCGGCAAAACGGTTACGACTCGTTATGCAACGTTTCTGGAGGATGACGACGATGTCGCGCGTCGTCTGGAAGGCCGGATCAATGATCGTCAGGGTGCCCTGTTACATCATGTCGATACCGAGACATTGACGCAGATCATGGTCTTCGCTTTCATGATCGGGAATACAGACTTCTCCTTATACGCACTCCATAACATGCGAATCGTCCAAACTCCCTCCGGAGTGTTGTATCCCGTGGCCTATGATTTCGATTTCTCCGGTCTGGTCCGCCCGCCGTACGCAATTCCCGGCCGGAGTCTGGGCCTGAAGTCGGTCACCCAACGTTTGTATCGCGGTCCCTGCCGCACTCAGGAACAGATAGCTCCAGTTCTGGAAACGTTCCGGGCCAAAAAGGCAGACATCCTGAATACCCTCCAGTCGCAGCCCGACCTTAATCCGCAGGTTCGTGGGGAAATGAAGGGTTTTCTAAACGAATTCTTTTCACTGATCGACCGCCCTCGCTCCGTCAAGCAATTCCTGGTCGACACCTGCACCAAGGGCGTCCTCTGATATTTCAGTGCTGAGACATGTATGCGGTGAATCGCGCGACCGTGCGATATCCCATGCGCTCATAAACCGGGAAGCCGGCATCGGTGGCATGTAAGACCGTACGGCGTATACCGGTCGCCTTTCGTGCTTCCTCCAGTGAATGTCGCATGACCGCTTCGGCATATCCCTTGCGACGATGGTCCGGCATTGTTGCGACCATACCGACGTACATAATCTCATCGACAATCCAGGTGCCGGCTACAGCGACGGCTTCACCCGTGAGATGGCCGACGTAGGCGAAGACACTGGAGTCGAACATTTGTTGCGTTATCGACTCGCGACCCATTTCGATCGGAATCTGATATGCGAGACAGTTGACGTCGGAGATCGCGCAACGGGTTGCTTCATCCATCACTCGACGGTATTCCAGCAGAGGAGCCTTCGATGGTGGGACCAAGGTGTCTGTTACCATTCCAGTGAAATTCATCGTGGGATGCAAGCCGTGCCGGGCGAAGACGTCATGTTGCGACGACTGGATGGATTCAGGAATCCAGTCGTTGCAAAGAAAGAACATCCACGGAAAACCGGCCTTCGACGCGTAATCGATCGTGGTTGCGATCCGCGTATCCAGATCGGCCAAATCCCGGACGGGGTTCGACAAGAATGCCATGTTGAGGAATGGCAGTGCGACGTTGCAGAACACGACCGTCACGCCGGGATTGACGCGAATGTCGCCCTTAGGAGCGCCTCGCGCAAATGCCTTCCATGCTTCAATCGCTTGCTGATTCGACTCTTCGAGTTCGGAAAAAGCTGTGTTGCCCATATCTCTTCTCCGAGGTAACTGTAAATTCCGGAGGCCTCGGGCTCAATGCGAGATCATCGACGTATCAGCCAATCAAGGGATGACGGAGGCAGAAGCCGGAATCGGTGAGGATCACTTGACGGCCAATCATCGTCTCGTAGTTGATCAATATGGGCGCCTGGAAATTACCGGTGCTCTCTTTTGCGTTCAACCCGATATTCACGATCACAAAGGCCAGCCGTTTCGCCGGGTCGGTCACACCGATGGATTCCCATTCGCGCGCAGGCACATCGTCGTAATAGCCTGGGATGCGCATTTTAGCGTCCAACACCAGGAAACTGACAATCTCCGAACCTGCCGATTGGAACATGCGCAAAGGGGCGATCTGGTCGTTTTCCATCAGGACGAAGTGCTTGCATTCGGCAAAGCCGATCAGGCCCTCTTCAAAACGAATTATCGAATCCTTCGAGTAGCTCTTGGTTTCATTCTGTTGGTCTAAGGTTGCGCCTTTCACAGTACACCTTCCTGGTTGAGTTATATGTAATCGATAAGACTCATCTGAGCGATCCTTGCTCCAACCGCGAGCGTTGCCTGCAAACTAGTCTGGCTCAATGTGAGTTGGGTTATGGATTGAGCTGGATCTGCGTCCTGAACGTTGCTGAGGTGCTGGGCACGCAGGATTCCGGCAGTAGTGAATTGGCTCGACAGACTATCCGCGAGATTGACGTATCCTCCGACACGTGTGCGGGCCGTCGACACCCGGGTCCAGGCTTGTTTCAAGTTTCCTAATTCCGTATCGATGGCAGCTCGATTCCCCGCTTGTATCGCAGTCGACAGGTTACGAATCGTCGCAAAGACGTCCACGCCGGCTGTAGTAAAGATCTCACTGCCGGGTATCTGGGCCTGAATTGTGGTGTTGCGCCCTGCCTGAAGAACGACTGCATTGGAGTTGCCTAGATAAGACACAACTCCTGCCGTCTGTTGATATGGAGGAACACTGGTGACGCTACCGCCAAAAATGTACCTTCCGGCATGCATCGCGTTTGCAGCCGACAGGATCTGGTCGCGCAATCCGTCGATTTCGGTTGTGAAAGCAGTGGCGTTAACCAAATTGCCCAGGGACGACTGCCCGAGGACTTGCACGCGTTCCAACATCTGTTCGACGCTGTCCAAAATGCTGTCGGCGGCACCGAGTCGCGATCGTGCCGCGTCGATATTCTTGACGAATTGATCGGACTCGGCCTTTTCACCCGTGAGACGAATGATGTCGGACGCCGCGACCGGATCGTCGGACGGCTTGGATACCTTTTTTCCTGATGTCACCTGAGTCTGCGCCTCAAAGATCGATTCCTGAGTACGCTGCAGATCTCGAAGGAAACTAAGGTAAGCCGTGTTATTCGCGATTCTCATAGTTATGTCAGATTCAGCAAGACCTGAGTCAGTTCATCGACCGTTTTAATCAGCTTTGCCGAGGCCTGATACGCCCGTTGAAACTGCAAAACGCTGACGGTTTCTTCATCCATTGATACGCCGCTCATTTGCTGCCGACGCATGTCGAGTTGATGCATCAGCGCAGTGTGCTCGCGAACCGATACTTCGGACGAAGCGACATCGGTTCCCACTTCAAACACCAAACTTCGATATTGATCCGAAGCCGAACCGCCGCTGAAAACCGGTTGAAACAGCAGGCTGCCAATCTGCATAGCGACGTCGTTATCCTGCCCGGTCGATTGACTGCTCGCGGCGATGCTTGAAGCACTTCCCGCCACCTGAGTGCTCAGCGCCATCAAACCTGCCGCACCGGTAGCCGAAGCAAGAGACTGAAAGAAGTCGATACCGGTGTTGCCGTTCAGGTCGTAACCCGCCGAGTGACGTGAATTCACCTGCTGCACAATTTCGTAGGCCAACTGGTCCACGCTGTTCAGGTACTTCGGAATGTAGTTGTCCCGGAAGTCAATTGCGGCCGCGGCTTCACCAGTATTGAAGCTATTCGTGATATCGACGCCGGAACTCATGATCCGGACATTGCCGTTGGTATCGAGAACTGCAGATAAAGAAAACGTGTGAGTCCCGACCACCAATGGACGGCCATCGCCGACCGACAATTGGTACGTTCTATCGAGACCGCTGGCTTCCTGTTCGCGTACGTCAGTGACAGCGGAAAGCTGCTTGACCAGCGCCAGTCGCTGGTCGCGTAACTCGCCGGCTTGAACCCCAATCGCCTCCGCACTTGCAATCTCGCCGCTGATTCGGGCGATCTGACTGCCGAGGCTATTGATCTTGTTGACCTGCTCGGTGATCGTCATATTGATGAGCCGGTTCGAGTTCACCAGGCTGTCGCGCAGTGTCTTGAAATTGTTCATCAGCGACTCCGTGCTGATGCGAACCTGCTCGCGAAAGTTCGTCGAGGCCGGATCGGTGGACAGGGTTTGAAAACTGTTGAAGAAGTTCGCAAGGTTCTGGAGGAGTCCGGTGTTGTTGGTATCCGTAAACTGAACCTCGATGTCGCTCAACGTTCGATTCATGAGATCGGCGCCGGCACGGGCCGAATTCTCTTGAAGCCTGCGTGCTTCGATCAGTTGGTCGCGGAGCGATTCCACTCGAATGACGTCGATGCCCATTCCGAGGTTGATATTGCCGCCGTAGCTCGGCATCGGCGCCGTCACCAGACGCTGACGCGTGTATTCGGGATTCTGTGCGTTGGCGATGTTGTTGGAAGCGACCGTCATACCCATCTGGCTCGCATACATGGAGCTCAGTGCACTGTTGAAGACTGCAGTTAATGACGACATCGTTATCCTTCCACCGCAATACGGTTCTTAACGGGCGTTTCCACCGTGCCGTTCGACGTGTAGCCGTTCTGACTGAAAACGAACGCCGGAGATGTCGACAAAAGATTGAGAAACAGCGCCGTGTTGTGCTGAATGAGCTTGGAGAGAGCCGCTATGGAGTGCGGAGATTGCCGGGCAGCAGCGCGGAAATCGGGAGTGGAATCCAATAAATGCAATTGCGACCGCACGTGCTCGTCATAAGCAGGCGCGTCGCCGTCGATCAGGGCCTTATGTTTTGCGCCCTCCAGGCGCAAAAGTGTCTCAATGATCCCGTCCATGGGGACTTCCACCGTTTTACCGTAAAGCGCGGGCTTTTGGCCCGCGTTACGGGTTACCTCCAGTTAGATTCGATCAGCTTCCTGGCAATGTCCGAACTGGAAACACTGTACTCTCCAGCTTCGATCATCTGCCGAACCTGCTCGATGCGCTCCTCGCGCGACTTGGAAACGAGACCGACAATCCGGTCAATCTCAATAGCGCTGGGTGACAGCGTTACGGAGTCGTCTTTAGCCGACGAGGTTTGCCCGGGCTGGCCCGTGCGAACCTGGTCCTTATCCTTAATGGCAAAGGACGGGTCTAGGCTCGGGTTGCTGATATTGACTCTGTCAATACTATTCATCTGAGCTCCTGGACCATCCTTGGTGGTTTGGTGGAAATCCTTACCACCCGTCTTATCGGATGATCCGCCTGCAAACTTTAGAAGAAATTGCGAATTTCGAGCTGCGGATTGCGAATTGGCTTGCCTCGGGTATGTCCCTCAAGTGCTATCCGCAATTCGACATTCGCAATAACCTCATGGTTCCATGACCTCAAAGTGCACGTGCGGGCCGGTTGCCCGGCCGGTCGCGCCAACCTGAGCGATAACCTCTCCTCTGCGAATTCGATCGCCGGTGCGGACCAGGTTTGCATGGTTGTGGCCGTAAAGCATTCTGCGGCCATCATTTGCCTGCACGACGACGGTATTGCCATAGCCACCACGGACGCCGCTTTCGATCACAACGCCGTCGGCAACAGCCCTCACATCCGTTCCTTGCGCGGCGGCGATGTCGGTCCCTTTGTGAAATCGCATTTCGCCGTTGATCGGGTCCCGACGCCAGCCGACGGTTGAAGAAATCCTTCCGTCTACAGGCAGCATTTCTTCATGAGCTTCGCTGATCTCCGGCGGCTTGTCCTGAGGCATTTGTTTCTGAATTCCCTGCTCCAGTTGGCGCTCGAATGGCGTTCGAAGCTGATGCGCCATCGCCGCTCCCAACTGTTCGCGCAACAGGCCTCGATAGATTTCCGAACTCGAACTACTTCCGAACAGGCCTTCTTCAGCCTGAACGCTTTCTTCCATCGTTTTGATCATCATCTCCAGGAACATGCCCTGGACCTTGGCCGCGATCGTCTTCGGATCGGCCTTTTCTCCGCTGGGCAATGTTGGATTGACGGAGCTGATGTCGGGAATCACTACATGATCTCCAAGTCGGCTTGAAGTGCGCCCGCCGTCTTCAGTGCCTCGAGAATCGCAATGGTGTCGCGGGGCGTCACGCCGAGAGCGTTCAGGGCGCGAATCAAATCCTCTACCGTTGCGGCCCGGGAAAGCGTCACGAAGTTGCTCTTCTGTTCCTGAGCCGAAACTCTGGGCTCGGCGACAACGGCCGTGACGCCACCAGACAGAGCCGGGGGCTGCGATACTTCGTAAGTCGTCTGGA
>Ga0137427_10000939_pt1 | contig 13821 bp, 7 predicted proteins | sample EasRivERMZT700_2_FD_102309 | JGI IMG/M metagenome (GOLD analysis project Ga0137427, IMG submission 102309) | Soil microbial communities from meander-bound floodplain in the East River, Colorado, USA - East River MetaG ERMZT700_2 | ecosystem: Environmental > Terrestrial > Soil > Floodplain ...
AAGCTATGAATCCTAATACAAATAATAAAGGAGTATTGTATTTTAAAGTACCACCATATAAAGTCGCTAACCAACTGAAAATTTTAATACCTGTAGGTACAGCAATAACCATTGTTGCTGCTGTGAAATAAGCTCTTGTATCAACATCTAAACCAACTGAGAACATGTGGTGACTCCAAACTAAGAAACCTAAAATACCAATAGAGAACATAGCATAAACCATACCAATGTAACCAAATATTGGTTTACCTGAGAATGTTGAAACAATATGGCTAACTATACCAAAACCTGGAATAATTAAAATATAAACCTCTGGATGACCAAAGAACCAAAATAAATGTTGATATAAGATAGGATCACCACCTCCAGCTGGGTCATAGAAACTAGTATTAAAATTTCTATCTGTTAGAAGCATAGTAATAGCCAAAATCTAGATCCCAAGACTCAATGTCTATGCTAATTAGCTCAATTCTTATTAATTATGTTTTCTCTTGCTTTAAACTTTTTTTGTTAAAACAAAGGTGTCTTTAAAAACAAAGGCACAAAAGCAAGAGGTTCTTCGAAGAAAAGTGGGATACTCCTGTATTCACATACAGGTTGAGACTGTATCTTACTATCATAATTGATTTTTTTAACTATACTAAATGATCCCACCGAAATACAGTACGATATTGATTCATCTGTGATTTGATTTTACTAATTTCATCTACGTTTTGCCAATGTGTATCTTTTTCAAAATAAGACAGAATTTTACACCAATCTTTATAATCTAGATATTTGCTTCCATAAAGTGGATATTTATCTAGATAATTACGTAGGATTTGATTAGTAGAAACACTACTTGTACGTACACGATATTGAGGATGTTTTAATTCTTCACGAATTAAATTAACTTTAATTCCTAGAAATGATGCAATAATTTCCATTATTCCTAATGTTGAATAACCATGTCGACTAGTACGAGATTGACTAAGTTCAAAACTTAGACCCAGTCGTGGTTGTTTACTTTTAAGAGATGTACGTACTTGAAAACTTCCATCAGCTTCAATAAATCCAGCTAGCCAACTATTATTTTGTAATGGAGAAATATCTAAAGTCAATTTTTCTAGAATAATACCTGGTGATTTAATATTCAGATAATCAATTAGTTTATTCAGTTGATAAAGTTTATGTCCTCGAATTTTCCCATTTATAAGTTGTACTAGAGTAATGAGACCTTGTAGATTATTAATAGTGTAAATGTACACAGCACTTTGTTTCTTTTTAGATATTGAACCATGTCCAATATTACGACAAATTAAAGAAACAAGTGTAAAATCTTTTGCTTGAAACACTATTTGAATACTAGGATAATTCAATTTACCTTTGCTAGATCGTTCTGTAGATGGTACAATAATTGTACCATCTCCTTCAATAAGCCCTGCAAGATAAGAACCTAGACATACAAATGGTCGAGTAGAAGAAATTGGTAGTATAGTACTATAGTAATAAATACTATAATCAATAGATAGTCCGGGCGCGCAGTCGTTGAGGTTCCACCAAGACATGAAGTTCATTAGTGTTACCTGCTGATTGTCTACTATTACATATTTGAAAATAGAACAGAAGATGTTCCAGCATACAGCCAGGTTTAGAGCTGGCACTAATGCACCAGCTAAAACAGGTAAAGATAATAATAATAAAATAGCTGTTATGAATATAGCCCAAACAAATAATGGTAGTTTATGTAATGACATTCCATTTGTTCTCATATTTAATGTGGTACTTATAAAATTTATAGCTCCTAATAATGAAGATATTCCAGCTAAGTGTAAACTAAATATAGCTAAATCAACTGAACCACCTGAGTGTGACTGAATTGAAGCTAAAGGAGGATAAACAGTCCAACCAGTACCAGCACCATTTTCAACTAATGAACTCATTAATAATAATAATAATGATGGAGGTAATAACCAGAATGAGATATTATTTAATCTAGGAAAAGCCATATCTGGACTACCACAATGTATAGGTAAAAAATAATTACCGAATCCACCAACTAACCCAGGCATAACCATAAAGAAGATCATAATAAAAGCGTGTGCTGATATTATTACATTAAATAATTGATGATCTCCTTGTAAATATTGAACACCTGGACTTGATAATTCTAATCTAATTAACACTGAAAATGCTGTACCTATCATACCTGCAAATACAGAAAAAATTAAATAAAGAGTACCTATTTCTTTAGCATTGGTTGAATTGAGCCAATTCATTTTTAAACTAAAAAAATTAATTTTTAATTATTTTTGTTTAATCTAATTTCTTTTAATTCCTTTAAATTTACTAATTAACTCCTTCCTACCTTTGCTTTTTACTCTATTGAAATCAATATTATAAAGACAAAGGATTTTTTTATCCCTAAAAAGTGGAGGATATGCTGTTAGCAATCCTACTATTGCCTCTGCCCTTTAGGGAACCCAGAGATATCTTTGTATTTTTACTATTTCCCTATGGGGTGGAGAGAAAATAATTAGAAATTTAAATACTTAAAATTTTATTTTCTATGGTCAACCTTCTATTTATAAATATTTCTATTATTTTAATATTTTATTTTAATATTTTATTTTTATATTCTTCCTTCCGTAGAAGTAGAAGTAGTAGTAGGAGTAGGATAAAATAAAAGACAACGTTAAAATAAAGAAAAGTTTATAGTTTTATGCCTAAAAACGGAATTGAACCGCTATCTACTTATTACAAGTAAGCCGTTTTACCTATTAAACTATTCAGGCTTTATAATATACCAACCTTAAAAAAATATGACTTATTAGTAAAGGTTATCCTTATTCAAGCATTTTTTAGAAATAACAATAACTTTAGCTTATTTCTTATAAAGATAAAAGCCAAGCTACTTTTACAGTAGCAAACATTGGTGTTTTTATAATTATCTTAATTTTTAAAATATAATAGGATTAATTATCTTAATTTATATCTCATAAATTTAATTATACCCTTATAAAGTAAAGTTACTTTATTAATTGTAAATAACTTATTTATATGGTTTATAACCTTCCACCACTTACTACTAACCCTTCTGTTATATGGACCCTTTACTTTTGATTTCTCCATAGGAAATGAATTAATTATTAGAAATTCTTCATTGGATAAAATAGAGGATAAAATTAAAAGAATTAAATAAAAATAGGATAATATAATTTTATTTAATTACAAATCTTAACTAAAAATAGAATGCATAGCTTTAGTTTACACTCTTTAATATTATAAAAAGGAGAAAAAGGGGGTAAAATTTTGATCTTATATTTATTACTATGAATTTATAGAATTAAATTATTAAGAATAATGGACTCTAGACTCTTGCCTATGCGCTCTGCGAGTTTTCTTCCCCTATGTATTCCTATGGGTCGGAGGGCAGAGGATGGGGTGTTTAAATAATAAATATTATTTTATTTATTATTTGATTGTTCAATATTTACTAAAGATATAGCACCACTTCCAATTTCTAAAACAAAACCAATAGTTAGAACAATAAAGAACACAATACCAATAGTAAATCCGAAGATAGATACTTGGTATAAGGTAACAGCTAATGGAAATAATAATAATATTTCCAGATCGAAAATAAGGAATAATAAAGCAACAATCATAAAATGAATTTGGAAAGTAGATCTAGTTTGACCAGGTAAAGCAATGAAACCACATTCATAAGCTGAAACTTTAGCTTCATCCGGTCTATGAACAGAAAATAATACATTTAAAGCTAATAAAATAAAAGCTAAAATCGGAACAAAAATAAAAATAAAAAATAAATTATTCATTAAGTATAAAATAAAGATAAAGATAGTAATTGAGTACTATTTAAGATTAAAGAAGGTTTGATAAAAAATAATAATAGTATTAAAGTTAAAGTTGATATTATAAAACTATGAACATTTGTCAACCCAATTACTTCTTTGTTTTCTCCATAGGCATCATAGGCATAGGAGGAGTTTTCTAAATCTAAAAGCTCTGTACTTTCACTTTCAGTATTTGTTTCATTTTCATTTTCACTTATAAGAAGTTTAACTATTTTTAAATAGTAAGAAGCACTTATAACAGAAACAATTATGGCTAAAATAGAAGTTAAGTAGAAACCATTTTGTAAAGCTGCATATAAAACAAACTGTTTAGAGAAGAATCCAATTAAAGGAGGAATTCCCGCCATAGAGAATAAACATATACATAAGCATAAACTTAATAAAGGATTAGTAAAGAATAAATTTTTTAATTGTAAAATATAACTTAAATCTTTATATTTATAACTTATAATTTCTGCAAATGAAGACTGACTTGCATTTGGAGACCTAAAGGAAGAGTCTCTTACAGTACCAGATACTAGAGGTAAAAATAAAGGTAAAGGTTTATTAATTAATAAAGATTTATTCTTTAAATTAAGTTCTTGATAACTATTAATATTATGAGTATAAGTTAAAGCTAATATAATTAAAAATAAATTTAAATTTGTTATTGTATATTGTAATATATAGAATAAAAATGAATCAATAGATTGTTCTGTGTTTATTAATAAAGCTAATAAAATAAAACCTATATGTGAAATAGTACTATAAGCTAATAATCTTTTTATTTTAACTTGTGCTAATCCTAATACACTACCAATTAGAAGTGAACATATAGAAGTAATTAATAATAATTTATAAATTGAAGATTCAACTAAAAAAGTGTTATATGTTTCTCCATAGGAAATGAATTTTATATCTCTAAAGATATTTAGCATTTGGCTCACTCCTTCTATTCCATTTGTTATTTCATTATATGAATTATTGCTAAAGTTAAGAGGAATAGAATTTAAAATTGGTTTAATACTTAATTGAGTACTAATTTCTAATAAAAATGTAAATATAGCAATTTTAGGTAAAATTGTTAAATACATTGTAACTATTGTTGGAGTACCATCATAAACATCTGGAGACCAATTGTGTAAAGGAGCTGCTGCTATTTTAAATAAAAAACCTATAAAAATTAAAATTAAACCTAAAGTTAAACCTTGTAAGAAATATTCAGTATTTAAATCGTTTATTGAATTTAATAAATATATTGATTCAAAATTAGTTGTTCCTGTATAAGAATAAACTATTCCTGAACCTAATAAAATTATTGCTGATGATAAACTACCTAATAAAAAATATTTTAAACCTGATTTAGTAGAAGATTCCGAATTTCTATATAAAGTGGCTAAAACATATAAACCAAAAGATTGTAATTCTATACTTAAATATAAAGATATTAAATCATAACTTGCTATTAATAAAGATGATCCTAAACTACTAAATAAAATTATTAATGAATAATCTGTTGAATATTTATCTGTTAAATAATATTTTACTTTATTTACTTTTGTTATTATTTGAGGCCAACCTATTAAGACTAAACCTACGATTAAATAGAAAAATGTTTCTATAAATTGAGTAATTTGTGTTACATGGAATAAACCACTATAAATACCTATACCTGTTCCTATTGTTTCTAAATATAAACTATTTATTGTAATAAAACCAGTTATTATAAATACTATTGAAGTGATTCTATAAAAATGTACTGAAGATATATTTGTGTTTAAAACAGGTAGAGCCTTAGCTACTATTAATGTTAATATTGATATGAAAATCATCACTTAGTCCGAAGCTTTTGTCTTTTTTATTTAGTTGTCTTATTTCTTATTTTCTCCTCTCCTAGTCCATAGGGACTATGGCCTCTGCCCTCCGACCCATAAGGGAAGGAAACTATTTTTTAAAGACACTTTTGTTACGAAGTAACCCTTTGCTTTTGCTTTAATAAAAAGGTAAAGGAAAAAGAAAAAATAAAAAGAGTTTAGTTTAGAGCAGAATCCCTATGGGGTGGGAAGAATCACCCTATCTTCTGTTTTTTGACTTTCTTTTTTCTTTTTTTACTAAGAAGTAAATAACAACTTTTTCTAATATCTTTAAAGAAAGAGGTAAAATTTTAGGATTTATAAAAGCAACAAAGAGTAGTGGTAAAATATAAAATAAAAATTAATTTAATTGATCCTTATCAGAATCGAACTGATATTTATTCCTTGAAGGGGAATTGTACTCACCATTATACGAAAAGACCTTAGATTGTTATTTGTTTATATATATCTATTTTTAAAATTAATTAATAACAATACTTTTATTTTCTACGATCCTATGAAGAGATGTTATTCGGATTTAATTTGTTAAATTTCATAAATTTTCTACTTAAGAAAGGTAATATTTAAAGTATTGCCTATTAGTATGAGCGCCCGACCTCATTTACTTAATTAGATTATTATTTTTCTATTAAAGTAATAAACAAAAATGAGTCCCTCCCATTAATTTTGTTAATCAGAGGTTAAAATAGGGATATTTATGGGGAGAAATAATAAAACTAAGAAGGAGGAATCCATAAGGATTTAAAAAGGAAAAGAATTAGCGAGATAAGAATTTGAATCTTAAATAACAGATCATGAGACTGCTGTGTTACCAATTACACCATCTCGCTTTAATTTATAATTTAAAATTAATCCTTAATTACCTATCATTATTTTTCATATTTATTTTAAAATTATTAACTACTTTTATTCCATACCCTCTTCTTTTTTTTTTATTTTTATTTTATATTATAAATGGGGGTAATTTAATAATAAAAATTAAGGATCCATTAAGGTTCCATTATAGAGCCATTAGTTTTAGGGATAAATAGTATTATTAAACATTTTTGTTACTTAATTTAGTAATGTAAGTTCTTATTACTTGTGTTAATAAAGAAGAAGGTAAAACATATTTAGAAAAAATATATATTACACTAAATAATATAACAAAAGTTATAACAATTTGATTTAAAAAGAAAAATGGTATTAATTGTGGCATATTTTTGTTGTTTTTTTTTATTTTCTGTTAAAGAAAAATCTCTGCTTTTTATTCCTTAAGGAATAAAATATTAGCTTATATAGTTAATAAATACTTATTACATACCACCCTTATTTTTTAATTTATTTACTCTTGCATAATAGTCCACCCATAGGAGGATTCTACTTTTAGAAAGATCATTCGTCCCATAAAGGAAGGGAGTCTTTTAACTTTGTAAAAATAAAGGTAGGAAAGATATTAAAGGATTAAAGGAAAATAAGAGCATAAATTAGATAAGGTCATATAAATAATAAATGAAACTATAATATAAATGAGATTATTAAATGTAACTTAATAATTTATTATGTAACAAATACACTTTCTTACTTTTTATTTTTCCTTACTAACATGTTTAGGTAAGGAAAGGAAACAAGTGCAATTGCTAATATTATAATAAATTTTAAGAAAGAATTATAAACCAATAATATTTTTGCAAATACTTAATTTAATTACTTTTTGAAAGATTCCCCGTCCCATATGGTTGGAGTGATAACAAATGTGTTTCTTAAAAAAGAGCAGAAGAAAATATTATTAATATACGAATAATCAGGATCGAACTGATAATTTCTACTTGGAAGGTAGAAGTTATACCATTTAACTATACTCGCTTTAAAGGGACTATTTTATTTGAAAAACTTGTTGTTAATTATAAAAATAGTTTTTAATTAAATTAGGGAAATTCCTACTCTTACTTATGCCTTATAGGAGAGAGATCTTTTGTCTCCGGAGGAGTAGGTGTAGAATTTACCTATGGCTTTCCTCTTGTTTGTGTTTTCGAGCAAAAGCAAGTAAAAACAGAGGGAATCTACGATAAAAATGGAGTAAAAATACAAAGGTAAAAATATTAGAGTCACTCCTACGTAGGGAAAGGTAATAGAAAAATAAAGGTGAATTTTATAATTTATACAAATATCATAGGTTTATTTTTTAAGATGGAAAGAGGAGGGGGTTAATAGGTTTATAAGACTTCTATATAGTCTTTTCTTTACTATTGCTTCTGCCTTTTGTTTTTATTCCTTTTGTAAAACAAAAGTGTCTTTAAAAAATAGTTTCCTTCCCTTATGGGTCGGAGGGCAGAGGCCATAGACCCCTATGGGGTCTATGGGGTAGGAGGTATTATTCATTAATTAAAAACTATTTTAACAAAGCGAAGCATAAGGTTCAAGTTTAATAAGCAATATAATAACTATGTATTTCCCCAGAAATATACAGCTACAAATAAGAATAACCAAACAACATCAACAAAGTGCCAATATAAAATTGATGATTCAAATCCATTGTGGTGTTTTGTAGTTAATTGATAATTAATTATTCTTATTAAAGATACTCCAATAAAGATAGTTCCAATTATAACGTGGAACCCATGTAATCCTGTTGAAGCATAGAAAGCTGAACCATAAACTCCATCAGCCATAGAAAATCCAGCTTCAGAATATTCAAAATATTGTAAAGCTGTAAATATCACGGCTAAGATAATAGTAATAATTACTCCATCTATTGCACCTTTTCTATTTCCTGCTATTAAAGCATGATGTCCATAAGTAATAAAGGCACCACTACTTAATAATAAAAAAGTATTAAGTAAAGGAATAGCAAAAGGGTCTAAAGGTGTAATACCTAAAGGTGGCCAAGAACCTCCAATTTCAATTGCTGGAGATAAACTAGAGTGGAAGAAAGCCCAGAAAACTGATAAGAAAGCAAAAATTTCACTTACAATAAAAAGTATAACTCCCATCATTATTCCATTTTTTACTTCTTTAGTGTGATGTCCTAAATATGAAGCTTCTATTACTACATCTCTAAACCATAATATCATTCCATATGTTGTTAATATAAATCCTAATGTTAATATGTAACCTCCATAAGTAAAACCATGCATATATGCTACAGCACCTACTGTTAAATTTAATAAAGAAAAACTAAGTAAAATAGGCCAAGGTGATGGGTCTACTAAATGAAAAGGAAAATGTTGAAATTTACTTCTTATTAAATTTGTATTATTCATTTTTTAATTTTGTTTTTCGGTGTTAACCTTATTTGATAGATTAATATTTTCTTAAATCCTATAATATCTGTTGGAGCAAAAGTTATAAGATTTATTTTAAATATATCATATTTCATAATTTGTTTAAAAAGGCATAGGGAAAAGGGAAAAATTTAATATATAAAATATATTTTATGAAAACTTAGTTTTAATTATGTGTTTTATCATTTTATTGCTTATATTTATACCATCTTATGGAGTTATGGAGGGTTGCTTTACTCCATAGGACTCCGCTATTATTAAGTAATAAATCAGGCTAAAGTAAAAATTTTATATCTATTTAGTAAATGGATTGTTTATAGTTCTCTTCCGGATTCGAACCAGAATAAACACTTTAGAAGAATGTGATTCTAACCATTGAATTAAGAGAACTTAATTACACAGTCATCTATCACCTTTTTAGCCTTGAGCGATTCACCTTTAATTTGAATTTTAAATAGTAAAACTATTTATTAAAAAGTAACTTTCCATTTCTCTAACTTTTTACCTTTGTTTTTTTCTCTTGCTTCTGCCCATTTTACTTTTGCCTTTATAAATCCTACGTTTACCTATTTTTTAGCACCTTTATTTTTATAGACACCTTTGCTTAAAAACAAAAATATGTCAAAAAAGCTAAAGAAAGAGCAAAAGAAAAGTAAAAAACAAAGGAGAGGTGAAGGGGGGTTAATTTAAAATAATTTCCAGCTGCACTTTCCAGTACAGCTACCTTGCTATGACTTTTGAGATGTTACTCAGATGGGTTAGTCGAAACTAATTAGACCTAAAAAAAGCAGTTAAGTACCTAGTAAAAAATATAATAAAATTATAAATTAAAGAATAACTACACTAACTATCCAAATAAATGAATAATCAAATCAATTTTTAAATAAAAAGAGATATACAAATAATAAACCAATATATTATTATTATTTATAATGTTTTACCTTATTTAAAATCTACTTCGCGGCGCTTTCCCCCAAGCTGAATTTCTCCCCAGCGACAGACAGTTAGTTCATCACGGATTCATTGTTCACCGTTGCGTTGCTAATCAACGATTACTCGAAATTCCTTCTTCATGTTGCCGAGTTACAGGCAACAATCCGTCTTAAGATTAATACAATTAACTTTCTTTACTGATTAGCTAAACTTTATAAATTTAAATAATAAAATCTAAATTTAAGTTTTGCGTCAAATTGTAAAAGTTCTTGTGGCACGTCTATAGCCCAGTCCATAAGGGCCATAAGGACTTGTCTTAGCCCCAAATGAAAATATTTAAAAATCATTAATAGTTAAGTATAAATTAACTACAGGGATTTCGTCCGTTAGTGGAGTTAACCTCACTTTTCACAATACGGACTGACGACAGCCATGCAACACCTGTAAACGAATAAATTAATATAAAAAATATTTTATATATAATTATCACTCAATCCAGTCTATTATTAAAAAAAATAAATTTATAAATAAAAATTTACAAAAATACTTATTCTAAAAAAAGAGGGATTGGCTATACAAGGACTGGTAAGATTTTACGCGTACTTTCGTATTAAATAACATGCTTCACTTCGTTTGCTCCGAGACCGACTAATTTTTTTGGTTTCAGTTTTGCAACCGTACTCTCAAGGCGGAATGGTTATCGCGTTAACATCGTTACTAATTTTTATTCAAAAATAATAACTACCATTCATCGTTGACGGTGAGAGGTAACTGGGTATCTAATCCTATTCCCTGTTCTCACTTTCGTTCCTCAGCGTCAATCATTAGTAGATAAAAGTTTACACCATTAGTATTCCACTTAGTATCTATGGATATTATCCCTACACTTAAGTATTATTTGGTTTATCTTCAATATGATTCTAGCTTTTAATCAATCTATATTAAAAACTAAATAAATAAGGTTTACTTAAAATATTTAGAGCTTAAATTAACATAAACTTTTATAAAGCTGCCTACTTACCCTTTACGCCTGTTTAAGACGACTAACGTTCGCGTTTCTGGTGTTACCGAGTCTTCTGGCACCAGTAATTTAGACAACACTAATAGTAAGGTGTTATCATTTTTTTCCCTTACCTTATCATAATTGCACGATTAAGTGAAATTAGGATTTCAGTTAGCTAGTTCACTCTTGCGAGCATTGACTAATATTCTTGACTGCAGATCCCCTATGGGATTTGGGGCTGTTTCTTCCCCAATGTGGCCATCTCTTCTTTCAAATTTGGCTATTGATCGTAGGCTTGGGAGGCTTTTACCCTGCCAACTACCATTAAACAAAGTAAATCAATTCTTATAGCGGAAAATTTCCTTTATTTATAACTAAGCTAAGTTATGTTAATAAAATTATTATTAACTATCCTCTATTTAAGAAGTCTATAAGATATCTTATTTACCATTACTCACCTTTACACCTTATTCTTTACTTAATAATTTATTTATATTTCTAGAATAACGATTTGCATGTCTTAAAACTACTGAAAAACGTTCAATCAGAACCAAAATTAAATTCATCTCTAGTTTTAATTTTTATTTATTTTATTCAAATAAATAAAAATGTATTTTATTTGCTTATCGCAATTTTTATATATTATCTACTTTTACACCTGCTTTCCGTAGGAGACTCGCAAATTGCAAGAGTTAAAATTTTTATTTTTTCAATAATGTTGTAATCTAACACACTATGTATAAAATAATTAACTGGACTTTTAGTTTCATTACCTGTATCCGATATATTTTCACTATTTTCTTTTTATGTTGAATTATTATTTGTATTTACTTCAGTATCTCCACCTTCACAATAAATAATACCTGTAAAATAATATAAAAATATAATGAATATTGTGATAGTAATAAATATTAAGTTAGCATTATTATTATTAAGTAAATAATTAATTCTTTTTTCTAATGCTTCATTATCGTAATCAAAAAGTTTTTTATTCATTATCTATTTGTTATTATCATTTTTGTCATTTAATAAATGTTTTATGTTTATACATAATTTTATCTACTTTTAAAGAGGGTCTTCATATTTTTTAGATTTATAAATATTAATTTACATCTTTAATTAAGTATATTATAATTATTAAGTTTATTATAAATTAATATATCAGCTTAGTAATAAATAACACCTATAAAAATAATATAATATAATTTAACTATAATAGTGATTGTAATTAAAATATTTATAAAAATAGAATTATAATTATTTTTATAAAAATCAATGAAGAAATAACTATTCAGAATATCAACAAAAATATCATACTGTTTATAATAACTATATCCAAATAAAAATTAGAAAAAAGAATTTAAAGACTGTAGATTTTATATGTTTAAGATTAAGCTTAAAATAAAGCCAATAAATATAGAAAAATTTAACTATCAGTCCATAGGGACTCTGCCTTTTTCTTTTGCCTTTGCTTTTACTTTGTAACAAAATTTGTCTATTTTTCTTATTAAAAAGAACCTAACCTAGAAATAGTGGAGACAAAGGTAAAAGTTAAATTATAATAAAATGTGAGCAGTAAAGGAATCGAACCTTTTACGGTTTTTAACCAATTCTTTTACAGAGAACCACCATTACCATTCGGATCACCTGCCCTTTATTTAATTTTTTAATCTTTTCCACTCGTTACTTTTACTTAGTTCTAAGTAGTGAAAATGCAAATACCAATGTACTGGGGAGAAGTATAATTTTTTAAATAATATTTTGTTACGAGTAAAGAGACTTGAACTCTTACGAGATACTCACGAGCTCCTAAAACTCACCTGTCTACCCAATTCCAGCATACTCGTTACTTATCTTATGAGATTAATTTATAAAACTTAATCAATTAATTTTATAGTCTATAACTACTTAGTCTCTCCATCTCCATCTCCATAGAAACCCAGGAGAAGTAAGTAAGGTTTATTTTGTAAGTAATACAAGTAAAATATTGTAAATTAAAATTATTGTAAAATAAAATAAATTTTAAGATTTGCCTACTTTGTTTTTGATTTTTAAGACAAAGTGTATCTCTCTTACTCTTATGTAGTAACTCTTCCTTTTAAAGGAAGAAAATGGAAAATTAGTCCGCTGTTAGGTAAACTCTCCATAGGCCATAGGAGTTCTTATATATCTTAGTTTAAACTAAATATAAAGTAGAAAAATAAAAATAATGAAACAATTATTAACATTAAGTTTTTTTATAAATTAGTACTACTAAACTAAATATTTTACAATACGTACATTTGTAGCCTATCTATTCTTGATCTAAGAATTAATTACCAATTTATAAAAATTAAATTAACCTCATTTACTTAACCATTACCTAAAATTTAAGCAATTAAATAAGCAAACTAAAGTAAAATTTAAAAATTTTATAAATCGTATTAGTATCTAGAGGTTAGATTCTTGCTTTATAGACATTCAGCACTTATCTAAAATGTTTGTGGCTACCCAACTATGCGTTCATATCTTGTAGCCCTTTAGCTCTTTATTTTTAAAGAGTCCTAATTCTAAATATTTCTAAAGAAATATAACAAAAAGGGAGAACTTTTTTCATATTAATTCTTAAATTTTAATTTAAGAATAAAGATTGGAGAAAAAAGGTTAAAAGGGACTTTTATCTTTTTACTTTACTTTTGCCTTCAAGTTACTTAGATTCTCTTAACAATCTTTACAAACAATTGGTACACTAGAGAAACACAGCCTATTGGTCCTTTCGTACTGGAAGGTCTGCCTCTTTTTACTAATTGTCCCTCCAGAAGATAGGGACCATACTGACTCACGTCGTATTAAACCCAACTCACGTACCCTTTTAATCGGCGAACAGCCGAACCCTTCCAAGCTTCTTCCCCCGGAGGATAGGATGAGTCGAC
>Ga0137427_10000942_pt1 | contig 13785 bp, 10 predicted proteins | sample EasRivERMZT700_2_FD_102309 | JGI IMG/M metagenome (GOLD analysis project Ga0137427, IMG submission 102309) | Soil microbial communities from meander-bound floodplain in the East River, Colorado, USA - East River MetaG ERMZT700_2 | ecosystem: Environmental > Terrestrial > Soil > Floodplain ...
ACGGCAAAAGACATCACGCCGTAGAGCCCTGCCGAAGCGAGCACCAGCGCGCTCAGGCCGAACGCGCCGAAGAACGTCCCGAACACCGTGTAGAACCAGGTCTGCTCGCGAATCACCGTGTCCATCGACCGGATATCGTAGACGGCAAGCTTGTCATCGAGAGACGCCACGGCCGCCCGCAGCGACGACGTCATCGCGGTCGCGTCCCCGCGGGCGCGCACGGCGATGTTGACGAAGTTTCCGACAGTGCTCTGCGCGATTGGAATGTAGTACCCGACTGGACTTCCGTCGTTGTTCCCGACGCCTTGCATGAGGAGATCCGGGACGACGCCCACGATGGTGAGCCAGGGGTTCTTGACCTCGCCCCTCCCCCGCCGGAAACGGCGACCGCTTGGATCGCCGTCGGGATAGAACCGGCGCGCGAAGCTGTCGTTGACGATCGCGACCGCCTGGCCCGTCGCTGTGTCCGCGGTCGTGAACTCACGCCCCGTGCGAAGCGTGACCTGAAACGTATCGAAGTATCCCGGCATGACGATGCCTTCGCGCACCTCGGGATAGTCGCTGTGCTGGCTGTAGGCCTGGCCGTCGATCTGAATCGGGACCATGCCGTTCCCGGCGGCCGGCAACCCATCCGACATCGTCGCGGCCTCAACGCCCGGGAGCGCGCCGACGCGCGGCAGCAGGTCCTCGTAGAAGCGCACCGCGGCGGAGGGCGTCTTGTAATCTTCCACCGGCAGGTTGAGACGCGCTGTGAGGATGCCATCGACCGCGAACGGCATCTTCACCAGCGTGAGCTGCGCGACGCTCTTCGTCATCAGGCCCGCCGCGATGAGCAAACCGCACGACAGCGCCAGCTCGACGACGACGATGACGGCGCTCACGCGGCCGAGCTTGCCACTCGTAGCGCCGCGGCTGTCGTCCTTCATCACGGCGCCCGCACTCACCCGTGCCGCGTGCGCCGCCGGGAGTCCGCCGGCGGCGAGGCTCGCGAGCACGACGAGGCCGGCGAGAAAACCAAGCACGCGATAGTCCGTCTCGAACGTCATCCAGAACGGCGGGGGATCGACGGACAGCGCGTCCACGAACCATTGCATTGCGAACTGATTGACGAGCAGGCCGAAGAAGGCGCCGATGGCCGCGAGGACCAGGATCTCGGTCAGGTGCTGGCCCATGATTCGCCCACGCGCCGCGCCGAGCGCCATGCGCACGGCGATTTCCTTTCGGCGCAGGGACGCGCGCGCGACGAGCAGGTTCGACACGTTCACGCAGGCGATGAGCAGGACGCCGAACGCCGCACCGAGCATCGTCGCGAGCAGCGCGTACGCCTCGTCGCCCAGCACGGCGCGGCCGTACGGTTGCACGGCTGCGCCGAAGTTCTTATTGGTCTCGGGGAATTCGGCGGCCAGCTGCGCGGCAATCGACGACGCTTCCGTCTGCGCCCGCCGGAGCGACACGCCGGGCGCGAGCCGGGCGACGACTTCGTAGCTCCGGCCCTGGCCGCGCGGTGGCACGACCGGATCGATCGCCAGCGGTACCCACAGCGTTTGGAGGATCGGAAAACCGAACTTGGGCGGCATGACGCCGATCACGCGGCGGCTGATGCCGCTCGCCCGGACGTGCCGACCGACGACATCGGGATCGGCGTCGAACCGCGTCCGCCAGACCTCATCACCGAGGAGAATCACCGGCTCGGCCCCCGGCCGATCGTCGCCGGTTTGAAAGCCGCGGCCGAGCGCGGGTGCCATGCCGAGCGTCTCCCACGCGGCCACGGTCACCTCGCCCGCGCTGTAGCGTTCCGGCCGCCGCGTGTCGGTCGAGAGATTGAGTGCCGTGGACGAGAACGCGCCGTGCGAGGAGAACACCGTCAGGCGGCGGTTGAAGACCTCCAGATCCTGGACGCTGACGTCCATGTCGAACACGCGCATCGACGGGTCCGTGCGCATGAGTTTGACCACGCGCTCCGGATCCTGGAACGGCAGCCCCTGGAACAACGCGCCGTTGACGATGCTGAACGCCGTCGTCGTGAGACCGATGCCGAGGCCGAACGTCGCGATGGCGACGATCGACAGCGTCGGGTACTTCACGAGCATCCGGACGCCGGAGCGCAAGTCGGTCAGGAAGTGGCGCATCAGGGGCGAGTATCGCTCAAATACCACGACAAGACCGGCGCCGATATCTGCCGCGGGAAGGCGCCGCTGCTCGACCTTCGACCGATCGTCGGCGGTAACATCCAGGCTCACTGAGCGCACGATCGCAAGCCAGACGAGGGATGGGCTCAGCCATCCCTCGTCTCGACCTCCGCCTTTCGCGCTCCCCGTGCGGCGACGACATGCGTACTCGCCGACCGCCGTTTACGGTCGTCACCCGATAGCATTCCGTGAGCGGTTGTCCGATCCTCGTAGCGCGCCCCACCGTGTGCGGGCGCCGCGCATGACCATCGTCGGCTTCTCATTCCGATTGTCGGACCTCGAGACGGGCCGCAGCGTCGCGCACGCCGTGCTGTGCCCCGAAGCCGGATACGCAAGCGTGCTCGCCGCCGGCGCCACTCGACTCGATCGACAACTCGTGACGCCGTTTCAGTGGCTGCTCCTCGGAGAACAGCTCCGCGGCCGCGTCAATGCCGGTCCGCTCGCACGCGCGTCCGCCATCGTCGCGTTCCTGCTCGGCGCGGACGACCGTTCCTCGATCGTGGTGCAGCATCTCGTCAGCACGCCGTTCGACGCCGCGCCGGAAGACGCCGCCGCAACACTGGACACGCACCTGCTCGAAGTCGCCGCAATGTCGCCGTACCCGATCAGGCTGTCCCGGTTGAATTGACTCCGCCACCCAGCCGGTCCTGGGTGTTACCCATGTCTCCGGAATGATCTGTTACCCATGTCACCGGAACAGACTGAAACCGTAGAGGGAGTCAGAAGACGAAGCCCCGATCGGAAGCGCGCGAGCGGCCAAGCGAGCGCGCCACGCGAACGGAGCGGGGATCGTGGGGTCCCCGCGAGAGAGCGTGTAGGGGGTCCGGGGGCAAAGCCCCCGGATCAAAAATGGTCGGGGCGACTGGATTTGAACCAGCGACTCCTCGGTCCCGAACCGAGTGCTCTACCAGGCTGAGCCACGCCCCGACAGACTGCCTATCTTAGCATCGCCGTCTGCATCACCGTCTAGCGCCGCGGCACCGACTCGAGTCCCTTCGTCAGCGCCTCGATGAGGTCCAGTGCGTTGTGATCGGTCAAGTCCGGCTGGAGCGGCGTGACCGACACGAACCCGTCGCGCACGGCCTGCCGATCCGACCGATCGTGCGGCTCCCAGTCGTCCTGTGCTTCCTCGATCCAGAAGTACGGCCGCTGGCGCGGGTCGAGCCGCCGGTCCACCTTGGTGATGTGATTCCGCTTCGCTTGGACGGTGACCCGAACGCCCTTGATCGTGCCCTGCGGGACATTGACGTTGAGAAACGTGCGCGTCGGCAGCGGCCGCTCGAGCAGCCCAGCGGCCAGCGCCGTGGCCATGGATGCGGCAGGACCGAAGTCCCACTCCCCCCTCGTGAACTCGAGCGACACGGCAATCGCCTGATGCCCGAGCAGCGCGCCCTCCAGCGCGCCTGCCACGGTCCCCGAGTAGGTGACGTCGTCGCCGACGTTGAGCCCTTTGTTGATGCCCGACACGACGATGTCCGGCCGGCCGTCGAGGACTTCGTCGATCGCGATGTTCACGCAGTCGGTCGGCGTGCCATCCACCGCGTACACCTGATCGCCCACCTTTTCCAGTCGCAACGGCCGCCGCAGCGTCAGCGCATGGCCCACGGCGCTGGCCTCCACCTGCGGCGCGACGATGACGACGGTGCCGAGGGAACGGAGGGCCGCGGCCAACACCTGCACGCCTGGCGAGAAGAAGCCGTCATCGTTGGTGACCAGAATCAAAGGCATCGCCACTGATTCTATCAGTGGGGATGGCCCATATAATTCCACTTGCTCACCGTGCAGGCGCTCTTTCGGATCTCACTCGCCGCCGCGCTGATGGTCGCCGTGTCGTTCGGTGACGGCCGCGCGCAGCGCGGCGCAACACCACCCATGCAAAACACCACGCTGACTGCGGTCTCGGGACTGAGCGTCGGTCATCACACATTGGCCGAGCGCCCGACAGGTTGCACCGTCGTGCTGATCGACGGCACGGGCGCGGTTGCCGCCGTGTCGGTGCGCGGCGGCGCACCCGGCACGCGCGAGACCGACGTGCTCGCCCCCGACAACACGGTGCAGCAGATCAACGGGATTGCGTTTGCCGGCGGGAGCGCGTTCGGCCTCGACACGGCGAGCGGCGTCATGCGCTTTCTGGAGGAGAAGAAGATCGGGTTCGCGACGTCGGCCGGTCCCGTACCCATCGTGCCGGCGGCGATCCTCTTCGACCTCAACGTTGGAAGCCGGCCGGACGTGCGGCCCGGCGCCGCGTGTGGCTATGAGGCGGCGCGCGCGGCGTCCACCGGCCCCGTCGCCGAGGGCTCGATCGGCGCCGGCGCGGGCGCGACCGTCGGCAAGCTCGCCGGCTACGGCCGCGCCATGAAGGGGGGCGTAGGATCGGCGGCGCTGAGGCTGGACTCCGGTCTGATCGTCTCCGCCCTGGTCGTCGTCAACGCCGCCGGCACCGTGATCGATCCGCGGACCGGACGGCCGGTGGCCGGCGTGCGAACCGCCGACGGCCGCTCGATTGAAGATCCGTTCGCGTTGATCCGCCGCGGGATCGCACCAGCCGGCCCGGCGCGCGACAACACGACGCTCGGCGTCATCGCCACCAACGCGCGCCTGACGCGTGTCGAGGCACTTCGCATCGCGGAGATGGCGCACGGCGGGCTCGCGCGCACCGTCGTCCCGACGCACACGCCGAACGACGGTGACACGATGTTCGTCATCGCCACCGGCACCTTTACCGGCGATGTGAACCTGAGCGCGGCGGGGGCGCTGGCCGGCGAAGTCGTATCCGACGCCATCCTCAGCGCCGTCCGCGCCGCGCGCGGACTGCCCGGCTTCCCGGCCGCGTCCGACATCCGATGACGGCTGCGATCCCGTGACGCTGCTGTCAGCCGTCTTCATCGCATACGCGCTGGCGCTCGTCGCCCTCGGCCTGTGGGTCGGCCGCGCGGTGCGGCACAGCGCCGACTTCTTCGTCGCCGGACGGTCGCTCGGGCCCGGCCTCCTCTTTTCCACGTTTCTCGCGGCCAACGTCGGCGCGGGCGCCACGATTGGCGCCACGGGGTACGCCTACACCGACGGCATGGCCGCGTGGTGGTGGAACGGCAGCGCGGGATTGGGATCGCTGGTGCTGGCGTTCTGGATTGGACCCCGGATCTGGCGCGAGGCCAAGCGCCATGGGTTCCTCACAGTGGGCGACTTCCTCGAGCACCACTTTGGCCGGGGCGTCCGCACGCTCGCGGCGGCGCTGCTGTGGCTCGGCAGCTTCTGGATTCTGTGCGCGCAGCTGAAGGCCGCCGCCGAAGTGCTCGCCCGCGTCAGCAACCTGTCGCCGAGCATTGGCGCCCTGCTCGTCTCGCTCGCGACGGCGGCCTACTTCGTGCTGGGCGGCCTCGTCAGCGCGGCACGCGTCAATGTCGTGCAGCTCACCGTCAAGCTCGTCGGCTTCGCGTGCGCCGCGTTCGTGGCCGCGGACCTGACCGGCGGCCTGCAGATGGCGTCGACCAGCGGACTCGAATTCTGGCGAGGCTCGACGGTCGGTTGGCCCACGGTGTTCGTGCTGGCGCCCGCCTTCTTCCTGTCACCCGGCCTGCTGCAGAAGGCATTCGGCGCGCGAGATGAACATGCGCTGCGGCGCGGCATCTCATGGCAGGCCTTCGCGCTTCTGATCTTCGCCTGGCTGCCGGTGCTGCTCGGGCTCGCGGCGCGCACGCTGCACCCGAGCCTCGATCGCGCCGATCAGGCGCTACCCACGTTGCTCAGCGCCGACTTACCCAAGTGGGTGGGCGGTCTCGGCCTCGCGGCCGTCCTCTCCGCGACGATGAGCGCCGCGGATGCGGTGCTGTTCATGCTCTCGACCTCCGGCGCGCGGGATTTCTATCAGGGCGTGTTCCGCCCCGAGGCCACGGACGCGGAACTGCTCCGGGCCGCGCGCGTCGTCGCCGTCGTCGCCGCACTCGTGGGCTACGGGCTCACGTTCATGTTCGACAGCGTGGCGGGCCCGCTGACGTTCTTCTATTCCTTGATGGTGGTGACGCTCTTCGCGCCGATTCTGGGTGGGCTGTACTTTCCGCAGGCGGGACGCTGGGCCGCGCTCGCGGCCATGCTCGTGGGTGTGGCGACGTTCTTTGCGACGATGTTCAGCACCGGCGGGGCCGGCTACGGCTGGGCGTCGCCGTCGTTCCTCGGCCTGGTGACGAGCGGGCTCACCTACTTGCTGCTGGCCGTGTTCTGAAATCCGTTACGACAGCCGATCCAGAATGTCATCCGCAGACGGTCCGGTCTCCGTCTCGTCGTCGACGAACTTCACGCCGGTCACGTACAGGATCGATCCGTCCGCCGCTTTCGATTCGCGCGAGTAGACCACGTCGCCGGTCAGCAACACGGACGCGCCGTCACCAAGCGTCAGACTGAAGGAGTGCCGCGCCCCCACTTGGAACGGCACCGATGTCTCCATGCTGAGCCCGCCGAGGCTCATCTCGCGAACCTTGACGGCGACGTTGAGCGACCCGACGTGACCGTGCACGCGGCCGAGGAGCTCAATGCGAGGAGATCGCCGGCGTTCACTGCCCATACAAGTCACCGAGATTCTGCGCGCCCATCACGACCCCGCCGATCTGAAGGGTGACGATCCGGTCTTCAGACCGAACAGCCGCCGAAGCCGATCGAGGAGGCCGCCGTCCGACCCGGGCTTGTCCGCTTCGACGAGGGCATCGAGGCACTGCGCCACGGTCGGCACCACGGCAATACCGAGGCGACGCGCCGACACGGGCACGCTCGCCTTAGTGCCACGCCAGATCATGATGGCGCCGGCCTTCGACTCGAGAACGACGTCGAGGCAGTTCTCCGGCCGATCGTCAACGACGACGTCGAGGCGCAACGCCTCGGCAATGCGGCCGCGCGATCCATGGACCACGAAGCAGCTCGGCAACGGGAAGCCCATCCGTTGCAGCCAGCGCTGGCTCTGGCGCTGAACGGTAAGACCCGCCGAATGCGGCCGGCTCGTGACGAAGATGACTTCCCAGCGGCGCTCGTCCGCGAGCGCCGCCAGGCGCGCAATCGCGCCGGACTCGATCTCGCCAAGCGTCTCCCAGAAATTCTCAACGGTCTCGAGATGCGTCCACACGGCGTCGGTCTGGTGCCGGGTCATCGGCACATCGCCCGCAGGCCCCGGCTCGTCGCGCGGACCGTCGTCCAAATCGGGCTCGTCCTCCGGTGGCGAGCTGCCGACGTCGCGCGACCCGATGGCGGCGGGATCGAGCTCTGGAAACAGTTGGACTGCCGTCTGCACGAAGGCCGTGTGCAGATCGGCGAGGCAGCCGTCGAGATCAAATCCGATGCGCACGGCTGGATCGGCGCGGCCGGTGCATGGCCAGCGCGGCGATAAAGACGAACAACACAGTGTTGCCGGGCATCTGCAAACTGAACTCCATCAGCGACTGCATGCCGATCCCGGCCAGGCCCGCGATGGCGCCGATGCGCACCCACGACGTCGCGGCGTCGTCGTCCGGCGAGGCCAGCCGGCGGCGGATGTTGCGCACCAGCAGCACCATCACGATGAACGCCGGCACGCCCACCAGCAGCCCGCCTTCCGAGGCGAGCTGCAGGTAGTCGTTGTGCGCTTGAGCGTACATCAGGTCCCGCCGGCCGCTCTGATACACGAGCATCGCGCGGGCGAACGTGCCCACCCCGGTCCCGGCTACCGGAAAGTCGCGGATGATGGTCAACGTGTCCCGCCACGCGTTCAGCCGGCCGCTCACGGCCGCCGGCGCCTGGGCAATGCGATCGACGGTGCTGCCGGCGCCCGCCCACAAGAACGCGCCGAGCATCAAGCCCGCGCAGTAGAGCAACGCCACGGTGCGCACGTGCGTTTTGGTCGAGCGCACGAACGCGAACAACGCCACGACGGCGACACCCGTGCCAAAGCCCAGCATGCCCGAGCGCGACTGCGTGAGCAGGAGCGACGCGCCCATGACCAGGATCGCCCCGGCGGCGAGGATGAAGCGGTTCGCTTCGACGGACGATCCCCAGTGCAGCCAGTTCTTCCATCCGCCGCGCTCGGGCCGTCGCAGCGCGGCGACGATGCCGCACGAGTAGCCGATCGCGATCGGCAACAGCATCACCATCCAGCCTGCAAAGTGGTTGCGGTTGATGAACGGGCCGAACACGTTGCCGCCTTCCACCGGCTCCCAGAATCCGTAGACCAACGGCGGCACGTCGTCGACGAGCGTCTTCTGAACAATCCCGATGAGCGCCAGCGTCACGCCAAGGGCCATCAGGGCGTGCATGAGCCAATCGAGGCGAACGAGGCGCAACGCGCGCGTGAGCCCGATCAGCAAGATCGCGAGCGACACGAACAAGCCGAGCGCCGTCCACGTGAGCCCGGGGACGATGGAGAGCGACTGAAAAGACGCCGGCTGATAGGCCAACTGGTAACGCTCGAAGAACGCGCTGAGGCCGGGCGAAAGCAGACTGACGAGCTTCGCCGGCATCGGGACAAGCTGGAGCGCCATCGCCAGCGCCACGGCGCCCAACGCGAAACTGAGCGCCGTCGTGCGCGGATCGCGCCAGGGCTCGGTCGTGAGAATCGCCCACCCGCCGAGCGCCACGCAGCCGGCGGCCAACGGCCAGTACGCCCAGGGATAGACGGCTCCAAAGCTGAGCGCGCCCCACGCGAGCAGCGCCACCAGTGCTTTGGCGGGCCACGTGGACGGCGTGGCGTGTGAAGGGTGTGCCGTAGCCACTTAGAGGAGCTCGCCGCTCCGCGCCCAGGACTTGAACGCAATTTTCCGGAAGGATGGGTGCCCGAGCAGCGCAATCGCGGCCTTCCGATGCCAGTTGAAGGATGCCCGCTCCTGCAGCAACGGCACGACGCCATTGACGCGCGCGAGCTCGATGAGCGCGTCAATCGATTCGTCACTGAGCCGCGCCGCGATCCGCCGGAACGCGAGGCCGATCCGGATTTCCTGACCAAACCGGCGCCGCCAGCGCGACTCGTAACGTTTCAGCGCGGAGTCCGTCAGCCGATCGCGCTGGAGCGATTCGTCGAGAATCTCGGCGGCCAGCAATCCGCTCAGCAGCCCGTAGTAGATGCCGCCCCCGGTGGTCGGCTTCACCAGACCCGCGGCGTCGCCCACGGCAATCACCCGATCGGAGTACGTCTTCGGCACCGGACCCAGCGGCAGCATCTTGAGACGAGGCGTGAGGGCCGGATCCACGTCGGCGCCGACGCGCGTGCAGAGCGCGGAGAAGAACGACGAGAATCGCTCGCCGGCCCGCGACTCGCTCATCAAGCCGACCCGCACGTGCGGCTGCGTCCCGCGCTTGAAGGGCACCAGCCAGGCGAACCCGCTCGGCGCCACGTCGCGGCCAAATCGAACCTCGACCTCCGGCATGTCGGGGAACGGCGTCTCGAGCTGGGCGCTTTGCAGAAACACGTCCGGCATGCCGAGGCCGAGCTCGCGATGAAACCGATAACTCGCGCCGCACGCCAGCACGCAGACGCGCGCCTCGACCACGCCCTCGCCCGAACGCCCGGTGACAATCACGCGGTCGGGACCCACTTGCACGGTCTCGGCCCGCCATCCCGCACGCAGCTCCGCGCCGGCCGCCACGGCCTGTTCGCCGAGCCACACGTCGAGCTGCACGCGGTCGATGACCGCGGCCTGGACCTTGTCGCTGCGAATGCCCACCGACTGACCGGCCGCGCCCCAGAACGTGGCCGAGCCCGCCTGTCCGAGGATGATCGATCGCGGCAGCTTGAATTCCTCGAAGGCTTCGACGCCCAGGAGTCCCGTGCAGTGCACGGGCGTGCCCACGGCCGGGTGCTCTTCAAGAATGACGACATCGTGCCCACGTTCGGCGAGCAACCGGGCCGTCGTCGTGCCGGCAGGTCCGGCACCAATCACAACTACATCGCGCACGTGTAGCTCCTGGCGATCACTTCCGTGAACTTGCCCAGATGGTCTCGTCGCGTCACATCGACCACCGCTTCAGCGTCGCGAACAAGAACGCCCGCTGTTGCAACGTGCGGCGCGGGTGGCCGCAGAATTTTCGAAGACGATGGAACAGCCGGAACAGCCGATCGCGCGGCTGCTCTTGCCGGCCGCGAAACTTCTGGAGAATCGCGCGCGTGTCCTGATCGCGCTGCGACCGCAGCGACGGGCTGCCGGTAATCGACCCCGAATGCAGCCGGAACGCCGCGACGAACTCCTCGAACCCGTGGAATGTGGCGCCGGCCCGGGCCAGATCGCCCCACAGCTCCATGTCCCAGCTCGTGCGCATCGACTCGTTGAAGCCGCCGACCTGCTCGAACGCCCGGCGCCGGAAAAACGTCGCCTGCTGCACGAACACGCACGTGCCGTACTCGAACCGGCGCACGTTCCAGCGATCGCTGAAGACCGGCACCCCGAGCTGCCCTGACGACGTCGCCAGGTACCCGTGGCCGGACACGACGTCGGCCGACGGATACATGCGAAACTCCCGGGCCACCTTGGCCAACGCACCCGGCAAGTAGAAGTCGTCCGCGTTCAGGAATCCGAGAATCTCGCCGGTCGCCTGCTTGAAGCCTTTGTTGAGTGCCTGGGCCGGTCCGGCATCGCGCTCGCTCACCCACTTCTTCAGCCAGGTGCCGTACTTCGCGATGGCGTCGACGCTGCCGTCGTGCGATCCACCATCCACGACGATGACCTCGAGATTCGGATAGCCCTGAAGGAGGACCGATCGCAGCGAGGCCTCGACGAATTCGCGCTGGTTGAACGACGGCGTGACGATGCTGATGCGCGGCCAACGGCGCTCGTCCGGCGCGTTCTCCGGCAGGATGGGACTCGCCTCCGTCCACGGCCAGCCCGTCAGGCCCGCGGGCGGCGGCGGCAATTCAGCGAGGGTTGGACAGGGCTTGCTCATCGGCGGTTTCACGATAACGCCGACCCGCCGGACCTGCTCATGTTGGATTCTCATGATAGCGCGAGAGTCGCGCACAGCTTCGCGGGCGACCATCACGCGGCCCTCCATGCGTTGCGCCCGACCGCGCCGGCATAGACGAACAAGAACATGTCGAGATAACTCTTGTGACTGGTGTGCGCCCAGAACACCGCGGTCGTCGCGCCAAACGCCAGCAGGATCGCGGCTGTCAGCGAGTGCGCACGCCAGGCGTGGCGCTGCTGCCAGAGGCCGATCGCCGCAAGGAGGTGGATCGGCGCGAACACGGCAAGGTACCCCCACCGGAGCACCGCACTGCGCGCAGGACTGAGCTCCGCGGAGATCGCGACCCAGACCTTGCGGACGCCGTTCGTGATGGTGAGACCGGGGTGCGCCTGGATGTACTCCACGGCCCACGTCCGGAGGAGCCGGTCGCGCGCGACTTCGTTGGACGAGACGCGCTCGAAGGCCGCTCGCTCGGCCGGGGACATGCCGTTGTGAGAATCGCGGACGCTCAAATCGATCGACTCCGCGGGAAAGTGCGCCATCGCCCAGGCGTTGTTCGCCACCCACAGGCTATGGCCCGACTCCGTCGTCAAGACCGGCGCGCCGACCACGCTCGCGTTGCGCGCGATCCACGCGCCCAACAGCAACGCCACCGGCAGCCCAATGAGCGCGGCGCTCCGGAGCCGAGTGCGCACCGTCGGCCCGGCGCCGAAGAGCGCCCACACGATCACCGCCGGCGCCGCGAGCGCGAGCCGGCCCGTCGTGAGCAGCGCGACGGCCAGCGCCAGGCCCGCCGCGAGACAGATCGCCGGAGCGCCGCGATGACGCGTCTGCCACAGCAAGTACGCCGTGACACCCACCAGGAAGTTGACGAGCACGGTGTCCTGAATTCCCGTGTCGTGCTGCAACGCGTACGGACTCAGTGCCGTCAGCGCGGCGGCGATCACGCCCGCGCGCGCGTCGAACAAGTCGCATGCGATCCGCCAGGCGACCCAGACCAGCGCCGCGCCGAGCGCCGCCTGGGCGATCGCGAGACCCGGATAGAGCCAGCCGCTCGCCATCCACGGCGCAATGAACGCCGGGTAGACTGGAAGGCGAAGCGCGCAAGACAGTCCGCCGTCGAGGCAGAACCCTCGCCCCTGCAGCAGGTTGTTCGCAATCTCGAGGTAGAGCGAGTAGCCGGTGGCGAGGAACGCCTCTTCGCCACCACGCAGCCGAATCGCGAGGCGGGCGACGAACGCCACGCCGACGAGGCCGGCAACAAGGTGGGCGGGAGCGAGGCGCGCCAGCGAAAACGGGTAGGCGGACGCGTGCCCCGCGCGTGCCGACAACTCGACATCGCGGCCACCCGCGCTCGCCGCGCCTGGGACCGTGACTCTACCCATTCCTATGTGTATTAACGGCCGGAGAGGGCCCGGGCTTGACCCCGGACGGGTGGGACTAACCGTGCAGTTCTGCGCCAACAGGCGACGCGAGATCGAGAAACGGCGCGCCGTCGGCAATCGCGAGGCAGATTCGATCGAGGACGGGGTGCCCCCCCGGAGCTAGATCGTGGAAGGACGCCAGCGAGAACTGGCGGCTGGGTGGGCGCAGCAGGGGCAGCCGCACCACATAGCGGAAGAACCAGAGGTACGCGAATCGCTCCGCGAGGGCGACCTCGTCCGGCGCGAGCCGCTCGTCGAAGGTCCGCGCGTCGAGGAGCGCAGCCATCTCGGCACGCGACGAGATGTCCCGCGTGAATCCGCGGCCGCGGTACGTGGTCACGCCCGCGAGCCAGGGCCGCCGCCCGCGCACCGCCATCTCGAGTCCGAGGCGCGTCGCGTACATGATCGGCGCCTGCGCCAGCTCGGCCAGCGCGTAGGAACTCATCGTGGTGTTGCCTTCCAGCAGCGTGATCCGATTCGGGAGGTTCGGGAACCTGCGGCGGATTTCGGCGACCACCGGCGTGCGTGACCGCAGATCGGATGGCACGTTCACTTCCGCGGGATGCGCGCGCACGACCAGATCCACTTCCGGATGCGCGAGCGCGTAGTCCACCACGGCGAACAACCACTCGAACATGCTGGCGAATCCCGCGTCCCGATCGACCGCCGCCATGTCCCACGCCGCATTCGCAAACGCGACGATCAGCGGCGCACCGTGACGGAGACCCAGCGCGCTGCGGATCCGCGATTGATTCTCGACCGGCTGCGGATTGTAAGCGAAGGGCGTGTCCTCGCTGCGCGCCCATCGGCGCAGGAAGATGTGCAGGCGGTCGCGCTCTTCCGCCGTCAAGGCCTGGCCGTGGGCTTGCGCCCACGCGGCGTCGAGCGGCAGCTCGACCGCCGGCTCGTCCTGGCTGAACACCAGGCCGTCGCGGTGCGAGTCCTCGAGGTCCCAACTGACCGCGCGGATCCCGCGTTGACGCGCGACCGCGGACAGACAACCCGCCAGCAGCGTTCTCCCGCTCGAAATGAGCAGCACATCCGGGCGCTCGCGATCGAAGAGCCGCGCCGCGAGCTGCACGAGCAGCACGCCGGACACCAGCCACGATCGGTACGCCGGGTCCCGCTCCGGCTCGGTGACAAAGCCGCGGTGGTACCGCTGCAGCTCCCGGCGCGCGAGCATGCCGACCGGGACGCCGTCGACCACCAGCGATACCAGGGCGCCTTCCGGCGTCGCGGCGACGAGGGCCTCCGCGCGGTCG
>Ga0137427_10000949_pt1 | contig 13742 bp, 13 predicted proteins | sample EasRivERMZT700_2_FD_102309 | JGI IMG/M metagenome (GOLD analysis project Ga0137427, IMG submission 102309) | Soil microbial communities from meander-bound floodplain in the East River, Colorado, USA - East River MetaG ERMZT700_2 | ecosystem: Environmental > Terrestrial > Soil > Floodplain ...
CTTACCTAACTTTTCTCGCAGCTCGGTCGACAACCCAACCCTAAAGCGAATAGGGCATTCGGGCCTGCGGTCTTCTTCACGTATTTCGTAGACAGCGATCTCCTTAAATGTTGGCTTATGCAGGATCGAATGGACTAACAACTCCTCGGCAAGGCTCAGCATATTGTAAAGGGCGCAATCCATGTCCTTTACGATCTCGGTGACGGGCCCCCCTGTGCGTTGCCACGTCGGAGCGATGTAAGAATCGGGATGCTCTGGGTTCACGCGAATATTTTCCACCGTCAGTGTCCCGGAAAATCCTCCAGGATGCTCAATCGCATTTCTTTTGCGAATGAGTTCGCCGGTCCACTCCTGTTCCGTCTTGAGGAGCTTGGATAGAGGATCGTCAGCCCCCAACAAGGCGTTCGCCCACGTTACCAAGTCACTTTCGCCCTTACCCTTTAGATCCGCGAAGGCGCTTGCGTCCGCCAGTTTGCAGTCAAAGACGATTTGAAACAGTATCAGCAGGTCACGAAGATAGTTCTTCGCTTCATACAGAAACTGCTCAACCATTCCCTGCAAGCCAATGACATGTGGAATCGTGCGGACTCGCGGATCGCGCTGCTCGTTTAGCGTTTTACCGCCATCTGCAATCTTTTGGACGAGGCCATTGAAAATTTCATCGCACCGCAACAGCCTCGGTTTGAGAGCGTGGATATAGAGTTCCAGGATGGCTTCCCGCTGGGGCTTGTCGACCTTAAGCCAATCGATCAATTCGCTTGTTTGGACGGCAAGGCGCGCCACCACAGGATGGCTGGTGCCGACATCGGAGGTCTTCCGAATTTCAAATGCCATGACACTTCCTGCAGAACAGCCGTTCGATCCAAGGGACGGCGTTCCCTTGCAAATGAACTCTTTTCGCGTGCACGAAAGGCGAGGTGCGTGGCGGCCTTACGGCCGCCAATATCCAAAACACTTTGCTCGGAGATATATTTCCCGCTGCGCGTCCTGACCTTCAAGCTCTACCATCAGAGGGGCCGAGGAAACCACCACTTTCCATAATTTTCGAAGCATGCCTATAAATTCAGACAAGAGTGGGAGTCGGTCACTCGCCTGCAACCTATGACCGCGCCCATGCACGATATCTGAGCGTATTGAATAGAGGTCCTTGAACCTCGAAAATGCGGTATCGCGTGCGTTGGGCTGGCTTTCTACGAGACAGGCATATGCCATCGCCAGGCGGTTCGTTAACCCACTGCCTTCCGAGTAGGTAAGTAACGTCTCCGCTGCTGCGGCGTAGCAGACGAACGCGACTTGCCAGCGATTAGCAGTGCATCCCGCTAGAGTTAGAACGAGAGCGTCGTTAAGACGACCTCGATTGCGGCTCAACTCTAACAGCGCAGGGTAGTATTTTGCCGCTGATTGCAAATCTGCATCGTCGATCGGATCGTGTGTATCTGTCGAAATCCACTGAAAAGGTTCAAGCAACTTGGTCGTGCACGAGCCATTGGCCCACAGCTCAAAGCGAACGTCCACATGAGTCCTTAGAGGTTTCACGAGCCATAGCGAGAGAAGAACAAGATTCACAATTGCCCCGGGTTTCAGTTCTTCACCCTCACGCCATCGGAAACGCAACCAATGACTCACGAGCGACAACGAATCTCGGTCAAGCTCGCTAAGCTTGTGCTCCAGACCGAGTAAATTTGGGGGGTGGTCAAATTGCTGTATCCAGAGTCCCGGAGACAGTTCGAAGGAGCTTCCGTCCCAATGAAATTCTTGCAGAGGAGCGTAAACGTCAGACGATCGTGTCATCGGCACCTCATGATTCGTCGAGCCCCACGGTAACGAATAAGCGCATAAATGTTTCGATTCTGAGGCATGCGCCTATGGACCGCCGGCTATCGTCTCGAACTCTGTGATTACATCGAGGACATACTGCGACATTGGATCGTAGGAGACGGTCCGCCTCATTTCTGGCGTGAGTCCGACGAAGCCCAAGCCAATGATGATTTCGAAGTGTCGTGGTTTTCCATGGGGGACCACGAACTGAAAGGTATCAAGTTGATCGAAGTGATCGACCGGGATGCCGATGCCCTGCTTGCCTTTACCCGGCAAATCGAATGCGACTCCGAACCCAGCGGCCCCCATCGGGGCCAATTCCCAGTGCTTGCACGAGTTGGACAGAGCCTTGATGGCAAGCAAGTGCGGCAGTTGATGTGCGGCCTTTAGTCTCATTCTTTCGAGGGCAGCTGCGTAGATCGGGCCGACCTTTTCCTCCAATTTCGCCATGCGCTTTTTGAACTTGGCTGTCTTAAATGTGACCTCGTCGACGAGGGGATAATAGAAGTCCCTCGTGTTCGGAAGGCCGTTTATACGGACGCAAGCAGCCACAACGTGGTCAAGCGCGTGCACAAGATTGTTGGCGATATCAGCAGCTATTGCCTCCTTCTCCCGTAGAGCGTCTCGGTCCAGTCGTAGCTCATATCGGTTTCTCTCCGCGGGCGTATCGGGCACTGGGCTCACCGACCAGTGCTTTGTTCGTTCGAATTCCGCGATATGCTTTTGGGCGCGACCATGGAGACGGCGCGCGAAATCGAAGCCATTTTTTTTGGACATGAGGTGATTTATCCTTACACGGAATAATGTTGGTCAGCCTGACCGCCCGCATCGGCATTCTTGAGCAACCCGCCTGCATCCGTCCCAGCCCGGCAATTGCCGCAGGCTCCAGCATAGGAATATAGGACTATTCCTATTGACATAGGAATGACGCCGCCGCAACCTTTGCCTTCGTTTTATGGAGGCAGCATCTTGGAACACGTTCGTTAGGCATGCGAAACGGGCCAATTTTCCGGCAGCTCACAGGCCTTCATAGGTCGGGTTTGTCCCGTTGGTGCGAGATCACGCACAGGCTTAAACGGAAAAATAGGCGAAGCTACTAGGCACTTAGAGAACCATCGCAAAAATCGAGTGAACGGACTATTGAAAACACGAAAATGCCAATATGACCAATACCTTGGAGAGGCACCAGCGGATGGGGATTAGCGCACGCATCAAACACCGCCCCAAGGGCTGGTCGCCGGAACGGCGCGCCCGCCAAGCGGCGCTCATCCGCGGCTGGCAGCCCTGGCGGCGCTCCACCGGTCCCAAGACCGAGGCCGGCAAGGCGCGCTGTTCGATGAACGCGCTCAAGCACGGCCGCCGGGGCCGCGCGTATCTCCATGACGCGCGCCGGGTCCACTACGTGCTCCGTCTTGCTACGCTCAACACCGAGGTCGTGCGGCGCTTCATTCGGATGCGCAACGCGCCTCCGGACCTCAAGCCCGCTTATGCGATGCTGCTGTCCGCGGCGACGGACCGCCTCGCGCAATTCTGCGAAAGACACGCCGCAGAAAAAATTCAAAAATCGAACGAGCAGACTGATGCAAACGGCAAATATCCAATGCAGACAATCTCTTACGAGAGGGCCGCGGAACGCTCACCCAGGTCGCGCCGCTCTCGCGGCACAAGCCTTAGTGGCCCCGAACGAAGCCTTGTCCTCCGAAGCCCCAAAAGAGTAGGACGGAGGCTTGTCACACCGGAGCCGCGAGCGGCGAAGGCGGAACGAGGAGGCCCTCCATGAGCAGCGATACCCTCACCCGCGTGAACGACAAGTTCGTCACCGTCGATGGCTTGCGCACGCGCTACATCGAGGTGGGCCAAGGGCCCGCCGTGCTGCTCCTGCACGGCGCCTCGCTCGGCTCCTCGGCCGATGTGTTCATCCGCAATCTCGGCCCCCTCGCGCGCGCGGGCTTCCGCGTCATCGCCTTCGACCAGCCGGGCTTCGGGTTGACCGATGCCCCCGCCGATCACGCGCCCGCCTATCGCCGCGATTTCATCCCGAAATTCATGGACGCGCTCGGCCTCTCCCGCGCCGCGCTCGTCGGCCATTCCCAGGCGGGCAACCCCGCCGTGCAGCTCGCGCTCAAGGAGCCCGCCCGCTATTCGCATGTGATCGTGCTCGGCACCGGAAGCCTGCTGCCGCCGCTCGATGGCGCCGGCGATGGCGAGGGCGCGGCACAGCAGCGGCTCGAGCGCCGCATGGCCGCCGAAGAGCCGACCCTCGAGGACACGAGGAAGATGCTCGAAGCCACTCTCTTCCATCACGAGCTGATCACCGACGACGAGCTCGCGCTCCGCCACGCGCGCAGCACGGGCGCGAACTTCGCCGCCTTCGTCGCCCGCAACCGCCTCGCCGAAGAAGCCCCCGCGAAGGAACCCAAGACCCCGATGTGGCAGCGCCTCTCCGAGGTCCAGGTGCCGCTGCTCCTGATCTTCGGCCGCGAAGACCGCGCCAAAGCCACCGACCGCGCCGCCCTGCTGAAACAGAAGCTCCCCTCCCTCGACATCCACATCATCCCCAACTGCAAACACCTAGTCCCCTGGGACGCCGCCGACGATTTCGTCCGCCTCTCCATCCCGGTCCTCAAAAGATGAACCACAAAGGTCACAAAGGAGGCACGAAGCTCACGAAGCAACTTGTTGGCGCGCTTCGCGCGCCTGTCCCGCTCTTTGTGCCCTTCGTGTCTTCCTTAGTGTCCTTCGTGGTGAATCTTTTCCCCCTACTCCCTACTCGCCACTCCCCACTCGCGGCGTTCTAACCATGCCCACCAAAACCATCCCCTCCGGCACCGTCGCCGACGTCTATCTCCAGCTCCTCGCCGACCGCGGCATCGAATACCTCTTCGCCAACGCCGGCACCGATTTCGCGCCGCTGATCGAGGCCTACGCCAAGGCCCAGGCGCACGGCTCCGTCGTGCCCAAACCCATCACCGTCCCGCACGAGAACGTCGCCATCAACATGGCGCAGGGCTACTACCTGATGACCGGCCGGCCGCAGGCGGTGATGGTGCACGTCAATGTCGGCACCGCGAACGCGATGTGCGGGCTGATCAATTCCTGGCGCGGCAACATCCCGATGCTGTTCACCTCCGGCCGCACGCCCTATTCCGAGGAGGGCGGCCTCCCCGGCGAGCGCAGCGGCGAGATCCACTGGCCGCAGGAAATGCGCGATCAGCGCGCCATGACGCGCGAATTCATGAAGTGGGATTACGAGCTGCCCAACGGCCAGGTGCTGGAATCCGCGCTCGACCGCGCGCTCAACATCGCCATGACCGAGCCGCGCGGCCCGGTCTACATGACGCTGCCGCGCGAGACGCTGGCCGCACCCGTCGAGAATTTCCGTTACGCCTCGCCCTCGCGCCACCGCACGCCGTCGGCGCCTTACCCCGACCCGAACGCGATCGACGAAGCGGCCGAGCTGATCGCCAACGCGGAGTATCCGCTGATCATCACCAGCGGGGCAGGGGCCGCCCTATCCGACGTGCCGAAGCTCGCCGCACTCGCCGAACGCTTCGCGATCCCGGTGGTTCAGCGCAAGAACCGCTACATGTGCCTCGCCAACGATCACCCGATGAACATCGGCTACGATCCCGACGCGCATCTCGACGAAGCCGACGTCGTCATCGTACTCGAATGCGACGTGCCGTGGATCCCGCGCAAGAAATCGCCGCGCCCCGATGCCAAGATCATCCACATCGGCGCCGATCCGATCTTCGCGAGCTACCCTCTGCGCGGTTTCGCCTGCGATCTCGCCATCCTCGGAATCATCGGCGCGACGCTCCCCGCGCTCACCGAAGCGCTCGCCAGCCACGAGAAGCGCGCCGCCTCACGCATCGACGCCCGCCGCAAACGCATCGCGCTCACCCACGAGAAGCTGAAGCAGCGCCTCGCCGAGCGGCTGGAGAAGGCCCGCGTCGCAGCCCCCATCCATCCCGGCTGGATCAATCACTGCATCAACCAGGCGAAAGACGACAACACGATCGTGCTCAAGGAAGCGCTGACGCCGTCCGAGCACTTCAGCTTCTCCAAGCCCTGCACCTACTACTCGCTCGGTCAGGGCGGCGCGCTCGGCTGGAGCCTCGGCACCGCGCTCGGCATGAAGGCGGCCGCCCCCGGCAAGCTCGTGATCACCGCCGTCGGCGACGGCTCCTACATGTTCGGCAATCCGCTCGCCGCCCATTACGTCGGCAAGGCCGAGAAGTGGCCGACGCTCACCATCGTCTACAACAACGAGATGTGGAACGCGGTCCGCCGCAACACCCGCGACGTCTATCCCGACGGCTACGCCGCGCGTTCCAACCGCGAGCCGCTGACCTATTTCGAGCCCGGCACGCACTACGAAAAAACCATCGAGGCGCTCGACGGCTACGGCGAAACCGTCAAGGTCGCAGCCGAACTCCCGGCGGCGCTGGACCGCGCGCTCGATCAGGTCGCCCAGGGCAGGCAAGCTTTGCTTAACGTCGTTTCAAGCGCGGGCTAGACCGCTGGACTTTTTTGGGTTCCCTGACCGCCCGATCTCGGGTTAGGCTAAAGGCGTAGGTGGGCAGTGCAGACACGGAGACCAACGATGGCACGCAAATACATCGACTGCCGTGAAATTCCGAGCGAGACGCCGTGCTCGGTCGCCATCAGCGCCGACAGCGAACACGAAGTTCTGGAGGCCGCGGTGCAGCATGCCGTCGCCGTTCATCGCCACTACAACACGCCCGAGCTGCGCCAGCTGATCAAGCGCGGCATCAAGGACGGCTCGCCCTCCGACGCGCCCAAGCGCGCGCTGTGGGTCGGCAGGCGGCCAGGCGAGTCCGCCACCGTCCGCTAGGCTTCCGCCACGTCGATGTGAACGCCTTCGATATCGGTCAGGTGGAAGCAGCCGAGCGGGCACTTCTGGAATAATTTCAGCCGGGCCTCGCCCTCGGACCCATACCCGAGGGCCCGCCCCCTCATATGGGGGTTCTCCCCTATGAGGAACACCATATCTTGTTTCACCTGCTCGACCGATTCCACCTCGAACCCGATATGGTCGAGCCCCGTCCGCGCCGGGTCCTGCGCGTAGTAGTCCACGATCCGCCACGGGATGATCATCAACGTCATGCGCCCGTCGGTCAGGTAGTGGTTGTCGTCCTTCGGCCGCTCCAGCCGCTTCAGCCCGAACACCTCGACATAGAACTCCGCACACCGCTCCGCATGCCGCGTCCTGAGCGCGATATGCGAGATCCGCCGCTTCTGGCTCCAGTTGTTCTCGGCATACACATCCTTCTTGTCCATGCTCGGCGCCGACAGATCGAAGATGTTGGTGTCCGGATCATGCGCGCTATACGCCGCAAACGGCCGTATCGGCGGCCGCTTCACCGCGCTCAGCGACGGATCGAACCGCTTGATCCGCGCGATCGTGTCCTCGACGTCCTCCACCTCGACGCCGAAATGATCGAGCCCGGAATAGCGCCCGTCGCGCCGGGGGATGCAGTTCATCCCGACATAGCCGTCGCCGAGCACGACCGACCGCGCCGGCCGCGGCTTGCTCGACGGCTTCATGCCGAACAGCGACTCGTAGAACCGGCCGTTCAGCGCGTACTGGTCGCTCGCGATGGCGACATGATTGAGCCTCACCGGCATCAATTCGCCTCGCCGTTCGCGACATCGATGTAGACGCCCTCGATGTCGGTGAAATGGTGGCAGCCGAGCGGGCACTTCCTGAACAGGTTCAGCCGCGCCTCGCCCTCCGAGCCGTAACCCAGCGCCCGGCCTCTCATATGCGGGTTCTTGCCGATCAGGAACTCCAGGTCCTTCTTCACCTGATCGACCGATTCCACCTTGAAGCCGATATGGTCGAGCCCGGTCCGCGCCGGGTCCATGCCGTAATAGTCCTCGATCTTCCACGGGATCACGACCAGCGTCATGCGCCCGTCCGACAGGTAGTAGTTCTCATCGCTCGGCTTATTCAGCAGCGGCAACCCGAACACCTCGGCATAGAAATGCGCGCACCTCTCCGCGTTCCGCGTCCGGAGCGCGATATGGCTCAGCGTGCGCGGCTGCACGCGGTCGGTTTCGCTGTTGTCGGCGTAGACGTCCTTCTGGAAGCCGATGTTCCGCTGCGACAGGTCGAAGATGTTGGTGTCGGGATCGTGCGCGCTGAAAGCGGCGTAGGGCCGGATCGGCGGCCGTTTCAGCGCCTGGAGCTCGGGATCGAATTTCTGCATCCGCGCGATCGTATCCTCGATGTCGTCGACCTCGATGCCGAAATGGTCGAGGCCCGACGTGCGCCCGTCGCGGCGCGGGATATGCGTCATGCCGACATAGCCGTCGCCGACCGAAATCGCGCGGGCGGGCGACAGCGTCTTCTTGCCGGTCTTCATGCCGAACAGCGCCTCATAGAAGCGCGCGTTCATGGCGTAGAGGTCACTCGTGATGGCGACGTGATTGATGCGCGCGGACATGCGTTCCTCTCTTGGATCAGCGTCCGTTGGTGACGACGTCGAGCAGCGCGGGTTCGCCGCGCTTCACCACGGCGATAGCGCGTTTCAGCGCCGGCGCCAAATCCTTAGGGTTCTCGATCGGGCCTTCGGAATAGACGCCCATCCCCTTGGCGATGGTCGCGTAGTCGATCAGCGGGTTGGTCAGCGTCGTCCCGATATGGGCGCGGTCGACGCCGCGCAACCGCCGGTTCGCCATCTTCTGCAGTCCCATCACTTCCTGGTGATAGCCGCGGTTGTTGTGCATCACATAGAGGATCGGAATCTGGTGATGCGCCGCGGTCCACAGGATGCCCGGCCCCATCATGAAATCGCCGTCGGGCTGGATCGTCACCGTGAAGCGCCCGTGCTTCTTGTTGGCGAGCGCCACGCCCGCCGCCGCGGCAGCGCCGAAGCCGATGCCGTTGCCCCCCGAATCGCCGGTGTAGTGATAGTACTTGCTCATGTCCCAGAGCTGCTGCGGCCAGTCGCTGACGCCCGACGGCTTGGTGCAGGCGAGCGACCAGTCCTCGCCGCGGATCAGCTCGAACAACTCGGCCGAGAGCCGCGCCGTGCTGATCGGGCTTCCCTCCCAGCCGTATGTCGCTTCCAGGTGCACCTGCTTGAGCGACGCCCTGTGCGCTTCGGCCAGTTTTGCGCCGCGCGCGGCGAACCTCGCCTTGTGATCCGCAGTCAAGCGCCGCTTCACCGCTTCGATCAGGTGCGGCAGCGTGGTTTCCGCATCGGCCGCGATCGCGAGATCGACTTCCTGGTAGCGCTGGAAATCCTGGAAGTTGGATTTGATGTAGAGATCGCCCGAGCTGATGCTGATGATCTTGGCGCCGGGCTTGGTCGTCGGCGTCGAGCTGGTGATGATCTGGTCGTGGAACTGGTGCGTTACGCCCCAGAAATCCACCACTTCGAGGCCGAGGATCACATCGGCTTGCCCAACGGTCGCGCGCGTCCCGCGATAGGTCTGGTTGAGTGGATGGCGCGTCGGGAAGTTCATCCGCGAATACGAGTCGATCACGCCGCATTGCAGGACATCCGCAAGCTCGACCAAACGATCGACCGCCTGCTGGGTGCGCCCAAGAGAGTCCGCCACGAGCAGCGGACTTTCCGCCTCCACCAGCATCCGCGCGGCTTCTTCGACCGAGTTCGCATCGCCGCTCGGCAACGCGACCTGGGGGAGTTTCGGAATCCTCAGCTTGGCGCCCGGCGGGATCGGCCCTTCCTGCATCACCGTGTCGACGGAGAGCATCACCGGCGCCATTGGTGGTGTCATCGCGATCTTGTAGGCGCGCACGGCGGACTCCGCGAAATGCTGGAGCGAGGCGGGCCGGTCGTCCCATTTGACGAAGTCGCGCACCATCGCAGCGTCGTCTTGCGAGGAATGCACCCAGATGATCTGGCTGCGCCGCTCATCGGCATCGAACGTGTTGCCGGCGAAGATGAACACCGGCACGCGGTCGCAGAACGCGTCGTAGATCGCCATCGACGCGTGCTGCAATCCGACCGTTCCGTGGACGCAGGTGAGCAGCGGCTTGTTCTCGATCTTGGCGTAGCCGTGGGCGAGCGCGACCGAGGTCTCTTCATGCGTGGTGGTCAGATATTCCGGCGCGACATTGTTGCCGTAATTCACCACCGACTCGTGCAGCCCCTTGAAGCTCGACGCACAGGTCGCGGCGAGATACTCGAACCCCAGGCTCTTGAACACATCGAGCATGAAGTCGGAGCCCGACGTGGTTTGCGTGATCGGACTGCCGTTGACCGTGTAAGTCTCGTCCGGCCGCGGCGGCGATGTCGTGCGCGCCGGACCCGCTGCCGGTTGCGGCTGCGCCGCGACGGGAAGCGGCGCGGTTGCAGCGGCCGCACCCGCGAGCGCTGCGCCTTTGATCAGACCGCGCCTTGTAAGGTGCGATTGGGCCTTGGCTTTCGCCATCTCTCCCCTCCCGAAGCGGACGTGTTTGAGCGAGCCTATGCCTGTGAGGCTGCGCCGCCAAGACGAGGCGTCATGACCGCAACCCTTGCGTTATTTGACCGGTCGGACGATCTATGCCACACAAAAACCCGTTGCGTTTCAAGCGCTTTAGGCGTTTTCACGCGCCCTTCGGGGCTGCGGGAACATTGGGTCGGACAGTGTCAGGACGAACTCTCCCATTGCTGTTGGATGACGCGGGCAGGGGGCTCCGCCACGACAATGTTTCCGTCGATCATGCCGTGATCGCCGGCTGGACCGGCCGCGACGCGGCCGCCGTCGAGAAGCACATCAAGGAGCTCGAGGTCCTGGGCGTGAAGCGCCCGGCGACGACGCCGATCTTCTATCGCGTCGCCGCGTCCCGGCTCACCACCGATGACTCGATCGAGGTCATGGGCGACGCGTCCAGCGGCGAAGTCGAATTCGTGCTGCTGCAATTTCAGGGACGGCTTTGGGTGGGCACGGGGTCGGATCACACCGACCGCGAAGTCGAGGCTTACGGCGTCACGGTGTCAAAGCAGATGTGCGAGAAGCCGGTCGCGGCGCAGATGTGGGCGTTCGACGACGTCGCGGCGCACTGGGACCGGCTTGTGCTTCGTTCTCATGCGACGATCGCGGGCAAGCGCGTGCTTTATCAAGAAGGTTCGGTCGCCGCGATGCGCCATCCCGAAGACCTGATCGCGCGCTATGCCAAAGGCGGCCTCAACGAGGGCACGCTGATGTTCTGCGGCACGCTGGCCGTTCACGGCGGCCTTCGTCCCGCGGAGCGGTTCGAGTTTGAACTGGAAGACCCCGTGCGGGGACGCAAGATCCATCACGCCTATTCGGTCGTAAGTCTTCCCAATCTCGGATAGGAGAGCCGCGATGCCGATGAACAAACCGCATTTGGAGTTCGAACGGCTCGACATGGGTTCGGGCTGGGCGACACCGGACGGTTATCCCACCGGAATCAAGCAGAAGATCCTCGCCAGCGACATTGACGAGCGAGAGAAGAGCGGGAGCCGCACGCGGCTCCTGCGCTTCGATGCGGGCACATATACGACGGCGCCGTTCGTTCACGATCACTGGGAGGAAGTCTATCTTCTCTCAGGCGATTTGATCGTCGGCAACGACACAGAAGGCAAGGGCGGCGAGCCGTTCCTGAGCCCGACTTATGCATGCCGTCCGCCCGGCGTTTTGCATGGCCCATTCAAATCCGAGAAGGGCTGCCTCTTGTTCGAGATCCACTACTACGATGAAAGCGGAAAGTAGAACGCCGCGCGGCATGCGGCCCTATGATCGGGCGCGCGCCGTGTTCCCCACGGGGCGCGATGCGCCGAACGATTATCTCGAACGCTGCCTTGCGACGATCGCCGAGCTGGAGCCCCAGGTCGGAGCGTTCGTTCATCTGAACGAGCCCGGCGCACGCGAAGCAGCTTCGCGCTCGGCCGCGCGCTGGAGCGTCTTCGATCCGCTGTCGCTCATCGACGGCATGCCGGTCGGCATCAAGGACATCGTCGAGACCATCGACATGCCCACGGAAATGGGTTCGCCGCTCTATGCCGGCTGGCAGTCGGGGCGCGACGCTGCAACGGTGGCGGCGCTGCGCGAGGCAGGCGCGGTCATCCTCGGCAAGACGGTCACGACCGAGTTCGCGGCGACGCATCCCGCCGGTACGCGCAATCCGTGGGACCCAAGCCGCACGCCGGGCGGATCGAGCAGCGGCTCGGCGGCGGCGGTCGCTGCGGGAATGCTGCCCGCGGCGTTGGGAACACAGGTCGTGGGCTCTATCATTCGTCCCGCGAGCTATTGCGGCTGTTACGGCTTCAAACCGAGCCTAGGCGCGATCAATCGCGGCGGCAGTCACGACGGACTGAGCCAGAGCTGCCACGGCGCGCTGTCCGCGAGCCTCGAAGATGCCTGGAATCTGTGCTGGGCCATCGCCGCGCGCGTGGGCGGAGATCCGGGCTATCCGGGCCTCGCCGGACCCGAAGTGATGCCGGCCGCCAAGACACCGCGTTCGCTCGTCCTGCTCGAAACGCCCGGCTGGAAGATCGCTTCCGACGAAGCGAAGCAGACCTTCGCGTCCGCGCTGGCGCGAATCCGCGAGGCCGATGTGGTCGTGATCGACCGTCAGTCGAACACGCTCGTTGCCGATATCGAGGTGGCGCTGGAAGCCGCTCTGCTGCTGTCGCGGCGGATCAACGCGTTCGAATCGCGCTGGCCCCTCAACACCTACCGGGAGAAGAACCGCAACGGGTTGAGCCGCGCCATGCTCGAACGCCTCGCCGAGGCGGAAGCGATGACGCTTGACGACTACCGCGCCGATGTCAGCAGGCGCGCGCAAATCCGGGAGCTGTTCGCGCAGCTCGGCGGGCTGACCGACGGCGCGATCACGCTGTCGGCGACGGGCCCCGCGCCGGTCGGTCTGCACTCGACCGGCGATCCGATCTTCGCCGTGCCGGGCTCGCTGTTGGGTGTTCCCGCGATCTCGCTTCCGGTGCTCCGCGCCGAGAACTTGCCGCTGGGCCTGCAAGTGCTGGGGTTCGAACAGCAGGACGCGGCGCTCTTCTCGCTTGCGGCTTGGCTGCGCGAGCTGTTCGAGGATTCGCTGCCGCGAGGAGTAAAGTGAAGCTCGCCGTTCCGGACCTGATCTCGAATTCCTATTTTCCGGCGGTGGCGGCGGTCGAGCTCGGCTTCTTCAAGCGCGAGGGTCTCGATGTCTCGCTCGAGATGATCTTTCCTGTGAGCAAGGCTTATGAAGCGCTACGCGACGGAGCGGTCGATTTCGTCGGCGGCTCGGCGCACTCCGCGCTCGCGGCGTTCCCCGAGTGGGAGGGCGTGAAGCTCCTCTGCGCGCAAGGGCAGGGGATGTATTGGTTTCTCGTGATGCACGCCGATCTCAAGGCCACGCGCGGCGACGTCTCGATCGTCAAAGGCCGCAGCATCGGTGCGGCACCGTGGGTCGATATGGGCCTGCGCGGTTTGCTCGTCGCGTCGGGGATCGATCTCGAACGCGATCGTGTGCGCATCGCGCCGGTGCCGGGTGCCATGGGCGCCGGCGTAAATTTCGGCGTGACCGCGGCAAAGGCGCTGGAAGAGCGCAAGATCGACGGCTTCTGGGCGAACGGCATGGGTGCCGAGGTCGCAGTGCGGGGCGGCGTCGGCACCGTCGTCATCGATGTGCGGCGCGGCGACGGTCCGAAAGAGTGCTTCAACTACACGATGGCCTCGGTCGCCGCGGCCGATCGCTTGATCGCTGAGAAACCCGATGTCGCGGCCGCTTCCGTTCGCGCGATCGTCAAGACCCAGGCCGCGCTCAAAGCCGATCCGTCACGCGCGACAGAAGTGGGCAAAAAGCTCTTCCCGCCCTCGGAGGCCGAGTTGATCGCCGAACTGATCCGCCGTGATCTGCCGTTCTACGATGCCTCGATCTCGCAAGAATTCGTCACCGGCATGAACCAATTCTGCCGCGCTGC
>Ga0137427_10000950_pt1 | contig 13719 bp, 29 predicted proteins | sample EasRivERMZT700_2_FD_102309 | JGI IMG/M metagenome (GOLD analysis project Ga0137427, IMG submission 102309) | Soil microbial communities from meander-bound floodplain in the East River, Colorado, USA - East River MetaG ERMZT700_2 | ecosystem: Environmental > Terrestrial > Soil > Floodplain ...
CCTGGGCGTTGGCGATCAGGAAGGTATTGTTCTGGCCGACTGACACACACCGAAGCGTGATGTCGGTCTTTTCTGGCAAGGCGATCAGCCCACTCGTGGACGTGAGCTGCAACGTTGACGCGGCATTGTTCACCGGAAAGAGCGGTCGGTTGCTTTGCGTGCCGTCTGGCCGTTGGATCGTAAAACTGAATTCGGCGAAGTCCCTCGCGGCCACCGATCGGCTAATCGCGAACAGAAGATCCACGATCACCAGAACCTTGCCGGCCGGGACGGTGAACCACGCGTTCCCCGAGAACCCCGCCCCCGGAACCATCTGCGCGACGATCGCGGCGCCGGCTACGATCCGGGCGTTGATCGTGCCCGCGTTGACCCGCCCGGATCCGGCCGTCTGCAGGATCACGCCCTGAATCCGTAGCAGGGGGATCGGGATCGGAACCGGGGTGATCCCGTTCATCGCGATCGTTTGCTGGATGGGCTGATACAGGGCATTCAGCCCGTCCACGATGACCGTGCGGGCGCCCGTGCCTGCCGCGGTATCGTTTACGTTGTCGCTCACGACTTCGAGCGCCGTCGCGGCGACAATGGTGAACTGTGGGCTGATCCCGCCCGCCGTCCATATGTCTTCGGGAACCGTCGCGATGTCCACGTCGGGGTTTTGCCCCTGGAGGTTGATCCGCGTGGCGATTAACGGGATCTGGCCCGCGGTGATCCGCCAGTTCAACAGCGGATCGGGGAGCCCCCCGAAGGGCACGATCGAGATCGAATCGATCATTTCCGCTTGGGCGGGCTGGCCTGGACGATCGACGATCGTTCCGAGTGGACTCCTTGGGGGTGTGTGGGATCGTCGAAATTCATATACAGCACATGGGCCGTGTGCGCGTCTTCGGCCGCGAGCGTAGATGTGGCGCTCGCGACAAACCCACATCTACACTCGATCGCGATGAACATCGGATCAGCTCCTACCGCGCGACCCGCCAACCCTTACGCACCTTGTAGACGCTGCCCCCGCGACGCTTCGCGGCCCGTCGCGCCGTCGTCTTTTTGCGATACGTCTTTCGCGGCATGCTGCCCCCTTTCGCGCGAGGATACCGCCCCCGCTAGGTGATTACAACTAAGTTGTTGGCGACGAGCGCCCACCGGGTTGCACTCACCCCCAGGACCGTGATGCACGAACCCGGGAGCGCCGGAAACGTCGCCGTAGTCACGCCCGCGGCGCCACTTTCCAACGTCCCCCCGGTGAAGGTCACGACGTGGGCGAACGCCGAGCCCGACAGGATCCGACGCGTGACGCCAACCCCCGACGCGCCGGGCGCGGCCACCGACAGCAGGAGGGCCGATCCTTTGGTCATTCGGACGGTATCGTTCCCGGTCGGCGTGATGTCCAACGCGCCGTCAACCGTCAACGTGGTGATAGGCGGTTGGTTAAGGTCGGACGCGTTCCGGCCACCGATCAAACCCGCGAGGGCGGAAAACAAAGCATTGGTCATCGCTGCAATCCTCTCTAATTGATGTTGTAAATAACCGCCTGATCCAGCTCGCGCGGCGATCGCGTCCCGCCTTGGAAGGGCGGTTGCGCGACTTGGTTGCCGATGTTGATCGAGACTCCCGGGAGTGTATCCGGGGGCAACATCCCTTCAAACACGAACGCGGGCGGCGCCGTGGACACCTTCGATCGTGACCATACGTACAGCAACACGGCGCCCATGCCCACCCAGATCGCCGCGTCATTTCGTCTCATATGCGGAGCCGATCGCTAATCAGGTTCCCGATCACGGTGGACACGATCCCGACCACGACGATCCACACAAGCGCCCGGGTTTTCATCGCCGCGATCGCTTCCGTTTCGATCGATCCCGACGTCGCGGGGTGCGCGGCACGGCCGCGGCCGGGGGATCGGCGTGCCCGTAGGGGCCCGTATTGCGTTCGTGGCCCGTCTCAACGGTAAACTCGATCACGTCCGGCTGTTCGCCGATCAACGCGCGGGTATTTTCGATCGCGAGCTGCAAGCGCCCGACGTCATACGCGATCGTGGCCCGATCCTGGGCCCGGGCATCGAGCCCGGCCACAATCTCGCGGGCCAGATCCCGGGCAGCTTCGAGGGCGGCGACGATGATCACGGCGTTCATACATTCCCCCTTATGCGACGTCCTGCACCGGGACACCTTGGGCCGCGAGGAACCGATCGATGTTCATCGCCGCGGCCCGGAATTGCGACTCATTCTGTGTGTGTTGCACGGCGATCCACAAGCTTTGTTTTTCGTCGTGGTCGAAGTTGAAAATCACTTCGGCCATCTCGAGCGTTCCCGGCGCGACGCTGCCCTTTCCACGGATCTGATCGTAGGTCAGCGCCCGGAGCCCAAGCGCATGATGCAATTCGACGAACTGCTTTTCCCACTGATCCCGCACGTCATTGGTGTGCATCGACGCGCGTTGCTTCAGGAGCATGTACGTAATAAAGAGCACGGCGAGCCCGATCCCGGCCGTCGTGATCCCCAGGGCGACGCCATGCAACCCCAACAGCGGTAAAAAGGACGCGCCGAGCCCGGCCACGGCCGCGAGCCCGCCCGATGTCACGAAGGACGGGTTCTGTACGATTGGGGCATTGCCGGCCGCGGGTTGCCTCAATGCAAGGGCCTGGGCGCGTTCTGCGGGGGTTGGTTCGTGGGGAATGAGCCCCAGGGTATCCAACCCCAGGGGCGTGCCCTGGAGGGCCCCTGAACGCGTCAGAAGATACCATCCGCCCCCGGCAATGACGGCGCCCGCGAGGATCGGCCCGGCTTTCATGTGTTGGCCGTCGCCATGATTTTGCCGAAGCTGAAGTTTTTCACCCCGCCGGCAATGTCGCACACGTTGACCGTGATAAAGAGCGCCGTCGTGAGACTGAACGCGCCCGGGATCGTCACGGTGCCACTGGCGCCGACGCCGGTTGTCAGGTTCGTAACCGTCCACTCGATCGCCGTGGCGCTCACGTCGATCATCAGCCGATAGGGCGTACTGACCAACCCGGCCAACCCGCCAACGACCGGAACGCCCGTGTCTATGTCTTGCTGCGCGGCGCCGTCGTTCACCACGAAAAACCAGTTCCCACTATCGGGCCCGGCCGGCGCCGGGTGATTGTAGCGGAACGCACACCCGAGCCCCAGGGTATCGCTCAGGACGACGATCGTTGACGCTTGCAACCCCGCCCACACCCGATAATCGGTTTGGTTAACAGGGGCCGTCCGCACGAACATCTCCAGATGAATCGGCTGAAAGCGGAGCTGCGCGAATCCTTCTGGCGTAATGGCCGCGTTCGGCACGATGATCCGGGCGGTGTTGTTCGCGCCCCCGGCATCGCCAAGTGTCCAGTAGAACCCGTCTGGAAACGTCACATTGTGGAAGTTGTTCGCCCCTTGGAGAATCGGCGCCGATCCAAAGCCCACCGTCGCCAGGGTCGAAAACGGATAGACCGCATGGAAGGGCGACAGCAAGCCCGAGGCAACCGGGCCCGCGGAGAAGGGCGCATAGCCGAGCGGGGGCAGCTTTTGCCCTGGGATCTCGATCGTGCCGATGCTCATATGAACAGATACCGCGCAAACGTCAGGGTTTGCCCGGCTTCGGCCGTCAGACGGAAATTCTTGATGTTATCGATCCCGGGGATCTGGAGCACGACGCCACCGGCCGGCACGGCGACGCCCACCGTAGGCGACGGATCGGGCCCGTCCACGCGATAGCGCCCGGCGCCCGACGCGGTATCGAACACGAGCACCAACAGGGCGGGTGTGACATTCGCCCGATCCATTTCGACAATCCGATACACGACGGCGCCCGTAACCGCGACGCTGCCCACGGTGGAAAACACCCCGGGCTGATCGAAGTATTTCGCTTGCTGCGCGTTGGCGCCCTGAATCGCCCGGAGGGCCGCATCCGATCGCAGAATCGCGGCGACTTGCGCGGCGATCTTGGCGAGCCCTGGGGCATCGAGGATCAGCGGTTCAGCCATGCGCTTACCGTCCTGGGGGCGGGGGAATGTAGTTTGGATCGAACCCCAACACGGCAGGGTTCAACGTCCACGGCATTGCGGGAACGCCCATCGTGGGATTCCAACTCCAAAACGGGATCTGTGTGTTCAGCGTCCCGTCATCGCTTGGCGACGTCGCGGCGACATAGGGCGCCGGTTCATCGCGCGGAACCTGCAATCCCCACGACGCGACGTCCCGCGGCGAAATCGTGGACGACGGCGCGGCGAGCTGCGACGCGTTGCCCGGTTTAGGCGTCAGGAACCCGGCGAATGTTTGCAGGCTTTTCGTTAGGGTTGTAAACACGTTCGTGGCAAGCGTGCTCGTGCTCACGTTCCCCGTCACAAGCGATTGTTTGTTCCCGGCCGCGGGGTTCATCATGGGGTTGAGAGGTTCGCCCGTCAGCGTCAACCCTTGCGATCGAGTGTAGAGGAACCATCCGCCCCCGGCGATCAGCAGTAAGAGAATGATCTGATCGTTTTTCATACGAGCACCGACACCAGGGACACCGAGGGATCGACCGCCAGGAACCCGGCCACATTGCGCGCCCATGCGCTTTGTTCCGTGGCCGTCCACTTCGCGGCCATCTGCTCGATCGACATATCGAGATAATAGTTGCCCGAGCTGCCCGTCACAATGATCCAGAGCTGGCGATAGAGGGCCGACCATCCGGCGCCGTCCGATTGAAAGACCGAGATCCCTGATCCGAGTGTGGGGCCCGTCCAATTCGGCATTTTCAGATCGCCCGGATTATGGGCGCGTTGGGGAATCGAACCCGCGACGTAAAACCCTTCGGCCCGCGCGATCGCTTCAGCGAACCGCTTGATCGGCGCCGGATAGGTCACGGGCCCGCCAATACTGGACAGATCGAACGCTTCAGAGGTTGTGACCGTCGCGATCGGTTTCCGGCGCCAGATCAGGAACCCGACGATCGCGACGGCCGCGATCGTCGCCGTCGTTTTCGCGCGTGGCGTCATGTCAGCTTGACCACGGCCAGGGCCACCAGGGACACGGCGACAAGGATCAGCGCCGTCGTGAGCGATAGCCCGGTCGGTTTGTCTTCGCTTTGCCCCTTCTCGTATCCGCGGGCCGTCACGGTCGGCAGCTCACCCCCGGCCGTATAGAACGCATGCGCGACGATCGAATCGACGTCTCGAATGTGCCCATAGTCCGCTTGCGTCTTCGCGCGCACCACGGCCGTATACGGCCAGGTGTTGATCTGGTGCAGGGGATCACTCAGGACCGTAGACGTCGAAAGGGAGACGTCTTGCACTTCAAAAAAGGGCGTGAGCCCATCGATCACGTTCTGGCGAACCCCGGCTTCCGTGCGCGGGAGGTAGCCCGTGCGCCCCTTGACGTCGAAGATGATCACGCTGTTTTTGGCGATCATCGGTACATCCACGGCGGATCCCACACATAGCCGGGATCCATCCCGGTATTGTGCAGGGTTTCATTGTTCAACCCCGTGGGCCCCCCTTCAATTTCAGACACGGGGATCCCCGCGATCGTGCCGGCGCCCGGCATGGATCGACCCTTCAGGAGCCAAAAGGCGACTCCCGCGAAAATTAACAGGACGTTCCACTCCTTGCGGCTAAGGGCCATCGGACTACCGATTGAGCAGAACGACGGCGCCGAGCACCACCAACCCCATGATCAGAAGGTTGGTATTGAAGGACGCGCGCACTCCCGGCAAGCTGATCTCCCCCCCTGGGGCGGGCGCCGGGAGCGACGTGCCCGGGTGCGTCAGCACATACCATTGCTGAAGGGCGATGTTGCCCGCCATTCCGAGGGCGACCCACTTTTCGGCATCAGTCATGTTCGGCCCTTCCGATCGTAGAACAACAGGAACAACCCCACGGCCGCGAGCACGATCGCCCACATGGGGATCCCCCCGGCCGGGAGCACCGTTACCCCGGGCCCGCTACTCGCCAAGACGATCGGCGGCGCCATACCGCCCCCGCCCCCGCCCCCCATGCCGACGATCGTTCCGTCGTTCGCGCTGGCTTGTGTCATCTCGCCGACCGGGCCCGCGAGCGGGGTGGGCGTTGAGTAAGGATCGGTTTCCTGAATCGCCATCGAAAACGACGTCGTACCAATGCCCGGGCCCGGGCCCGGGTTCGGGGCGAACGCGGACAGGATTCGCGGGAGATCCTGTACACCGTTTTCGGCGATGAATCGATCGACTTCAGCCCGCGGGATATTCGCCGCAAGGGCCGTGTTGATCCATTGCTGTTGTTCAGGGACGCTGAGCGGCGCGTTACTCGGCATGTTCTTATTTCCGTAGGAAAAAATACCATGCGGCGCCGGCCACGACGGCCACGATCGCCAACGTGGTTACACTGAATCCGCCGAACGACGGCGCGACACTCGCGCCATAATATGCGCCGGGGTTCTGTGCGGATCCTGACGCGCCATAGAGCGCCGGGATCGTGCCCGTAGGCCCGGCCGCGGTGGGCCCCAGGACGATCGCCGCGGGCCCCATCGTGGCGACATTGCCGGCAATCTGCGCGGGGATCGTGAGCGGCGCCCGGGTTTCATCGCCGCGGACCCCACTAAGGGGCACGTTCCCCCCGCGGTCGGCGATCTGTCCTTCGATCCCCGCCGCGGAATATTTCATCGCGTTTTCACGTTCCGATGCCAACTCCTGAGCATCGGGCCCGCGGTGGAGATATTTTTGATAGAGCGTAATGATCTCGCCATCCGTCAGGGACGGAACCCCGCCCGTAGGCTCATTTCGATCGCCGATCATGTGTGCGCCCTTTCCAACGTCGTTCTACAATCGGCCCGCGACGACTGACCGCCAGATCATCGCCGCGGGCCCCCGACTACCCTACGCGGGGAACGGCCCGCCGAGGCAGTACTCCTGCACCATCCGCAAGCGCGCATTGGCGATCGCGAGAATGATGTTCGATTCGAGATTGAGCTGTGATCCGCCCGGCAACCGATCGCCGCGATAGGCCGTCAGGGACGTACCGGACTCCGCAAACGTCAACGGGAAATACCCTTCCGGTACCTGGGTGTTGAACATCCGCTGGTGATAGTCCTTCATCATCAGATTGTTGAGGTTGTTGCGAAGCTGTTTGTTGTCAACCGTCAACTGGGTTTGTTCCAGCATCAGATCGGACAGCGCCGACAACGTATCAATATTCGCAGAGGGCGCGGCGCCGGTTTGGAACGTGCCCGACTTGAGTACGACGGTCGGGGTGATCTGGTGCGCGAGCTGCGCGAGGAGCGCCCGGTTCGCAAGCGCCACTTGGTTCTGAAGCTGCTGTTCGTTCCGCACCACGACGCCAGACCGCCCCATCTGGTTTTGAAATTGCCCAAGGAGCGCAAAATTCTGGAACGCCGTTACCTGGGGGGTGCCGGCCGCGGAACCGAACCCGGTAAACGTGACCGTGGCGCCGGTCGGATCCCCGAGGGCCGACGCGTCGCCCAACGTCAACAGCAGATTGATCGTATTGCCCCAGTCGAGCGGCTGAAGCAAGAAGTTCATGTCCTGCAAGATCGCCATGGACTCTTGACGGAGGGACGGCCCGAAGGGGATCTGCACATGAAGCACAAAATCGTGCGTCGCGACCGTGCCATCGAACGACGACACGAACGGCCGGCCGGGTTGCGCGGCGGATACCAACGGCCCACCGTTCCGGCTGATATACACGTCGCCCCCGCCCGACTGGAGCTGGAAGATCCGCCCCCATGAGAACGCCGTCGCCCCAGACAGGCGCGTCGGGGTCACGGCGCCGAAGTCCTTGTGATTGCCCTGGAGCTGGATCAACTGGATCAGGTTCTGGATCGCTTCCGGCGCGACGCTGGTAAACGGCGCGACGGTGACATTGATCCGGCCGCGGACTTCGATCGATAAGGCTTCCACGGGACGGGTGAGCGGCATCGGCCCGGGTATGGGCACCTGCACGGGCCCGCCCGCTTGCGTCATCGCAACCGCGGCGGTAAACCACTGCTCCGTTTCGCTGAAGCGTGTAAGTTGTGTTTGCGCGGCGATCTGCTGTTGCGCGAATTCGGCGGGCGTAAGCTGGCGCGGTGGAGCCATATCGGCAATCCTTTCGCCGGGGGATTCCCCGGCGCGAAATGCACGACTGGCGGATCGCGCAGAAAACGACTACGAACGACTCGCGGGTTACGCCGCGAGGGAGCTGATCTTGTTTCCCGTCGCCGCGTTGGCGATCTTGAACAACATGATCCCCGCGGCGATCGCGAGGCCATTCTTGAGAATCGTGATCCACATAGCTTCGGACTCCTTGGGGCGAAACGGAAGGATGGTTGCCGACACGCTAGACCGCGAAGCCGGTCGAGCTGCGAACGAACGGCGCGAGGATCTCGTACAGGGCGGCGCCGATCGCGCCGGCCAGAATCAATTTTCCCATCGTCATGATCGTGTTACTCCACACCCCACGCGGAACGCGTAGCCGGCGCGGGGGCAGGCGCGGCGGCTGTTTCCAATTCAACGATCCGACTGCTCGCCTGGGCAAGCTGCGCTTTCGTCGTGGCGTGCGCGGCGGTTTCGGCCGCAAGGCGATCTTCGAGGGTGCGAAGGGCGCGGGCCTTCTCCGACATGGTAAGGACTTCCCCGTTCGCCGTTAGATGGCTTTCGCAGAATTCGCACCGGCGCACCCCTTCGCGGGGAATGAGCGCCGGCCGGGGATCGGTGAGGTTGCCGAGTGAATCGCCCATCTTAATTTTTCGATGTCCAGAATGGCACCGGAACGCCGTCAGATCCGACTTGCCAGAATGTTAACGGGCTACGGATCAGATCGATCAGGCGATCGATCGCGCGTTCGACATTGGCGCGCGAATCATACGACTCGGCAGAATCCGCCATGATCTGACCATTGCCCGCCACGGCCCGCCAACGCCACGCGCCAAGCGTGTCTTGGTAGATTTGGATCTTCACTTGGGATCCCACCGCGACAATTTATCGATCAGATCGTTGAAGGACGCGGCAGCGTCGGCCGGAAGGGCCGTCCTGACGTCGAGAAATAACGCTAACAGGTTCGGATCTTGTGTCATCAGCGCATTACGCACGATCGCGGCCCGGTCGGCTTCAGGACGTTGAGCCCATGATCGGACAAGCATCCGTATGAGCCCCAGGTTCGGCAAGGTCGGATCCTATAACCAGAGGTTCCCCACGTCAATACCACGCGATCGCGCGGGCGCCGGTTCCGCGGGCCGTGCCTCTAGATCGACGTGCCACGCGTGGGGTTCCACCGCGACGGCGACAGGTTCGCCCTTGAAATCATTCCAGATCAGGAAATGGTACGGCGCCAGTCGTGCGACCTTCGCGGCGAACGCGTCGCTCGTGCGTTCGGCTATGACGCGGAGATCATGTTCCTGGGAGCAATGGAAAAAAATCAGAAAATCACTAATCGCCCGCGTGTTGGTCGGAATGTGTTTCGGCTGGTGACAGGTGAAGTAAAAATCCGTGCGATCGCGCCGGCAGTTTCGCATGGCGAGCTGAATCGGGTGATCCATCGGTTCGATCTGTTTGTCGAGGATCCCGGCTTCATCGATCACGACCGCGGCGCGACGCGATCGAAACAGCTCAACGTACTCCTGCACCACCGTAGACCATGCGGAGAACCCGTACACGATCCCATCCTTCGGCACATAGATCACTTCGGAGACTTCATCCTGTAAGAGCAAGGGATAGCCCGTCTCGATCAGCTCCTCTGCGGAGAAGACCTTGATCCCGTCGCCGCGGGGGGCGATGTTGTTCCGAATGTCGAAGATCAACCGTTGCCGGATGTGGGGTTGCCTCGCTTGGTTCATCGCAAGGGTTGTTTTCCCCGTCTCGCGCCGGCCGATAAGGGCGTGTAGCAAGGTAACGATCTTTACCTGAAACCGGAATAATTCGTCACGCGAAGGAAAAGCGAAAATTCGGCTAGGAGCGACGAACGCCCTCCCGTCCATGGGAAGGTAGCCGCGGCCGGATCGCGTTCAACCTGGGGCATCCTGGGGCCATTACGGGGGTATCGACTTCGCGAAAATAAATGTCGGTTTGCATCAGTTAGCCCCTTGACAATGACCACCATCGGAGCTAGGCGGCGCGTCCCGCGTGATCCTCGCGCCACTTCTGATCCATCAGCTTGATCGTCGCGAGCGTATCCGCGGCGAACGCCAACAACAACAGGATCTCATCTTCGTATTTCCCGAGGGCGCCGGCCGGGAGCCACTTGTTCGCGATCTTCACCAACCGCGGGACGTAGGCTTTTTTGCGCGCGTCGGAAATGATCAGGATCGAGGCTTGTGTCTCGGTGTAGCCCTTGCGCGTCGCGATGAAGACGAGCCCGCGGCCGATCCCGTCGAGCAACATATCGCAGGCGTCCGCGGGGATCGCATCTTCGGCGGGCGCCGGCGCCTGGGCGCTCGCGGTTTCGCGCATGCGCGCGATCGCGTCCAATTCCATCGCGGCGACGAATTCGGGATCCCCGAGCGAATTTAGTAACAGCTCGCGAAGTTGTCGCTTCGTTTTGTCCTGGGCCGCATCGGCGGAAAACTTTTTGCGATCGGCCGTCAACGCGACGGAGAACCGCGGGAGCACGCCCGACGCGGCTTCCTTCGTGCGCGCGAAAAATCCCTTTTTGGCTGGCTTCGCTGTTTCATCGGTGGACATAGCTGCACACTCTAACGCGGGTTGTAGCCCGGGGGCAAGTTGACCGATAATGGTTGGTATGAACCAACCAACCAACCAACCAACCAACCAACCAACCACGGCGCCCCCCGTCGAAGGGACGCTTGTGGAAATGTTGCGTAAGGCGATCGGCGCCGAACGTGCGGCCATCGTGCGCTACCTCCGCGCCCATGCGGATATGTCCGTGACGGAGCTGGCGACGGCGATTGAGAGCTGTATGCACGCCAAGGGGGCCCGGTGACCGCGATCGAGTGGGCGGTGATGGATGCACGGATCGCCGCGGCATTGGCGCGAGCGGCGCAGCTCGCGATCGAACGCCGCGGGGGCAAGGTATGAGCAGACGACACAATCGGCGCCAGCATCGCAAACCAGGGCCCGCGATCGGCGCGGGCGAACCGCCCGCGGCCATTGATAAATGCCTATCACTAGGGCCAGACGGGTACGTGTGCGTGGCGATTCGCGGCCACGCCGGGCATTGCGTCGCCCTGGGCGCACACGGCGAAGCGTTGTCAACGTGGCGCGTGAATCAGGCCGGCATACGGATCCAAGGATCCGAGGGCCCGGCTCAGGAGTACGAATGACTGACGAACGCGAACACGCGCCGGTAGAACTTCCGCGCAATGATCAGAGCGCATCGGCGATCATCGGGGTGTTTTTGGTGATCTTCGCTGAGATGCGTAGAACCCGAGGGAAAGTGTCAGGCGAAGGGCATGTACTCTGCCCGGTCTGCAATCGGCCAGACGGGATCCATTACGCATGGCGCCGGGGTGACGGCCGGCTACGTAACCGGCAGGCGCTTCGCTTCGTGTGTGCTACGGAGAAGTGCATCCGCGGGAGTGGGCATTGATTGTTAATTGGAAAATCGCCGGGTTGGTTTCGGACACCTTGCGCCAGACGAACCAGTCGATCGCCCTTCAAGCATTCAACCGGACGATGGAACGCCTGGATCGGCAGGGCGATCAAGCGATCGAGCTGGCGATCGATAGCCTGTATGCGATCGACGACACACACACGATCGTGCGTCGCTTTCGGCGCCGACTCCGCTATCTGAGGGATCGCGAATGACCGTTAAACAAATGATCAGGGAGCTGAAACAATTCGACGGCGATCAAGTTGTCGTGCTGTACGTGATCCTCGAAGGGCATCGGCCCGTGACACGGATCTTTCCCCTTGGCGTTCCTGGGGGGCCCGTGAAAATTTCCGCGGAACCCCTGAAATGACCGCGACGGTCGGTATGAGTGTCCGGCTGGCGCCCGATGAAATGGCCGCGATCAACAAGCTGATCCCCAGGGGCAAGAAAAACGAATGGATCCGGCTGATCCTTCGCGCCGAGCTGATCCGCCAGGGGGCCCTGAAGCCGGAAAGGAAGCGATGAAGCGTAAAACCCACAGGAAGCCGGTTCCCCGGGCCGTGGTGACACGACCGCGGGACGCCAAGGGCCGATGGCTTAGCAAGCGACAGATCGCCGCCCTGAAGGGCGTACAGACCCGGCGCCGGGCTGGCAAACAAAAAGCGAAAGCTACCGCGGCCCGCGTCGCCGCGGCGAAACATGGACAGCAGGCCCGCGAACGGCGCCGGCTAACGGCCGCGCAGATCGAACGGCGCCGGAAGGACGCGCGCCGGGTAACCCAAAAGGTTCGCCGCGCAAAAAAAGACGAGCGAGCGACGACACGGCGCGGCCCGTCGTCTCGCTTGATCAGCTCGCGCAGCTCGAAGGGCCGACCGACGAAATCGAGGTTGAAACGTCCACCGAGTACTGAATCCGTCACGATCGGCAAGCGAGGCACGGCGGATCGCTTCGCCGCGCAGATCCAAGTACGGTTTGACATGCCGGAAGGGTTCAAACCGACACGCGCGTTGACGCGTGAGGCGATTCGCTATCGCATCAAAAACGGGATCGACGCACCCAGGACGCACACGAAGATCCTCCGCTGGCGCAACCCCGGCCGGCGCATGGGTGAGGATCGCGCATGGCGACAAGGGAATCAGCCCGACGCGTGGGCGACCCTGGGCGCCGTGATCGAAGCGTCGCTATGAACCTGAAACGGCCGGGCATCGTGAAAGACCGGGGCACTCGGCGCGACGTGTTCTGTGATTTTGATCAGGAGCATCCGCCGCGGTTGCTCACCATCTGGCGCACCCTCGCGCAGCTCGCCATACGCCCCCAGGTGATTCGCTATGACCGCACGGCCCGCGGCTGGCATGTCCTGATCAAATTTCGGCAGGGGTTCACTAGTGGCGAATTAGTCGCTCTACAGATGGCACTCGGAAGCGACCGCAAACGGGAACGCTACAACCTTCGGCGGGTGATCTGCGGCGCCCGGCCGCGGGATTGGAATCTACTTTTCGACACGAAAATTTAACAAAAGGACCGCCAACTATGCGCGATTTTCATGTGATCGACCTGGGCACGGCCGTCGATAGTTCGGACGGATTGACGCGGAAATTAAACAACGAAATTGAACGGAGAATCCCGAAGGGCCGCGAAGTGCATTTTCTTCAGGCCGTCTCGCACGACAAGCATATCTTCGTGATCCTTCGGGAATTCGCGCCCAAGGGGGCGAAGTGATGCCCTACAAACCCAACAGCCGGCGCACAAACGCCCGGCCGCGGCGCGTCCCAACTGGGCCGGGAACGACGGCCCTACAGGCGCCAGTCGAATACGCGATCGTGACCGCGATCGGGGATCTGAATTGCATGTCACGGATGCAGGAGTTACACGATGCCGGCTGGATCGTGGGTGCGCCGATCGTGATCGAACCGTTCCACTATCCCGACCCGACACAGCTCCCGCGGCCTGATGTTGTTTGGAAGGTGATCGCCTGGAGGTTTCGATCGTGACGGCCTGGGTTGTGTCGTCGATCGTTCTGGCGCTCGCGATCGTCGTGTTGTGGGCCGCGCAGAACGGGATCCTTACGATCGCGATCTCCGTGCTGGTGCAGAAGGGCGCGATCGCGGTTATCCGGTTCTGGTGTTGGCGCGAGCGACGCAAGGCCGAGAAACGGATCCGCCGCGAGATGGTTTCACACTATCGGCGCGTGATGGGACGGCGCCCGACACGCGCCGAGCTGCGCG
>Ga0137427_10000953_pt1 | contig 13687 bp, 8 predicted proteins | sample EasRivERMZT700_2_FD_102309 | JGI IMG/M metagenome (GOLD analysis project Ga0137427, IMG submission 102309) | Soil microbial communities from meander-bound floodplain in the East River, Colorado, USA - East River MetaG ERMZT700_2 | ecosystem: Environmental > Terrestrial > Soil > Floodplain ...
AAAGATCGGCGAGGCAGAATTCAAATGCGAGTACCTGTGCAGCGCCGAAGCCGACAAAAGCGGGCTAATCATTGACGAGTGGGACGAGGACAGACCGACAAAGGACGCGGAGTATGACCCGTTGTTGCCGGTGTTCTGGTGCGCAGATGGCGGGCAAGGCAAGGCGGCTTCGGTCATCCTGATGTTTCAGGTGCGCGGCGTTCAAGTGGAGAGCGAGATCGTCACGCAGTTCACTTTCTTCGACGAGCTTTACACGTTCGATTCACGGCAGGGCGGCGACCTTCTGCTTGCAAACACAATGCAGTTCAGCGTCGATCCGTATCATGAGCACGAACTGACGGTCGATCTCGATCACGAGCGCATGCGGCCTTACGCCCTGCCCATGACTGTCTTCCCCGACGTGCACGCGAAAGACCTGATTAACGGCTGCGAGGACATCGGGTTGAATTACCACTCGGCGGCTTACCCGGTCTGGACACAGATACGGACGATGAACTATCTTCTCAGGTCGGGGCGCATGCGCGTTCATCCGCGCTGCCACTTACTCGCAAGTAATTTTGGCGCGTGGATGCGCTCTCCGGGCGGCGAGCCAAGCCAGCTCTATTGTGACGCGGCGCAGGCGTGCGCGTATGGCGTGCTTGGCTACTTAATGGAGTCGGGCGAAGGCATAGAGCAGGTCGAAAAAGCGCGCAACATTCTGGATGCTCACAGGGGCGAGAAGAAAGACATGGTTGAACTCTTGTATCTATAGCCTTACAATCTGCCTTGCTTTCACCGGCCAACCTTTTCGCGAATGCGGCTGCGCAACCGATGGCACGACGAAAAGCGCAAACAACCGTTGCCCCTGCCGACATACCGGCCAATCCCGATTCGGCGTCCGATCAGGCGTCTCCGTGGGTCTCGATCAGCGATGACCCGGCTTATGCGTTCCAGCTTGAGCCGAACTTCATGCGGCGTCGCGCAATGCTCTACAGCCTCGCCGAGCGTTGCACTGTAACGTCTGCCATCGCGCACAACCTTGCCGCCGATCTTGCCGCGCAGCAGATTTACGTCATCCCCTCCGTGACCAACCCAAGCGTGACTGAGATGTCGATCATGCGTCACGCCATTGCGCTGCTTAACTCGTGGCAACTCAGACCGACCGGAGTGGTGGATGCCATGCTCAATATGGTCAAGGGCTACTTGTGGTCTAAGACCGGCGTGTTCATCGCCATGCCGCGCGATGGCAACGTGGTGCAGTCGCTCCTCGTGCTGCCAAGCATGATCGTGTTCCCGCACTATGGCTGGATGGGCGACGGCACCGTGGTCGTTCGTGGCGGCGGCAGCCTGATTGCGCCGGGCGAGGGGCAGATCGACAAGTGGGGCAACCCCATCGGCTCGACGGACGAAGTGCAGGGCATCTATTACACCGACGTGGGCGTTTCCACGGCGCGCTACTACGAGCTGGCACGCGAGGAGTATTACCAGATTTGTCCCGGTGCTTTGGGCTACGGCGCGTTTCAGACCACGAAGCCGCGCGCCGAAGGGCTGATCTCCGACATCGTGGAGATGATCGCGCTGGACGACTATGCGCGCGGTGTCATGCTCAACACCGATGAGTCACAGGTCGTGCTGTGGCAGAACGTGTCATCGACACAGCTAAAGGAGTTCAGCGAGAAGCGCAAGCAGATGCGCGAGTTGCGCCGCAAGGCTCAGCCCATCCCGCCCGACGAACAAGGGCTGCGTCTGCACGCGACCGCCAAAGACCCGACGCGGCCGGCGAACGTGATCGTTGCTGATCTGCGCGCGTTGCCGAAAGACTTCGATCTGGTCAAGCTGCGCCAGGATCGGGCCGAGGCGCTGTGTGTCCGGTCAGGCGTTCACCCACGTCGCGCCACACCCAACTATCAGAGCGAGCGCTTCGGCAACTCGACGGTCGCCAACACGCAGCAGCACGACGAGCCTGCCGAGCGCGAGATCAAGATCACGCTCGAAGCGTTTGTGACCTCCGTGCTCATGGGCGGCACGCGCGCGCGCGCCGAGATGGTGGCTGAGAATAGCCCTGAGAACTACGCCATCGTGCAGCGCGACGTGTCCATCGCGCAGGCGCTCTCTCAATCGGACTGGATGTCGCCGGAGATGAAGATGTCCTACGCGCTCAGGCAGGGCATGATTCAGCCGTCAGAGGCCGGCACGCAAGCCTTCCGCACTGGCGACTCGGAGCCGGGTGAGACGATCTCGCTCAAGTCATTTGCGACGCTGGTTGACAGGCAGGGACGCCCGTACGTGTGGGAGCCGCCCATCGTCGTGCAGCCATCGCTGAACGGGCGCAAGGCGTTCGACGTGGAGGAATGCACGCGGCTGGCGACAGGGCGCTACGAAGAGTGGATTGAGAATGAGCTGCCCACGGTCGTGCAGGGCAACCGCCTTGACAGATCGGTCTTAACCGAGGAAGTGGACGACATCGCAAACGATGTGTGGTCGCAAGTGGTGCGCTGCTACCGCTCGCAGACTGGGAACGATCAGTCGCCGCAGGTGCGCGAGATTCTGAATTACAACCGCGCGGCATGGCTGAACGCTATCGCGTCGCCGGAAGCAAGACCGCCTGTGCCCACCGAGCGCAGACCGGGAAACAACCTGTGGCTCAACATCTGGTCGCAGGCAGGACGCATCGCGCTTGGCGACGCAACCACTGACACGCTTAAGGCGACCGCCGCTTTTTTCACGCCCTACATCGCGCGCTACATGAACGCCATCCGTGCCGGCGTCAGCGCAACCGAGTGGCAGGGGCGCGAAGGCCCGGTCAGGTGGAGCAGGCATGCGCTCGACTCGTGCGGTGACTGTGTTGCTTTTGAAGGCGTCTATCCGTCGTATGCCGCGATGCTCCGCCGAACGCGCGGCCTTGTGCCCGGCGACCTGAGACTGACATGCAGCGGCAATTGCAAATGTGATTTAGCCGCAGTTTAAGGAGCGTCCATGCCTGCAATGCCCTGTTACCCGCTCATAATAACTTTGGCCGACGGCACGACGGTGCCAACGGCTTCCGGCAACACCACGTTCACCGGAAACAACACGTTCACCGGACTGAGCACATTCAACAATGTCACCGTCACCGGCCAGATCATCTCCTCTGGAAACAACACGTTCACCGGACTGAGCACGTTCAACAACCTAACCGTCACCGGCGCAGCCCTGCTTACCGGGCTGACGCAGGATAACGCGCTGACCCGCGTGCTCGTGCAAAACGCCGCCACAGGGCGACTTTACTGGCGAGACTCCACCAGTATTGGCGGAGCGGGCAGCGGGCACATCATTGTCAATGCTGGCGGTGCTGATCTAACGGCTCGCCCGCGATTGGCGTTCATTTCAAACATGCTCGCCGCTGACAACGTTGGCGCAAACCGCACCGACGTATCGGTGGACACAGGCGCGTCCTTTAACTGGACAGGTGCGCACTTTTTTAGCGGCAACGTCTTTCTTACAGCCAACTCGTCCGCGTCCGCGCAGTTCACGTTTAGTAATATTCTCATCTCCACCGGCGATGCAAGTTTCACAGGGCCTTCATTTTTTGTGGCGGCTCCTGATACTCGCATTACCGCGCTGAATCTGTCGCATTCAGGGCTTAGGTCATTCAGTGGCATCGAGGTGATGGGGCAAGACGGATCGCTACCTCTGGTAGTGGCCCAGGCCATCAATACGACCGGCGTCGCCTATGGGACTAACTTCACAGCACAGCTTCCCTTTGATGTTGGAGTAAACGAAATCATCTTCATCCGCAACATCACGGTAGGCGCGTATGCGTTCCTGCGCGTGGTCGCGGTAGGCGTCCCGAACACGCTTACGCTTCTGGCCGGCGCGCAAATGAACTTTGCCACTAACTACATGGCGGTGAATCTAGGCGGCCCCGGTTCTGTTTTCGAGATAGCCAATCCGGGCGATGCGGGTCTGTTGGAGCTTGCCGAGCCTCTATTTGCCCCAGAGGGCGAGGCGCTTGGCACGTCGCGAACGTGGCTCACGCATCAGGGCACAGTTACGTCGGCTACTGCAACTGGCCGTCTCAATAGCACCGTGCTCTCCAAGATGGGCGATATCCGCAATGCCTACGGATTTACCGGCCAAACCGAGGGTGTGGCCTTCGGTGGCGCGGCCGGCACGGCACAGATGCTCTTTCTTGCCACCGAAACGCGAATGCGCAACGTTCCGCAGGACGACACGATTGCGCAGATCATCGGCCTCGATGCGCTCGGCGAAGTCCGGTGGCGCGATGCCGCGACGCTCGTTGGTGGCGGTGGCGCATTTCCAGGGCTGGCAGCGACCTATGCGTGGACAGGCGCGCACTCATGGGCGAACAACGCTGCATTCAACGGCCAGATTGCCCTCAACAACACGAACATTACACAGGACGACGCGCTTGTCCGTGTGATCGTAATGAATGCCACGACAGGCCGGCTCTACTGGCGTGCGTCTTCGACAATCGGAGCGGGAGGCGGTTTTTACCAGACCGTGCAACTGAACGGGGGCCCGTTTACGCAGCGCCCCATTCTAAATTTTGCCAACGACTTCAACGGCAGCGACAGCGTTGGCAGTACCAGAACTGACATTACATTTAATCAGGCGGTAAGCAGGACGTGGGCCGGTTACAACATTTTTACCAACCTCTCTGACGGCCTGTCCTCACACGGCATCGCGGAGTCGAATCTTGGCCCCAGCATCTTTGGTCGAACTACGTCTTTTATCTCGTCAGCCGGATCGCCGATTGACCTGACGGCTGTCGCATTCGGAGGATCGTTTTCCCCGATCCTCCCCGGCGTCTTTGGCGACGGACTTGTGGATGGCGACATCATCGTCCTCCTGTCGTCTGGTGGTGTTCCGCGCAATCAAGCAATTATTCGCGTGGATGTCGCTGCCACGCCGACCTGCACTTTTCTTGCGGGCGACCAAGCCCTGTATGCAGCAGGGACGACGCTAACGATAAATCTTGGCGTATCTGGCTGGCCGATGATTGTGGCGCAGAGCGGGACGGCGGCAGCAGGAGATAACGGGCCTCTGCCGATTCTGCCCGCTGACTCAGGACTCAGCGGCGCGGTGCTCACGCACAATGCGACAGTCTCGTCAAGCAATGCCGCTGGCAGGCTGAATACTGCGTATCTTGCCAAGTGGGGCGACATCCGAAATGCCTTTGGAATTGCCAACGTGCTCACCCCCGGATTCGCTCTTGGCGCTGCAACGGGGGTTGCGCAGATCATCTTTAGAGCCGCCAGCACATACCTCCGCAACGTGCCACAGGACGACACCGACACGCGGATGCTGACATGGGATGCAGCCACCGGCGAATTGTCGTGGCGTGACGCGGCAACCATCGGTGCCGGCGGAGGCGCACCTGTTGGCGCGCAATACATCGTCTCTGCAACCGACGCCACGCTGACAGCCGAGCGCGTTGCAACGGACACAGCCTCTATCGCGTGGAACTTCGGCACAGCAGGTCAAGCACAGGCCAACATCGTCGCCAACGGCGTCACGAATGCGATGCTCGCGCAAGTTGCCACAGCAACGTTCAAAGGGCGAACGACGGCCGCTACGGGCAACGTCGAAGACCTGACGGTCGCACAAGCCACGGCGCTGCTAGGCGTGTTCACCACAGCTTTGCAAGGCGTTGTCCCTGCATCAGGCGGGGGCGCGGTCAACTTCCTCCGCGCAGATGGAGTGTGGGCTGCGCCGGCTGGCGCAGGCGGTGCACCCATCGCCGCTCAATACATCGTCGCAGCGACCGACGCTACGCTATCAGCCGAGCGTGTGGCAACAGACACGGCGACGATCACGTGGAACTTTGGCACGGCAGGACAGGCACAGGCCAACGTGGTCGCCAATGCGGTCGGCAATACGCAGATCAGACAGGCGGCTGCTCTGAGCATCATCGGCAACACGACCAATGCAACCGCCAACGTCGCGGACATCGCGGCCGGCACGGATGGCTTCGTTCTGCGTCGCTCAGGCACGGCTCTTGCGTTCGGTCAAATTGCGGCAGCGGCAGTTCCTAATGACCTCGTTTCCAACGCACTGCTTGCCAACGTGCCGACCGCTACATTCAAGGGGCGCACGACAGCGGCGACGGGCGATCCCGAAGACCTGACTGTTGCACAAGCCACGGCACTTTTGGCTATCTTCACCACGGCGCTGCAAGGCGTGGTGCCCGCAAGTGGCGGCGGCACAGCGAACTTCTTGCGTGCCGATGGGACGTGGGCCGCTCCCGCAGGCGCAGGCGGTGGCTATGCGACGATCCAGGAAGAAGGCGCGTCACTCGCGCAGCGCCCCACGGTGAACTATATCGGCGCGGGAATTACTGCAACTGATGACGTTGGCAACACACGCACGAACGTCTCTCTTGGCGACGATCTGAATGCGCTTGAGGGGATGACCGGCGCGGGTTTTGTGGTTCGCACGGCTGATAACACGTATGCGCTGCGCGCAATCACCACATCAGGGATTGGCATCACCAATGGCACTGGCGTGGCCGGCAATGTCGTCCTGTCTCTTGATAACAACAGCGTCACGAATGCCATTCTGCGTGATAGCGCGGCTGTGTCTGTAATCGGACGCAGCGCCAATTCGGCCGGAGACCCCGCCGACATTGCAGCTGGATCAAACGATACGGTTCTAAGGCGAGTGGCGGATGTGTTGGGCTTTGGTCAGCTTACTGCCGGCATGTTCCCGGCCAACGTTGTGACCAATGCCATGCTCGCTCAGGTCGCCACGGCGACATTCAAAGGTCGTACCACTGCGGCGACGGGAGACGTGCAGGACTTGACCGTCGCACAGGCGACCGCGCTCCTTGCAGTGTTCACTACGGCGCTACAGGGCGTGGTGCCCGCGTCGGGTGGTGGCACGACAAACTTCCTCCGCGCTGACGGGACGTGGGCAGCACCCGCAGGCGGCGCGTTCCCCGGACTAGGGGCAACGTACGCATGGACAAACGCGCACTCATGGGCGAACAACGCTGCATTCAACGGGGACGCAACTTTTGCCGGGCAGGTATTTGCCACCAACACAGTGCAGGACGACGCGCTTGTTCGCGTGGTCGTGCAGAATGCCACTACAGGACGGTTCTACTGGCGCGACGTGGCAACCATTGGCGCAGGCGGTGGCGCACCTGTTGGGGCGCAATACATCGTTGGCGCGGTGGATGGCACGCTGAGCGCTGAGCGTGTGGCAACGGATACGGCGACAATTGCGTGGAACTTCGGCACGGCGGGGCAGGCGCTTGCGAACGTCGTTGCTAACAGCATCGGCAACGCGCAGTTCAGGCAGGGCATTGGCACAAGTGTCGTGGGACGTAGCGGAGGCACGACCGGAGACGTGGCTGACATTCAGGCGGGCACTGATGGTCACGTCCTCCGCCGCTTGAGTTCGGCGAACCTGTCGTTTGGTCAGATCAGCGGCGCAGACAGCATCGTTGTCGGGACGGTCACAAACGCTGTTATCAGCAACCGTGCTCCCCTAACGGTCATGGGGCGTTCGGCGAACTCCACCGGTGTGGTTGCCGACATCCAGGCGGTCGCAGATGATGTCATTTTTCGGCGCACCGCAAGCACGCTGGACTTTGGGCTGCTTACGGCAGGCATGTTCCCGGCAAACGTCGTCACAAACGCGATGCTTGCGCAAGTTGCTACAGCCACGTTCAAGGGCAGAACGACCGCAGCGACAGGGAACGTGCAGGACTTGACTGTTGCTCAGGCGACTGCACTCTTGGCGGTCTTCACCACGGCGCTGCAAGGCGTCGTCCCTGCATCGGGTGGAGGCACGACGAACTTCCTCCGCGCCGATGGAACGTGGGCCGCGCCTCCGGGTGGTGGCGGCGGTTACGCGACGATTCAGGAAGAAGCCGGGGCGCTGGCGGCACGGACGATCATGAACTTTGTCGGCGCTGGCATCACTGCCGCCGATGACGTTGGCAACACGCGCACGAACATCACGCTTGCGACTGTGCTCAACACGATTGCGACGAACGGCGGCGTAGGCGCGGCGGAGATCGTTGACAACACGGTTGGAAATACTGAGATCAGGCAGGGCGCGGCAGTGTCAATAATTGGCCGCAGTGCAAACTCGACTGGCAACGTAGCCGACATTGCAGCCGGCGCAAACGACACGATCCTGAGGCGCGTCGCAAATGCGCTGGACTTCGGCGCGCTTACGGCGGGCATGTTCCCCGCAAACATCGTCGCGGACGCTGCGATTCGGCAGAGCGCGGCCTTGAGTGTTGTCGGACGCAGTGCAAACTCGACCGGCAACGTTGCAGATATCGCAGCCGCCGCCGACAACGAGGTTCTCAGGCGCAGCGGCACCGCCATCGGCTTTGGCGCGATCAACCTCGCGTCATCCGCAGCAGTGACCGGCGACCTGCCATACGCCAACATCGTTCCGGCAGCCGCCGCGTCGCTTCTGCTTGGACGTGGTGCCGCTGGCGGCGCTGGCGACTGGCAGGAGGTCACGCTTGGCACCAACCTGAGCATGACAGGCACGGTGCTTAACGCGGCAGCGGGTGGCGGCGGCTCAGGCGGCTTCTATGAGCTAGGCGACTACAACGCCATGCTGAGAACGGCCACCTTCGCCGATCTCGTGCAGGCCAACGGCACGAACATTCCAGTGCGCGGACTGTCGTTTGCCACCGGCGAGCAGGCCTTCTGGCGCTTCCGCACGAGGGGCTACACATCGGGCAACCTGACCGTGGCTATTGACTGGTATGCAGATACCGGCACGACAGGGGATGCGGTGTGGGGCGCGAGCATCGCAGCGATCACGCCCGCCACCGACACGCAAGACATCGAGACGGATGCGCTCGCAACGCAAACGACGACGACGACGACGCACCTTGGCACGACTGGTCAGCGGCTTCATCGGACAACGGTCACAGTGTCGAACCTCGACAGCTTGGCCGCCGATGACAACGTGACGCTGCGCATCGAGCGCGTGGCAGCAGGCAACACGCTTGCCGGCAACATCATCATGGTGAATGGCAGCCAGGTGAGCTGGAGCTAATATGTCGGCACTTCGCTTTAACGCCGCTGCCGATAAGTTGCTTAGAACGGCCAGCATCCTGAACATCGTCAACCCTTACACGGTGATGTTTTGGGCCTACATGTCGTCGGCACTGGCGAGCGATGTGTTCTCAACGCTTTGGATCAGCGGCAACAACTTGCCGTTTGGAAACGGCGCGGCTCAGATAGAGGGCTTCGACTTTACGCAGCTTGGCGCAAACGTTCGGCTTGAGAGCTATACGACAGCCTCAGGTAGTTACGACGCAAACGGGCGCGGCGCGACGAACCTAGTCGCGAGCACGTGGTATTGCTGTGCGATGAGGCGGAATTCGGCAACGTCGCTCACGATGCACCTGATAACAGTGGCAGGCGTTCTCACACAGGAGAGCAACATCACCGACAACGTCGGCACAAGGTCCCACACGCGCGGCGAGTTTGGCAGCGCGTGGTCTACGAACAACGATCCGTTCGATGGCCGCATGACTGCATTCAAGGCGTGGAGCGCGGCGCTGTCGAACGAAGAGCTGCTTAGTGAGTCGCGCCGCTATCGCCCGATCAGGCTCGACAGTCTGCACATGTTCACGCCGCTTTTTGGCGCGGCGACCGATGTGGTCGACCTGAGCGGCAACGCACGCGACTGGACGATTGGCGGCACCTTGACCGTTGAAAAGGGGCCGCCGATTCCGTGGTAGTAAATCTGTGATACAACATACAGCCATGAAAGGAAGACAACCCAAGCCCACAAACGGTGCGCACGAGCCGGTCACAAACGAGAATGCTCCAACGACTGAGCAACTTCTGGAAGCTTTGCAGCGCTTCCAGAAGCCGACGCAGGTGCTCACCGTGATTCGTGACGACCGCGATCCACAATCAGTTCGCATGCTCGGCGTCACCAGCGACGGCAGATTTTTGCTAGGCGTCGAGATTGAGGCGCTGGCTATCGAGGTAATGCGCGGCGCACAAGTCCTCATCGCTGCCGAAAAAGAGGCAAAAATGAGGGCTGATATTCAGAAACTTGACGAGGTTATGCAGCCCACGAAAGACAAGGACTTGCCAACAACGGCATAACCGTTATCATTCTCTCGCCGATCTTTGCGCGAATGCGGCTGCGCAAAGATGGCAAACTCGTTCTCACTCGATACTTCCCCAGGAGGCTCCGGCTATGCCATACAGCCTCGCCTCCTGAAATCTCCCTCTCTCGGCGACATCCCATGTCCTGAGTTCGTGGATGACCCCTCTGCATGGGATGAAGAGATGCAGTCCGCCATCGCCGGCCACAGATGGGAGGACGATGATTACGCCAGAGTCGCCCGCCAAATGGCCGACGAGTCGCCAGAGCTGCGCGACGAGTTGACCAGACGCCTGCATCGCGACCCGCCGCCCTCTTTGCTATCCCTTGTGGTTGAGCGCTACCAGCAGCGCAAGCTGTCCGAGAGGAGCAAGAAGTCGGGCGAGGCCGTAATCGGCGACTTGATCGACTTTGGTCTGCGACTCCTGCAAAAAGCCTCATACCCCTTCGTGTGGATGGGCGTCAGCCACAACGCTTGGATCGACCGCCAGAACGACATCATTCCGCTCAGTCTGATTGTCGAAGACATCGAGCATCAGACCGAGCTAATCAAGGCCGGCAAGACGAAGCAATATGGCTTCGGGCTTTGGCAGGATCACCAACGCAATCAGGTCATTGGCGACTGCGCGATGCGCGTTGTAATCGAGGGTGGCCGGTCGTGCTTCGAGATGGGCAACCAGTTTGGCAGTGAGGCGTTGCCAAAGGCCACCATGTCCATCGGCTACCGCGCGCTCATGGATCAGGACGACGAATACAAAGCCGTGTTCGTATACGAGCGCAGCCGCTTGCAGCAGACCATCCCCGTAAACGCGCGCACGTTCTGGTCTGCCAAGCACCGTATGCCCGATGCGCAGATTGCGATCGCGGCACAGGAGATGATCGCATGAGTGCAGTCGAAACGTTTATGAACCTCCTCAAGAGACTGCGTCAGATCGGCGTAGAGGCAGAGGAGGAATTGGAGCTTGCGCAACAGATTGATGCGGAAGCATGGCGCGAGAAAACCGCGACCAAAGGAGTAGACGAAATGCCAGGAGAACTATTGGTAGCCGAAGGGTTTGATCTCGCGCCATTGACCGATCTGGTTAAGGGCGTGGGCACGGCGCTGACCGAGTTGACCGATCTGGTCAAGAGTCAGGCCGAATTGATCGGTGCGTTGCAGACGACGATCAATGCTCAGGGCGAGCGCTTGGATGGGATGCAGAAGTCGCTCGATGAGACGACCACGCAGCTTAAGGCCACGGTCGATAAGGCTGCGCAGGCGGTCGAGACTGCGGACGCCGTGAGCACGGAGTTGAAGAAGTCGGCGGCGGCGGCAGGCAGGCCCCTGACGCCTGAGATGCAAACCGTTATTGGCAGCGCCAACGGCACCACAGACCCAGGGAAGAAGCCACGCTTTGCGGCGATGGCCCTACTTGACTGAACAGGAGATCAATGGAAGGAATAACCACTTTCCCCGAAGGCGCTTTTTACTCTGACAGCGCACCGCATCTTGGGATGGACCCAGACGCCGCAAGTGACATCGCTGCGTTCATGTTCGACCCGCGCAACCGCTCGTCATGGAAAGCGCCGCACGTCGCACAGATGCTCGACCAGCTTGTCATCGACAAGAATCACGCCGTCAAGTCCATCGCCCGCCAGAAGTCGTTTCCAACGAACACCGTGTTCGGGCCGAACGGATTGCTATTCTCCGTGTGCGAAGACATGGACTTTGGCTATGGGTTATTCCCAAACAACGGCGATGAAGTCCTGTTGAACTGGCTAGGCCCTGCCATGTACCTGCTTGGCGAGCGGCTGGTCTTCAAGATCATGAATTGGGGCGACTACGTGCGCAACACCAGCGCGCGAGGATCGTCGGCAACGTGGAACTGCACGCCGAAGGTTTATGCCGGCTTCGTAGCTGAGACGGGCTGCCAGTTTGATTATTGCTTTGACCACAACCGGCATTACTCGATTGGCGTTCCCGGCGGACTGACCCCGAATGACTTCGCCGATGTGTGCCAGGTGCAACCCACGATCAACATCTTGGGTCAGCGCGTAAGCGATGTGGTGGGACTGCGCGAGTTTGTTCTGGCGCGCTCGATGAAGGAGAGCATGCTGGACAACCTGTTCACCGGCGACTGGACGGCGGTCACGGCGGGAAACAACGGACAGGAAGACGGCATCCTGCCGTGGTTTACGAACTTCCTGACGCGCCACGCTGAATTGACCGGCAACTGCGCCACAGCATTCGGGCCGCGCACGTTCGCCATGCCGACGACCGCAGCCGCACTCTCTACCTATCTCGGCACCACCGTGCCCGACACGCCTGCCGACATCTTGGTCGCGCAGCAGGACGCGCTCATTCTGCAAGTCTCGACGCACATCGAGCAAACTGAGTGGTTGCTTGGCGATATCGACAGCGGCATCGAACTGAACTTCAACGACATCGCCATCCTCATGGCACCAGAAGATGCGATGTGCATCAACTGGATTCAGTTCTGCGATGTGTTCTGTGCCGGCACCACGTTCAACGTGTCGAGCCGCGCCGAAGCCGACAAGTTTTATACCGACTTCCAGACGCGCTTCCGCACCGGTCTGTATGGCGGCGGCACGATGCGCCTGCGCGATGGGCGACAGGTTTCGATCATGCCGCTCCGACGCATTCCGCGCGGCACGGCGGTTGTGCTAATCAAGGGATGGGGCGGCAGCTCCCCGAATCCCTACGGCTTCCGCGTGGCAGCCGCGCAGTATTCGCAGTGGTACTCAGCCATGCGCCGGGGAAACCCGCTCACGGCCAACCAGTACCGCTTGCTGATGAACGCAACAGCCCTGCGTATCGACCCGAATGATGCGTGCTCTGACATCGAGATCAGATGGAACCACCGCCTGTTCAGCAATGCGCCGTGGCTGCAACTGCGCATCACCGGCATTCCGGCCTGCACGCAAGTGCCGACGCGCTCGACGTGGCCAACCATGCCGGCGCTGGCGAACTACGTGCGATGCACGGCTAACTAAGTGATCGAAGACATGGTGTTGATCGGATTCGCCACGGCTGCGTTCTCGCGCCTTCTGGTGCATGAGCGCGGGCCGTGGGGCGTCCTTGAGAAGACAAGGCAATGGGCACTCAAGACAAACAAGACCTTCTTGGGCGGTCTGGTGACATGCGCAATTTGCGCGGGTCTGTGGATCGCCTTGATCTTGACCGGGCTTGTAGTCCTCCTGCCTCCTGCGCGCGCTGTGTTGTTGCCGTTTGCGGCGATGGGCCTAGCCTATCTCGCGCTCGGCATGATGTCGCTGTATTCAGGCCCGCCTAGCCCATGACACTCTTAACGCTGGACTGGTTCTCGCGCACGATGCGCTATCCGCCGCTCAACTTCATGGGCTTGTCAACGCTTGCCTATGAATGCAGCGCGCTGGATTGCAGCAAGCGCAACACCTACGTCCAGATGGCGCAGGCAGCCGAGGCCATGATCGAGCAAAAGGCGAGAGAGACGAAGGCGTCGCTCTACCCCAGTGCTGAGCATGTTTCAACGTCATCGCCGGTGGTATGGCTGCATGACCGCAGCCTGCGCACCATGATCGAGCGCACCGTTACCGCCGTGTCGGTGGTGTGCGTTCCGCCCGGCGA
>Ga0137427_10000954_pt1 | contig 13685 bp, 27 predicted proteins | sample EasRivERMZT700_2_FD_102309 | JGI IMG/M metagenome (GOLD analysis project Ga0137427, IMG submission 102309) | Soil microbial communities from meander-bound floodplain in the East River, Colorado, USA - East River MetaG ERMZT700_2 | ecosystem: Environmental > Terrestrial > Soil > Floodplain ...
TGCCAGATCCGCACAACGATCTTGCGCAGTTCAAGGCGTTGATCATCGAGCACGCGGGCGCGCTGTACGGCGATCTGTCGGCGCGGCGTCTCCGTCACGCCGATGGCGCGATGTCTGACGGCGCGTTTCTCGACGCGTTGAACGATGCCGGCGCGATCACGGTGATCCGCAAGTGAGCGCGCCGACCGACGATTTCGAGTGCGATATCACCTACGGCGTCGAGTTCGACGTGATCGTCCACTACCGCGGCGAGGTGACGATCACCTTTGAGGCTGACCGGGAGGCCGGGTCGACCGCCGCGGCCATCGCGGACGCCGTGAACTTCGGCGAGACCGGCGAGACCTACGAGGCCGATTCCCGCACCGAAGTCACCTCCTGGAAGAGAGTCTATCCATGATCCGCTCAGGCTACTACGATCGTGGGTCGGGCGTGCGCGGCGCGTTCGTCGCACTTTGTGATCCGTGCGGGGTCGCCCGTTGGGGTGATCCGTTCGATGGGGATGGCATGGCCGCGTTCAACGCGCGCGTCAACGACCAATCTGGCGATTGGTGTTGGTGTGGCGGCATCGGCGGCATGGTCACCGTGGATGGCGTCTGTTCCCAGTGTGGCGGTGACTCATGAGCGCGCTAGCGCTATCGCGTGAGGGTAACGTGATCACTGTCACCTGTCCGGTAGATAACCGGCCTTGCACGCCGTGGTTGAACGCGTCTGACGCGTTGGACTGTTACAAGTTGTGCGTGCAGGACGCGCGGCGCAACCGCAAACGTCGCCCGGTGCCCACCGCGCGCGCGGTGCCAGAGCGAGCGCGCGCGCGCCCATCGGTTGGTTGCGTCAAGTGCGGCGCGATCGGAATCCCGACCGTTGGCCATGAGCCCTGCTTAGTCCGCGTCTAGTTCTCGCTCCAGCTCCGCGATGCGCACGCGCGCGGCAATCAACTCTGAGACCATCCATTGCAGCACGGCGTCGCTATCGGCGACGCCGTTGCTATGCGGACGCTCAGCGCTCCAGCCGCGATCCTTCCATCGGTACAGTGTCGCCTTGCTTATGCCGAGTCGCCGTGCTAGTTCCTCGCTCGTCTCAGAGTCTGAACCAAACTTGTCCCAATGTTCGTACTCGCTGCGAATGGCGTCTAGCTCGGCTTGAGTGAGTCGCCGCTTCATAGATCCAATCTCCCCTATGGCTCTGCGTTGCGTGGCTCCGTCGCAATGTCCACCCTACTCCAGTGCGAAACTCCAGAGCAACCCCGCGCGCGATTGACTTGCATCAGTCTGCGACTGAGTGATACGCTGGTTACTGTGCGTTACGGGAAACTCGCCGACGATCAAGCGTCGTTGGGGTCGCCCGTGTGCCAGAACTTCTCTAGCGCGAGGGAGGCGCGCCCGATGAACCTGGGCAGCATGTTACTGCCGACCTGGCGTAGTTCGTCGGGATCGTAGACCTGGCGACAGGTCGGGCAGAACCGGCAACCGATGACGCGGGGGTGTTGCGTGCATGACATCGTAACACTCCCCCAGGTCTCGCGAGACTGTGAGACTGATGTAGTAAGGTGGCGCGACGGACATGAACACTTGGCAAGACTGGCTAGAGCATCCGATCGTTCAAACGGCCCAGGAGGCTCTGCCTCCTGACGCGTCGGCGTTGGACCTCCTGACCGAGACGTTGCGGCTGCTCAACGAGCTGGACGAACGATTTCCCGGTCTCTCGATGGACGAGATCCTCCGCGCGCGAAACTCCAAACCGGCGACACGTCGCCAGGTTCGGGCCAAGCTTCTGCGGGCCGGCGCTGACCCGGCCGACGTGGCGATAGTGGCACCTAGTGTCATCGATCTCGCCGCGAGCGAGGCGCCGTGGACGGATCTGAACGATGAGTTCGGTCTGAGCGCGGCGAACCGGGTGCTGTCGGCGCGGACGCCTCCAAGCGAGCGAGACCGTGAACTGGTGGCGCTGGTGGACGAAGGGCTCTCGCAACATGAGGCCGCGCGCGTGGCGGGGTGCGCTTACAGCGTCGTGAACCGGGCGGTTGAGCGGTCGCAGTACGAGCGTCGCGAGACGGCGTGAGGGTCTCGCAGTCCGGGGTGGACAAGTTCAGCGATTGTGCGCTGGCGTTCCAGTATTCGATCGAGAACCCCGTCTACTACGGCGGCTCGGTGCGCGCGGTAGGCACCGCGTACCACGCAGGGCTGGAGGCCGCGTACCCCCACCGGGACCAACTCGGAGCGTTCCCACCACTGGACCAGATCATCAAGGTCGCGCGCGAAGCGTTCAAGTTCGAGGTGGCCGAAGCCGGCGACTCATTCGTGTGGGATGAGGACATCCCTGACGAGACGGAGGCGTTCCGGCGTATCGACGGGATGCTAACGCACTACTTCACGTTTGAGGGACCGGACGGTCCGCTTCCCTGGCCGGCGGATTTCGAGGTGGTCGGAGTCGAGATCCCGTGGGAGTTCGATCATGCTGGCGTGACGATAACTTCCCGGGGTATCGACCTGGTGTTGCGCGATCCGAACGGGTGGATCATCGGAGTCGATCACAAGACGACGAAGGGCAAGATGTGGGACCAGTTCAAGCATCACCCGCGCAAGAAGGCGCAAGCCCCGCTGTACGTGTGGGCGATGCGTCAGCTCTACCCGGATGCCCCAGGGCATCGGTTCTTCTACGACATCATCACGCCACCCGGCAAGCGTGAGACCACGCTGCCGAAGTTCGAGCGCAGGTGCGCCGATTGCACCGACGCACAGATAGCTGCCGCGCTAGCGCGCGTCAAGGCGGCTGCCGCGATGTACGAGGGCTACCGCTCGGTGGGCGCGGACCTGCCCGCCAACCCGGGGTCCACGCTCTGTTCGCGGCGGTACTGCGACTACTTCCCCGTGTGTCCGTTCGGCGCGGTGCTAGACACACCTCTGCCCGAGTGAGTCTCAGACTGATCTGATACACTGTAACGTAAACCTCTAGGAGGAAACCAATGGCTCAAGGCGAGTACGAACTGGGAGCCCGTGTCGGGCTCGGCATGAAGATGGCGCACGAGGCCGCGCTCAAGATGGCCAACGTTCCCGAGGACTACCTCGGCCTGTTCGGCACCTACGCCGAGACCCTGATCGACTCGGTGATCGAGATCCAGGCGAAGTACCTGGCGCAGGCCGCGTTCCCCAATGCCATCGCCGTCCCGTACGAGCCGGTCGAGACGTTCCGCACCGCGGGCGACACGCGGCCGTACGAGCCTCCGCAGATGATCGGTGGACAGCAGACCTTCGCCCAGCCTCCACAGCAGGTGCCGCCTCCGCCGGCCCCGATCCCCAACCAGACCCGCGGCGGTGGTGACTGGAAGGCGCAGAAGGCGGAAGCCAACTGGACGACGTTCTTCCAGGACACGACCGCGTGGGAGGATCTGCGTTCACAGAAGGCGATGGGGCAGATCAAGCCCGGCAACCCGGATTGGCGTCACCGCACCCTCAAGGACGGCGAGTTCAAGATGGGCGTTTGGATCAAGGACGCGCCGATGTGGGCGGTTGACCGACTGCGCGGCATGGGCGTGACGCTCTGATGATCATCGAGGGCATTCGCCTGGCCACCGTCAAGGACGATGCCGGCGCGGTCTCCACGTACGAGGTCGGGTTCAGGCTGGAGCACCCGGACGCAACGGAAGCGCTCGGCGGCGAGGGGACTGTCACCCTCTGGACCAACGGTCAGCACCTTGGCGAAGTCAGCAAGGTCCGCTGGTGGCGGGTGGTGACCGAGTGATCGTCGTAGTGACCGGCGGTCGGGACTACGCCGACCGCGATGCGCTGTTCGACGCGCTCTACGAAATCCACGATCTCGGAACCCCGATCACGCTAATCCGCAACGGGGGCATGACGGGGGCCGATGCCCTGTCGTCGCGCTGGGCGTACGAGGCCGGCGTCGACACCGAATGCATCGGCGCCCTATGGGGCACGCACGGCCGATCTGCCGGACCGAAGCGCAACGCGGCTATGTTGGCGCGCCCCACCAATCTCGTTCTCGCTGCCCCCGGTGGCAGAGGCACCGCCAGCGCCGTGGGGCTCGCGCGCGGCATGGGCCTCACGGTCAGAGAGGTGCCGTGGTGATCAAGAGCGTCGGCGAAGGTTTCCGCGACCTGCGGACGTGGGCGAACGATCCGCGTCCGCGCATCGGTTTCGGCCTGCCGTTCTTCGACATTCCGACGAACGGCGGGCTGGCCCGCTCTGAAATCGCGATGTTCCAGGCGTTCTCCAGCGTCGGCAAGACGACGTTCGCGCTGAACGTGATCCGCAACAACCCGGACGTACCCACCTTGTTCTTCTCGCTGGAAATGAACTGGCGCATGGTCACGTCGCGGCTCGCGGCGATGGACGTGCCGACGACCACCGGCATGATCGAATCCGATCTGCGCGAGGCCGGCGAGGAAGAGTACCCGGACTATCTCTACCAGGTGGTCGACAAGTACCGATGTCTCGTCTGCGACGACACTCCAGGGCTTTCCCTCCGTGAGGCCGGCGAGTCGTACGCCGAAGCCAGCGAGGCGCTCGGCACGGCGCCTCGCCTGGTGATCTTCGACTACCTGGAGCTGATCAAGGGCTCGGGGATGCTCGGCAAAGGTGAGCAGGTCGACAAGGCGGCGCAGAACATGCGGGACTGGACGCGCGCGCATGACTGCTCGACCGTACTACTCCATCAGGTCGGCAAAGGTGACTCGCAGCATTCCGGTGCCGAGCCGCTGTCGATCGACTCCGGCCGTTACGGCGGGTTCGCACCGATGGACGCGGTGATCGGCGGCTACGCGCCACGCCTCCAGCGTGGTATCTCGCCGGCTGACTTCGACGCGGTGCGCGACGACCTGTATCTGCAACTGCTCAAGAACCGGGCTGGCTCAGCGCACCCGCAAGGCGTGCGCCACCAGTTGGATCATCGGACCTTGCGCATCACAGAGTTCCGGGACGTGTGGAGGGCTGCCTGATGGTCAAGACCAAGACCTACCCGCCGCACACCTACCCGTGGATGGTCCTGCGCCACCCGTGGCGCAGAGGCGAGGAACGTTTCGCGCGCGATTTCAACGCCGCGCGAAAGATCATCCAGAAGGATCTGGACGCGATGATGCGGAACTTTCGGCACCTCCAGGCGGAAGATTCGATCGGCCTGATCGAGCAGTTGATCAAGGACATGGAGATGCTCAGCCCGTGGCAGCGGGGCTCCCAGTGGGTGGAGGGTCTGGTCGATCCCCCGTCCGGCGTGAAGTACCGGGTCGAGCTGGTCAGACGCGAAGAGTTCTGATGATCTGCGACTTCTGTGAGCACGAGCACACCGCCGAGCTAGCGAAGTCGATGGTCACCTGTGTGGATGCCGCCGAGCTGCTCGGCTACGAGCTGCCTAGCTCCTCGAAGATCCCAAGCTTCACGAATCCCGATGAGCGCACGCCGTCGCTCCACGTGTACGACGGCGACGCTGGCTGGTGGGACTTCTCATCTGGCGAGGGCGGCTCCGTGATCGACTTCGTGATGCGAGCCACGGGTGTGGAGTACAGCAAGGCGCTCACGGTGATCATCCATCGAGCGTTGAAGGCCGGCAAAGAACCTGGCGACGTCGAGCGTCAGCCTGTGCGCCAGATCGTGGACTTCACCGAGGAGCTGGCGAAGATCTACCGCGATCCGGCGGGACGCTCGTATTACGAGAGTGTTCTTCGCGTGCCGCTCCCAGCCAATGCGGTCGTCGGCTTTAACGCCGACGTGGACGAGGGTGTATACCCGCTTCTGATACCTCACTGTGACAGTGAGGGTGTCTACGGCGTGAAGGTTCGCGGTGCGGACGGCAGCAAGTCCTCCTGGCCTGGCAGCCAGTTCACGAAGCGGCTGTACGACCCGCGGGGTTGGCTGGAGATGAAGTATCTCTCGAAGGTGTGCATCCTCGCCGAGGGCGAGACCGACTGCTGGGCGCTAGGACGGTTCACGCCGTTCGTCTTTGCCCTCCCGTCCGGCGCGCAGTCCTGGAAGGACGCGTGGCTGGAAGATCTCGAACCGTTCGAGAAGGTGTGGATCTGCATGGACAACGACCGAGCCGGCGAAGCCGCGCGCGACAAGTTGACCCGCAAGATCGGATTCCTCAAGGCCGAGCAGCTCCGAGTGCCCGAACTTTACAACGACGCGCGCGAAGCGATCGCCGCTGGATGGAGACCCACGCTGTGATAGTGAGTCTCAGACTGATCTGATACACTGGAGGAATCATGAGTCAGCTATACCTTCCAGATTCGGTCCAGGCCGAACGTGAGGCCGCAACGGCGGAGGCCGCTGGCTCGGATGACCTGGATCGGTACCAGTGGGGGCTCGCGTTGGCGTACCGCGCTGGCTACGACCTGGCACTGATGACGCCCCGCCGACATCAGGCCGGTCTGAACGTCCAGTCGAACTTCTGGCGCTGGTACAAGGCGGAGATCGAGGGATGAGCAAGGCCACCACCCGACCGTGCGTCAAGTGCGGGCGGAACCGGGCCGAGCGCTTCTTCACCTCGACAAGAGGTCGGACATGTACGACCTGCTTGAGGAAGTCGGTCGCTCAAGGCGCGCGAGCGGCGCGCATGATGGCGGCGTACGGGCTGACCCGCGAGGACTACGCAGCGATCCTCGCGTACCAGGACGGTAAGTGTGCGATCTGCCGGCGCACACCCCGGTACAACCTCGACATCGATCATTGTCACAAGACGGGGGTCGTAAGGGGCGCGTTGTGCAAGCCGTGCAACCGGCGGCTACTGCCCTCGGTGCGTGACGACGTGATGGTGTTGGCCAGGGCCATCAACTACCTCAAGCGGTACCCCGCCTATATGGCGCTCAGACGCGAAGTGATCGTTCCGGGGAGCGTTGCATGACCGGCTATAGACGCAAGAGCGCCGCCGACTTGGTGTACGACGCCAACAAGGTGCGTATCCGCACCGAGGCGCGGGTGCTGTTGAACGAGGTGATCAACGACGCGATCGACGCGATGACGATCGAGTTCAACGAAGCGCTGAACCGTGGCGAGGTGCTGTCTATCGGAGGCACCCGCGAGGAAATGCTCGTGTTCGTGCGGACCGCGGCGAGGAAGGCCCGATGATCGCCCAAGCGCGCCAGACGCTCCGCATCCTTGACTTCGATACCGAGTGCCGGCCGATGCACTATTCGGAGTGGCGGGACGAATCCCAGCTCACGGGCATCGCCTGGTCTTGGCTGGGTTCCGACGACGTCGAGGCCGTCATCCTCAACCAGAACCTCAGCAACCAGGTCTCGATGCTGAGGCGCTTCGTGAAGGTGTTCAACGAGGCCGACATCGTGACCGGCCATTACATCCGCAAGCATGACCTACCGCTGCTCGTGGACCATTGCGCTCGGTTCGGCCTGCCGCGGCCGAAGGAGGTGCTCACCTCCGACACGAAGAGTGATCTCATCCAGGTCAAGGGCCTGGGCGCCTCACAGGAGAACCTGTCGCTGACATTCGGCTTGACGGCCGAGAAGCACCATATGGCGGGCGCTCTCTGGCGTGTCGCCAACTCGCTGAACGCCGAGGGACGCGAGGGCACCCGCGCCCGCGTGGTCGCCGACGTCGTTCAGCACAAGGAACTCCGCGTCGAACTCATCGCACGCGGGCTACTCAAGCCGCCATCTATGTGGCGACCGTGAAAGGACCCTGATGCGTCGCATCCTCATCTACCTCGCTGGCACCCTGCTGATCGCTTTGGGTGCTCTGGCGTCACCTCTCCGAGTGGACGCCCACCACACGACCGTCTCCTGTCAGTCGCCGGGGATCTGGCTGATCGTCAACTCCGAGGACGACAAGTCGATGACGTTCACGACCGACCAGGGCCACTCCGGCTCGATCGGCGCGGACGCCTGGACGACCGTCAGCTTCTCGGGTACGTCGCTCACCGTCTACGGCGTCTGGTCGAACGGCGTCACGAACACATCCAGCGGACAAGGCGAATGCACCGACAACACCACAACCACGGAGGCAACGACATCAACATCAACATCGATATCGACGACGGGACCCACGACGACTACCTCGACCACGTTGCCGTCGACCACGTCAAGTTCACCGACGACGACGGAGCCGTCTACGTCCTCGTCCGACGCGACGACCTCGACAACCTCGCCACAGTTCTCGACTACTACAGCGACGCCTACGACGACGGCACTCTCTACCCAGCCGTCCGCACCCTCATCGACAACGCCGCTGTTGCCGGCGACCCGGTGACGTGATGATCATCGCCCTCGACCTCGATGACGTGGTGCTGGACTTCTACGGCACCTGGCAGCGCTTGTACCGGACGTGGTTCGACCAGGAGCCGGACGAGTGGACTTCCTGGGAGGGCGCGGTCGGCTCCCCGGTGTTCGACAACAAGGCCGAGAGCCTGGCGTGGTTCGAGCGGATCGGTGGCTATTCGCAGATGAACTGGAGTCCGGCGTTCGTGCCGGGCGCGCCCGCTGCGATCGAGACGCTGATGAGGCGCTACACCGTTCACTTCGTCTCCGCGCGCGCCACGTTCTCGGCGGTGAACGCGGCGACCGACTGGTGGTGTTCGTCGCCGTGGCGCGACCGCACGTTCCTCACCTGCACTCCGCACAAGGAGACGGTGCGCGCCGGCGTCTACGTCGATGACAGCCCGGTCGTCGCCGGGCGCCTGCTCCATCTCGGCCACAAGGTGGTCCTCATGGACCGCCCGTGGAACCAGGACTTCGGCGGAGAGAACCCCGAGAACATGCTCGGTGAGGCTGCCGCCTGGACGCGCGCGGATACCTGGGCGCAGGCCCTCGAACAGATCGACATCTTCGTCAAAGGGGACATCCGATGAAAGTCAAGCAAGTGCTCGTGCAGTTCGATGACAACACCGAGTTGGTCATCGATGAGATCGGCGAGAAGTTGACCCCGTTCGACATCGGTCAGCGGATCACGTTCGTCATCTACCGCGTCTTGGCCGGCGAGATGGCACTGGACGACGAGATCTTCGTGTGTGAGGGGTCGGAATGACCATCGTCGGCATCGGACACAAGGCCCGCCGCGGCAAAGACACCGCCGCTGAGGCGCTGGTGCGGGAGTTGGGTTTCACGCGCGTCGCGCTCGCCGACTCGTTGAAAGAGTTGGCTCTCGAAGCGAACCCGATCGTGCTCACCGAGCCCGCCTACCAGAACGTGCAACTCGGCCACAACTCGCTCAAGACTTTGGTCGAGCGCTACGGCTGGGAGCATGTCAAGGACCACTATCCGCTGGCGCGGCAGTTCTTGCAGCGGCTCGGCCAGGCCGGCCGCAAGGTGTTCGGCGAAGGCTTCTGGTTTGACGTGTGGCAGCGCTGCACCTTCCCCGGTGATGAGCGCAACATCGTCGCCCCCGACCTCCGCTTCCTCAACGAGGCCGAAGGTCTCAAGGAACTGGGCGCGATCCTGATCCGCATCGACCGGGTGATCCCCGGCGGCACGCCGGACTCCGACATCTCGGAGCATGACCTGGACGACTTCGATGACTGGGATGCGGTGATCGTCAACGACGGCTCGGTCATGGACCTGCAACGGGCCATCGTGGAGAAGGTGAAGGAGCTGACCAGTGCAGTCGATAGCTGAGTGGTGCGAACGGGAAGGGGTCGTCTCCTTCTTCGATCGCGGTCGGGCACGGCATGTGCCGTGCGGCTCGCCGGCAGGTCAGGATGTCCTGGCCGAGCTGCGAGATTCCGAGGGCACCGCACGTAGGTGCCAGGCTCCGCTGTGCGGGAAGGCGTTCAGATCATCCCGTTCTGACGCCCAGTTCTGCTCACCTCCGTGCCGCCAGCGGGCGCATCGGAGGCGAGCCTCGTGATGGCCGCGGCGTTACGGATAGCGGGACCGGAACAGGATTCCGAGTCCCCCCCGATTCCGGGCGTTTCGGCACGTCCGCTGACCAGGGACGATTCGCTGTGCGAATTGGCTACCTGTAACGGTAGCCAACCCGATTCGGGGGGTTGTCGGTGGTGAACCGCAGCCGGCGCAATTTCGGCCGCGTTCTCAGACGCGACAACCGCCTATGTCAGTACTGCGGAGCAGTGGCGACATCGGTGGATCACGTTGTGCCGTGGTCATGGCGCAAGGACAACTCCGAGCGAAACCTCGTCGCCGCCTGCAAGGCGTGCAACAGCCTGGCCGGCAGCCAGGTCTTCGCCTCCTTCGAGGAGAAGCAACACTACCTCGTGACGGAGAGGGAGCGGAGAATGAACCGCGACCCCGCCTCGCGACTGCAACGCCACGCCTCGCTAACGCAGCGAGGAGCCTGACCATGACCGCTCGTCCCCGCCGCAGATGCGTGATCGTGCGCTCGAAAGAGCAGCGCAGAGCGCAGCGCAGCGTCGTGTTCGGCGCCACCGCGCCGGCGGAGCGCAACGCCGGGCTGGTGCGTTCGCGGCCGAGCGTCAACTGGCAGGACGAACTCGAATCCCCGGAGAAGCCAGAGCAGGATGTCGAACTCAGACGACTGGTTGACTGCCTGCCGCCCGACGAGCGACACATGGTCAGCCGGACCTCGTTCGGAGGGTCATCTGTTCGCGTCGCCGCGGAAGAGATCGAACTGCCCCCGTACCGGGGTGAGCGTGTTCTCCGTCGAGGACTGGATCGACTGCGGGGATGGCTCACCGAGCCGGGTACCGCTCCCAAACGGGACCCAGGTATCCGTCGAGGTCGGACCACCAAGGTCAAGGGCAAGCGTACGCGCGCGTGGGAGACGCTGGACGAGTCGGCTCTTGAGACGACGATGACCGGCAGATACCGGGGTGACGGCCGGCGCCTGGACAGCTACACCCCGTACGAGACCGAAGGCTGGACGGCCATCCCCCACAGAATCGAGGCGGTCGAATGATCAGCGATGAAGCTGGCTTCCGCAAAGAGTTCGAGCGCTACGTCAAGCTGCTCTCCCTCGGCACCTGGCATATCAGGTTGCAGTTCCCGTCGCAGACCGCAGACGAATGGGCGCATGTCATAGTCAGCCCGAACACGGGTGAAGCTACGGTGAACGTCGGACCAGACCTGCTTAAGCAGCCCTGGTCGCTCCAGCGGACAGTCATGTTGCATGAGCTGATGCACATGATGGTGCGCGACATGTCGAAGCAGTTCGCGTCGATCATCGAGACGCTTGACATCACCGCGCGCGAGCGAGCGCTGATCGACGCCGCTCTCGATCAGCAAGAGGAGTTGGTTGTGGACAGGTTGGCGCGCGCGTTGGAGCCGGTGCTGTGAGGCCCGACTACTTCGACTTCGTGGAAGAGGTGCTACGTAGACACACTGAGCTGATGAGCGGCAGTCTGCGGCCCCAGTACGAGATCTGGGACGGCGGCGTGTTCTGCCTCCAGCACGAGGACGTACCGCATTGCCGGTACGAGGGCGAGCTGATGGACCGTGCCGCTTCGAGGTGGGTGTGCGGCGACTGCGGCACGGCGTACGAGGTGAGCGACCTGGAACTCACGATGTCGGGGTTCGAGAATGAGTGACGTTCTCGCGTTCGACCCAGCCAGGCGGACCTCCGCCCAGGCGATCCTCGACCTGGTAACCCTCGGTTACCTGGACGACGACCAGCTCACCCTCGACGCCACCTACGGGCTCGGGCGGTTCTGGGCGAAGTGGCGACCCGTTCATCTCTGGACGAACGACATCAACCCCGAGCGCGAGACCGACTTCCACATCGACTACCGTTCGTTACCTCGCGGTGAGAGCTTCACTTGCAGAGGGGTCAGCCTTCCCGGTGCTGACTGGACGGATCTGTACGACGTGACGGTGTTCGACCCACCGTTCAAGCTGGGAGGAACGTCGGCGCACGCCTCGGACAATGCGTACGGCGTAGATGACGACTGGGCGGGCACAACCGGCCGCATGGCGGGCATCCACGCTGGCATTCGGGAGTGCATCCGAGTGACCAAGCCAGGTGGTCTCTTTCTGATGAAGTGTCAGGATCAGGTCAGCGGTGGACATGTCCGCTGGCAGTCCCGCGAGTTCACGGACTGCGCCGAGCAACTCGGCTGTCGGCTCATCGACATGATCTTCATTGTGGGGGGAATCCCGCAGCCAGCGGGGCGGCGGCAGGTGCACGCCAGAAGGGGCTACAGCAGCTTGCTCATCATGCGGAAGCTCCCGTGATTCCCGATCCACTGGAGCGAGCCTGGGCGGGCGGGCTATTCGAGGGCGAGGGCTGCTTCTCGCTGAGTCGGGGGCTTCATCCGAACGCACAACTCCGCATGACTGACGAAGATTCAGTCCGCCGCTTCGCGGCTGCCGTGGGCGTCGGGAGGATCACGGGACCGTATTCGCAGAAGGGACACAAGCTGACCTGGGCGTGGACGGTTCATAGCTTCGAGAACGTCCAGTACATCGGTGCCCTCCTCTGGCCCTACCTTGGCGCACGCAGGCGCAGGCGCTTCGCCGAAGTGCTGGCGCCGACGAAGAACGGCGAGAGGCCGTCAGACGAACAGCGAGCTTACGACAAGGAAGTCAGACGTCGCTTGCGAGAACGACGTCGAGCCGCCTGACCAGGGGTTACGTCCCTTCATCCCCCAGGATAAGACATCCTCCTTTCTCCTGAGTTGACTGTCTCAGATTCTTCTGATACAGTGTAGGTTATGAACAAACCGATGATCAGGGTCAGGGCAGTACGCGACGAGAACGGTCTGACGACCGGCTACTGGCACTGCCTGGGACTGGAGCGAGGCGGACATGAGGCTCTCGTCATCGAGGCCGGCAACGGGGACGCCGCGTACCTGGCGGCGTGGGCGATGCTGGAAAGCGGAGAGGCGAACTGGGCATGAGCGTCTGGACTGTCGCCGGGGCCTACGCCGGCTTGCTGGTGTTCGTCGTCTGGCCGTTCTGCAAGGCGGCGTCCCGGAGGGACGAGCCATGAGTGACATCGTGGAACGGCTGCGAGACTTCTCCATCGAGCACCAGGGTCTCGACAACGTAGACACGGCAGTCGCGTTCGCCGAGGCGGCCGACGAGATCGAGCGGCTGCGTAACGAGCTGCTCGAACGCGACCTGCAGATCCGCAAGACGCTGCCGAAGGTGCCCTATCGGTTCGTCCCCCTTGGAGAGAGGGACGTATGAGGCTCTGGCCTGAGGCTACCCGCCTCTACATCGCTGAGTCGGGGCATATCAAGACGCCAACCAGCGCCTTGACCTACGGGAAAGTGATGCGCCACTGTCAGCGGCAGTACCCCGACCATGACGTGGCCGACTTCACCACCCAGGATCTTGCCACCTACTGCCTGCTCGCGCCCGCCGGCAAGACGGCACCCGCCGGCAAGACCGTGTCGAAACGGATGGGCCACCTGCGGGGCTCGTTCCGCTGGTGGCGCTGGCGTGGGCTGTGCGACCCCGACCCGGCCAACGACCTGCCGATGATAGTCCACCCCGGCAGGAACTCTGACCGGCATCACACCTGGCTGACCAACGACCAGGTGACCGAGCTGTATCGCAGCTACGACGCCGACGACGTGTACCAACGGCGCGACCGCCTCATTCTGATGCTCGGCTTGTTCACCGGTCTGCGTCTCGCCTCCTTGGCGGATCTCCGATGGGACCAGTTCTCGGACGACTACTCGACGTTGCAAGTGGTGGTCAAAGGCGGCAAGGCGCTGACCTTGCCGGTCGTAGAACAGCTCGCCGACGAGCTGCGGGCGTGGAGGCGCCTGTGCTGGGTCGACGGCGTCGCCGTGATCCCGAAGATCAA
>Ga0137427_10000956_pt1 | contig 13670 bp, 15 predicted proteins | sample EasRivERMZT700_2_FD_102309 | JGI IMG/M metagenome (GOLD analysis project Ga0137427, IMG submission 102309) | Soil microbial communities from meander-bound floodplain in the East River, Colorado, USA - East River MetaG ERMZT700_2 | ecosystem: Environmental > Terrestrial > Soil > Floodplain ...
CGCCTGACGGTCGACTGGGTGGCGAGCAGCTGCGCGGCCGGCGAAGGAACCGGGTCGGACGATACCGGCGCCCGATTCTCGTTTGCGTTTGGTATGCCGCAGGCCGAAGCGCAGCAATATCTCGCTTCAGCGGCAAAGGCAGTGGCGGGAAAACCGAGCTATGGGGGCGGCGCGGCCTCTCGCGGAGGCAGCGGGACAGGCTTCCTGATTTCAAGCGACGGCCTCGTGGTCACGAACCATCACGTCATCGACGGCGCGAATGCGATCGAGGTCCACCAGGGAACAGCCGTCTATGTTGCCTCGGTGATTGCCCGGGACGCCGCCAACGACCTGGCAGTTCTCAAGACCGAAATGAAGGGGCGTCCGCTGCGTCTGACGTCGGCGCGGGCAAGCATGCGGGGCGACGAGGTGCTCACGCTGGGATACCCATTGCCTGACATCGAAGGGGAAACTCAGAAAGCGACATTCGGCAGGATCAACGCAACGGTTGGGCTCGAGGACGACGCCCGGTATCTTCAGATCGACATTCCGATCCAGCCCGGGAATTCGGGCGGCCCGCTGCTCAACAGGCGGGGCGAGGTCATCGGCGTGGTGAGCGCTACCCTCAACAGCGGAGCCGTATTTCGCGCCACCGGCATTTTGCCGCAAAACGTGAATTATGCCGTGAAGGCGGACTATATCGCAGTGATGATCCCTGCATCCGCGCAGTTGGCCGTCGCGCCGCCGCTGGAGGCGACGGAATTGCCCGCCCTCGTGGGCGTGGTCGAGAACAGCGTCGTAAGAATTATCTCGAAGCCGTAAGACTCAAGCCGCGCGGATATCGGTCTTCGCGAAATCGTCGCCGACAAAAAGCAACGGCGCGTTCAGCGCCTTCGCCGCTGCGTAGGAGAAGCAATCACAAATGTTTAGTCGCGCAGCATGACGTCCCTTTCCATAGGTAAGAAAGGCGTGCACCGCCCACACGGACTGCGACGCATCGACGGGAACAACTTCAACGTTCATCGTTTTCAGAGCGCTGCTGACGGCGGCAACCGGATCGGGAAACATGCGGGACGCCACCATGATCGACTCCACTTGGGTGACGAGCGAGATCACACGGCGTGAGACAACGTCGAGTTTAGCCAGGAGCTCTGCTCTTGCTTGTTCTTGGGCAAGAATCGCAATGAGCGCCGACGTGTCGATTACGATCACTTAGGCAAGCCGTGCTCATCATAGAACTCGTCCATGATTTCCTTCGAGTCGCGCCAATCGATTCGCTCGGCGGCGAGCTGATCAAGGAGGGGCTGCAACCGCTCCACCAGCGGCGGAACCGGCTCTTTTCTCCTCTCCTCCCTATCAAGCTTCCGAAGCTCCTCAAGAACCACATGATCGATGGCGTCGGTTAGCCCAACGCCCATCCGTTCCGCCAGCTTGCGGATGTTCGCTTCGACACGCGGGTTTTTGATATTCAAGCCCATTTCTACCTCCGAAGGTAGAAATCTACCATCGCAAGGTAGAAAACGCCAGGAACCTATCTAACCTACTGAAACTCCCGGACATCCGCGAGGCGGCCGGCGATGGCGGAGGCGACGGCCATGGCGGGGCTCATCAGATGGGTGCGCCCGCCGCGCCCCTGCCGGCCCTCGAAGTTGCGGTTCGAGGTCGAGGCGCAGCGCTCTCCGGGCTCGAGCCGGTCGGCGTTCATGGCGAGGCACATGGAACATCCGGCCTCGCGCCACTCGAAGCCCGCAGCCAGGAAAATCCGGTCCAGGCCTTCGGATTCCGCCTGCTCCTTCACCAGCCCCGAGCCGGGAACGATCATGGCGCCCACATGGGAAGCGACCTTGCGGCCCTTCTTGAGCTGGCCCTCGACGATCTTGGCGGCATCGCGCAGATCCTCGATGCGTCCGTTGGTGCACGAGCCCACAAACGCACGGTCGATCCGGATATCGCGCAGCGGTGTGCCGGGCTTCAGATCCATGTAAGCCAGCGCGCGCAGGATTCCTTCGCGCTTGTTGGCATCGTGTTCGGCGGCCGGATCGGGCACGCTTCCCGTGATCGGGAGCGATTGTTCGGGGCTCGTGCCCCACGTCACCATCGGTGCGATCTCGCTCGCGTCGAGGCTCACTTCGGCGTCGAACTTGGCGCCCACATCCGATTTCAGCGTGCGCCAATAATGGATCGCGGCTTCCCAGGCGGCGCCCTTCGGCGCGCGGGGCCGGCCGCGCACATAGTCGAACGTGGTCTCGTCCGCGGCGATCAGGCCGGCGCGGGCGCCGCCTTCGATCGACATGTTGCAGACGGTCATGCGTCCTTCCATGGACAGCGCGCGGATGGTGTCGCCGGTATATTCGATGACATAGCCGGTGCCCCCGGCCGTGCCGATCTTGCCGATGATGGCGAGGATGATGTCCTTGGCGCGGATGCCGATCGGCAGTTGCCCGCTGACGTTCACGCGCATGTTCTTCGACCGCGTGGTCAGAAGCGTCTGCGTGGCGAGCACATGCTCGACCTCCGAGGTGCCGATGCCGAAGGCGAGTGCGCCGAACGCGCCATGGGTCGCGGTGTGCGAATCTCCGCAGACGATGGTCAGGCCCGGCAGCGTCCAACCCTGCTCGGGACCGATGATGTGCACGATCCCCTGGCGGATATCGTCCATGCCGAAATATTCGATGCCGAATTCGCGCGCGTTGTTCTCGAGCGTCTGCACCGACAATGCGGATTCCGGATCGCTGATGCCGAGCTTGCGGTTGGTGGTCGGCACGTTGTGGTCGGCGACCGCAAGCGTGAGTTCGGGCCGGCGGGCACGCCGGCCGGTTTCGCGCAAACCCTCGAACGCCTGGGCGCTGGTCACCTCGTGAACCAGGTGGCGATCGATGTAGAGAACGCTCGCCTCGCCGGGCTTCTCGTGGACGAGGTGGCTCTCCCAGATTTTATCGTACAGCGTGCGCGGTGTGCTCGTGGTCATGGTGCCGGATCGAAGTTTCCTGGGTCGGTATCAACATCAGAACCGCGTGAGGCTCAAGATTTTTCGTGCCCGGCCGATCACTGCGAGGTGAAGTAAAGCACCGACATGATGATGATAATCGCAATGAACTGTGCCAGCACGCGGATGCGCATCAGCCGATTCGACCAGTTTCGCGCCGTTTCTCCGCCAATCCAGAGCGTGTACAGGCCGGCCGCCAATACCAGCGCCACGGCCAAGACCGAGCCGACGATGAGCACTTGACCGGTCATGCCGGGCGGTTCTCCTTCGCTTCAATCCGTGCTCTTATGCGACTTGAGCACGGCGGCGGGGCTTGGGCCTCAAACGGTCGCCCCCGCCCTTATATAGTGCAACCAAATCCCCGGTCGAACGCTAAGGTTCGCGACAGAGCCTCTGGCAGGGGCACAGGAGGAAAAGATGCAGGAATCCAAGCGTCTTGCGCCGCTGGATCTGACGATCCGGCAGAGCAAGGCACGCCGCATGATCAGTGCCGTGGTTATCGCTGCGACAGTCGCGTTCGCGCTGTGGTCTGTGTCGCCGGCCGTTCATGCCCAGGGCACCCTGCCCTTGCCGGTGCCCGGCACGCCACCCACCAAGGACGATCGTCTCTTGCCGGCGCCGGCGCCGGGCAACCTGCCTGCGCCGGGGGCGCCGCCGGCCACCACGCCCGGAACGCCCCCCGGTGCGCCTGGCGCGCCCGGCGAAGATGCGCGCGCCCGCGCGGCCGCCATGGCCGCGAAAGCCAATATCGACGTCACCGATGCCTGGACTCGCGCGACCGCGGCCAATGCGACAACCGCGCCTATCTATCTCCACCTTGTGAGCGTCAAGGACCCTGATCGCCTGATCGGCCTCGAAGTCTCAAACGCCGCGCGCATCGACGTCCGCGAGGCCGCGGACCAGAGCGCGGCCAAAGGCAATGCGGCGCCGTCCCTCGATGTGCCGGGTGGAGGAACCATGAACCTTGCACCGGGCGGCCGCTATCTGCTCCTCACCGGGTTGAAAGCGCCGCTGAAGGAAGGCGAAAGCTTCCTGCTGACTCTGCGGTTCGACAAAGGCGGAAGCCAGACCGCCGTGGTGAAGGTGCTGAACGCCAATGCCAGCGCCCCGCCGCAAGCCGCCGCCGAACGCCGCGGCGACACGACGGCAGGCGCCACCACGCGCTAGCCGGTCGCGCACCAGGGTTCGCGCCGCTCGCCGCTGTAGGGGCGCGCCAGTCCCGCGGCGAGCAGCGCCTGTCCGACGTCACCCTCCGAATCGCTGATCTCGGCGCGCACGCGGCCGCCGAATTTGTCATACACGACGCGAACGAGCGTGATCTCCTGGTTCAGCAGGCGGCGGGTGAGAAAATCGCGTGCGGTGATCGCGAGGCGCCGCTCATCCGCGCACGCGGACCGCGTTTCGGGCGCATCGACGCCATCGATCCGCACACGGACGGTAAGACTCTGCCCGAGCCAGATGCGGGCGCGCACATCGACGGTGTCTCCGTCGACGATGCGTTCGACCACGGCGCTCACCGGACCGGCGAGCGATTCGGCCGCCAGCCGCTCCGGCGCCGACCCGCTGTCTGCGGCTTGATCGGACGTGCCGACTCCAAGCAGCAGACCCCCGGCAAGCGGCCAAACCCATATCCGTTGGTACGGCATTGCTCGGACCGCCGCGCTCGAGTGCCCCAGCGCAGAGTCTTAGAACAAAAAGAGAACATATGCCAGCGCGCCCTAGAAATCCGAGGCGATGCCCTTCTTTTCCCAATCGCCGTAGCGGGTGGGCTCGGGGCCGTCGCGGCCGCCGATTTCCTTCGGACGCTTCGCCGCTTCGGCTTCCTGGCTGCGCTTGCGGCGCTCCTCGGCTTCGGCGAGCGCGCGCTTGGCGGCTTCCGGCAGAGCGCGCTCGGCATTGGGCTCAAGCACCTTTGAATCCTTGTCCTTTTGCATCCGTCGCTTTGGCCTTTTCGCGGTGCCGCGCGGTCCCTACATATCAGTCGCCGGATGGCTGTTCAAAATCACCCGGCCGAGTTTTTGGGTGGGTCCAATGAATCTGTTCCGTACCGCCATTCTGATGGCCTTCATGACCGGCCTTTTCATCGCGATCGGTTATCTGATCGGCGGCCAGTCCGGAATGGTCATCGCGTTCCTGTTCGCGGCTGGCACCAATCTCTTCGCCTACTGGAATTCGGACAAGCTGGTGCTGCGGATGTACCGCGCCCGCGATGTCGACGAGCAGACCGCGCCGGAACTGGTGCACCTGGTCCGGCGGCTCGCCGAGAATGCCGGCATTCCCATGCCCAAGGTCTATATCGCCGAGAACCCCCAGCCGAACGCGTTCGCCACAGGGCGCGATCCGCAGCACGCGGCGGTCTGCGTCACGACCGGATTGCTCGAACGCTTGAGCGAAGAGGAATTGGCCGGCGTGCTGGCGCATGAACTGGCGCACGTGAAGAACCGCGACACGTTGATCATGACGATCACCGCGACGCTTGCCGGTGCGATCTCGATGCTGGCGAATTTCGCCTTCTTCTTCGGCGGCGGCAACGGCCGGCGCAACCCGCTCGGCCCCTTGGGCGCGATCCTGATCATGGTCGTGGCCCCGCTTGCGGCGATGCTGGTGCAGATGGCGATCAGCCGCACGCGCGAATTCGAAGCCGACCGCGAAGGCGCCATGATCTCCGGCCGCCCGCTCTGGCTCGCGTCCGCGCTTCAGCGCATCTCGGCCAACGTGCAGCGGGTCGACAATCCGGATGCCGAGCGGAATCCCGCGACCGCGCACCTCTTCATCATCAATCCCCTGCACGGTGGAAACTTCGGCGCGCTGTTCGCCACCCATCCTTCGACCGAGCAGCGCGTCGCCAAGCTGAGAGCGATGGCGAACGAGATGGGCCAGGCCCCCGAAGTGGGACCCTGGAGCTGAGCTTGACGCCGCGGCGAGCGTCGCGGCGAATGGCGCTCCATGAGCAGCACGTCCTCGAACGACCGATCGACGCCCGGCCAGCCGGCCCGAAAAGCCGCGCTTGATATCCTGTCCCAGGTGCTGCGCCGGAAGCGCCCGCTCGACCATGCGGCGGCTCAGGCGCTGGAGTCGGCCGCTCTCGCCCCGCGCGATGCGGGTTTCGCCCGCGTGATCGCAAGCGCAACCTTGCGGCGGTTCGGGCAGCTCCAGGCCCTGATCGGGACATTTGTTCCAAAGGCGCCGCTTCCCCACAAAGCCGGGCCGACACTCGAGATACTGCTCGCGGGTGCGGCCGAGCTGCTGTTCCTCGATGTCGCGCCGCACGCAGCCGTCGATGCCGCCAACCGGCTGGCGCAAGCCGACGCGAAGGCCGTCCATTTCAGGCCGCTGATCAATGCGGTCTTGCGGCGCGTGGCGCAGGAGGGCGCAAGCATCATCGCGCGGCAGGATGCGGCCGTGCTCAACACCCCCGATTGGCTATGGCGCCGCTGGCTGGCCAATTACGGCGAGGCGGACGCGCGCGCGATCGCCTCTGCCCATCTTGCCGTTCCCCCGCTCGATCTGACGCTCAAGGCGCTCGACGATTCGTTGCTCGAATGGCCGGATGCGGAGCGCTTGACGCCTGGCCGCCTGCGTCTCAAGGATGCGGGAAGGATCGAGGCTCTGCCGGGTTTCGAGTCCGGGCGCTGGTGGGTGCAGGATTTCGCCGCCTCGTTTCCGGCGACGCTCTTTGGCGACGTCGCGGGACGGCGCGTCATCGATTTGTGCGCGGCCCCCGGCGGCAAGACGTTGCAGCTTGCCTGCGCGAATGCGCGCGTGACCGCGGTTGATGCCTCGGCCGAGCGGCTCGCGCTGATCCGGGAAAATCTTGCACGCGTGAAATTGTCCGCCGAGCTCGTCGAAGCCGATGCGCGCGATTGGCAGCCCGATGAGCCCGCGCCGTTCGTCCTGCTGGACGCGCCGTGCGTCGCCACCGGCACGATCCGCCGGCACCCGGATCTCCCGTGGATCAAAAGCGCCGCCGATGTGACGATCTCGGAGACTTTGCAGAGCGAGCTGTTGGACGCCGCCGCAACGCTGACCGCGCCCGGCGGCACGCTCGTCTACGCGGTCTGCTCGCTCGAGCCCGAGGAAGGGCCCGAACAGGTGGCCGCATTACTCCGCAGACGGACGGATTTCGCGCGCGATCCCGTCACCGCACAAGATGTTGCCGACGCGGCGTTTCTTACCGCGGACGGCGACTTCAGGACGCTGCCCTCGTTCTGGGCCGACCGCGGCGGAATGGATGGTTTCTACGCCGCGCGGCTGCGCCGTTCAGTCTAGCCGCCCCAGCGCATAAGCGATGGCGAGATAGATCTTGCCGGTGTCCGAGGTGAGGATCGAGGACGCCAGCACGCCGTCGGGATCGTTTCCGCGCGTCCGCTTGAGCATGCCCTCGAAGTCCTCGAGATAGGCGTCGGCGGTGTCGTGAAAGCGCGGATTGTCGCGATAGAGAGACGCGATGCGATCGACGGATTCCGGTCCGATCGAGGCCGCAAGCTGGCGCGCAAAGACCGAGCGGTCGCCATCGAGCCAGCGCCGCCACAAGGCCGGATCGGACGTGTCGTTCGCGAGCGCCTCGAGATCGACGGCAAGCTCGGCCAGCGATGCCTGCAGCGCGCCCAGCGTCGCGTTGGTCTTCAATCCCGGCTTCCCGTCGTTCTTTTCCGCAGCGGCGAGCACATCGGAAAGCTGGTAGCTCGTCCGGGGGCGGTCCTCCGTGCGGCGTTTGGGCTGCCCGCCCGTGATGCGGCGGGCCAGGCCGCGCAAGCCCTCGGGCGCCGGTTCGGGCGCCGGCAGTTCCGGTTGCTCGGGCGCCGGGGGCTCCTCCACGACGGCGCCGGACGCGCGGCGATCGACGCGGGATTGCAGCGTGGCAAGCGTCCGCGCAGACATGTCGAGCATCAGCTCGGTTTCTCTCCGCATCGCCTCGCGCACATGCGACGCTTCCTGCGCGGCAATTCCGGGCAGGCTCACGATGTGGCGTTCCGCATCCTCCGCCGCCTTGGCGAGAATCGCGCGCGCCTTTTCGGCCTGCTCGGCGACGGAAGACGCCGCCCGCAGCAATTGATCGCATTGGCTCATCGCTTCGCCGACGAAGTCCTTGGACCGGCGCTGGGAATCCGAAGTGGTCTCGGCGATCAGCACGCGCGCGCTTTCCGCGGCTTCGCGCAAGCCCTCGACCACGCGCGCGAACGACGTCGCGGCACTGTCCGCCGACTCCTTGACGCGCTCGGCCTCGCGGCCAAAGCCTGAGGTCAGCTGCGCCGTGCGCGCTTCCGCGTTCGCCATCGCGGCGTCGATGCGGCGCAGCCCGTCGTCGGCGATCTCGTCCAGCTTCTTGGCTTCGGCCGACAGCACGAGCGCGGTCCTCGATGCGGTCGCGCAATGCGCTTCGACGGTGACATCGAACTTGGACGCATCTTCCTTCAATTGCACGAGCAGCTCCGCCATCGCCGTGCGCTGGCGCTCCTGGCGCGCGAGCACGAATTCGGCGCGCGCGACCGCCGTGTCGGCGGCGCTCTCGATCTGCTTGGCTTGACGGTCCAGTTCCAGCGCGGTGTCGCGCGGCACGGCGGCGGCGGTCTCCACCGCCTCGCGGAACTGCGCGGCCTGGGCCTCCAGCGACGTGCCGGCGGCACGGATTTCGCCGCCGGCCGATTCGAGCATCGTCTTCAGTTGCGCGGCCCGGCCGGCGAGCGTCTCCGCGGCGCGGGATGAGACTTCGTCCATGCGGCGCGTCAATTGCTCGATGCCTTCGCGCTCGGTCTGCAGCCGCTGCGCGATGCTCTCCGCCTTGACGCCGGCTCTCGCGCTGGCGTCCTCCAACTGCGCGACGCGATCTTCCAACGCGGTTTCAAGCGCGCGGAACCGTCCGAACACCCCGTCCAAGCCTGTGGACATGGCGTCAAGCTCGCGGCGCACGGTTCGTCCCAACCGCTGTGCGTTGCCCGCAGCGGTTTCGTCGGCCGTCGTCAGCCGTTCCGATACGGTCGCGAGGCGCAGCGCACTCTCGTGCATCTGTTGAGCGCGCGCCACCGCGTAGCCCGCGGCAATGAACAGCACGGGCGGAAGGCCGGTTACGATCAAGGCGAAGGACAGGAACTGAAGGTCGAAGGTCCCCAGCCCGGCGATCGCCTGGGCGCGGAAATAACCGGCCAGGAATGCGCCCGCGGCACCGGCCCAGAGCGCGGCCACAATGACCGCAAAGACCGTGCTGGCGTGGGCCTTCGGCGGCGGGTGGACGTCCTTGAACTTGGGAGCCGGGCGGTCCCTGAGGGCCTCGGCCAGCGGCGTGTCGTCGGCATCATGCGCCGTCGCATCGGACGCGCCTGTCAACTGAGCTCTGAGATTCGACATCTACTCGGACCCTGTCTGCCATCGGATCATATCGATCCGGAATCGGGCGACGGGCAACGCCTATACTGGCGCCCGCACAGCCGAAGCGCGAACACCGTCCCCTCGACGGCATTCTTCGGCCGTTCTATGAATTTAGGCAAGATATAAACTTGGGGTGGTGGGAATGGAGGAGGACAAGCCGCCGGTGGCGGCGGACGCCGATCCGTCCGTGTACGGTCATCCGCAGGCCGAGTCGCGGCCGAACCCGGCCCAGCGCCGCTATCTTGCGCGCGGCCTCGCCCAGCCCGGCGGCAAGCTTCCGCTGTTCGACGAGGAGGGGCAGCACTTCCATTCCGCCCTGATCCGCGCCTGCATCACCCACGGCTGGGCGGAGCCGTGGTTCGGCAATCCGCTCAAGCCGGACTGGCTGATCTGCAAATTGACCGAAAAGGGCCGAAACGCTCTGGCGAGTCGTTAACGCGGTTTTCAGGGGACCGCTGCATTATCGAGGCGCGCGAAAAGGCAGCCAGCCGTGACGCCAGCCATGACGAACGCCGAATACCCGATCGACCTGGATCACCTCAATCGATACACCGGCGGCAATCGCGGTCTCAACGAAGAGATTCTCAAGCTGTTCGACGACCACTGCGCCGCCACATTGGCGCAGCTCGAAGAGCTTGCGGGGGCGGACGGCGCGGGCGGCAAAAGCTGGCTGGAGCTTACCCACACGCTGAAGGGCGCGGCGCGCGGGGTGGGGGCATTCGGACTGGCTGACGTCGCAGCCGAGGCTGAGAAAGTCCCGACCGCCGCCGCCATCGATGTCGTGCAGCGGCTCAAGGAGAAGTCCTCCGCGGTCCACCTGTTCATCGAACAGCTGCTGAACAGCCCCGCCTAGCCGCCTTCACAGGAATACGCGGGCGAACCCACAAACGAATTGCGGGATGGCGAAGTTTTACATATAAGAACGCTAGTTTAGTTTTATACACACACAAGAACTGTACAATGAACGATGCAAGCCTCCTTGGCCTGCCGCGCCAGGCCATCGAAACGGACGTCATTATCGTCGGCGCCGGCCCCGTCGGCCTCTTCGCCGTGTTCGAGCTCGGCCTGATCGACCTCAAATGCCACCTTGTCGACATCCTCGATCGCCCGGGCGGCCAGTGCACCGAGCTCTATCCGGAGAAGCCGATCTACGACATCCCGGGAATCCCCATCGTCACGGGGCAGGAGCTGGTCGATCGCCTCCTCGCGCAGATCAAGCCGTTCAAGCCCGAGTTTCATCTCGGCCAGATGGCGGCTGCGCTCAGACATCTGCCCGATGGGCGCTGGCTGTTGTCGACGGACGCAGGCGCGGACATCGCAGCGCCGGTCCTCGTCATCGCCGCCGGCGGCGGGAGCTTCGTGCCGAAGCGGCCGCCGATCGCGGGCATCGAAGCCTATGAAGGCAAGTCGGTGTTCTATGCCGTGCGCAAGATGGACGAGTTTCGCGGCAAGAACGTGCTGATTGCGGGCGGGGGCGACTCGGCGCTCGACTGGACGCTCAACCTCGCCCCCGTTGCCGAGCGGCTCACGCTCGTCCACCACCGCGACGGATTCCGCGCCGCCCAGCACAGCGTCAACCGGATGCGCGAGCTGGTGAGCGACGGCAAGATCGATTTCAAGGTCGCGAGCGTCAAGGCGTTGCACGGACACGACGGCAGGCTCGAAGCGGTCACGCTCGCCGGCGCCGACAAAAAGGAATGGCTGCACGAGACCAACGCCCTGCTGCCGTTTTTCGGCCTGACCATCAAGCTCGGTCCGATCGCCGAGTTCGGGCTGAATTTCTCCGAGAACCTCATCCCCGTCGACACCGAGAAATTCCAGAGCTCGACACCCGGTATCTTCGCCATCGGCGACATCAACACCTATCCCGGAAAGTTGAAGCTCATCCTCTCGGGGTTCCACGAGGCCGCGCTGATGGCGCAGGCCGCGTTCCGCATCTGCCGGCCGAACGACAAGCTCCGCTTCCAATACACGACGTCGTCTTCGTCGTTGCAGAAGAAGCTCGGAGTGGCGTAACCCTCTTGCCATGAAGATCATCGCGCGCGACCGCAACGGCGTGGAGCATGTCGTCGATGGCACCGACGGCTGGACTGTGATGGAAGCGCTGCGCGACGCCGGCCTTCCCATCGCCGCGGAATGCGGCGGCGCCTGCGCCTGCGCCACGTGCCACGTCTATGTCGAGGACGGCTGGTTCGAGAAGCTGATGCCGCCATCGCCGGATGAGCTCGACATGCTCGACATGGCGCTCGCGGTGCAGCCGAATTCGCGCCTCTCCTGCCAGATCCCCGCCAACGAAACGACGGACGGCATCAAGGTAACGATCGCCCCGGAGTGAGACGCACAGCTGGAGCAAACTCCAGCCCTACATAGAGATCAAAATGGCGTCCGCCTTACATCGGTCATACCAGGCATTTGCGATGTTTTGCGTGAGGGGGCCTTCTTCGTCCCCACCGATAGCGTCATACCAGAAGTAGGCGTATTCACCGATCGCCTTGCCCACCTCAAAGGTGACCGAGCGAGAGCGTCCGTCTGAACCAATATATCCATACGTGATAATTGCTTCGTGTTGACGGCCTCGCCAGGAATACCTGGCCCCCGTGCTTACGTTTCGAACCGTGGGAGCAATTTTCAGCACGTCGGCCATGCATTGCGCTGCCTGGGTCACATCTGGATCAGCGGTAGTCGCGCATGCCGAAATTATTAGTGCGAGCGGAAAGATGACCGCGCCCTTGTCGCCGTTCACGTATTCCTCTTGGCCGTTGCGCACGACGCCATGCTTGGTAGCTCATGCCGACGTGCAGGTAGTATAGAATCGGCAGTTCAATTCCCGCAGAAGAGACCGATCTTCTGGCTGGTCTTCTCCATGCTTTCCCCCTCGCCGAAGCAATCGACCAGGAATCCACCCCTGGCCTTGGTGATCACCATCCGCCCGCCCGGTTTGCCGTCACGCGTCATGATCTCGGTGATGCGGACCATCATGAAAGGGACATTCTCGCCGGGAGTAGGCTCCATCAGAGTGCGGTCGTTCACGATCGCATCACGCGATTCGCCGACGTCGCGTATGTAGCGGCGAACCTGGATGCCGGTGTCGCCGGCGTCGGCGCCGTCCTTGTAGGTGCAGGTGCCGAGGATGTTCGGCTCGACCGGCCCGGTGAAGATCATCGCGTCGAAGCCGGGAAGCATCGCCGGGCACTTGGTCGTGCTGGCTGCGTGCAGCGCCACGCCGGCATCCATTTTCCAGCCCGCTTTGGTCATCGCTTGGGCCGCCGCGCTGTTTGGGTTGTCGTAGGCGGATTGCGCGAACGCACCGTGGATGCCGGTCAAGAGGAGCACTGCTGCTGCGAGACTCTTGAATGACCGCACGGTTTCCCCGCTCTCGATTCGGAAACTGTAGGACTTATGCATGCCCCCGCATAGACGCTGTCCTCAGCGTGCGGCTCCGAACGTGTCACAGGCCTTGGCGCTCTGGCCCATATAGCCTCGCAGCAGCCATTCCCGGCGCTGCTCGGCGGAGCCGTGCGTGAAGCTGTCGGGAACGACGCGCCCCTGAGACTGCCGCTGCAGCGTGTCGTCGCCGACGGCGGATGCAGCGCGCAGGCCCTCCTCCAGATCGCCAGGTTCGAGGGCCACCGCGCCGCCCGAGACAGCGGCAGCGCGCGAAGCCCAGACGCCCGCATAGCAGTCGGCCTGCAATTCGAGCGCGACCGAGAAGCGGTTGGCTTCCGCGCGGCTGCCTGTCTGACTTTGTGCGCGGCGAACCTGGTCGGCGGCGCCGAGCAGTTGCTGCACGTGATGGCCGACCTCGTGCGCGATCACATAGGCCTGCGCGAAATCGCCCGGCGCGCCGAAGCGGGTCGAGAGCTCTTCGAAGAATTGCAGGTCGATATAGATCTGGCGGTCGAGCGGACAATAGAACGGACCCATGGCGGCCTGTCCCGTGCCGCATTGCGTACGCGTCGCTTGCTCGTAGAGCACGAGGGTGGGCGGCCGGTAGCCTTGGATTTCGGCGGACCAGACGTCGGTCGTCGATGAAACAATTGTGTCGATGAAGGCACCCGCCTGATCGGCCGGCGTGCCGGCGCGGCCCGGCTCCTGCGTCGTCGGCGCGAGCTGGCCTCCGACATCGAGGATGGTCAGCGGATTGATGCCGAAGAAGAAGTAGCCCGCGAGCGCCACGGCGATAAGGCCAATTCCGCCGCCGGCGACGCCGCCCGAACGCATGCCGCGCCGGTCCTCAACCCCGCCATAGCGGTTTCCGCGTTCCCAGCGCACCTGCACTCCGTCCGTCGTGACCGTCAACCCAAGATAACACGCAAGTTGCGCTATCGGTCCCGGTTCC
>Ga0137427_10000958_pt1 | contig 13666 bp, 8 predicted proteins | sample EasRivERMZT700_2_FD_102309 | JGI IMG/M metagenome (GOLD analysis project Ga0137427, IMG submission 102309) | Soil microbial communities from meander-bound floodplain in the East River, Colorado, USA - East River MetaG ERMZT700_2 | ecosystem: Environmental > Terrestrial > Soil > Floodplain ...
GAACCAACTGCACCTTACTCTTCAGGTGGGCCATGAAGTCCGCGGGAAGATCGCGAAATACAGGAACGCTGCGAAGGTGGTTGTCCAGCGTGCGTTCGCGATAAACCTTGTCCACCATTGCTTTAAATTCTTTGTCCTTCTGCAGCATCTGAAGAACGTTGCGCAGAATCTCCAGCATCTCGCAATCTTCGGCGGCTCGAACAGTAGCGGAACGTGGATAGAAATTCAGGCAGGTCATTTCTCCGAAGAGGTCGCCCTTACCGAGTTTGCCCACCGGATTGTCAACGGGAAGATCCACCGGTGCATCTATGGGAATGGATTGCCGGAATCCTGTGGGCGGTGGCTGGGAGTCTCTAACGAGGAGGCTCTTCATCTTCCTGAACCAGCCTTTCGTTTCGGACCGTGTTTCCACTCTGGAGATAGAAGCGCCGAGGAATACATCAACGCTGCCATTCAAGATATAGAAGGCGGTTGACCCTTGCTCGCCCTCCCGGCAGATAATTTCGCCCTTCCGGAACCGCCGGCGCACGACGGCGCCGAGATTCTTTTCTAGCAGTTTTTCCGAGACTATTTTGAAAAACGGGAACTCTTTGAGTTCCTGGGGGGTGAGTACATCACCAGTTGCGATCCGTCGGACTGCCGGCTGAGTCGCACTCATGAATACCTCGCTTGACGGATCCACTACGCGTGAGTTACAGAAAGGGATCTGTCATGCACGTTTGGATGCTAGCTTTTATCTTTACCATATCGACGAGCTTTTTGGTCCCGACGATTTTGGCTGGAGCCGAGCCCCCTCCCCCTTTACAGCCGGGCCAGAATGCATCGGTTCAAAGCTACACAGGGCCGGGTTCTTGCGCGTCAAGCAACTGCCATGGTGGGGTTTGGCCGAAGACGGGGACCAGGGTGGGACAGGACGAGTACTTCACCTGGCACGGCAAAGACAAACACTCCAAAGCATTTGCCGTTCTTCTTGAACCCCGGTCCAAACAAATCGCCAAGAACCTTGGACTGGAAGCTCCGGCAACCACAGTCCGCTGCCTGGATTGCCATTCCACCAATGTGCCTGAAACCCGTCGAGCCCGAAGCTTTGACTTGAGCGATGGTGTCGGTTGCGAAAGTTGTCACGGCCCGGCATCAGGCTGGCTTGGACCCCATACGACGCGAAGCTGGACTCATGCCGAATCTGTCAAGGCGGGCATGCTGGAGACGAAGGAAATCGCGAAGCGTGTTGAAGTTTGCTTACCGTGCCACGTTGGAGATGGAAACAAGACCGTCGATCACCAACTAATTGCTGCCGGACACCCGGACCTTAACTTTGAATTCGAGACCTTCGTTGCTTTGATGCCCGCCCACTGGAAGCCTGAGAACGAAAAGACAGCAGGCGCAACGCGGTGGGCGCTCGGCCAGGCTATCGCGTTCCGGGAGAACATGAGGCAGTTTTCCGCACGCATCAAAGGGAAGGCGTGGGAAAGCTGGCCGGACTTCGCCGACTTCGAGTGTTCTTCATGCCACCACAATCTTGTGACGCCCAGCGCGAGGCAACTCCGCGGTTTTTCAGGTCGCGCCGCAGCACCTTCCTGGAACGAAGCGAGGTATTTGCTATTCCGGCCGGCGCTGCTGGCAATCTCGCCGTCTCATCGTAAGGCTCTCGATACTGTCGTTGCCGAGTTGAAGCTGCACCTTCAAAGCCCGTTCGCGTCGCGCTCGCAGGCCGCCGCTGCCGCAGATCGAAGCGTCGAAATCGCAGCTCAGGCGATAGCGGCGATTGAAAAAAACGCGCTCGATTCAAAGGTCACACTGGAGATCATCCGTGCGATCACAAGCGATGCATCGACGATTGCATTTGCAGGAATTCGTTCGGCCGAACAAGCCGTAATGTCTCTCGACTCGCTTCATAACTCATTGGGGTCCTCAAAGCTGGACGATGCCGTGAATCAACAGATCGGACGGCTTTATGACTTGCTCAAATCCCAGTCCGGCTACGATCCCGCACTATTTGCTCGGGAGCTTCAGAAGGTCGGCACCCTCTTTTGACTCGACGCCGAGGGGATGCGTCCAGTACGTTTTTCGGCCTACAGCGGATCGGTGACCGTGTACACCTTCCCGTTTCTCAGGAACAGCCGCCGCATTTCCTCAAGATTGAACGGCCGCGCTCCCCGACGCCCAAACACAGAAATCTGATTTCCGCTCTCATCAACTGCCCGATCCCGGTCCAGTGCCTTGGACAAAGCAATCGCCGGCCCTCGCGATGGGAAGCTGGCGATGAGTTCGGGCGCCGGTAGCGGGCTATATCCGAACATGCCGGGTGTGCGATCGGGAGAGGTCAACTGAAGGACTTTTAACCCATTTACTCCGTCGGCGACGTAGGCAAACAAGCTCGCATTTGTCATGGCCAGACGAACGGAATACGCGTCGTTCATTTGGCCACCGGCGTTGTACGTCAGCGCTAAGCGTGGTTCAGCCGGTTTTTCGATATCGAGAACAACAAGTCCGCGCTTTCCCGCTGCGAGATAAGCATACGTGCGAGCGACGTAGATATCTCGAACATCAGCCATTCGGAATACGCCACTTTCGACAGGCCGTGCATTTTCAGGGATGGTAATGTCGAGAACTTTGATGCCGTCGGCATCCACCACAAACGCGTAGCGAAACTGAACGGCAACGGCTTTCGGTTTGTTGATGAAAGGCTCGCCGGCGATCGCGACTACTCTTGGTTTCAGCGGATCCACCAGGTCAACGATGGCGACGCCCCGAGCGCAAGCGATATACGCGAAGTTGCCGGCGATTGTGATGTTCGATGCCTCGTTCAGGATTCCTTCGGGATTAAATGTCACCGCGCGTTCCAGGAAGTTGTTCGTCGGGTTTCCGTCGAGCAGAGTAGCGACGTTGACGACAACCAGTCCTTCCAGCCGGTCCGTGACATAGACGTTGGCGTAAAGAGGCGCCACTTTCTGCTCGTTGTTTTCCTGTCGCCGACTGCGGGTCGGATCGACAGCCTGTGTCGAGGGCAGTGCAACAGCCGTTGCGTCTTTGGTGCGAACAAACAGTCGTTGCCCCAGGCGGGAGACGGGCGCCGTCACGATGCGCTGTGAGAATCCTTTGTTGCCGACTCGTGCGACATCAAAAACCTCCAAACCGTCCGGCCCGCCAGCGGCGTAAAGATACTCCCCTCGAAGTTGCAGGCTGCGGACTTCCCGCCCGCTGTGACCGTACCCCTCTCTCAATATCTGCCCTCCGGCCCGGTGTTTCTCAAATCGAGAGGGATAGGCGACTCGGTGCAGATAACTTCCCAGAACAGCTTGCGGTTCTCCGGCTTCGGTGACCGTCACCGCTTCAAAGCCGCGCTCTTTCTCGCCGACATAAACGTACCGGCCCATGAAGTTGACGAAATTCGTACCGAGCATCAGCAGTTGTGCCATGACGGCATTGTTGTCGCCGGTAGCGGAAACGTGGCAGTCCGTACATGTCTTCGTCTCCCTGGCCCGAACAGTATGGGGAACATGCGTGGAAAATGCCTGCCCGCTGAAGCCTTCCGACGACACGGTCTGCTGCGCCTGATACAGCCACTCTCGATTCGCGTTCTGCGAACTGACGACCACGGCGCTGCTGGAGCGCGCCGGTGCGATGCGGTTCCCGGTCACCGTTCCGTCGATGCCCAGCATGTAAACATCGTCGCGCAAAACCTGGTAGTTGTAAGACGTCCAGAATTTCGAGGAATCCCCTTCGTTGTGCAGCGCCGGCATTTTGTTGTTGGCGCTCGTCGAGAGGTGGCAGCCAAAGCAACTGGTCATCCAGGACGAATGACACGCATAGCAAGTGAGTCGAGAATCGGAATGCGCAAGCGATGCTGCGTCCACCGCTCCGCCATATGTTTCGCCGTCCCTTTGAATCGTCTTCGCACGCTGTGACTTTGGATTGAAATGCGGTGTGCCCGGTGTGACGGTATCGCGCACCTGGACGACTTCCCATTCCCGGTCTTCGTAGACCATGGAACGTTGAATAACCGTCCCAGTGCGGTTCTCAAAACGCCGCTTGCCCCACGGTGTCCTCAAGGAAGAGAGATCCGTGCCACCCGTGGGCGCAGCAAAACCGCTTGTTCGCAGGTTTGTTCTGGCACGAATCGTCCCGTGACAATCCGCGCAGTCGATTTCCACAGCGGCCCGAGGCTCGTTGTAAAGCTTCCCGTTACCGTGAACATCCTGTTCGAAGTGACAGTCGATGCATTGCATTCCTTTTTCGAGATGAATGTCTTTGAGATGCACCGCCTTCTTGAACTTCTCGGGATCGTCGAAGGAAACCAGCGCATCATCCTTGTCCAGCAGATTCCCTTTACGATCGCGTTTGTAGACGCCACGAAAAACCCAGCCATGGCTGTAAAAGTCCGCAAACTGCGTATGCCTGAGTTGAGGATTCAGGTCCGTAAGGTTTGCCAGAAAATTGTCCTCAGACCAGCGTCCGCGCGGAGCGGAGCCTTCGGGATTCGACCGCTGAACGAGATCCAACTGTTTTGCGGAAAGCTGTTTCTCCTTTGGCGGATACATAAGATCGCCTTCAGATTCGTTGTCCCACCAGGTCATTCCGAAATAGGAAGCCACCATGTTCGTGCCTGGATGCATGTGGCAAACCATGCATTGACTCGACGGAATTGCTCGTGTCAATTGATGACGAATCGGATGACCGGACTCCTGCCGCGGAATTGCAGGATCCGGATTCGCGGTTCGTCCCAAATTGCCGTAGATGGCGTACGGTCCCGAATGATCCGGCGAACGATCGTTGGCGTAGATCACATGACAGGCGGTGCAGCCGCTGCCTCTGAAATCGCCAGGATGATCGTTGGTTCCCGGCAGATGCAGAAGTGGATCGAGTAGTCGAGTCTTCTGAAGTCCTAGAAAGACAGGATCGGTTCGCAAACCCGTGCCCAGGCCCCGGACGCTCAGGTACCGGTCCGGCCTGCCTGGTTCGTCGATGGGATCGGGTATTCCGAGTTCCGGCGTTCGAGCGCCGCCTTGCTCGAATACCCGCAGGATGTTGCCTGGACGAGAGATTGCCCATTCGAGCAACGGATTCAGGTAAGGCAGCACTCCTCGGTTCAGTTGGTCCGCAGTTGGCGCAGGTACCGTCTGGATTCGCTGCGGTGTTCCGTCTCGCGAATAGCTTTCGCCGAAGTGCGTATCTTTCAATGGATACGCGCCATTGTTGTACAGCGCCGCTCCCCACAACATCCCTCCGTGCGTCATCATGCTCTTGCGCGCATTCCTGGCGATGGATTCATGGCAGGCGGACGTCCCGCAGGTTTGATCGAGGACGCGTAGATCACCGGGGTTGACGAATCTGACGTACGATTCGCTTTCACGCAACCACGCGGTATAGGCGCGAACCGGATTTGCGCTGGAACGGAATACCTCACGATCGGACGGTCGAACGTGTGCGACGTTCTTGTCCTTCGAAGTTGCGTTTCCTCCGTGGCAATCGGTGCACCCCAATTGAACCGTTTCGGCGGTATGCATCGGCTCCGTGTTGATGTGACAGCTCACGCAACCCGCGGACTTTCGAACGGCTTCGCCGGGAGTTTGGCGCGTCAGGCCGGCCTGGCGGTCTTGTCCCAAAGCGAACAGCATTACTGGCAGTAAACAAAGGATGAGCAGTCCTGTTCGCATGCGTTAGTAGGTGAGTCTCAGTTCGACGAGACTCGATACGAGTGGTTTGGAAGCAAACATCATCCGCAGACTCTCGGTTGGAAACATCTTGGCCAGCCCGGCGTTGACGACTACATTGTTGTTCAACAGCGGACGCCAGCGCAGCCCGACACCGGTATCCAACCCGCTTCCCCTGCCCCCCGGCAACGTAACAACGTTCCCATTAATCGACATTCTCAATTTGGGCGTCAGATCGGAGTCAACGCCTGTGTTCAGCAACAGCACCGCCGGATTCACGAAACTGCTCCGGATGCGTTCCGCTCGGGTGCGGTTCAGTCCTCGGAGGTTCCAAAAGCTGGCGGTACCTCCGGCGAATGGAGCATTGTCGATGATGCCGTCGAACCCACGTGTGGAATACATTGCGGAAGCACGATAACGCTTCCAGTCTTGATCGAAAGAAACCTCCAGTGCTCCCAATTGCGCTCGCGAGTCACCAAGAGCTTCGTTGCCGTCCATCTGGTAAAACGAATGATTGACGTTAAATCGGCCCAGATGGCCGTCGCCGGTCCAGCCAAAGTAGTTTGCAAGTAGTGGCCCCATTCGATTCTGGTGAAAGCTGAACTGAGCGGTGTAGCCGGACCTGAAAAAGTCTTCCACGTAGTAATTCGCGATGAAAACTTCCTGATTACGAGTGTGGAAGGTGTTGAGAAAACTCTTGGCCTGCTTCTCGAGCACTCGAAAATACGCAACGTTATATTGGTGCTTGTTCGAAAGGAGATTTCCAAACAGACGAATCCCCGGCTCGCTGGAGAAAAAGATGAAACCGCGAAAGTCGCTGTTAAAAGGCTGAACTCCGGCCCGTATCGACAGGAAGTCGAACTTGGGACTTGTCACTGCTACACGCGCTTCGACGAAAGCCTCCTGCAGGGCCGGCTCAAACTCTCGTGCGTTGACGGCAGTCGTTATGCGGAACCTTAGGTCTGCAGGCCTGAACGCTGTGATGCCTCGAAACAGATCGGTTGTCAGGAAAAGATTCGGCGAGAAGTTCCGATCAAAGCCGCTCTCACCGATGGTGCTGCTGGTTCCGGTCAAGGCGAAAAACCAGCGATTCCCGAACATCGGATAGTCACCTTTCAGAAGGTTCTGGTTGTACGGATTCCAAGCGCTGTCGACGACTTCGTCGTCTTCTGGAAACTGAGGAATCGACCAACGGTCCTTGACCGGAACGAAGTCCGGCATGACGACCGGTGCGATGGCCGCTTCTGATTCAACGCGTGTCGACGGCTCCGGCCGGCGCAGTGCGTCGATATCGGCCGTGGAAATTCCTTCCGAGACTGTGGCGTCGGAGATCGTCGCCGATCGGAAAGAAGAAATTGAATCTTCGATCGCGAGCTGAACGTCTATGGACCGTTGCTCGTTGGCTTGAAGAATGATTCCTGACGCGCGGTAACTCGGAAAGTTTCCCAAAGTTACGGTCAATTCGTATGTGCCGCTGTCCAGGTTTCCGATGGAGAACAGGCCGTCTCCATTGGTTACCGCACCTCTTTCGAATGATCGGGAAGCCACCAGCACAACGGCATTTGCCAAAGGAAAGCCGAAGGAGTCTCGAACCGTGCCTTTAAAGACCGCAGAACTTGTGGGTGGGCGCTCGGGCCGGCGCAATTGAGCGAAAGTGTTGGTGCACAGGAGGAGGGAGAGTACGAGTGAGTACAGCTTTCTTTGCGTCATGAGTCCAGTGATGTTGCGTTTTATTTAAGCAAAACCACGGAATTTACAATATCGAAAAGTACCGTCCTAAGGTGTGCGACCAAACTGCGGGCCGTGTCCGTACAGGTGTTCGACAGGTACGGTATGTCCCCAGGAAATGTCTTCGACGGAAAGATTCATGGCGGCGGCGAGGCGCTGGCGTTGTGTCGGACTGGGAGTGTAGTTTCCGCTGACGATGGCTTTCACCACCTTCGCTTCTAATCCCGAAGCGGCGATGAGTTGGTCCACGGTCATCCCGGTTTCTTCCACGTATCGGATCAGAGGTTTCATAACGTTAATGAGTCATCGCGTAGATGACATAGTTGATGCCGAGTTGGTAAGCCAGTTTAGTCATGGGAACGGGATAATATGGATCGTCCGCGTGTTCCCACGCATCACCCATGTCCATATTGAAATTGATGGCGACCATCAGCCGACCCTTTTCATCGTAAATACCACGCCAACGTGCCGGTCCCGCCATTTCAAGCCGACGCACATGCCGCAATCCCGGGATTTGAACACTCTGATCGAGATCAAAAAAGATATTCATGATCTCGTCCTCTTCCGGTATGTCGACGATGGAGTAATCCGGCATCACGCGCAGCATCGAGGCTTCGAATACCGCCCAGTCGTAAGGGCCGTGCAAGTCGTCGACCAGAAGAAACCCTCCCCGTAAGAGATACTCTCTCATCCGTTCCGCTTCCACTTCTGAGGGATTCCAAAATCCCCGCCCGGGTTGCTGCATGAACAAGAACGGATATTGAAATATGCGATCGTCGGTGATTTCCAGATGGCGGCTGTCGTCAGCCACGGAAAGGTTCGTCATGCGTCGCAGCGCGGGCAGAAAATGTTCTTCGGCATATGGATAGTCGATCGCCCACCAGGGTTGAACGATGCCGTGAGAGCCCCCGCCTCCCCTTGTCCGGTAGATCAATCGCGCCATATGGAATTCACCTTCCGGCAAACCCGATTGCGAATCCGTGCCGCGACTGCCGAGGCCGCTCTCGATGCCGGCCAGAAGAACAACCAGCGATCCGGCAATCATCATTTTGATCTTCAGCTTCATACGCAACTATTTTGACGTACCGAATGCATAGAGTGCGCTACGTGTTCGGATGAAAACGCGTCCGTCAGCGAACGCTGGAGTGGCAAATACTTCGTCTTCGAGTTTATTGACCGCAAGCGTTTCCCACTCGCCCTTGGCGGACACGACGGAGACCGTGCCGTCCTGACTGACAAGCCAGACCTTTCCATCGGCCCCTACCGGTGATGCGAAGTATTTGTCGATAGCGCCCATCAATCGATCGCGTTTGATCACATCACCTGTGGCTGGATTGAATGAGAACAAAATGCCGCTGTCATTCACCATGAACAATGCGCCTCCGTATAACAAGGTGGAAGGCACCTGGGGAACCGGCCGTGTGTACTTCCAGCGAACGGCAGAATCGGTCATGTCGCCGCGGCCGCCCATCTTAATTGAGAGCAAACCGTTCTCGGATGCCAGCATCGCGCGCATTACGTCCCATTCGCGCTCATCGAGTTTCGTGTTACGGTCCAGGTCAAAGGCGTCGAAGCCTGCTTGCGGCCGGAGAATCCTGTCCAATCTGTCCTCACCGCGAATCTCATCACGACCTACCAGCCCGTCGCTGTTTTGATCGTAGCGCTTCACCCCTTCAGCATAAGGAACGCTGGGTATCTGAGTTCCGGGCTGGTTCTGCGAGAATCCCCAGCCATTGATGTAGAGATACTCGTCGTCATAGCTTGCGACCGACTTCATTTCGCAGGCAAGGCCGCGAACCCACCAGATCTTTTCGCCGGTTTTCGCAGAATACGCAGTCAGCTGAAACGCCTCGGGAATGATCAGTTGCGGATCACCCGTTTTGGGACGGTACACGGTCGGGGTTGAGTAGCCGGAGATGACATGCGGCCGGTCCACTTTCCAAAGCTGCTTGCCCGACGCGGGGTCTACTCCAAGGATGTATGCGGTGAGATCCTGGTCGACCGACAGGATCAGAGTGCCGTCCACCAGAATCGGCGACGCGCCGAAACCGTAAAAGATATTGAATGGTCCGAGAGGCATCCGCCATCGCTCGCGTCCTTCCGCGGTGTACGACACGAGCCCGAACTCTTGAAAAAACGCATATACGTTGGCGCCATCCGTTACAACGCTTGGCGACGCTGGACCGTTCACATTCTCGAGACGGCCTTTATTCGCGCGTGGCACTTCGCGCTTCCAGATAATGCTTCCTGTTTGGCGATTCAATGCGATCACAACCAACCGATAGTCCGCGGCTGCCGAACCGGGTTCATGGGCGGTCAGCACTATGTGCTTATCCGTGAGAATGGGAGAGGAATGGCCAGGGGGTAACGGTGTCTTCCACACCACGTTCTTTTCAGGGCCAAAGTCGATCGGTAGTTTGGAGGCGCTCGAGATGCCGCTTCCATTGGGACCTCGGAACCGCGTCCAATCTTCTGCCGCGACCGCCGTCGTCAACAGCAACAAAGAGAGTATGAACTTCATCTCCGCAAACTATACGTCGTCTATGGCTTCGAGAAAAGGGAAGTAACCACAAGAAGCGCAAGAGGCACAAAAAGGGGAATTCGGGGTCTGGCACGTAGAACTGATAAAGCAAGTGCCAGACCCCCGAATTCCCCCTTTTGTGCCTCTTGCGCTTCTTGTGGTTCCTTCCCTTCCTCTTGCGGTGCATAATTCGTGGCAATGTATACGCCTGAAGGCACGCTTGGCCCGTTCTATCCGGGAGTATTTGCTCTAACCTCGATGCCGCAGAATCTCGCTGTGGTGGCGCCCATTCTCGCTCATCGACCGCAGGGCAAGGTGATCCGGGTTTTCGGGCGATTTCTCGATTCTACTTGTGCCCCCGTCCCAAGCCTCATCGTGGAGGTTTGGCAGGCCAATGCCCATGGACGCTACCGGCATCCGCTGGATCAATCCGATCGCCCATTGGATCCGCAATTCGACGGTTTCGCACGAATTCGTACGACGGATGAAGGCCAGTACAATCTTGTGACGGTCAAACCGGGGGCCCGCTCGCCGCGCGCCCCCCATCTCCGTTTGACGATTTTTGCTTCCGGAATCGATCGAATCGCTACTCAAATCTTTTTCGAGGATGAGCCGTTGAACGCCTCCGATCCTGTGCTCAACTCCATTGAAGATCCGTCCGTACGAAATCGACTCATTGCCAGGACCAGCGGCGACAACGAATTCACGCTCGACATCGTGATGCGGGGAGAGCGCGAAACACCATTCTTCGATGACTGGTCGGACTGACCATGTCGACACGAGTTCTGCCCGTCGTCTTCAATGATCGAGAGAGCGAAACGCGAACTCCATCACAACCATTACGCGTGATTCCCATTGAGGCCCGCGATTCGTACACGCCGATTCCTGCGCTGCCTCCCATCAATGCTTCGGAAGCGGATCTGACACGGATTGGTCCGGGAAGACCGGTAGCGGCCGGTGAAGCTATTGTTATTCGCGGGCGGATTCTCGATGAGGATGGCCGCCCTGTACGCCGGACATTGATCGAAGTGTGGAATGCAAACACGCACGGACGGTATTCACACGCGGCGGATGCATCACGCACACAGTCGCCGCTGGATCCGTACTTCTACGGTTTTGGCAGACTGCTCACCGGAGACGCCGGTGACTATTCGCTGCGTACGATCAAACCCGGAGCCTACATCGCCCGCCCGGACATCGGCTGGTGGCGACCACCGCATGTTCATTTTTCGATCCTGGGCGGCGGTGTACGTTTGGTCACGCAAATGTATTTCCCGGAAGAGCCGCTGAATGAGAAGGACTATATCCACATGATCATTCCGCAGGATCAACGGAAGTTGGTCATCGCCAAAGCAATCAACAATACCGACTACATTTTCGATATCGCCGTGCGCGGCCGTTATCAAACCCCGTCCGACCGATAGGAACCGCGGGCTTCAACCCGCAGAACGATTTTGCAAGATCACCGGAGCGCTTCCGCGAGGATGCTTTCGAGATTTGCACGAATCCGGACGGCCTCCACACCCAGTTCGGCTTCGAGGCTTTTACGTCCAACCACGACCGGTGCGGCATCGGTCGATTTGAGGAGCTTTTCGGCTTGGAGATAGCAGGCAAAGGCCAGGCGCTTCGAGTTGATGCGACTGAGGAATTGACCGTACATAAACCAGTCTGTACCTGTCGTGCGGTCGTCACCGATCTCGGCATCGAGGCGAAGAGTCCGTTGATATTGAGCAATTGCCTGAGCATTCTGGTTCGAGTCTGCATGAATCTGCGCGGTTCGAGCCAACAGTACGCTTTGTAGTTTCTTGTCACCTGTCCGCTCGACCATCTCCAGGCTCTTTTGATAAATCGCCAGCGCTTTATCAAACTGCGACGTTTGGGTATAGGCAGCGCCGAGTTTCAGTGCCGGAGCCAGTACATTCTCGGGTTTGATAGTGACTTCCGCTGGACTCGATGCGAGCAGGGCCAGATATGCTTCATAGTGACGGATCGCTTCACTTGTCTTTCCTTCGGCATCGAGAATATCGGCGTAATAAAGGTGAGCTGGACCGTAACGCGGATTCAATAGAAGCGCGCGCTGGAAAAGTTGACTCGCTTCATCGCGATTGCGCCTGACGGCGAGAATGCCGTAATTGGTCAGAGCGGCCGCATCAGGCGTGACGTAAGCCGCCATTCGTTGATAGTGCTCGTACGCTTCCTCGTATCGTTCGGATTCAACCAGCAACTGCGCGAGCCGGTTCTGCACGTCGGCATTGTAGGGGTTCAGTCGAACGGATTCGCGGAGCGCGGGTTCGACCATTTCTGGCTTTCCCTCCGCAATGTACGCATGGACGAGATGTGACTTCAGACTCGCATCATATGGATTTAACGTCGACGCCAGCATGAGGCTTCCACTATCAGCGACACGCGTGGTCAGGTAATGTCGAGCTTGATCGATGCCGGCCGCCACGAGAATTCCTGCTGTCGCGGCTACTTTCACGACGTGCCATCCCTGACCCTGTTTCGGTGTCCACCCCATGATGGATTGTGGTTCCTGCTGATTCTTCGGAATGAGCAATGCGGCTATTCGGCTCTCACGCAGCTTCCAGACTGCACCGTCCAGAATAAAGTGATGGATGTTCACGATCGCTGTGATGATCAGAAAGCTTGTGCCGAAGTCCAGACCGAAAAGGTAGCCCGCCAGCCAGGGCCCGGGAATGAACAGTGCGATTCCTCCAAGTATCAGCGCCGCAAAGTACGACTGCCATTTCCAATCCGAACGTCCCATCAGGTTCGATTCCCGGCGCGCGTAATAGCTGGTGATCCAAATGTATTGAGCGGAATGCATCACAGCAAGGATCCCGGCGCTGTACCTGGATTGAGGAACGCGATAACCGGTGGTGAGCTCGACGAGCGTCGGCAGGACGAACCAGAAAAACTCCGTTGCGTACAAGGTTAGCACCGGCAGCATCGGGCGCCAGCCGGAATGGCGGACGAGCTTGCTGAGTGGCCAAACGCCCAGAACTACAAATATCCCAAGAAGCGGCAAGCGGAGAGTGTCCAACAACGGCGGAAGACCCAGCGAGAGCACATAAGGATCAGTTGATGGGTTCGCGTGAAAGCTGAGAAAGATCATCGCGTAAGAAGCAACGAATGCCGTCCACAGGGCGTTCCGGTCCTTGCGATCGATGTGCGTGCCATTGCGGTGAATAAACATTATCGCCAGACCGAAGTTCTGGCCCATGTAATGCCAGGGACTCCACGTGACGTAGATCGTAAAAAGCCACGGTACGAGTCGATAAGACGCGTGTGCGGCGATGATCACCAATGCGAGTAAGACGGTGGCGTGAACCGTGAAGACTCGATAGCGCTGAAAGTCTTCCTTCGTGTGATACGCGCGATAGATGGTGGCCATGTAATGCGGATAGTTGAAAACGAGAGCCAGCGCGTAGAAGACCATCGTCCAGATCGGCAGATTTGATCCACCGAACTTATAAGCAAGTATGAGCAACGGCAAGGACCATGCGCCGCAACCGATGAGAAGGTCGAGGCCGGGAGAATGGATCCACTCGTGACGCCGAGCGTTCATGCCAGGATATTGTAGGCAGAAGACACCAGAAGAGGGCCAATCAGGTTGAGCGGATCTGACAAATCCCAAATCCAGTAATCCCAAATCCCAACCGAGAAGCCGTCGGACTGTATTTCCCTCGGATTGGGATTTGGGATTACTGGATTTGGGATTTGTCAGATCCGCCCCGGAATTCAGCATATATACTGACGGGCA
>Ga0137427_10000962_pt1 | contig 13645 bp, 7 predicted proteins | sample EasRivERMZT700_2_FD_102309 | JGI IMG/M metagenome (GOLD analysis project Ga0137427, IMG submission 102309) | Soil microbial communities from meander-bound floodplain in the East River, Colorado, USA - East River MetaG ERMZT700_2 | ecosystem: Environmental > Terrestrial > Soil > Floodplain ...
CGAGCGCCTCGTTGACGAGCACGGCCGGCGCGCCGGCCACGTCCTTCTCGTCGAACGTCCGGCCCTTCAGCACCGGAATGCCCATCGTCTCGGTGTATCCGACGGTCACCGTCTGATAGAACTCCACGTTCTCAATCGGCTGCGAGCCGGGCGGACGGTTGTTGGGAATGTGCTCGAAGTCCGTGTCGTTGGCGTTGACATTGCGCAGCGGTGGCAGGCCGGTCATCGCCGCGACTGCCTGAACACCGGGGAGCGCGCGCAGGTTGGCGGTCAGCCGCTGGATGAAATCGATCCGTCGTGCGGTGTCGTAGGGCGGATTGGCGAGCACCACGCCGAAGGTCGAGAGCTGGGAGCGGTTGAATCCCATGTCCTCGCGCGTGAGGTTGTAGAAGCTGCGAATCAAGAGGCCGGAACCGACGACGAGCACGACGGCGAGGGCGACCTCGCCGACGACGAGCGCCGAGCGCAGCCGCGCGCGCGCCGCCCCGGCGGTCGTGCGCGTGCCGGATTCCCGCATCGCCTGCCCCGCGCGATCGCGGCGGATGTGCGCGAGTGGGACGAGGCCGAAAATCAGGCCCGTGACGATCGCGACACCCAAGGTGAAGAGCAACACTCGCCAGTCGAGCGTGATCTCGGCCGTGCGCGGGATCGCATTGGGACTGGCGGCGAGCAGCAGCTTCAAGCCGCCCCACGCGAGCGCGATGCCGGCGGCGGCGCCCGCGCTGGCCAGCACCAATCCTTCGGTGATCAGCTGACGCAGCAACCGGCCGCGAGACGCCCCAAGGGCGTTGCGGACGGCGTACTCGCGCAGGCGGCTGTCGGCCCGCGCGATGAGCAAGTTCGCGAGGTTCGCGCACGCGATCAGCAGCACGAACGCGACCGCGGCCTGCAGCACCACGAGCGCCATCCGGACGCTGCCGATCACGTCTTCCTTCAGCGGATCGATCTGCAGGCGATGGTTCTGCGCGGTCGGAACGTGCACGCCGGGATTCAACGTCGCCCACTGATGCAGCAATCCTTCGAGGTCCGCGCGCGCGGCGCCGAGCGTCACGTCCTTCTTCAGCCGGCCGACGAGGTAGAAGCCGTGGTTCCCGCGTCCCGGGAGGCTCGCCTGGTTGATCGTCAGCGGTTGCCAGATTTCGACGCGCTGATCGTGCACGTCGAATCCGCGCGGCATGATGCCGACCACGCGGTTCGCGACGCCGTTGAGCATGACCGTTTGACCGAGCAGCCCGGCATTGCCGCCGAATTCGCGCTGCCACAGCTCCCACGAGAGGATCGTCACCGGCTCGGCGTTCGGAACGGAGTCGTCGGCCTTGAACCACCGGCCGGCAAACGCCGGCACGTTGAAGGCCTGAAAGAGCTCGTGCGTGACCAGCGCCCGGACCGGACGGCTCGGCGGGTTCGCGTTGAGGTTCACCGCGCTGACGTTGTACGCCCCGATCGCCTCGAACGCCCGGTTGCGATCCCGGTACTCGATGAACTCCGGGATCGAGATCCAGAACTGGTTGAAGCCCAGGTTCGGGAACTGGCTCGTCACGAACATCAACCGCTCGGGCTCCGGATAGCCCAGCGGCCGCAGCACGACGCCGTTCACCACGCTGAAGACGGCCGTGTTCGCGCCGATGCCCAGCGCGAGCGTGAGCACGGTGATGAGCGTGAAGCCCGGCTGCCGTCGCAACGAGCGAAGAGCGTAGACGAGGTCCTGACGCAGGGTGTCCATGATGTGTCCGGGTTAGACGGGGTTCGTGGTCATCAAGTTGGAAGTCCGCGGGTATGATCCCACCGCTGTGGCGGCCTCGACTGGGTCCTCGGCCTCACGCCGCAAGGCCCTTCGCGACATTCTGATCTATGGCGCCAGCGGCGGCGCATTGATTGCGCTGCTGAAGGTGACCGAGTACCGCTTCCTCGTCGTGGAGCACTCGGTCGAAATCTACGGCGCGCTCATCGCGGGGACCTTTGCGGCGCTGGGCATCTGGCTGGGGCTGACGCTGACACGAAAGCCCTCGGTGGTCGTCCGGGAAGTCCAGGTGCTCGCCAACGGACAGTTCGAGCTCAATCAGGCACGGGTCACAGAGCTGGGGATCACGCCGCGGGAGCTGGAGATCCTCGGTCTCATCGCCGCCGGCCTCAGTAACAAGGAGATTGCCGAGCGACTCTTCGTGAGCGAGAACACGGTCAAGACCCACACGAGCCGCCTGTTCGACAAGCTCGGGGCACGGCGGCGAACGCAGGCGGTGCAGATGGGGAAGGCATCAAGACTAATACCCTGACGAGTCCGAAGAGTCCGAAGAGTCCGGAGAGTCCTAAGAGTCCTACGAACGAGTGATTTTGCGTCTCCGCGGCTCCGCGTGCCCAAAATCACCCGTACGTATGACGACACGATCCGGGGCTCGTCGCTACGCTGCCGGCACGTGAACACTTCGTTCACGCAAGGAGATTGACAGCTCATGAAGAAGATCGTCCTCACGTTCGGCCTGATTTCCGGCGCCATCCTCAGCGCGCTGATGCTGACGTCGATGTCGTTCATCGGCACCATCAGCTTCGGCACGGCCGAGGTGCTCGGCTACACGACCATCCTGCTGGTCTCGCTGCTGACATTTTTCGGGGTTCGCCGCTACCGCGAGAACGCCGGGGGGCACCTGACCTTCGGGACGGGCTTTCTGGTCGGGCTGCTGATCACGCTGGTGTCGTGTTCCATCTACGTCGCGACCTGGGAGCTCGTGTACTTCAAGCTGGCGCCCGGCCTCGGCGACAAGTACGCCGCGATGATGGTGGAAGAGGTCAAGGCGTCCGGCGCCAGCCAGGCGAAAATCGACCAGACGATTCGCGACACCGAGAAATTCAAGGCGTACTACGCCGACCCGCTGTTCAACGTCGCGATCACCTTCGCGGAGCCGTTTCCGATCGGCCTCGTGGTGTCGTTGATTTCTGCCGCGGTATTGCGCAAGAAGGCCTGACAGACGTAGGGGCAGGCTTTAGCCTGCCCCAGCCGCCCGTCCCCGTCCCGTTACCGCCGCAAATCGTACGCGGCCATGGCCGTGGCGTTGCGAACGAGGAGGATGCCGTTGGCGAAGGCCGGCACGTTCCACGAGCGGCCTTCGAGCGCGTCGATGCGCGCGACCTCCGTGAACTGGTCCGGCGTCGCGGCGACGAGGACGAGCTGGCCTTCCTCCGTCATGACGATCAGGTGACCGCTCGCCAGCAGCACCTGACCGTAGCCGAAGCGGCCGCCTTTCCACTTGCGCTCGCCGGTGTTCGCGTCAATGCAGGCGAGTATGCCCTCGTCCATGCCGTAGAGGTACCCGTTCGAGAGGACCGAGGTCTGGAACCGGTTCTTCATCTGGATGTTCGCCCAGACCTGGCGGGTCGCGAATCCGCTTGGCGTCGCGGTGACCTCGAACATCGCGGCGCCCTTGCCGTACGCCGCCGACAGGAACACGCGGGTGTCGTCGAGCAGCACCGGCTGCGCGACGTTGATGTGCTGGTCGTTCACCCACGGGAATTCCCAGAGGAGCGATCCGTCCTCCGGCGCCAGGCCCACCGCCCGCGTCGCAGTCACCGTGAGGATCTGACGCCGCCCTACGAGCGTGACCAGCATCGGTGACGTGTACGACGCCTCGTCATCGAGCGATCCCCACACGCGCTTGCCGCTGTTCTTGGCGTAGGCCACGATCGACGCGCCGCGGCCGCCAGGCTGGACGATCACTTTGTCATCGACGATGAGCGGAGCCGCCGACATGCCCCACATGATGTTGCCGGCGCGGGCGTCGGTGAGGATGTTCGTGTTCCAGACGGCCGTGCCCGTTGCGGCGTCGAGACAGCGAAGCTCGCCTTCGGCGCCGAGCGCGTAGACGCGGCCGTCGTGAAAGGTCGGCGTCGCGCGTGGTCCGTCACCGCCCATCCGCTCCTGGAACTCCGCCGGCCACGTATGCGCCCACAGCTCGCGGCCGGTCTCGACGTCGTACGCGGTGACGACTTCGTTCCCGCGGCGCTGCTCGATCGTGTACGCGCGTCCGCCGCCGATGGCGAACGACGCGTAGCCGCCGCCGACGGGCTGTTTCCAGATGGGCTTGAGATTCGGCGTCCAATCCGTGCGAATGGCGCGCTCGGTGTAGCTGCCGTCGCGTTTGGGCCCACGGAAGTCGGTCCAGTAGTCCGGGCTTGCCGCCGGTGGTGCCGCACGCTCGGGCTGCGAGCGCTGCTCCGACCGGTGCCGGTCGAGCTCGGCGTATTGCCGCGCGAACGCGCGCTGGCGATCGATGTACCGGTAGGCGAACACCGCCAGGACGGCCACCGCGATGGCCGCCGCAATGAGCACGAAGCGCGATCGGTACCAGAGCCTCTTCATGGTTTCAAGTGCGCCGCAAAGAACCGCTCGACCCGGCTCCACGCGTCGCGCAGCACGTGCTCGCGCGTGAAGTAGTGGAACTCGCCCGGATACGTCATGAACTCGACGAGATCGCCTTTGCCCTTCTTCAAGGCTTCGTCGACGAGCTTGACCGAGTGCAAGTACGGCACGTTCACGTCCGCCGTGCCGTGCAGCACGAGCAGCGGCCGCACGAGCTTGTCGATGTGTGACACCGGCGACGCCTGCGCGTACACCTCCGGGTTCTGCTCCGGACGGCCGATCCGGCTCTCGGTCCACGCGCCGTGGTACGGATCCTCGTAGTACATGGCGTAGTCGGCCACGCCCGCGACGTTGATGCCCGCCCGATACATCGTCGGGTATTCCGTAACGGCGAGCAGCGTGAAGAAGCCGCCGTAGCTGAGACCCCACACGCCGAGTCGATTGCTGTCCACGTACGGCAGCGTCTTCAAGTAGTTCGCCGCCAGCGCCGCATCACGGAAGTCCTTGCCGCCGACGTCCATGTACACGCCCTCGCGCCACGCGGCGCCGTAGCCGATGCTGCCGCGATAGTCCGGCGCGATGACGACGTAACCCTTCTGCAGCAAGTACTGATGCACGCTGTAGTACACGGCGTAATTGCGTTGCACGTGCCAGCCGTCGTAGTTCTGATTCACGCCGTCGCCGTGAATCCAGACGATCGCCGGATGCTTCACCGCGCGATTGAGCGTCTTCGGCACGAACAAATACGCCGGCACCGGCTGGCCGTCAGGCCCGGGGTAGCGGATGAGTTGCGGCTCCACGAGCTGCGTCTTGTCGATGCCGGCCGGCATCGAGTCCGTCAGACGCACTGGCTTGGCGCCGACCTTCACCGCGTCGATCACGTAGAGGTCCGCGGAGTTCTGCGGGTCGGAATGCTGGTAGACGAGCTTCTGCCCGTCCGGCGACCAGACTGGCTGCACGTCGGCGCCGCGGCCGCTCGTGACCATGCGCGGCCGTGCGGCCGCCGTGACGCTCGGATCGATGAGCGCGACGCCGATGTGGCGCGAGCCTGGGTTCGGTCCCTCGTTCGAATCGAACGCGATGCGCGTGCCGTCCGGTGACCACGTGGGTCGCCACGCTTCGAACTGCCCGCGCGTGATCTGAATCGGCGGTCCGCCCTTCGCCGCCGCGACGTAGATGTGATCCCAGCCGTCGCGATCGCTCAGGAACGAGATCCATTTGCCGCCCGGCGAGACCTGCGAGCCCGGGCTCGCGCCGCCGACGATGCTCCAGAACGTCGTCTTGACGTCTTCCTGCACGAGCGTCTGCTCGCCGGTCGTCGTGTCGACGATGTAGATGCCGCGACGCTTGAAGTCAGGCGATTGTCGATCCGTCACGAGACGCGTGGCGTCGATCCACCGAGTGCCGCCACGCCCCGGGCCGCCGCCGCCAAGATTTGCTCTTGCCGGCGTTCCGCCGGCCACCGGCACCACGTACGTGTCGCCGGGCGTGCCTTGGACGTTCTCGTTGGTCGTGTAGATGATCTTCACGCCCGAGTAGTCCGGCGTCTTGTCATGACGAATGGTCTGGCCGCGGCCGCCGCCGATCGTGAACGAGAGTCGCAGGCCGTCGGCCGTCCAGTTCAATCCTGTCGCCGGTCCTGCTGCGGTCGTCACCACGCGGTCGGCGTTGTTGCCGAGCGCGCGAACATGGATGTCGTTGCCCTCGAGATACGCGATGCTGGCGCCATCCGGCGAAAAGACGATGTTCCTGCCGGGGAATCCGGCGGGCTCGGGCGCGTGCGCGCCATCCGGCACGACGCGCATGAGCACACCGCCGCGCGTGAAGTAGATCAGCTTGCTGTCCGCGCTCCACACCACAGCGGCGACAGGCTGGCCGTCGGTCGTGATCGCGACGGGCTTCGTCGACGCGTCCGCCGGCACGACGTAGAGATTCGACACACCGGCCCGCTCCCACATGAACGCAACCTGCTTGCTGTCGCGCGACCAGACGGGGTTCGACGGATGTTTGATGTCGATGAGCGCGTCGATCGTCAGGCGGCCGTTACTGGCCGAGTTTCGCGCGGCCGGGGCTCGCGCGGCCTGGCGCGCGTCGAGTCGTTCGTTCGTGAACATCGACAGGGACGCGACGGCCAGCGCCGCGACGGTGACCGCGATGCGAGGCGACGTGATGGAGTTCATCTGAATCTCCCACGAGGAATGGCTTTGAAGGCCTCAGTATAGACGCCGCCCGCGCCCTATACTCACGCGAGGGTTCCCTTGTTCATCCTTCGAACGTCGAGCATCTGCCTGCTCGCCGCGGTCGTCGCGTCGTCGGCGCCGCTTGCCCGTGCTCAACGCGACACGGCGCGTGTGTACGTCACCGTACTCGATCGCGACAAGCCGGTCACCGGCCTGACGGCGAAGGACTTCACGATCAAAGAAGACCGGACGATGAAGACCGTCGTGTCCGTGCGACCCGCGACGGAGCCGATGTCGGTCGTGCTGCTCGCCGATCGATTCGGGCTCGACACTGCGTTCCAGATCGTCGACGTGCGCGGCGCGCTCGGCGCCATTACACAGACGCTGCACGCGGGCAGCCCCGAGACCGAGGTCGGCTTCATCACGTTCGACGGCGCGGCCGTGCCGCACGTACGGCCGACAACCAGCACCGCGACGCTCGAGGGTGCGTTTCGCGACCTCGCGCCCACCAACACCTCGCCGGTGCTGCTCGAGGCGATCTTCGCGGCCAGCGTCGCCCTCGAGCGCGTGCCGACCGATCGCCGCATCGTGATCGCGCTGCTCGCCGGCTACAAGACGGACGTGAGCACGCAGCGGGGCCCGGACGTCATCGCCGAGATGCGCCGGGCCGGCGTCGCGCTGTGGACGCTCGAGGGCCGATCCGTCTTTCGGCCCAATCCGCAGAGCATCAACCGCGAAGCCGTGGTGGACCTGGCCGCGAAGGCGAGCGGCGGCCTGCATGAATCGGTGGGGCAGGGCACGGCGCTCGAGCCACGCGGCAAGCGCATGGCCGAGTTCATCCTCGCGCAGTACGCCGTCGAGTACGCAGCCCCAGCGCGCGGCGCCCAGGGCCTCGAAGTCGGCGTCTCGGTCAAAGGCGCCAAAGTCATCGCGCCCACGTGGCCGCCGAGGTGAGCTGAGAGTTTTCGGATGGGGAGATTAGGAGATTGGGAGATTACTGGAATCTCCCAATCCCCAAATCCCCAAGTCCCCAAATAAAAACGGGCCGGTCCCCGTTGGGAGCCGGCCCGGTGTGTCTGCCGCGAAGCGGCCGTCTACTGACCGAACGAGTAGGTGAGGTTGAACCGCCAGATACGCGGTCCCAACGCATTGTTCGGCGACATGAAGTTCGGAATGAACACCTGCGGTTGAGCGGGGTCGCCGGCATACCGGACGGCCCGTGTCGTCGAGTTGGTGGCCACGCTGTAGACCGTATTCGCGTTCGAGAGGTTGTAGCCGTCAATGCTCAGGTCCAACAACTGGCGGCCGACCCTGAAGCTCTTGCCGATCTTCACGTTGAAAACGTTGAGGCCATCCAGTTCGATGCTGCCGCGCGGCGTGACGTTCAGGCCCTGGTTTTGGTTCAGGCAGTTGGTCAGGACGGTTGCCGAGCACACGGGCGGCGTCCACGTCCGAGTGATCGGAAGTCCCGACTGCATCTGGAACTCCGTGCCGATGAGGATGCCGTACCACGGCAGGATGTACGACGCGCTGCCCTTGAAGATGTGGCGGCGTCCACCTGAGATACCACCGGCATTGACGTTCACGTTGTTCGGGTTGCCCAGCGAAATCAGATCCTGGCGCGTCTTGCCGTAGTCGTACCCGACCAGCGCGAGCCAGTTCTTGCTGAAGCGTTTGGTGAGCGACACCTCAATGCCGTTGTAGTGCACGGCCAGACGGTCGTCGTTCACGGTGACCGTCGTGGTCGTCGAGCCTGGGTTCAGCGAGTAGGCCTGAATACTCCGTTCATCGCCCGTGTCGGTGGGGATGACTGGGCAGCCCAGCGGGGTGAAGAGCAGGGAGCAGCCGTCGGGACCGGGCTCGCGCAGCGTCACGAGCGTGTAGATATTCGGCCACTGGTCCGGGTTCTGATCGACGTTGCCCTGGACGTTGTGTTCACGCCGGTGAATGAAGCTCGTCGAGATCAGCATGTTCGGCAGCACCTCGTGATCCACGCCGATCGTGAACTCGTTGCGCGATGGCCGTTTCAGGCTCTTGTTGAACGTCAGCGGGCCGTACGGGTTCGCGAGGTTGTTGCTGCCGCTCACGAACGCGCCCAGCTCGCTGCCCGTGCCGCCCACGTAGCTCGTGCCGTTCCACGCCATCGCGCCCGGCTGGAACACGTAGTCGCCGTTCGAATCTGTCCACACGTACTGCTGGCTGATCGCCCCGTTCGGGTTCGGCGGCGTGCCCGTGCTGATCTGATCGAAGTACTTGCCGACGGACGTCTTGAGGATCGTCTTGCCGGTGCCGAGCAGATCGTACGTCGCGCTGAAACGGCCCGCGGTGTTCTTCCAGAGCGGGTCCTGGCGAATCGGTGCGTAGGTCGCAGGCACGGTGTAAGGCTCGGTGACCGTCACGCCCTGGCCGTTCGGCAGCGTGTAGCCGAACGTCACGCTGTTGAACGCCGTGCCAGGCGGGAAGTACGGGCTCGTCGTGTCGTGAGTCTGCGCGGGCAGGAAGCCTTCGACGCGCTCCCAGCGGATGCCGCCGATGACGGTCAGCCGCTTGTACGAGTACGAGTCCTGCCCGTAGATCGCCGTCGTGTTCACCGCGCGGCGCACCAGCGTCGGCGAGTTGAACAGCGTGACACGCACGGGCGCGCCGTTCGAGCTCGTGAACGTGAGATTCACGTTGTCGACGCGCGTCGTGGTGACGTCTTCCGGCGTGTAGCCGTTGTCGATGCCGAACCGGAAGTCGTGCCGGCCGCCGAGGAACTTCGGCAGAAAGTACTGCCAGTTCGACACGGCCTGGATGCGCCGCCGGAACATCATCGAGGTGCTCTGGCGGTTGCGATAGAGATTGCCGGTCGTGTTGTCGGTGATGGCCTGCAGATCGGTCTTCTGCGACAGCGGGAAATGCGTGTTGTTGTAGCTGAGCCGCGTGTCGGCGAAGAGCCGATCGGACAACACCGAGTTCCAGGCGACTTGTGCGATGACGAACGTGTCCAGCTCTTTCGAGGACGAATCCTGCGTGTTTTGCGCTCCGGCCTGCCGGTTCGGCTTGTCGTACCGCTGCTTGGACAGGTACCCCTCGAACCGGTTGCGTCCGTTGAACGTGTAGTTGACTTTCCCTTCACCGGCGAGGATGTCGGTCGTGTCCTGCGTGCTCGTGCTGCCGAGCGGCGACGCGATGTAGCTCGGCCGGCCGACCGCCGGAAACCCGACGACGTTCACGTGGGTCTGCTGGTAGTTGGTCGAGAAGAAGTAGAAGAGCTTGTTGCGCATGAGCGGGCCGCCGGTCTGGAAGTTGAGATTGCTCACGTAGTCCACGGCCGTCGAGTCCGGCCGTAGTCCGGCCAGCAGCAGCGGCTCGTCCACGTTTTTCGACTGCGTCTTCAGGAGCTTGCAGTTGCCTTGGCACGTCATCGGCGTCATGAAGGAATACAAGTTGCTGCCGCTCTTCGTCACCATGTTGATGAACACGCCCGCGGTGCCGACCGTGATGTCCTGCGATCCCGTCGACACCTGAATGTTGTCGAGCGTTGTCGGGACGTAATAGTTCATCGCGAATCCCTGCGCGGCGGGGTCGTTCACGTTCACGCCGTTCAAGTTCTGCGTGTTCTGGCCGTTCGGCGTCCCGCGCGCGACCAGCGAGCGCTGCAGGCCCGCCTGGTTGCCGCCGACGTCGGGTACATCGAACACGACGCCCGGCGCCTTGTACTCGAGCAGGCTCCAGATGTCCTTGCCGCCCGGGGTCGTCTCGAGCAGCTTCTTGTCGATGTTCACCGCGATGTTGACGTTCTTCGAGTCAATCACCGGCGATTCGGCCGTGACCGTCACCTGTTCGCTGACCGCGCCAACCTTCATCGTCAGGTCCAGACTCACGGTCTGGTTCTGCAGGACGACGACGTTTTCGCGGCTGAGTGTCGAGAATCCCTGCAGTGTGAGCTTGACCGTGTAGGTGCCGATCACGAGCGTCGGGGACCGATAAGTGCCATCGGTGTCCGTGACGCCGTTGATCGCGCCCGGCAGGACCGAGCTCGTGAGAGTTACCGTCACGCCAGGCATTACGCCGCCTTGGACGTCAACGGTCTTGACCAGAATGCTGCCCTTTTGTGTCTGGGCAGTTGCTGGGGCGGCCGACAGGGCCAGCGCCAGCGCGAGAAGGACCACGACAGCGGCCGTACGACGGAGCATGTCTTCCTCCAGATTGATGAATGAGCGAGTGCCGCCTATTCTGCCGCAAGTTGGTGCTCCCCGTGTATCTGATTAGGGAGACCAACAGGCGTCAGTAGCCGGACCACTGGCGAGGATATGGTGGCTGCCGCCGCGCCTCAAGAGTGTGAAACCGGACAACGACAGCGCCGCCGACCCGCTTGCAACGCCGGCTCGAACCGCACACTATTCGGCCATGTCACGAGCCCTCGCGATAGTCGCCGTGTTTATGGGGCTGGGCGGCGCCGCGATCCCGGTTCCCAATCAAGCGCCACTCGACATTCTGATCAAAGGCGGCCGTGTGCTCGACGGCTCCGGCAATCCGTGGGTGCGCGCCGACGTCGGCATTCGCGGCGATCGCATCGTGCTCGTGGCGCCAAACGCCGCCGCGGCGGCGACGCTCGTCATCGACGCCAAGGACCGCATCGTCGCGCCGGGCTTCATGGACCCGCACTCGCACGCGCTCGGCGGACTCACGAATCCGCAGTTGCGCGATGCGCGCTCGCTCATCGCGCAAGGACTGACGCTCGTCATCGGCAATCCGGATGGCGGCGGGCCAACGAATCTTGCCTCGCAGCGCGCGTCGATCGAGGCCGACGGTGGCGTCGGGGTGAACGTCGCACTCGTGATCGGTCACGCGTCCGTGCGCCGCGCCGCGATGACCGGCAGTCAGGAGCGCGCGCCGACGGCCGCGGAGCTCGATCAGATGCGGGCGCTCGTAAGGCAGGCGGTCGCCGACGGCGCGTTCGGACTGTCGAGCGGCCTGTTCTACGAGCCGGGCCGCTATTCGAAGACGGAAGAAGTGATCGCGCTGGCGCGTGAGGCCGGCGGCGTCTACACCAGCCATGTTCGAGACGAAGGCGACTACGACGTCGGCGTGGTGGCGTCCATCGATGAAGTGATTCGCATCGCCGACGAAGCGCGCGTGCGCGGCGTCGTCTCGCACATGAAGGCGCTCGGGCCCGATAATTGGGGCAAGAGCGCCCAGCTCATCGCGCACATCGAGGCGGCGCGGGCGCGAGGCGTTGAGGTGTTTGCCGATCAGTACCCCTACGAGGCGTCGTCCACCAGCCTCGGCGCGGCCGTGATGCCGGGGGAGAGCGGAGCCGACGCGCGTGAGGCCATGGCGGGCCCCGAGTCGAAGCGGATTTTTCTTGGCCGCGTGAAGGAGAACATCCGCCGGCGCGGGGGGCCGAAGTCGATCGTGATCGCCTCCGGTGGCGGCGCCCCCGGACTGGCCGGCAAGAACCTCGAAGAGATCGCGGCAAGCCGCGGCGTGACGCCCGAGCAAGCGGCCGCCGACATCGTCATCGCCGGTGGCGCGTCGATTGTCTCGTTCAACATGTCCGAGAAGGACATCGAAGCGATCATGCGTCAGCCGTGGACGATGGGATCGAGCGATGGCGGGATCAGCCTGCCCGGCCCGAGCCTGCCGCACCCACGCAGCAACGGCGCGTTCCCGCGGCGGATCGGCGTGTACGTGCGCGAGCGCAAGGTGATCACGCTCGAGCAGGCCGTGCGCACGATGACCAGCCTTACCGCGCGCGTCTTCGGGTTCGTCGATCGTGGCGAGATTCGCCCAGGCGCGTTCGCCGACGTCGTCATCTTCGATCCCGCCAAGGTGGTCGACACGGCGACCTACGCGAAGCCCCACGAGATCGCCCAGGGCATCGACTGGGTGATCGTGAATGGACAAGTCGAACGGAAAGAAGGGGAGTTCACGGGCGTTCGTGCGGGCCGCGTATTGCGGAGGTAGTACGTAGGGCAAACCTTTAGGTTTGCCACGTCAGGCAGACCTGAAGGTCTGCCCTACGTACGGTCGTGTACACTCATCCAGTCCCGAGGAGAAGCCCGCTATGAGTAAACGCGCTGTGTTGGTGCTCGCCATGTCCGTGACCGCTGGGGTGCTCGTGAACGCCCAGGACCGGTTGCGCACGATGCCTGGCTACGAACGGTTTCAGCTGATGCAGCCGCAGATTCAGGGCGCGTGGGTGTCGGGGGCCATCAATCCCACCTGGACCGGTGACGGCGCCAGCTTCAATTACTCGACGGCCGGCAAGACCTATCGCTTCGACGTCGCGACGATGTCGCCGACAGAAACTGGTGTCGTGCCCGCGCCGGCTCCGCCTCCTGCAGGCCGTGGAACCGGTGTAGCAGGCCAGGGCGCCGGACGAGGTCGCGGCGACGCGCCGCCGGCAGGCCGCGGACAAGCCACGCCGCCACCAACCACGCCGCAGAACCTCACGGGCGGCATGCAGCAGGCGCAGCGAGAAATGCCCCGCGAGGCGATGGCCGGGTGCCCGGCGGGCAACCCGCCCCGCGGCCGTCAGCGCGAATGTCACGCGTCGCCCGATAACAAATTGAAGGCGTTCTACCGCGACCGGAATCTCTGGATCGCGAATGCCGACGGCACGGCGGAGAAACAGCTCACGACCGACGGCAGCGTCGAGAAGCGCACCAAGAACGGTTCGGGCAGCTGGGTGTACGGCGAAGAGCTGAATCAGACGACCGCGATCTGGTGGTCGCCGGACAGCACCAAGGTCGGGTTCTATCGCTTCGACGAGAGCCCGGTGAAGGACTACGTCCTGCAGATGAACCAGACAGCCGTGCACGACACGCTCGACGTCGAAGCGTACCCGAAGGCCGGCGAGCCGAATCCGATCGCCGAGGTCTTCATGTACGACGTCGCGAGCGGCCAGAAGAAGCAGATCGACATCCGCGACGGCAAGCCCTTCAGCAACGACGTCGTCGGGCACTACGCCTACAACATCCGCTGGTCGCCGGACGGCGCCGAGCTGTTCATGAACCGGACGAATCGCCGGCAGAACATCATGGAATTCGTCGGCTGCAGCCCGTCGACGGGGAAGTGCCGCCTGATCATCCGCGAGGATTCGAAGACCGGCTGGGTCGACAACTCG
>Ga0137427_10000963_pt1 | contig 13641 bp, 16 predicted proteins | sample EasRivERMZT700_2_FD_102309 | JGI IMG/M metagenome (GOLD analysis project Ga0137427, IMG submission 102309) | Soil microbial communities from meander-bound floodplain in the East River, Colorado, USA - East River MetaG ERMZT700_2 | ecosystem: Environmental > Terrestrial > Soil > Floodplain ...
CTGTAAGGCGGCGAAGAGCGAGGCCATGCCGACAGACGCCTGTCAGTTCTTCTACGAATGCAGCGGCTGCGGAATGTTGCTTCGGCCCAAGCAAGGCGATTGCTGCGTGTTCTGCTCCTACGGGTCAGTGCCGTGCCCTCCGATCCAGGCGACCCAAGGCACCGGATGTTGCAGTGAAAACTCGAATCCTTAATGCGCTGTTCGACGGTCGCGCCCATACGGATCGCCGATCAGGGATTCCGTGTGCAGGGCACACAGCCAGCGGCCATCTTTTTTCACCCATGTCGAGGCATCGGCCGCGTCGAGGGTGACCGGCTTGCCGTCGACAGTCAGCTCCTCGTGAACCTTGTATCCGATTATGGCGACGTCATCGCTAAGCTGCTGTACCTGCACATCCCGGATCTCGAAATCGTCCAGAGTCCACGCGTCCGTCGCCATCATCTTCGCGAAGGTCTTCTTGTCGACACGGGCAACGCCTTGCGCACCCGCGACGACGCACGGTTCATAGGAAAGTTGCAGCGCCGCATCGACGTCATTGTCCTTGATGGCCGTCCAAAATTTCTTTTCGAGGTCCAGCAGTTCCTTCGCAAGATCCGTCTGCATGGCAATCTCCTTCGGGCATTTCCGCAACGAAAACGTCGCAGCGGCACCGACGTTCCGATAGCTCAGGCTTGGTGGATTGACGACCAGCCAATGGTCCGAAACGGGTCCAGCCCAGGCCATTCCCTGGGGCGGGGAAATGTCCGCTCTTCCCGAAAGCGGAACACTCGTCGGAGAGTTAAGGCCCGTCTGTTCGTCGCCAATTTTGTTGAAAAACTCAGATGTGCTGCGCCGTCAAAATTCCAGGGAAAATTTTTCGAAAGTAGATTCGCAGTTAAAGGCCACTTTAATGCCTCTCAGAGCCATCTCAGCGGGGTTCACTGTGTATGCAGCTACCCCTTCGCATCGAGGATAGGTGACGGCGCTCACAACGCAAAATAGTTCTTCGGTCGAGGCTCTGAGGGAGTTTTTCAACAAAATTCGCCAATACCGGCCATCTCCCGAGGCGTTGAATTAGCAGAACGGAATGCCTGGCTCCCGTGCACTCTTGCCGTTACCGATCACCGACACCTAGTCGAATTGTTCTGCGATGCCTGCTGAGCGTCGCAGCTGCCGAAGCTTCAAGCTCCCTTGAATACCAATAATTGCGGCGGCCGCAATGACTACGAATATGAGAATGAGCCCGGCGCTGGCTTGTCGTTCCCCGCTCAACACCATCTCGATCTTGAGGACCAATTCAACCGCGTACCATGCGGCAGCAACAATCGCGGCCCACAATGGTTGCCGCGCCAGAATTCGCCACGTGAGAAATGCCGCGAGAATCACGTCGGCGATGTGACTGATCAATATCCACGGTCCGGTGTTTCCATATGTGTCGATGCCATTCGAGTTGAGACTGGCCAACTGAACAAGGTAGCTTAAGGCGAGGTACACACTGACGAGAGCGCCAGACCGAGCTGCGCCCAGGGCCTGGGTTCCCCCTTCGGGTCTGCGAAAGGGATTTGCGGTTTTCAGCCGATCCCGTTTAGGCGCCTTTCCGATCCTCATGATCGCCTCTCTCCATGAAGTGCGCGGACATTATCGGATTTCGAACCGTCCAACGACGGGGTTTGCGCTTCCGTCCCCCGCGTGCCCTGGGCGTCGGGCCGTGCTAGCATTCGGCCGGTTCCTGGGCGGATGGAGGCATTCATGTCGAGACGGCGGTTTCTCAAGACGGCGGCGCTGGCGGGCGCGGGTGTGATGGCGGGCGGTCTCGCTGCGCCGGGACGGGCCGCCGCCCAGCAGCCAGCGCCGACGAGCGCGACCAAGAAGCCCATCCGAATCCTGATGGGCGGCTACGGCCCTGCCACGACCGGCTTCAGCCTCGCGTTCAAGCAGATCGGCGATCGCCTGAAAGCCAAGTTCGGCGACGAGGTCGACGTCAAATATGTCTACAACATCCTCGATCTCGGCTATCGCGGCGACGACATCCTCTGGCTGGTCGAAGACGGCGTGCTGACGGTCGGCTATCAGTCGAGCAGCTATTTCACCACGCGCGCGCCCGATCTGGGCGTTGCCGATCTCCCGTTCCTGTTCCCCGACGTCAAGACGGCGCGCGAGGCGATGGACGGCCGCTTCGGGCAGGTGCTGACCGAAAAGCTCGAAGCCGGGTTCAACTATCGCATCCTCGGCTATTTCGAGAACGGCTTCCGTCACGTGTCCAACAAGTTGCGGCCGATCCGCACGCCGGCCGACATGAAGGGGATGAAAATCCGCGTGCTGCCGAGCAAGGTGCAGGAACGCACGTTCCAGCTGCTCGGCGCCGAGCCGAAGATCATGGACCTCTCGGAAGCGATCGCAGGCGTCAAGGCCGGCACGCTCGATGCGCAGGAGAATCCGTTCTTCAATACAGTCACCTACGGCGTCCACACGTTCCACAAATTCCATACCGCGACGAACCACTTCTACCTCTCGCGTCCCATCTTCTTCCACCGCGCGTCGTTCGATGCCTGGCCGCGCGCGCTACAGGAAGAAATGCGGGCCGCGGTGAAGGACGCGATCGTCTTCCAACGCGATCTGCACGTGAAGGAAGAGGAAGACGCGGTGGTCGCCATCAAGCAGGCGGGCGGCGAGCTCATCGAGCTGACGCCGCAGCAGCACGAGGCGTTTGCCCGCGCCGTGAACCCGATCTACGGAGAGGCGCGGAGCGAGTACGGACGCGAGATGCTCGGTCTCGTCGGCGTGTGAGTGGCGGGTCTTACGCCTTCAAATAGGCGCTGCCGTCCATGATCACGCGCGCCGTGCGCCCGATGATCGCGGATTCGAGCGCGGGCGGCTTGTTGCTCACCGGATCGAGGCGCGTGCGCACTTCGAGATGGCCGCCGGGATGGCCGATGCGGACGCTGTAGGTCTTGCCGCGCTCGCTGACGCCCCGATAGGCCTCGTGCGCGATCGTGCCGGCAATGCCGCAGGCGACCGACGTGCCGATCGACCCTGTGCCGGGATGCGCCTTGGAGAACGCGCGCCGCGCCATCGAGCGCGACAGGATGTCGTGATCGGCTTCATCGACCGTGACATTGTTCAGGGCCTTGTACGTCACCGGCTCCGCCACGGCGAACAGGAGCGGGTTGACCCGCACCTTCATCTCCAGCTCGACGTCCTCGGTGACGAAACCGATGTCGCGCGAAACCGTGGCGCGGATGGCCTCGAGCCGGTCGACCAATGCCGCGTTCGCCTGCAGCTCCTCCACGCCGGTCAGCGGATCGATGCCGACATCGGCGGTGCGCACGAAGATGCAGAGATTGGCAGCATCGATCACGCTGACCTCGATGCGGCCCAGTCCCGGCACGTCGAAACGATCGACCGGATTGCCGGTGGGCAGCACCCCGCGCTTCATCGCGCCGCCGCCGAAATCGCCGAAGTCGAGATCGATGCGCGGACCGGTGCCGGGCACGCCGCCGATGGCGAAGTCGCCTGTCAGCGCCGCTCTGCCGTTCTCCAACGGCACGGAGGCAAGCAATCTCCGCCCGGTATTGACCTGGTGAACGGCGATGTTCGCCGCGCCGCCGTCGCGCGGAACGTAGTTCTTGTGCACCGCATAGAGCGCAGCACCGGCCGAGAGGTTGCCGCAATTGCTCGTCCAATCGACGCGCGGGATCACCGTCCCCACCTGTCCGAACAGATAATCGATGTCGCAATCCGCGCGCGTCGGCTTGCCCATCACGGCGACCTTGCTGGTGAGCTTGTCGGCGCCGCCGAGACCGTCGATCTGGCGCACATCGGGACTGCCGAAGATTTCGAGGATCTGACGGTCGCGCTCGGCACCCGGCGGCGGCAATTGATCGCGCTCGATGTAGACCCCCTTGCTGCTGCCGCCGCGCAGAATCGTGCACTGGATGCCCGTCATTGTTCGTATGTCCCCTGCCGGGTTCCCGCCGAGGAACCGCCTAAAGCCTTCACATTGCAACCTAATTCATTTCGGCACAGGCCGCCACTCGAACGCGTGCGACCGCGCGAGGGATATAAACGCGGCCTCGGCCGTTTTCATACCGATTGGTCTGGCAAGGAGGTGCGTGCCATGACGAACGTATTTGCAACGAGAATCGTGCGACCGGCGGGGATTGCGATCCTCGCATGCATTCTGGCGACATCGGTTGGTGCACAAGGTCTGCGGCAAATGTTCAAGCCGGCGCCCGTCGCGCCGCAGAACGTGGTCATGTTCTTCGATCTGCAAAGCGCGCGGCTGACGCCCGAAGCGCGAACGATCGTGCTGGGCACGGTCGATGCCGCAGAGCGCGCGCATGCGGGACGGATCGAGTTGGCTGCGTATGCCGCTCCCGATGAAACCGCGCGCGATCCGGAGCTTGCGGCCCGCCGCGCGGCGGCCGTGAAAGAGCAGATCGCCAATTACGGCTTCCAGGGTCTTGTCGTCATCGATGACGAAGCGCCGGAGGTCCCGCTGGCGCGCCTGGGCGATGACACGTTCAATCGGCTCGCGGTTCTCCACATAGGCGACTAGAAGCTGCGGGTTCACTCTCCTTGGGAGAGCGGCCTAGACTGACGGCCGCGACTCCCAAGGAGCCTTCCATGAACAATCTGGTGCGTTATCGCGAGTTGGCCCGCGACGAGCTCAGCGCCGAGCAGAAGGCGGTGTTCGATTCGACCGCCTCGACTCGCGGCGGCATCGTGCCGACGCCCTTTCATATTCTCGCCGAGAGCCCCCAGCTCGCCTCGCTGACGCAGGCGCTGGGCGCGTTCTGCCGCTACCGCACCGGATTGTCCCCGCTGCTGTCGGAGCTCGCGGTGCTGATCACGGCGGCGCATTGGGGTGCGGACTACGAATTCGCGGTGCACGCGCCCGAAGCGCTCAAGGCGGGCGTATCCCAGGATGTCATCGACGCGCTGCGCGAGGGAAAACCGCCGTCGTTTGCCGACGAGGATTCGCGATTGGTCCACGAGTTCGCCACCGTGTTCTACGCCACGCGCGACGTGCCCGACGCCTTGTTCCAGGAGGCCGTCGCACGGTTCGGTCGCCGCCGCGTCGTCGAGCTGGCGGGCGTGCTGGGCTACTATTCGGGCCTGGCGATGCTGCTGCGGATCTTCCGCGTTTCGCCCTAATCAGCCAATCGGCGGCAGGCGAGAAGCGCGGACAGATCGATAGTTCGCCTTTTGCGGCTCCGGTCTGCTCGACCGCAATCGCCAATACTGGTATCAAGGGCCTCGAATTTCGACCGTGCGTCTCACGGGATCAAGGAGGAAATCCATGCGCATTCGGCCCACTCTGCTTTCGCTTGCGGCGGTGCTCGCCGTTTCCTTTGCTGCCCAGACTGCCGCAATGGAAGTCACAAGGAACCAGAAGATCCTCACCAGCGCTGCCGCCCGCGCGATCGCCGACGCCTGCACGGAATGGGCGACCCAGAACCGGGTCAGCGTCGCGATGGCGATCCTCGACTGGGGCGGCAACCTGATCGAATCGCACGCGATGGAAGGCGTGGCGGCCAACGGCATCGACACCGCGCTGTTGAAGGCGAAGTCGGCGCTGCGCTGGCGCCGTGCGACGTCGGAGACCAACCGCATCGTGCGCACGGGCGAGAACCTGGCGCCGGCGTTCATGGGCGACTTCCCGCAACAGGGCGCGCTGCCGATCATGGTCGACGGCCAGATGGTGGGCGCCATGGGCGTGTCGAGCGGCGACGGCGAGAAGTGCGCGCAATATGCCTTCGACAAGGTGATCGGCAAGCAGGCGCAGTCCGCGACCGCGAAGTAGTCCTTCGAGACGCCCACGCTTGCACGTGGGCTCCTCAGGATGACGATTACGTTCCGACGCGGAGCGGCGCTCTGAGTTTCCGGAGCGCCGCCAGCACGCTGAGCGCGGTGATCCGCCCGGTCTTGGGATTTTCGCTCGGGATGTTCTGGATCGACATCTCGAAGCTCGCGGAGTCCGACTCCACCACCACCCGGTGAACGTTGCGCGTGAGCGCGGGGTCGGCCCAGATCTCGATGGTCGTGCGGTCGGGGCCGATGCCGGCCAGCGCGAGCGCCGCGACGACGTTGACGTTCTCGGGAAAGCCGCGCGCCGCTTCCCGCGCGCTGCCCTGGAAGATGCGCACCGGCTCCGTGATCCCCACAATGTCGATGCCGCGCCGCTCCAGATAGGGCGCGCCGAGCAGGCCCTTGACCGGTTTGCGCGTGATCATGGCGACCGAGTGGATCTCGCCTTCCGCCGCCGCGGTGACGGCATCGAGGCCGATCAGCGCGCCTGTCGGCACGATGATCTGGGCGCCCGATTCCTTGGCGAGTGCGATCAGCTCGGGGCGTTCCAGCAGCTGGCCGGCGCTGATCGCCATGAAGGACGTTCCCGTGCTCAGCACCGGCACGGCGATCTCGGTGAAGGCGGCGGCGGGCGCGCATTCGATGACGAGATCGGCTTCGCGCGCCAGGCTCTCGATCGCGTAGATGTTCGCCCGGCTGCCGATGCCGTCGAGGAACTCCTGCGCGCGGGTCGGATCGCGCACGGCGACGCAGTCGAGCGCGACGCCCGGCACGTCGTTCGCGGCGAGCTTGCGCGCGATCACCTTGCCGATCGTGCCGAGGCCGGCAATGCCGACTTTGATTGCCGCCATCAGCTGGACTCCAGGGGTTTCTTCTTTGTCGGCGGGCGGAAATTGCGGTCGAGCTCCGCCAGGTCTTCGTCCTTCAAGCGGATCGTCAGCGCCTTGTGATTGTCGCGCACATGCGCTTCCCGCGATGCCTTCGGGATGGCGAACACGCCGGGCTGGCGGATGGTCCAGGCAAGCGCGATCTGCGCGGGCGTGGCGCCGTGGCGCTCGGCGATGTGGATCAGCTCGCTCGAGCGCATCAGATGGCCCTGATCGAGCGGCGAGTAGGCCATGATCGGTATGTTGCGTTTCTTGCTCCAGGGGATCAGAGCATACTCGATTCCGCGGCGCCGCAAATTGTACATCACCTGGTTCGTGGCCACCTTGCCGCCGCCGGTGAGCGCCAGCAGCTCCTCCATGTCGTCGACGTCGAAATTGCTGACGCCCCAATTGCGGATCTTACCGTCGCGCACGAGCGTGAGGAATCCTTCGAGCGTCTCCTGCAGCGGGATCGATTGGCGCCAGTGCAGCAGATAGAGATCGAGGCGGTCGGTGTTCAGCCGCTTGAGGCTCTGCTCGCAGGCGCTGATCGTGCCTTTGCGCGTTGCGTTCTGCGGCAGCACCTTGCTGACCAGGAACACCTGATCGCGGCGTCCGGCGATGGCCTCGCCGACCACGAGCTCGGAGCCGCCGCTCGCGTACAATTCGGCGGTGTCGATCAGGTTGAGCCCAAGATCGAGGCCGAGGCGCAGCGCCGCCACCTCGTCCTTCTTGTGGCGCGCGTTCTCGCCCATCATCCAGGCGCCCAGCCCGAGCACGGGGACGGCGTCGCCCGATGGCAATTTGGTCGTCGGGACCGCTGTCGTCATCTCGATCTCCGCTACGCCCCCGCGTGGTCCATCTTACGGGCCATCTTACGCGAGTTGAGCGATGCGCGCCTCGGCTTCGTGTTTCAGCGCCGTCCGGTCCACTTTGTTGGTCGAGGACAGCGGCAATTTGTCCACGAACCAAACGAAGCGCGGGTGCTGGTAGGCCGGCGCGTGCTTGAGCGCGTACTGCTTGACCTCGCTGTCGCTCGGGTGCCGGCCGGGCCTGAGGATGACGAAGGCGACCGGCTTCTGGCCCTTGATCTCGTCGTCGACCGCAACCACGCAGGCCTGGGCGATGTCCGGATGGCGCTCGAGCATGCGCTCGACATCGCTCGGGTAGATGTTCTCGCCGCCGGAGACGAACATGTCGTCGGTGCGGCCCACGAAAACGTGGAAGCCGTGCTCGTCGCGGCGGAACACGTCGCCGGTGACGTAGAAGCCGTCGGAGGTGATCGGCGAGGGCAGGTCGGGGCGGTTGTGGTAGCCGTTCATCAGCGAGGGCGCCTTCATCTCGAGCACGCCCTGCGTAGCGGTGTGGCCTTCGTCGTCCACCAGGCGAACTTCGACGCTCGGGTGAGGGTAGCCGACCGAGAGCTCGGGCTGCGGCAATCCTTTGGGGTGCGGCCCGAACACGACGGGGCCGCCCTCGGTCGTGCCGTAGGCATTGGTGACGGCGGCTTTCGGCAGCGCACGCTTCAGCGCGGCCATCAGGGCCTCGCTGACCGGCGCCGATCCCATGCGCACGAACTCGACGGAGGAAAGATCGGCCCGGCTCAGGGGCTCGGTCTCGCGCAGCATCATCGCGATCATCGGCGGCACGGCGGTGAGCCAGGTGCAGCGGTAGCTCTCGATGGCGTCGATATAGACTGCGGCGGTGAACTGCGGCAGCAGCACGATGGTGGCGTGCGCGGCGGCGGCGAGCTGGGAGAGCGCGAGCGCATTCATGTGATAGAGCGGCGCTGCGATCAGATAGCGATGCCGCGCGAGGCCCTTCGTCAGCCGCGTCTGCACCACCCAGAGATGGCTCTGATGCGACAGCACCACGCCCTTGGGCACACCCGTCGAGCCCGAGGTGTAGAGGAACATCGCCGGCTCGCGCGAGGTGGGAACGATGGCGGCGAAGGGACCGGGATCGATAAAGGCGTCGAACCCATCCGCGCCTGTGCCGCCGAATGCGACGATCGGGAGACCCGGTGGACAAGCGGCGCGGCGCTCGGGATCGCAGAAGACGACCTTGGCGCTGGAATCGCGGATGATGAATTCGATGGTCTCGCGCGGGAACTTGAAATTCACCGGCACGGCGACGAGCCCTGCGCGCATGATGCCCGACATCGCCGCCACGAATTCGGCGCGGTTGGCGGAGAGGATCGCCACGCGATCGCCGCGATCGAGCTTAAGCGCGGCGAGCGCGCGCGAGACGCCGCGAGCGAGCGTATCCATCTTCCGGTAGGTGAATTCGCGTGGGCTGCCGGTGCCGAGATCGATGATCGCGGTCTTGTCCGGGTCGAGATCGGTGTCGATCAGATCGCCGAGGTTTTCGAACCGGAGCATGGAGGCCGAAGCCTAGGTCTTCGGAGGCGCGGTGAAATACGTGCCGCGGCCGCTCGCCAGCAGCTTGCCGTCGGCATCGTAGACATGCGCTTCGGCGGTCGAGAACTGGCTGCCCGCGCGAACGACGCGCCCCTTGATCGTGAGATCGCCCGGCATCGCGGCGGCATGATAATCGATGCGCATGTCGACGGTGGGAACGCCGCGCCCGGTCTTCTTGACCAGCGCCCAGTCCGCCGCCAGATCGACCAGCGCGGCGAGGATGCCGCCATGCGTGTAGCGCCGGTCGGGGTTCACCACCCACTCCTCGCGCCATTTCGCCTTCAGCTCGATGCCGTCGTCGTGCAGGGCGACGACCTGGAGCCCGAGCCACTGATGGAACGGTGCGCGCGTGATCAGCGCCTGGACCTTTTCGACGGTGATGTCTTCGCTCATTTCTTATGTCCTAGGGCGTGACGATCACTTTGCCGATGACCTTGCGGTCCTGGATCAGGCGCAACGCTTCCGCCGCACCTTCGAGCGGCACGACCGTGTCGATCACGGGCTTCATCCTTTTCTCTTTGATCATGTCCATGAGCGCCGAGAGGTTGTCGTCATAGAAGCTGTTCGAGCCGATGATCTGGAGCTCGAAGCTCCACACGTAGCGCAGATCCTCCTTCGGGTCGTAACCTGCGGTCGCGCCGCACACCAAGAGTTTGCCGCCGCGTTTGAGGCAGCGCAGCGACGGCACCCAGGTGTCGCCGCCGGTGAAATTGATCACCACGTCCACGCCGCCCTCGTAGCTGCGGCGCTGCGGCTTGCCGTACTTCTCGACCGCCCATTTGGACCAGTCGACCTTGGTGTAGTCGATTACCTCGTCGGCGCCGATCTCCTTCAGCTTCGCCATTTTCTCCTCGCTGCTGGCGCAGGCGATGACTTCGGCGCCGAGCAGCTTGGAGAGGATGACCGAGCCGGTGCCGACGCCGCCCGAGGCGCCGAGGATGAGCACGCGGTCGCCCTTCTTCACGGTCTTGTGCGTCACCAGCATGCGGTGCGCGGTGCCGTAGGCCACGGGCAGCGACGCCGCTTCGGCATAGGACACGCCGGCGGGGATGCGGATGAGCTGGTCCGCGGCGACGAGGCAATATTCCGCCATGCCGCCGTCGAGCATCTCGCCCATCAGCCCCTTCTTCTTGTTGAGCGGATTGACGAGGACGGGGTCGCCCTCCTTCCAGCCGGTGACGCCGGGGCCGATCTCGGCGATGTCGCCGGCCATATCGAGGCCGATGACCACGGGAAGCGGCACCTTGATGCCGGGCATGCCCTTGACCGTGAACACGTCGTGGTAATTGAACGACGACGCCTTCACCCGGATCACGACATGGCCTTCGACGGCCTTGGGCTTGGGGTGGTCATCGACGACCTCGAGATTTTCGAGATCGCCATGCTGGCGGAGCAGTAAGGCCCTCATCGTTTTGTTTGCGCTCAGGGATTGCGGTGTACGACCTATCTAGCCCGGCAGGCCCCGATTGGCTAGGTATGGAGGGCATCGAGCGGACCGCCGGAGACAAGCCATGCAAGAGAATTTCAGGCAATTCCTCGGCCGCTTGCGGGACGCGAACGAGCTGATCGACCTCAAGCAGGCGATCGACATCAGGCATATCGCGACCCTCGTCGATCAGTCCGACAAGGCGCTCTTGTTCCACAACGTCATCGGCTACGACATGCCGGTCGTCTCCGGCATCATCCGCTCGCGCGAGCGCGCCATCCTCTCGATGGGCTGCAAGACCTATGGCGAGATCGAAACCAAGCTGAGGAAGGCGATCGACAATCCGATCGCGCCGATCATGGTCAACACCGCGCCAGCCCGCGAGGTGACGTTGACCGGCGACGACGTCGACCTGTTCAAGCTGCCGATCCCGATGTCGTCGATCTATGACGGCGGGCCGATGATCACGGCGGGCGTCGTCATCGCCAAGGATCCGGAGCTCGGCTGGAACAGCGGCATCTACCGCTTCATCATCAAGGAGAAGGCGCTCACCGGCATCGACATCGTCACGCCCAACAACATGCGGCTGTTCGCGCAGCGCGCCTTCGAGGCGAAGCGGCCGCTCCCCATCTCCATCAGCATCGGAACGCATCCGATCGAGATCATGGCCTCGGGCTACCGCGCGCCGCTCGGCGTCGACGAGATGGCGATCGCCGGCGGCTTGCGCGGCGAGGGCATCGCGCTGGCGCCGTGCAAGACCATCGACGTGCCGTTCATCGCCGATGCGGAGATCGTGCTGGAGGGGGAGATCCTTCCAACCGGCTGGACCTGGCCGGAGGGCCGCTTCGGCGAATTCACCCGCCTGATGGGCGGGCTGCACTGGAACCCGCTGGTCCGGATCACCGCGGTCTCCCACCGCAAGGACGCGGTCTACTACGCGCTGCACATGCCGTGGGAAAACACCTGGCTCGCCGCGCCGACGCGCTACGCCGCGATCCGCCAGGCGCTGAAGACGGCGGGCGTGGTGGTGAAGGACATCAACGTCACCCTCGGCGGCTGCGCCTTCTGGCACGCGGTGATCTCGATCAAGAAGCAGCCGGGGGAGGCCAAGAACGCGATCCTCGCCGCCCTCTCGGTGATGGATCTGAAGCACGTCGTGATCGTGGACGACGACATCGACGTGAACAATCCGATGGACGTCGAGTGGGCCATCGCGACGCGGGTCCAGGCCGACCGCGACGTGTTGATCGTGACCAATGCCCGCGGCAAGCCGCTCGATCCGAGCCTGCCGCCGACGCCGCCGGGCGTGGTGCCGACGACGGCGAAGATCGGCATCGATGCCACCATCGGCGAAGGCATACCGAAGGAGCGCTACGAGCGCATCGCCTACGCCTATGCGGACACGGCGAAGATCACCGACTATGCGAAAGGCAAGCGCGACGAAGCGGCGAAAGCCGGCGACGAGCGCGTGGTCGCGGCACTGGCCGAGGAGATCCTGAAGGTCATCGCCATGAAGCCGCTCTATTACACCGAGATCGCCGAGCGCTTCGCCAAGCACGATTTCCAGACGGTTGCCCGCGCGCTGGGCCATCTGCACACCACCGAACGTTTGTGGCAGGACCCGGAGGGCCGCATGTGCGAACGCGGCTCCAAATTCGCCGCCAAACCGCCGGGGTAGCCCCAACCGTCGTGCTCTAACAGCGCATCTGGTCAAGGGTAAGGGGACTTCGCCGAGCAGGTTCGCTATCACGAATTATGTATTTGACATCATATGAATTTGGTAGCATGTATTGACCATGGGCTGGATGGTCGAAATCGGCGACGAGTTCGAAATGGAGTTCTTTGCACTAGAGGAAGATGTTCGGATCGAAATCCTGGCGTTGACTCGCCTCCTCCAGCAATTCGGGCCGCGTTTGGGGCGGCCCCGCGTCGATACACTCAAGGGCTCCCGTCACGCCAATATGAAGGAACTCCGGTTCAGCGCGGCGGATGGCGAATGGCGATTGGCATTTGCCTTCGATACGAAGCGCGCCGCTGTTCTGCTCGTTGCCGGAGACAAATCAGGCGGGCACGAGCGGCGATTTTATCGTGAGTTGATCCGCAGGGCTGACCAGCGCTTCGATGCGCATTTGGCTCGGCTGACCAAGCAAAGGAAGTGAACATGCCCACGAACGTGAACGACATCATCAAGAAGCTTGGTCCCGTGCGGCGAAAGAAGGTCGAGGCCCGCGCCGCAGAACTGATCGCAGAGGAAATGACGCTGCGTGAACTTCGTCGTGCCCGCAAACTTACGCAGGTCAAGGTCGCCAAGAAACTCGGCATCACCCAGGACAGCGTTTCGCGGCTTGAAAAGCGCAGCGACCTTTTGCTGTCCACGCTTCGGAAAAGCGTCGAGGCGATGGGCGGCAACCTGTCTCTCGTTGCCGAGTTCCCCGACCGTGAACCGGTCATATTGTCGGGCATTGTCGAAGGCGATACGAAACGAAAGCGCGTGGGCCGAAGGCGCGCGAGGGCTTGAAATGCGACGGTCGCTGTCGTCAACCGCTCGCCCGCGGCAGGGCCGTGCGTTCGAAGCCGGCTTCGCCTCCGAGGAAGCCCAACTCTCCGACGACCAGCCCGCCATAGATGCGTTCGGGCGTCAGAAAGACGGCCACGCCTTCGACCGAGCGCGGCGCCCGTTCTTTTATGTGCACGATCTGACGCATCCAGAGCGGCTCTCGCGTCCTGGCGCAATGATGAAAGGACGCGATCACGTCGGCGCCGCGTGGACCGTGGATGAACTCTTCGAGTTGGTGTCCGGCCAGCGGCCGCCGGAAGACCTCGTCCAGCGCGGTGCCGGCCAGGCGGATACGCAGACGGACATTTGCGTCGCGCTCGACTTCGAGGATGTAGATATAGGGGAGCAGTTGCGGATCGATCGAAACCGGATCGACGGCCGACGCGTCTGGCTGCGCCAGCAGATAGTCGGCGATTCCGCGCAGGCGGGAATCCATGACGGGGACCTCAGACATGCGACGCCACGATGCGATAGCCGCCGCTCGTCCCCCAAGGACGGCTCCCGGTTGGGCGCACTATAGCAGTCCTTTGCCGATCATCGGCCAGCCGCGTAGCCCTGCATGCCGCGGGGGTTGGCCGCGGC
>Ga0137427_10000964_pt1 | contig 13626 bp, 13 predicted proteins | sample EasRivERMZT700_2_FD_102309 | JGI IMG/M metagenome (GOLD analysis project Ga0137427, IMG submission 102309) | Soil microbial communities from meander-bound floodplain in the East River, Colorado, USA - East River MetaG ERMZT700_2 | ecosystem: Environmental > Terrestrial > Soil > Floodplain ...
ATGTAGTATCGAGGAGATGATTACGGAAGGAACCTTTCAGCCAGGTGCGGTCAGTTACGATGCGATGGCACCGAATTATGCAGCCGCTCGAGCGCTGACACCGGCGACGGCCGATCTGTGGGCCGGTGTCATCGAGTCGATCCTTCCGCGCACACGGCCTGCAACGCTGCTTGACCTCGGTTGTGGCACCGGCCGTTTCGCATCACTGATAGCCGAGCGTTTCGATGTGCACGTCGTCGGATTCGACGCGTCCGTCGGGATGTTACAGGTTGCTGCTTCCCAGCGCCAATTGATGAATCTCAATTACGGCGTTGGTCGAGCGGAGTCCGTTCCTCTGGCCAACGCTTCATGCGATGTCGTCTGGATGTCGCAAATGATTCATCACGTCGAAGATCGCGAGGCGTGCGCGCGGGAAGTGCGGCGAGTGGTTCGCCCGACCGGGACCGTTGCCATACGAGGCGGTTTTGGCGACCGTCTGGATTCGTTTCCCACGATCTTCCGTTTTTTCCCCGGTGCCCGGCGGATCGGTGAACAAATTCCATCGCTCAGCGAAATCATTGCGCTCTTCCGTGAGGCTGGCTTCTACGTAGTGAGCTTTCGAAGTATCCCGCAACAGACATGCGCGAATTTGCGCGAGTTTGCTGAACGTACCCGTGGCCGAGCGGATTCGACGCTGGCGCTCCTGTCCGATGTTGAGTTTGAGCGATGTCAGGCCGCTTTGGAAAAGGCAGCAGCTGAAGAGAAGACTCCGCAGCCTATAATCGAAACGATCGACCTTCTGGTCCTGAAACCGCATGCAGAACCCAAAGGCTGAAGAACCAACCTGGCGGTTCACGCATTCCGTCGAGTGTGCCGTTGCCGCCGAATTTGCCTGGCAGTATTGGACGAATGTTGCCAACTGGTTCGATCCACCTGCGGAGTTCGAAATCGATGGGCCGTTCTCGCCCGGTGCCCGGATTACAGCCCGGGTTCCCGGCAGGGATCCATGGGTGTCGGTCGTCAAGGATGTTGGTTCAGACCGAACCGCTACGATTGAGATTCAGCTTTCCGCCGCCGCCGTGATTTTCATGTGGCAATTTGAGGAACTCCAGTTAAACCAATGCCGTCTGACGCAATCCATCATGTTGGCCGGCGAAAACGCCGCTCAGTTCAAAGACCAGATCGTCGTGTTTGAACAATCCGCACCAAAGGGTTTAAAGGCTCTGGCTCGAAGCATTGTTCACGCCGAGGTAAGCTCGAAAGTAAACGTTCGAAGCGCGACTGCAGTCGACTGGGATCGGCTCATCGCCTTTTATAAGGATTGGGATTATCGCGGTGAAGTCACGCAGGCCGCGATTGTGCTGCTTGCGGAGCGCGAAGGCGAACTGATCGGTATTGTTCGGATCGAGCCCGAACACGGCGAAATCGTCCTGCGCGGCATGCGCGTTGCCGGCCCGGAAAGACGTCGAGGAATTGGCTTATTCATTCTCAAGGCCGCCGAGAAGTACCTTGGCTCCACACGATGCTGGTGCATTGCTTATGCACAGCTGCGCGACTTTTATGGGCGAATCGGTTTCAAAGAGACCTCGACCGAACACGCGCCACAGTTCCTGAAAGAACGAATCGCGCGTTATCGCAGCAATGGCGACGACGTCGTGCTGCTGATTCGCGGTCACGATGAAGGGAAGTAACCACAAGAAGCACAAAAAGCGCAAAAGGGATTGAGCGTCCCTTTTGCGCCTTTTGTGCTTCTTGTGGTCCCTTCCCTGGGACGAGGACAGTGAAATGACAGCATTTTTGTGGCTATTAGCTTTGATTCTGGCGGTTCCGCATTCCGCTCGGTTGAGCACGTGGACGGTTGCCGCGGTGGATCCGGCCACCGGCGATGTCGGTGTTGCCGGCGCCTCTTGTGTCCCTGGGATGCACATCGATGCTGTTGCGGCATTGGTGCCGGGCAAGGGTGTCGCGGCAGTTCAGGCATTTTGGGACTTGGAAAATCGGAACAAGGTATATGAGCTTTTGCGAGCGGGGATACCGGCGGACGAGATCCTTCGACGCGTGACGGATCGAACCTTCGACCGAGGCATCGAGGATCGGCAATACGGAGTGATCACGATTGGAAATGGCCCCGCGAAGGTTGCGGCGTTTACCGGTAAGGAGACAATGGCCTGGGCCGGTTCACAGCACGACTCTGCGTTGAGCGTCACCGTGCAAGGAAACATTCTCGTCGGTCCGGAGGTCGTTGCCAACGCGTTGCAGTCTTTTAAATCCGAAAGAGTTTTATCCGATCGATTGATGCGTGCGCTCGAAGCGGGTTCAGCCGCCGGCGGCGATTTGCGATGCAACAACAACCGAGTTCGGCAGACAGCGTCCACTGCATTTATTCTGGTCGCAAGAAGCGGCGATCCGCCTTATGCGGCAAAGGATCTGGGAATCACGGATCAGGGAACCAGCCGGGCGCCATGGCTGGCGATTTCCGTCAGGGAGCCTGCATTTGGCCGGAATCCTGTCGTTGAGTTGCGGAAACGATACGATGAGTGGAGGCGTAAAGTAGTTTTGCGATGATGAAGGGGTATGCGTTACGCCGGTTGCGGTTGATTGCAGTACTCGTCGGACATGTATTGATGCCGGTTTGGTTGATCTGGTTGCTGGCAACCATGGGGCCACAGGACACATCCACCTGGTTGATGGTGTTGTTTGCGGCTGCAGCCTATACGTCATACATTTCGGTAGCAGGATCGTGGAGTTGGTTGGGAGTCTACACGCAGAAGGCCTTGCCGCTGGCGATGGTCGCTGCAGCATTCATCACGCGGCCCCGATTTGTCGCGATCAATGATTCGCCTCAAGCCGCGGAACTTCGACTCCTCGCTCTCACTCTTGGAGTCTACTTCGTGGTATTTACCATTCTGGCGTTGTTGGGTCGACGATCGAAAGCGGACGCTTTGGAGCTGGTCTTCCCCTTGAAGAGTGGAACCTACATCATCGGACAGGGTGGCCGCGCGAAGGTGATCAATCGTCACGCCAGGGATCGTTCGCAGCGATTTGCCATCGATATTCTGAAGCTCGGCGGTTTTGGCGCTCGCGCGAACGGACTGTATCCTGTGAGCTTGAAGAAGTATGCCATCTTTGGCGCCGACGTATTCAGTCCGTGCGAAGGCGTTGTGGTCGCCGCCGTGGATAGCTTTCTCGATCAGATTCCTCCCGATCGGGATCGCAAGAACTCGTCGGGGAACTACGTTGCAGTGGAGTCGAACGGTGCGACGATCTATCTGACTCATCTAATGAAGGACAGCGTGAGAGTGGATGTCGGGCAGCGTGTCCGCTTGGGACAGGTGCTTGCGCGTGTGGGAAATTCCGGGGATTCAACCGAACCTCATTTGCACATTCACGCGGAAAAGGGAGGCTACACCGGACAGTTCTCAGGGCAACCAGCGCTGGCCATGCGTTTTGGCGGCCGCTTCCTGGTTCGAAACGATTGCGTGGATACTCCGGTATAACGACTTATGAAGCTAATCCTCAATTGGATCTTGAGCGCGGTCAGCCTGATGATCGTTGCTTACGTGGTGAGTGGGTTCGAAGTCAGCAGTTTCACATCGGCGATGATCGCTGCAGTGGTGGTGGGTTTCGCCAACGCGACTCTGGGCTTCATTCTGAAAGTGGTGACCTTTCCTCTGACCTTGATCACCTTCGGCGTGTTCTGGATCGTGATCAACGCCCTGATGTTGGAACTGGCGGCCGCCTTCGTGCCCGGTTTCCACATTCACGGGTTCGTACCGGCGTTCCTTGGCGCCATCGTTCTGAGCATCGTGAACCTGTTCATGAAGTCGATCAGCAGGCGCGTCATTGCCGACAAAAGAGATGAATGAGCCTGGGAGATAATCCCCCTGTGAGAAATCGTTGCGCGATTTATGGGTTGCTGGCAGGTTTTCTAATTCCGGCAACGCAATGCTCGGCTCCTAAACAGCCAGCGATTCTTCAACAGGGCGCGGACTTCGACCACGCAAGAGAACGAATGGTCGAGGATCAAATCCGGGCCCGGGGAGTTCAAACCCCGCGTGTGCTCAAAGCCATGAGTACGGTTCTCCGCCATGAATTCGTCGGAGAAGAATACCGCGCGATGGCATACGACGATCGGCCCTTGCCGACGAGCAACGGTCAGACCATCTCACAGCCCTATATCGTTGCGTTAATGACTGAGCTTGCGGACCCAAAGCCCGATCACAGAGTGCTCGAGATTGGAACCGGGTCGGGCTATCAAGCAGCCATCCTGTCGGTTCTGGTGCGTGAGGTGTACACGATCGAACTAGTGACCGCTTTAGCTCGCACCGCAGCCGAACGGCTGCAAAGGCTTGGGTTTGACAATATTCATGTGCGTGACGGCGATGGCTATATCGGTTGGCCCGAACATGCTCCATTCGACAGTATTTTGGTGACGGCCGGCGCCGAAGAGATTCCAAAGCCGCTGGTTGAACAGCTCAAGCCTGGTGGCCGCATGATCATTCCTGTCGGATTCAGTTCGGACGTCCAGACACTCCAGATTGTGGAAAAAGACACCGCCGGAAAAATTCAGGTACGAAATTCCATTCCGGTTCGCTTTGTTCCACTTCTTCGAAAATAATTGGAACAATCGCTCGGGCCGCAGATGCTCTTCGCAACATCAAAAACTCCCGAGCATCTCCCAATACACCACAAAAGCCTGCGAAACGACGTCGCGAACAGTATCAGCGCGATCACATGCCTGTGCGGACCGCGGGGAAGGTGCTGGATTTTGTGGAACCAAAAGCGGGAATGTGGTGTCTCATGTGGAAGGAATGGCACCTATGCAAATGTTGGGTTTGCTTGTTTTGTCGATCCTGGTTCAAGCGCCGACCGATCCCGGGCGGACCGCTGCGGAGTTGAACCTTGCCAACGCGTATGCCGCGCGGTTCGTGCCAGGAACTCAATCCGAGCAGAATTGGGAATTCGCCGCCAAAGCAATCGAGGGATTCCAGAATGTCTTGCGGCTGGAACCGAACAATATCGATGCGATTCGTGGTTTGGCGCAAATCTACCAAAACGCGAATGACCCGCGAAAGGCACGTCAGTACCACTAGCGACACGCCGAGTTGATGCCGATGGATGGAGTGGCCTTTTTGGCGGTGGGTACGGTGGATTGGATTATTGTCATCGATAAGGGATCTCCTGCATCCACGGAGGAAAAAGCCACACTTATTGATGAGGGACTGCGACATCTGGAAACTGCCCTGACGCTCGATCCTGATTCCTCCGAGGCAATGTCGTGGAAGAACCTGCTTCTGCGTGAAAAATCGGCGCTGGCGCGAGACGAAGTTGAAAAGATCCGACTTGTGGGGGAAGCGGACGACTGGTTCAGCAAAGCGCTTGAAACGCGGAAGCGGACTCAGCGAATGAGAGGGTTCAACACAAATCCGATGCCGACCGTTCCGGTTCCGCCCCCTCAGCCTCTTCCTCCCGCATCGACGCCCCGTTTACGTCTGAGCCAGACCCAGGTCGAAGCTAATCTTATTTCGCGTCCGCCGCTTTCGTATCCAGAGTTGGCAGGAACCGTCCGCATCCAGGGGACGGTGCTGATTCAAGCGATAATAAACAAGGAAGGGATCATTGGATTCCTGCAAGTGATCTCCGGCCATCCACTGTTAGTCGATGCGGCACTCGAGAATGTGCGAGGATGGCAGTTCAAGCCATTTCTGTTAAATGGAGAACCGACAGAAGTCTTGACGACGATCTCCTTGCCTTTTCGTCTTCGGTAGCCCCATAGGATGGGACATTTGACACGTGACATGGGACACGTGACATTTGACATCCGGGGAACCATGCCCCTCGGATGTCAAATGTCACGTGTCCCATGTCACGTGTCAAATATCCCCTCTCTCAGTGGACAAGCCCCTCTGCGCGCGCCATCCAATACGGAAGAATGTAGTCGATGCCGCTGTTCTCGATGATGCCGGCTCCGCCGCCAAACAACAGGAAGGGGCTGCGCTGCCAGAGAAAATCGGTGTTCACCCGATCGTTTGCCGGAATCGGAGCGCACGCTCGGTCTGTGTCGCAGGCCGCATATGTTGCGCGGACATCTATCCAAACGTCCCGACGCGGTCGCTGGAGCCACAAGTCGAGCAGCGCAAGTGTTTCGGCATCCCGGCCGCCACTCTCTCCTCTCAACGCTCGATCGATCATGTTGAAGTGCGCATTGCCGTGGCCTTCCGTCGTGCGTCGCAACGATTCGTACGCGCCCATGTAGTGCCGTCTGTACGACGATGTGCTGCTTTCGAGGCGGACAAGGCTGTAGAGGTTGATGGTGTTCAGGTTGAACTTGAAGTAGTGGTTGTGGTCGTCAATGCCGTCGAAGAATATGGGCAAGCCCACGGAGGAGGCGTAACGGAACCGATATAGCGAATAGACCCAGCCGAAGCCGGGATTGATCTGGCGGCCGATCTGAAGTAACGCCAGGATTTGATCGGGACGGTGAAGGAATGTCGTGCTGATTCTGCCATCGGGCATGACGACACTCCAGTTCCGGGCCAGCAGGTAATTGAGAATATCCGTCACGTCACTTCGAATGAAGTCGCGCATGGCGGCGTCATCGATCATGTCGTAGGCCACGCTCAGGCCGAACATCACGCCCGAATACTGGTCGCGCGAGGTATTGCCGATCCAGAAGAAGTTCACACCGTCGAGAGTGTTGTAGAAGATTCCGTGACGCCCTTCCTCCGCTTGAATGGCCGCAGCGTACGGAGAGTCTACTGGTACGAGGCATCGAGCCAGAACACCTGTACCCGTCACATTAATAAGAGATCGGATTCCTCGCACCACGCGCCAGGCATTTGCCAGCGCATCCGGCGATCCTGTAGCTCGGTAGCGGAAAGCTTCCGCGGCGAGATAGTGTCCTGTCCATATAGCGGAGTCTCCAGCGCGTGCATAGCTGATCACTTCCGAGTAGTTTGGTGAGGCTGGATCCGATGAGGCAAATACGGGATCGAGGATCGTCCCGTAAGGCATATGCAGTCGTTGGATGTTATCGGAAATTGGGACGGCGATGAGATCTGACGCGCTAGTCGGTTGGGCAAACGAGAACAGTAGCAACGCGGTCAAGAAAACACGTCCCAGGGCCTTTAAAGACATAATTCCTCCCTTTTGCCGGACGACTTGATCCCCCCTATTAGAGTGCAAACCGGGGCCGCTGCCAAGAAACAATTGTTTTCGAGATTTCCCCGACGAACTGTGACTCTGCCTGGACCAGTCCTGACTCCCGATGCGTTAGGTTATTGCCACGGCTCGATCGCCGGTAAAACCTACAAAGGAGTACAAACACACATGACACCTGAACAAGAAGCTCAGCTTTCTCATCTTGATTTGGAAATACAGATTGCCGAGAAACAACTGCGCGTGGCGCAAGTCAAAAAACTGATCGCCGAAACGGAGTTGGATATCGTTGGTTTGAGACAGACTCTGCAGCAGCAACTGGGAGAAGAAACCAAAGTTTTGACGTACTGATCATCGCTACCATCCGAAGCACGGCCATAGCGCCGTGCTTCTCCACACCACCTCAGCTCAAAAGCTTCGCTTCAGTAAGCCCTCGCGCCAGAAGCGTTACATCCGCATGAACTCGGCCGACAGTGTTCATGAATACAGGCTGGGTGATCACACCACGGGACACGACCTCCAATTCATTATCATCATCGGAGGCCCGCAAAACGGCTGGGGTGTTTGTGGCGGTCCGAACGTCGCTGACGAAATCAAAACAGTTGTGATAATTGGACTCGGCATCGACGCTTCGAATTGGAATCGCGAGTTTTTCGTTATGGCCAGGCGTGCCGATGAGCAAAACCTGGTCGTCGAGAATCTCGACTTCCGGTTCCAGGTAGGACGGAAGAAAACCGATCAGATCCTCCGGCTTTTCCCAGTCCAGCGAGGCGCGTCGGAATACGGCCAGCATATTGAGCGAAATCGAATCTTTTAAGATCGAAAAGCGGATTTGACCGTGCGGAGTGATGATCTGCTTCTTGACTCGAACATACTCACTATCCCGGGGCGCTTCGGGAAACTGGATAGGCGAGTACGTCGGCACCGGCTTGATGAGACTTTTTCGAATGTTCGCCGAGATGTCTTCCAGGATTCGTTGCCTGCGATCTTCCTCAGTCAACCCTTGCGTAAGGACGATAACCGGCGGGTTCGGGGCTGATGGGCTCGATGCAGCATTCACCGCGTTTTTCGGCGGCGCATTGGTTGCAGTTTCCTTTGTGATTGGTCGAGGCGCCGTCGGCTGTTCTTCCGGTGGTTTTACTGAAGCAGCCGTCTGAACACGTTTCAGTGGCATACTTCCCGGTTTTTCCACCACGACCTGGACCACCGGAACTTCGTGGGATGGTTCACGCTGTGCCTTGCGTCTCATGACGACGATGACCAGGCACATCAAGATGACTGCGAGAGCTGAAACAATAGCAAACTGCTGAATGACGATTCCATTTGCCATCGATATCTCCATTTAAAGGATGGACTCTATGATGACGACAGGAAGGACAGAAATGGTCCCACTGCGTTGCGCGATGTGAATTTCCCTCTGACAAAAGCTGCCGCTCCATTACCGAGGTGGACCAGATTTGGACATTGCCGGCGCTAGCTTCGTATCACACAAAAATTAGGGGTGAGTACGATGTCGCAAAAAGAAAGTGCGAAGCCAATCGGCGTTGAGATTAGCGAGCCGGTGACCGGGGAATTGTCCAAACTTGCTGAACTCTCGCGCCAGGCTTACGAGCGGAAGGACACCAAGAAGTGTCTGGATCTGACGCGGTCCATTCTGCTGATGGATCCGGACAACGCTGACGCACAGCGAATGCGCTCCTTAGTTCAGTCGGAAATGCTCCGGGACCTCGTGGGCGCGCGCACATTCATCCGGCCAGTTCAAACCAAAGAGAACTCCGAACGGCAGTCGCAAGCAACTCAATTGGCCGTTCCGGTGAGCCCAGAGTTGGATTCTGACGTTGGGAATCTCGAGCAAACGGTTTCAACGGAGGCCGCTTCAGAGGCTCCATTCACGACAACGCCCGTTCGTTCGGTTCGAACACCGGGGACACGATGGCTGGTAGCCGCCGTCATCGTCATTATTGCTGTTCTCGGCGCGGTGGTTGTCGCTTTGCCTCGGTTCAGAACGCCGTCGAATCCGGTGGACGCGTCGAGGAAGCCTGCCGCGGCCGCAACGTCCCCACAGGTCGTGAACCTTGGTCCCACGCAGCCGGATTCGTCGGCACCGTCGCGCGCGGCGGAAACCGACATAATGCCCGTTCCACCGCCAACTGGAGGGCCCGCTGCTCCGTTCACGTTTCCCGCTACCACAACGCCTGCTTCGCGTCCCGCGGCAAAATTGCCCGACTCGGCGGTTATCGCCGCCGGCACCGGAACACTTGCGATCAGTTCTCCAACGACCGTCGATATATATAAGGACGGCGCATTGCTCGGGTCCGTGCCGGTAACGCTGGAGTTGCCTGCGGGAACGCACACGCTCGAGTACCGGCATGGCGCCTTGTCGAGGAATGTGACGCATGTCATCAATAACAATGAAGTGACGAAAGCGATGATCACGTTTGACGTGAACGTCCGTATCAATTCCAGGCCCTGGGCTGAAGTGTTCGTGGATGGAGTTGAGAGGAAGTCCCTGGGACAAACACCGTTGAGCGGTGTACGCATTCCAATCGGAACTGTATTGATCTTTGAAAATCGACAATTCCAAACCAAAAAATATCGCGTTACCGGAAATGAGACCGGGATCCAAAACGTATTTCCGTAGAGGTTAGAGTCATGTTCAAAGTAAGAAATATCCTTGTGCTGTTGATCATTGTTTCGGTGAGCCGCTCCGGTTGGTCCACTCGTCCCGATGAACTCAGCGAGATGCTGGCTCGAGCCGAGGCTCTCTATTACGAAGCGGATTTCGCAAAATCCGTAGAACTTCTGTTGCGCGCCGATGAACTGCTTCGCCAGCAGCCCGGCCGCCTGGAAGAGAAATCCGATGTCAAGCTGCAGCTCGCGCTTGGCTTCATCGGGTTGAATGACAGCCCTCGCGCAAAGGCTTACCTTGGGGAGCTGTACGCACTCGATTCGGAACGTAACATCGATCCGAAGCTGTTTTCGCCTAAGGTCATCCGGTTAGCCGAGGAGGCCAAGGCTGAGCAGTTGGAATCGAAGTGCCGCGTACTGTCGGATGAGGCGGAAGACCAGTTGCGCACGGGCAATGGCGATGCTGTGCTGAAGTTGATCGGATCGGGCAAGACGAAGTGTGCTGGTCTTGCGGCCCTCAATCCGAGAGCTGCAGACCTGGTTTTTAAGGAGGGTCTGGAGGTCTACAAAAAATCACAAATGCCCGAAGCTCTGAAAAAGTTCCGCTCGGCCCTCGCTCTCGAGCCTAAACATGAGTTGGCCGCCCAGTACGTGGAGCTTACGGAGAGTAAGATGGAGCTCAAGTCAGAGCGCGCACTTCTCGTCTGGCGAAAGAATTTCAGCGCTGGGGAGTTTGCTTTGGCTGCTCGCGATTATCGTGAATTGAGTCCACAGGCAATCGATGAGGTACTTGGGGAGTATCGAGAGGCGTTATCCACTCTAGTGGATTCCTGGAACCGAGCTTGCACAGCCAACGACACGGCCACAATTGAAACGGTTCGCGTTCGGGTCAATGAACTGCTTCCGGAGCCGTCGTTTGGAGCAGACATCCTCGCTAAGATGAAAACCTGCGCACCTGCCAAGGGCTGCATTCAGATGGACAGTCAATTGGCGTTGACGCGTTTAAGAACCCGCGTGGATCCTCTGCTGTCACCGGATCTGAAATCCCAGGTCAAGATCTTTCCGGTGCGGATGCTCATCAAGGCGAAAATCAGCGAGCAGGGAGATGTCGTCAGCAGCGAACTGCAGGGTGGGCATCCGGCTCTCTACAAGGTGGTCGGTACTGCAGTCAGCCGGTGGAAGTTCTCTCCGGCCATCACTCAGGACGGGCCCCGGTGCGTCGATACGGAAATCCCGCTGATCATCAACATCACCAACTAAGGAAGATCGGTGAATTCCGCGGCGGACCGTGCTGCGAGCCTGTCTCGAGCACCAACTAAAGTTTTTGTATACGTCACTACGGACAAAGCGCCGCTGTATCGGGCCATTATGCGTGCGTTCATCGAATCGAAGGAGCGATTCATATCCCAATTGCGTCCGCCCGAAGTCTTCGACTTTATCCGAACGTCCGGCCTTGCTGATCCGCCTGATGAAACGGAAATAGAGTCCGCTCTCTTCCAGTTGTGCGAGTGGGGAAATCTGCAGGCCGACGCGGACACGACGGCTGTCTCTGCCGTCGAGGACTTTTACAGCCAACGGCACGCCTATCAAATGACAAGTCAGGGCGAAGCGGCCGAGCGTGCGCTAGCGGGTTTTTCCGCAACCTCCGGACGGGAGAGCGCGCTTTGCTGCAGTGGCCTGGCGGACATCCGGCTGTTGCTCCAGGAGTTGAAGCAACTGTCAGGCCTGGCAGAGTTGGATGCAGATAAGATTCATCGCAACCTGCTGGTCCTTCGTGCGCTCTTTGAGGACCTGTCGAAGACGGCGCAAAACTTTATCGCCAGGCTGGAACCAAGGATTGACTTGCAGCCGTCTGAGGCACGGCGCCTGGTGGACTATGGCCAGCAGTTCATCGAAGAACTGGTGTTGGAAGCCGACAATATCGCCGGGGTGATTCACGATATCGAAGCGGCAGGACTTGAACGGTTACTTCAGGCGCTCGCGAAACGAGGTATTCCCCAAGGCATGAATGCCGGCGAAGCGGCCGGTGCTGATGTTTACAGCCAATGGCGTCTGGACTGGGACCGTTTTCGAATATGGTTTGTCTCGCAGCCCGGCTTTCCATCCCATTCGGACAGGCTGCGCGAGCGCGCCAGGGAATCCGTATCCGCCTTGCTGAGCATCATCGCACGCGCCAATGACCAGCGGAACTTCCGCATTGATCGAGCCAACGATTTTCGAGTACTCGCGCGTTGGTTTGCTCAAGCGGGTTCTGACGTCGAGGCGCATTTACTATGGCGCGCGGCGTTTGGCTTGTGTCCTGCCCGGCACCTTTTGATCAATGATGCAACGCTCGACGATCGCGACGCGCACGATGTTCCGCCGAACACGAGTTGGCTGGACGCTCCACCGTTGAGGCTTTCCGTCTGGCTTCGAGACTACTGTCGTAACTCGGGAACCGGCGGGCTCAGCCGAATTATTGATCGCAGCGCCGAGAAGGAAAAACTTGCTGCAGCGACCCAGGAGGAAGCGCAACGTTTACTGCACGCGCAGCACCGGTTCGATACCGGTGACCGCATCCGCTTGTCGGAACTCGAGCACCTGGAGACGGGCGAGTTCGAGTTGTTTCTCGACCTTTTGGGAGAAGCCGTTTCGGCCAGGGTTTTCGCTGAAGAACCGGTGGAGATTTTGTCGGGCGACGGCTGTTTAAGAGTAAAGCTGGAGCCGACAGGTGATGGCCGGGAGGCGATGATCCTGACGGCGGATGGGGTGCTCTCGGGGCCCGATCACTGGATCAGTGTCGAGCAGATTTCCGCAAATCACGCAGAAGGGGTGTCGATATGACGCTCGCTTCGCAAGCTTTCATGACCACGTCGAATCCACTGGTTGAGGCGGATCGCCGTCGCGCATTCCGAGCATTGCTTCGCAATCCATTGCTGGCGAGTTCTGGCGAAACGGCTGAGGACTACAAGTTGGTCCGTCGTCATTCGGAGTGGTTGAAACAGTGGTTTGCCAGGTTTCCCGCCTGGCGCCTCCATTTGGATCGAGAGGTGGCCAGGCTGCGCAAGCATCCAGCCGATCTCCTGGACGAGACAAGGCCCGCAATCGATTTCACCAGCGGTACTGCCTTTACGAGACGCAGGTACGCCCTGCTCTGCCTGGCACTTGCCGCACTGGAGCAGGCGAAACCATCAAAGAAAAGCCAAACGACGTTGGGCGAGGTCGCACAGACGATCATGGAACTCGTCGCCGCTGATCGAGAGCTACAGGCGGCTGGTCTGGTCTTCGACATCGGGAATTACGATCAACGTCGCGACCTTGTGCACGCGATTCGGTTGTTGATCGAGGTGGGTGTGCTGCACAGGGTCGACGGTGACGAGCGTCGATTCCTGAACCGGGACGACTCAGCGGACGTTCTCTATGACATCAATCGGCACATTCTGGCGTCAATGCTGCATGTGTCCAGCAGCCCTTCAGCGGTTGAGGCAATGCGTAGATCCGGTGCCGACACGCTGCCGGAACGCGTGGCAAGACTTGCTAATGATCCAGTGCCAGTCATTGAGGATCGGCGCCAACAGTGGATTCGATCGCGCCTGGTTCGAGCCTTACTGGACGATCCGGTTCTTTACTTCCACGATCTGAATGAAGAAGAGCAGCTTTATCTCGAAAGACATCGCAGTTATCTCCTGCGCCAGATATCTGAAGCGAGCGGCCTCATCGCCGAAGTCCGTGGTGAAGGTATCGCCCTGGTTGACGATACGGGCGACCTGACCGATCTGCAGTTGCCGGATGGAGGTATCGGTGGTCACCTGAATCTGCTGTTGATCCAGTGGTTCGCGGAATGTTCCAGGAACTGCGTGGAAATTCCCATTCCCGTTTCAG
>Ga0137427_10000965_pt1 | contig 13618 bp, 13 predicted proteins | sample EasRivERMZT700_2_FD_102309 | JGI IMG/M metagenome (GOLD analysis project Ga0137427, IMG submission 102309) | Soil microbial communities from meander-bound floodplain in the East River, Colorado, USA - East River MetaG ERMZT700_2 | ecosystem: Environmental > Terrestrial > Soil > Floodplain ...
CACACGCACGGCATGCACTTCGCCAATTTGCCCAAGCCGATCACGGTCTACTCGCAAGTCGAGGCGCTTGCGGCCAAGCTGTCTGAGCACTTGGGGATTGCGCAACCAGACAAACTTGTGCTTACAGACTACAACTTCCTGCGAGAGGAAGCGGAGGCCAAGAGTGAATGAAATCACCGAAGAGGACATCTCTGATGCGCTCATCATGCATCCCAATCTGCTTGATGAAAACGAGGCTCGCCGCTTCATCCTCTCGGCGCAGGCCGGCCGCCTGGCGTGGCGAATGGAAGATGCGTATCCGCTCATCGCCGAAAACGACGACGGCACGCGGCAGGTCAGGGCGGCAGAGAAGCACCGCGTCATCGTGAGCGCGTTTGACCAGTGGTGTGCCGCGCTCGGTGCGCGCTGGGATGCCAGCGACTATCACGTCGTATTGTCGGCTCCGGTGCGCGCTGACTTTGGATGCGAGGAGGGCGACCTGTTGGTTGCGCTCGATCTCAAGGATTGGGTCGTCAACTCGCTCTACGTGCTCAACATGGAGCGATTTCTTGTGGCCGCAAGCGGCTTGGGCATGACCAGCAGGGAAGCACGTAGCTTGTGGTTCGACAAGGCGGGTGATCCGCCCAAGCCGACTATTACTCGCGGGTATGGAGTTCACTGGGGCAGTCGCGAAGTGATTGACCCGCGCTTCAACATGCGCGCCGTGGACTACGCACGCAAGCGCGCCGAGCGAGCGGCCATGCAGAAACGGGCACCGCACGCCGTCAGCCTGCGTCGCACGGTCGAAGTAGACGCGGGCGTGGCCGAATACGTGTCAGACGTTGCCGGTCTCACGCCTGAGCAACTGGTGGACAGGTTTGTGGCGAACGCCAAGAAGCTTGGCCGGCGCGACATCAACGAAACGATCTTTTGAGGAGACCATGGCAATCAAGTCAATGCAGATCAACGCGCGTCCGCCCATCATCGGGCGCGTTCACAAAGGCGGCCCGAAGCCGCAGGGCGAAGACCGCCCTGGTGCCGACCTTGACCACTTTCGCATCGAGTCAACGCCGGAAGTGCTTGAGCGCATCCGCGAGATTTACGGCGACAAGCCGCGCCAGTTGCGCGTGCTGTTCATCGAGCACTATCCTGCCGACATCTACGATCCGTTCTTGGTGCAGCGCGGGCAGACCGGCATCGCCACAATCTGCGACAGTGTGAACATTGTTAAGAAGCGCGTGGCCGGCAGGCTCGTGGCCTGTGACGAGCCGTGCGAATTCGATCAGGAGAAGGCAGCATGTCCACGCGGCTGCAAATCGCAGGCTCTCAAGCCAATGCTGTTCTACATTCGCGGCGTCGAGCGAGCAGGGGTATTCGCGTTCAACACGACAAGCTGGACGGACAACGTGGAGTTGCAGAATAACCTTGCCTATGCTGCGCAAGAGGCGCGCAAGTTCCGCGCTGCCCTGGGTGCACCGCCCGACGCGAGCCTGCTTGGGGTCGAGTTTATCTTGGGGCGAGACCAGCGCACGCAGACCGTGCCGTCAAAGAAGTCTCCGACCGGCAAGGCGAAGGTGAAGCGCTGGCTGTGCTATCTCGAAATCTCACCCGACTGGATCGCGCGGGTGCAGGAAGAGATTCGCAAGGAAGCTTACGGCGAGAACCTGGCGCTGCCAGAACCGAAAGCGCAGATCGCCTTGTCCATGCGCCCAACCGAGGAGCGTGAGCCTGATGAGGTCGCTGGTGATCTGGCGGGACTTGACGCAGATGGCTTCGACAAGCCAGAGGACGCGGAGGAAGACGCGGACGAGCGCGACGAGGAAATCAGGGCGCTCGCGCTGGACATCGGGCGGCTGGCTGCGAGCTTGAAGGCGATTAAGGAAGTCGCCTCAACTACGCAAAAGGCGAAGGCCACTCAGAAGGAACCGCTCAAGAAGCTGACAGAGGAAGTGGCCGATCTCGTGGCAGCAGTTGACTCTAAATACAAAATGGACAACCCCGCAAGCTTCGACGCCGCCGTGGTTGAAGTCTCTGCCGCCCTAGAGCACTTGAATCACGTCATGCTGTCGATTGCCGAGTCGCCTGAGTCCTGATCTATCACCTCTCCCTCGATCTGTTCGGGCGGGCGACCGAAAGCCGCCATCTGTCTGTAAATCAACGCCACCGGATTCTCATCTGGTGGCGTCATTTCGTTATTGGCGGACGCCATGACCTTCGTGTTGCTGCTGGTGTTTATCGTCAGGCCGCCTCGTGTGTCAAGCGATGAGTGAATGCGCGCTGTCGCGTCGATGATGCGCTTGACCTCGTGCAGCCCTTCGGCAATAGCCTCGCGCAGCAGCTTGATGCTGCGCGCCGTGCTCTCGATCTTGCCCGCCCTTTGCCTCTTTAGCTCCTCTTGGTGAGCTTCGATCTCTTGCTGGTAATAAACCTGCATCGAACGCAACCACTCGATCTGCTGCATCTGCATGCGCTGGATGATGCGCGTCTTTATCAGCCGCTCGTGCGAGAAGCGGTGTTCGCGCCGTTCGACCCATCCGTTTCGATCTGCTGTCTCGGCGGGCAAATCATGCTTCTTGAGAACATCCAGCGGCATCGCCTCGTCGCCGGCCGCGATCCATGACTGAAAGGCCGCGAACTCATCGGCGGTTTCATCGGGGATGGGGATCATCCACGAGATGATCGGCGCGGCGCGGCGATCTTCCGGCTTGGGTATAGCCCGCAAATCTTTTGTCATCGGACAATTTTAGATCGGCGGCGTGATCGCCAGATCGACAAACGTGGGCGCAAAGGCGACGTAGCCGCTAAAGATGAACACGACCTCCGTGGCCGTCACGCTCAGGATGACAGGAAAGTGCGCGCTGGGCGCATCCCACACCGTCACCAGCGGCGGGCTGATAAACGGAATAGGGAAGGTGTAAGTGACCGGTGTCGTTACGGAGTAGTTGACGCGCGTGATTGTTGTCGTGTTGGTTAGAGACGGCGCTGGTAATAGCTGCTTTGGCACATAGCGATCTTTCCCGTAGTCGCTGGCGCGAAAGTCCAGCAAACTCTCGAAGCCATTTGACAATTCGAGTGTCGTCGTCGTCGCGCCGTCGCCCTGCCATGTCACGTTCATGGCAAGACAACGCAAGGTCTCGTATGGCTGTTCGGTCGAGATGCTTGGAAAACGAAATTGGCCGTTGACGCGAAAGCCGGCCCGTGTGTGTGCCAGCATCGAACCCGGCACGACGACCTGATAGTTGTGGCGCGAAATCAGAAACAGGCTGGTCAATGCCTTGTAGGCCGTCTCGACCAAATTCTGTCGCGCGACGTTGACCTCAGAAGCAAGAGGCGGGATCAAGAACGGGCGGATGTTGGAGTAGTTGAGCGACATCGTGCGCCGTGGCCGCGGTGCGCCTCCTGAGAGGCGAGTGACCTGTCGATACATGCGGCCAAAGGTTTCTTGAGCGGAGACATACGGCTCTACAAGTGAGTCAGCGATGGGATAGACGATGAAGTCTTCGTCGGTGCCGTCCTCGTTCCATCGTCCACCCCACGCATACAGAGCGTCGTAGCGCCGCGAGAAGTCAGTCATCATTTTCGCTTCTGACCACTCATAGATCGGGTTGTCTGCAAAGTCTCCAAAGATGCCGCTGGGGCCGCCTGGCTCGCGCGGCTCGATCAGCGCAACCGTCTCGTTATATCCGTAGGGCGTGATAAGTGGAGGGATATCGAAAATCTGGATAACTGGTCTTGTCAAGAATTCATCCAGCGCCCGCCACAACAGCCCCATTTGCAGCGTGGCAGTCGAGACTCGATCCATCATCGTTCCGCCGTCGTCAAACGTGACGGTTTGGCGCGATAGCAAGCCGACCGAGCTTACCGGTATTTGCACGTCAAAGCCGCGCTCTTTGTGTGTGTGAAGCTGTGCAAAGCTGAGCGCCTGAAACAACCAGCCACCGCCGTAGTCAGGGTAGGGGTTGCCTACACTGGACAGCTCCCAACAGATCGCGCTCTCGCCTCGCACTCGCGCCATCCACTCGCCACCCGCGCCCCAAACGTATTCAAGCGATGCAATTGCAAACTGTCCAACTGTGACCTCGCGCACCGTGTCGCCGTCTGTGATTGACTCAAAGACGAGCATGTAGCCGCCGTCATTCACGGCACCCGGCAGCCGCGCGGCAGCACAGTTCAATTCAAAGCTGGACGCGGTGTTGAGCGCGGTGCTATAGCTGGCGCTTGAGATGTCGTCGCTCGTGATTGTGCCGATGCGGACACCGGCAGGGAAGAAGCCGGTGCGAAACTCAACGATGAGGCGACTAGTTAATCCAAGCATAGTCAATGCCTAGCCGTACGGTGTGTCCGCCGTCGATTGCGATCAGGTTGTCGCCTGGAGCAAGAAGCGGTGTGAAGGCAGCGCTTGCGGTTGGTTGAAAAAATGACCCGCCAAAGAACTCGTAGCCACCGCCAAGCCACGAATCCCGATACTGCTCGTACGGCAACACCTGTGGAATGTTGTTATACGAGTAGTCGCGTGAGCCAAGCCGGTTCGTGACGCTGATGATGCACGGCGACAGGTTGGCCCATGTGATGATCCAGCGTGCGCGCGGCGGCGCGTTGCCGTCCACGATGATCGAGTTGGTCGAGAGCGCGCCGAACGTGTGCGTCGCCGACGATTCCCACTGCGAAAAATTGAACACGCCGGGAACGGTGTCAATCAGCGGGAACAGGCTGCGCATCCAGAATCGCTTGATCTCCCACTGCTCAGGTGGCCCGCATGGAATCCACCACAGGGCCGGCGCTTCGGCGATGTTGAACTCCATCGTGTCGGTGTAGATGTCGGTCTCGGCAAGTTTTGCGATCGAGTTTCCGTAGCGCCACTTGGAGTACGTGATCTCGCGCAGCGGCGTGTCGAGCGCAGCCTGAATCGACAACTCGGTTGTAACCGATCCGTACGCCTCTTCGACAGTGAAAGGGTTGCTCATGCCCACCACGCGGCCCTCTGCCCACAGCCAGCGTCCGCAGTCGCCGCGCTGGTTGGCGGTGTCGGTCAGCGGCGGGCAATCAGTCCACATGTAAAACAGGAAGCGCGTGCGGTAGGACTTGGCTGTGATGATCTCGTTCAGTTCGTCGCGCGCCTGCGAACATTCAAACGTGCCATAGCAGCGATACGTTCCGCCGTGCTCGATCTCGCCACGAATAAGCGGCGGCGGGTACCAGCGGTCATGGTCGTAGGTCGCGCCTGAGTGCATTGACGAGAACGCCTGCCGTATCGGATATGAGACGGCTGTGCGCGCGTTGATCGTGGGCACCCGCGCGTTGCCGATCTGCACCAGTTGCAGTTTCGTGACCGGAAACTTCTGGCGAGAGGACTTACGGGCTTGAGCGAATGCGTATGTCATACCCCGATAAACCTCCGTCGCTCGTTCGCGCGCATAGATAGCTCAAGCCCATCGGTCACGAAAGAAACCTGATGCTCCCCTCCGTTGTTGGCGCGCTGAACCTGCGGCGGACTGCCACCTTGCATCGTGACGTTAATGGGTGAGTTGTAGGTGTTGTTGGTTGTCGAGGTCGCGTAATACTGCGACCTGTTGGCGTTCAGCCCCAATCGGTAGAGGGTATTGAAGTCTACGATAGCACCGGGGGCGTCCGTCATGAAGCCCTCAGGCCCGCGCTCGCCAACAGTGTAGCCTGTGCCTGCCTCGACGCGACCGCCGAGCGCGCGACCGAGCGAAGGCAGCACCGGGGCACCGGGGCCGGGCGGCGGGACGAAGTTTGGATCGGCAGCGCGACCAAGCGCTGCCTGAATCTGTGCCCGCGCTGCTTCGAGATCGCCGGGCGCGATCTGTAGCTGAATGTCGTAAGGCGTGGAGAACACCGCCTTGAACGCCTCGTCGTAAGCCGCCGCTGCCTTCGTGCCCTGATCTTTCGCGGCGGCGGTTGCGCCCTCAAGCGCGCCCTTGATGCCTGTCTCAAGACTGACGCCGGCACTGCGCGCGATGGCTTCCGTCACCTTGACACCTTGCAACTCGCCGGCCTGCGCCATCCGGCCAAACGCACGCATCTGCTCTTCGGTCTTGAGTCCAGAGTCAAGTCCGAAAGTAGTGGCCTGCTCGAACGAGAGTGCTTTTCCACCTGGGGTAATTGCCTCTTGTACCGCCGGCTCATTGAACACTGCATAGGCTGCGGTCATCGCCTCCGCGTAAGCCTGAATAGCCTCCGGGCCTTTGCCGAACTCGTCGTTCATGAACTTAACTTGCAGCGCACTCTCAAGGATTGCACGGCTGAACCCGGCAGTGTTGAACAGTCCATAGCCCTTGCCAAGCGTGTCAAGCGTGTCCGCTCCTGCGTCCAGCGAGGAGTTGAAAAACTTCTGCGCCTCCGCTGCCGTTAGCGTGCCGGCAGTAGCCTCTGCCTGCCTGGAAATGTATGCACCGATAGACCCCTGAATCACGTCGAACTGCCGCTTGCGATCCTCAAGCTGCAACTGATATTCTTCTTCCGCAAGCTTCTGTAGTTCTTCGGAGTCCTTTGCCGTCACGCCACGGCTGCGAAACGCCTGACCAACACCGCCAACACTTACCTGACTGGCGTCCGCAAAGCCAAGCTCCTGCGCGCGGCGATTGAAGTCGTTCTGCTGGCGCTGCTCTCGCGCAATGTCGGCATACGACGAACCGCCCTGCTGTTGCAGATATATCTGATTTTGAAGCGTGTCGAGACGCTCCTGATCGGCAGCGGTAAAGGTTCCCGCTGGCGCTACGCCGGGGATGGGCGGCGGCCTGTCGGCAGTGGTGGGCTTGTTATTCGCATTGAAGTCCTGCCGCTTCTTTTCTGCCAGCGCTGCACGCTCGGCCTTGTTTGCTGCTATGTCTGCTGCCCGATCAGCCTGTGATGCCTCAGTTGCGAGCTTGGCGTTGTAGTCGCCTTGCAGATCGTTCAACTTAAGCATCTCGTCCACTTCGGACGCGCGAGCTACATTGATGTCATCAAGCAGGTTGAGAACATCGTTGACATCGCCCTTGACCTCCTGCCCGGTCGCGGTGTTGACGCTGATGGCGACCTGCTGGTTGGCGCGGGCGTTGACCTCGGCGACCTTATCGCGGTTCTCTTTCAGCCGCGAGTAGAAGTCATCGTAGGTGTCGCCTGCCGACCGCACCGAGTCGAGCGTGCCGGTAAAGCTCTTGGCGACTTCCTGATTGATGGCGATGCGCTCCTTCTCTGCCGCGATGCCGATCTTGGCCTGCGCGTCAAGCTCTTTGAGCGCATCCTTGTAGTTGCGTGCGCGAACGGCAACGTCTGCGGTGGTGCGAGCGGCAGCTTTTGCATTCTCGTCGTATTTCTTTAGCTCTTCGTTGACCTGAGCAATCTGAGCTTTTATCTCGCCTGAAAAGATGATGTCGCCGCGCTTGTCGCGACCTATCTCCCTTCCGTTCAGACTGTCCAACTGTGACTGTAGGAAATTCCTGCCAGCAACAAGTCCCTCTCGCTCCGAGAAGTTTTGCGCCAACCCGGTGCCAAAGCGCTGCCGGCCTGCGGCGACATCTCGCAACTGGAAGGCACGCTCCCTCGCTACGCCGCCACTGGCGATTCCTGTCAAGGACAAGAGCGCCTGCTGTTTCAAGCTGTTCAGTTGCAGGTCAATAGGCGTAAGCGCCGCCGTGGCCGCAAGCTGGAACTGGCGCTCAGCATTGGTTGCAAGCTGAATCGCAACCGTTCGCTGGTTGGTAAGGTCGATCTGATCCTGCGATACTTGCACACTGAACACCGCCAGCTTCTCAAGCTCCTCTCTTCCTGCGCCGGCAATGGCAAGGAAGTCCTTGCCGAACAGGCCGCCGACCTGCTGACCGATGCGTGCGATCTGTCCGGGGTTCAATCCCTCAAGCGCCTCGGCGAACTCAAGGGTGAATTGTGTGACCTCTTTAACGTTGCCAGCCTGATCCTTGTAGCTGAGTCCAAGCTGGTCTATGGCATCACGGAATGCGGCAGCCGGTGGCGTGATCTCGGTGTAGCCTTTCTCGACATCATTCAGAAGTTGGAGCTGCGCTTGCACCTGCGCAATCGTGATATTGGCAAACGGTGAGTCGGGGTCTTGCGTGAAGGCGCTGAACGAGCGCGACACTGACGACTGTTGCGCCGTCAGACCGATCTCGCGCTGGTTAAGCGAGACCTGGCGCAGGAATTCTTGCCCGCTTTGATACGCCTTGATTAGCTCCTGCGCTGCGCGGACGGTTGCGGCGGCGGCGGCTAGCCCCGGCCCGCTTGCCGCGCCTAATAATTCAGGAAGCCCGCCGCCTCTTGTGGCACCAGTGAGATCAAGAAAGCCAGTGACAGCACGCTCGCCCTCGCTGGCAAGCCCGCCAAGGCCGACAGCCGACAGCGCGCGGTCGCCGCGCATTCGGACTTGTCGCTGCGCTGCTGCCGCCGCCGCCTTTTCCTGTCGTTCTCGAATCGCATCAGCCCGCTGTGCTGCGCGCTCGCCAAGCTCGGCCTGTCTTTGAATCGCACGCTCTTGCAATTGCGAGTTGCGCGCAATGCCGGCCGCCTCTCTTGCCCGCGTTTGATCTGCCTGTCGCGCTTGTCGTTCAGCGAGAGAGTTGACGCGCTCAAGCGATGCCACCTGCTGCGACGCTGCGCGGTTCGCGACTTGCGCATTCTGTTGCTGAATTCGCCCTAGCCGCGTCTCTGCTGCTTCGCGCTCAAGCGTGGCTCGCCTGATCTTCTCAAGGTTGACGATCTGATCGGCCTGCGCCTTCGAGACGCCCTGGACTGTGCCGATGGTCTTGACGGCATCGGCAAGGGTGCGCTGCAACTGCTGCTTGATCTCCGTCAGCGACGCGGGATCGAGCTTGACGCGCAGTTGCGCAACGAGTGCGCTCTTTGCTCTGCGAGAACCACCAGTGCCCATGATGTTTACGGATCAGGCGTTGGCGTCACCAGCGGAGAATCCGTTGGCAGTGGGATGAACGTCGGGGTTGGCGATGGGTGATAGAAGGCGATGTCAGTGGCGTTCTTTTCGCTGAGCGCCTGCGCCGTGGCTCCCACACCCTGCGCCTTTGGGTCAGACGCAGGGACAAGAAGGCTGGCTGCAAGGGCAACGAGCGAGATCAGAATCGCTATGAAGCCTACGATGCCTCTTGTCTCATTCGGCTTATCCATTTTTGTAGCCCTCCTTTTGAATGTTAGCGTTGCTCACGCCATGTCTGCCCGTCTGGACTAGGGAATGGCCATGCTCTTTGGCGGTGGCACTTCATACGGCGGCGTCTCGCCCTCATAGATGAACTCATGTGGTGGTGCCTTGCCGCCACCGAGCCGCGTCACGATGCGCCCATCCCAACGCTCTTTCATGTGCCCGATATACGGGCTGAGTGAGTAGCCCCACCACCCACCGCTGCCGCTGTTTTCATCGCCCCACTGAAAACCAGCCTCGCACAAGACAGGCGACGGATATGTCGTGTTGCCAATCACAAGCGGCGCGGTCTGCACGAGCCACGTCCAATCACACCATTCCGAATACTCATCAACCGTAAACCCGGCTTGATTCATCCCGCCGAATCCGCACTCATGTCCAGCCTCACTATGCACAATCCGGCGTATGCTCGGATTAAATCCGCAATGAGTAAACAGAAATTCCCAATTGCGTTTCAACCATATCGGCGAGATGGTCTTGAAGTCCTTTGGCCCATAGCCAGCAGCAGGCTTCGTGTAGTTGTGCATATCGAATGCACCAAAGAGACCGCTGTTGTAATGCGGTGCATACACCTCGCGCATCACCCGGCAAATGTCGGGGTTAGTGAAGTCGGGATTTCCGTGGGCAAACCCGCCCGCGATCCATTTTGCGTTCGGCGCGGCCCGCTTAAGCAGGGTCGCACACTCAACGTCGAACCTTGCGCGAGCAGGAATTGAATCAACTCCTGAGCCAATGCCTTGCACGTCATTCTCATTAAAGCCGCGATACCATACGCGCGAGTCGCTAGTCTCGTTGACGTTGATGCCGTGCTGCGCAAGTAGTTCAGCGGCGGCCATCTGATACTTGAAATACTTGCGGTGCATCACAATCGCCTGCGGGTATTGCTTCGCCAACTGATATGCGCCGGTTGCCGACTCGAAGCACATGACGGCCTCGCACCCAAGAGCAAGCGCATCGCCCGCGCGATTGCGACCGCCAAGTTCATGCACGCCGAACAGCCGCCTTGCTGTCGTCACGTCAGTCGATACGGGCGGAGGCGTCGGGGGAGGCTTCGCAAGTTCGGCCACTACCGTGCTCGTGTGTAGTTCAATAATGCGATTCGGGTTCGCGCCACTCGCGGGCACTTCAACGCCATCGACAGTGATGCTACCAAGCTTCGCCTTGACCTTGATCCATGTCGTTCCCGCGACTGGCTCACCGCTAAACGTCGGCCCTTCCGGCCATGTTCCAGCGATGTTGGCGTTGTTCGATGTGTCCATACTCGTTCTAAAACGAGCGCCGTCCGAACCATCTTTCGCTTTATACAAAGGCATACCATCTCCTATCACGGCGGGATGTTCTGCGATCCCAACGTGAACCTGTGAAAGCTCAACCGCATCGCCCGCGCTCTCGCTTGCAAACAAAAGTCCAGCGCCTTCGCTCGTGCGATAAAGCGGATCGTTATACGACTGCGGCCCGCATCTAAGAATCCAGTGCAGGAATGTGGAGCCAGCATACGCGCTCGCCTGATGAGGAAGTGCGTTGTATCTACACAGGATGATCTTTGGATACGGCTGATCGCCAATCATCATGCGCGGCACAATGTCGAGCGCCTTCATGTCTGCCGCGTCTTGCTCATCACGAACAGCCGGAAAGATAAGGTCGCGCCCCATGATCGGAGTAAGCCCAAACCATGAAAGCATGTGGGATAAGTCGAGCGCAGTGCTTCCGTCGCGCGCTGCGTCAATCACGGCGTTCCAGTGATTCGCGCCGCCGACAATAGACCGCCCCATCCACAACTGCAACATCTCCGCGCAACATAGACCGCAGGCGTTCATCAAGCCGCGCCCAAGTTGTGTGCTGTGTGGCGGCAACGCTTTGACCAGTGACAGATCATGCGGTTCAAGTGCCTGCTCTAATAGTTCTATCGGCACGGCCACATGCGGGATGTTTAGTTCTTTACTCATGGGCAAGTCTCCACTGTGAACGGAATGACGAAGTAAGTCACCACGCTATCGGCCACTCGCGCGATGCGCCGGTATTCGTAATCGCCAGGCGCAAGATTCGAATCAACATATGACTGCGTCACTGTTATTTCGCGGCCAACATCAGAGTCGAGGAAAATCGGTGCAAGCGGCTCAACGCCGCTTGAGATTGTTTGTCCTGTCTTAACATCCCACACGCTGTATGGAAAACCCACAATCGCAGGCGCGCGCAATACAGTTAAGAACACATCGAACGGGAGTGGGTCGCCACTGCATATCGTCTGTGACTGATATGTAATTGGGCGGAATGAAACGGCCGCAGACTGAACGGCACTGCGCGTTGACACAGCGACTAGCACCACAACAAGTGTGAGCGCAGCAAGTACTAGCCCGACAATGCTGCGCCGGTCGCGCCGATCAACTGCGGCAATCGCTGCGAGACGGTCTGACGTGATCGTCTGAGAAATGTCAATCGGCGGGGGCGTCGTGTTAATCGCCATTGATTCCTTTTGCCGATGGTCGCGCGCGTTTTATTTCCTCAATTAGCTTGTAGGTCAGTCCGCGCCGCTCTGCCGCGTCAATCAGCGACACGGCGATTTCCGTCTTTGTCGCACCGGGCAATTCCTGCGCGTCAAGCCCAACGTCGCGCACGAGAATGGTTAACTCGCCAGCGCTGAACAGATCAACCAGCGCGCTGCGCAAGCTTTTGTTTTTGCCAACATCAAACACGTTAAGCGGGACGCCGGCACGATCCGCCGCCTGCTCTATCGTGATCGTGTCGCCGCCGAGCGCGCGAACTTGACGAGTCAAGTTGTCAATGCGCTGACCGTCAATCCGTGACCGCGCTTGTGACAGATCGAGACTTTGTTGCAACATGCTTCCGCTCAGGCGGCTTAACGTCTCTGCGTCCTTTACGGCGGTCGAAGGACGCAGAGTAATGATCCCGATAAAGATAATTAGCACCGCAACAAGAATCGCAACGATAGCGACCAACGGCTCAACCATCTAGCCTGCCCTCCCTCTCTCCCGCTGCTTACGCAAGCACTCCGACCATGACTAGGCCGAAACCGATGTTCATCAAATCCACCCGGCCAGTGTTCACGCCAAGTCCCTTGATGAAAAAGCAGATCGCTGCGAGAACGAAGCACACGAACTCGACAGTCATAGCTCTCCTGTCATGGTTGGTGGAGTTGCGGCGGCTCTCAGCGCGTTGTTGCGGCTCGTGACCCTGCGCGACACAGCCCTCTCGGTGCTGCGCAGGGTAGGCGTGCCGTTCATCACACTGACATTCGCGACAAGATATGCGATCACTGCGGTCGCTGCTGCGAGCAGTCCGGTCTGGTCGCACGTAATCTCGTTTCCCGGCAACACGAATTGAAAGCACGCTGCGCCAAACATGATGACACCCCACAACACCGCCAAGACCAGATAGACGAGGTTGCGCTGGACTTCCTCAAGCGCGAGGAACCAGTCGTTGAACTTTGGCACATACTTCTGCAAGAGGCCGATGACGCCTCCAACAAAGATCGAAATGACTGCGGCTGCGATTACTTGCTGACTCATAATGTCTCCTATCTAAGCTGAACTCCTATAGCGCTCAGGATGTCGTCCTCTGAGTCGCCAAGCGAAATATCCGTGATGTCGCGCGCTTCGATGCTGCGGTTAACGATCTGCTTCGTGCGAATGATCGGGCCAACTTGTCCACGAAAGTCACCGCCGCCTCCGCCGTAGGTCTTGGGCGAATAGCTCTGGCCGCGGCCCTGAAAGCGAAAGCGCATCCCGCCCGGCTGCTTGGCGCGAGCGTCGGTTGGGGCGGTGCCCTCATCAACCCAATGATAGATCGCGCTGTCCGTGCTCAGGTCGCCGACGACCTCGTCAGAGGTTCGCGCAGTGATGCGCCGGCCAAACTCAGGCCGATTGCGCCACTGTTTGATTGCGACGCCAATCTCGTCTTCCAGCACCGACAAGCCATCGAGCACGCCGACCTCGACCGCGTCGAGCACGACATCGTTAATCCCATCGGCTTCTAGGATTGTCACCTGACTGACTGTTATTAGGCCCACTCGACCTCCTTCGCGGCAACATGTCGCCGTGATACGACATGAACTCTATCATCCCTTCGGCTTGTTGCAAGGCGAGCATCCTCACCTTCTGCTCGGCGGTCAAGTCCTCAGGGTTTAGCACTCCCCACTCCTTTGCGGCCCTTTCGAGGTCGAGAAGCGGGCTTGCCGTGATCTCCGGTCTGTTCGGGTGCTTGCGCTTCACCATCGGTTGCAGGATTCGCATTGCCTCCTGGATCGGAAGACCGTTTACTGAGATCGCGAAAGCTTTTGATGGCCTCCTCGATCTTCGCCGGGTCAACCCCTCCCGCCGCAAGCTCGGCCCACAACTCGAATTCGCTCAGGTCGATGACCTTGCCCTCGCCGTCGTTGTAGATTTCAACGATGCGGCGGCCGCACTCAAGCGGGTCGTCAATGTCGTCAGGCAGCGAGAGCGAGAGCTGCCTGCA
>Ga0137427_10000966_pt1 | contig 13617 bp, 11 predicted proteins | sample EasRivERMZT700_2_FD_102309 | JGI IMG/M metagenome (GOLD analysis project Ga0137427, IMG submission 102309) | Soil microbial communities from meander-bound floodplain in the East River, Colorado, USA - East River MetaG ERMZT700_2 | ecosystem: Environmental > Terrestrial > Soil > Floodplain ...
GCCGTCGCGACGACCGCGACCGGCAGCCAGCAATGGGGCATGGTCACCACGACCGGCTTCCTGGCGCTCGGTCTGATCGGCCTTTCGTTCGTGCGCGAGGAGCGCGCCGAGGCGGTCTGATCTCTCAGCCGAACGTGCTCGTCGGCGTTCCGGGCTGTCGCGCTAACTCGGCCAGCCGGTCCCACTGGTCGGCGATGAACAGGTAGGAGTCGCGGGCCTCTCCGGCCGTCCGGTCGGCTTCGCGCCGGGCGGAGTCCGCCATCGCGCGGTAGCGGGCAAGCCGCTGGGAAATCAAAGAGTCTAAAGGTTTCATCGTGGACATCATTCGCCTTACACACCCACCCAATCCCCACGCGGGGCTGAAAACGCTGGGCGAGCGGCTAAGGTTCCGGCCGCACTGGAAAAAACGGCACCGTGGTTACCGTGTGGTTAATGCCGGAAGTGCCGGATGCCGGTGAAGACCATGGCGATTCCGAGTTCGTCGGCGGCGGCGATGACCTCAGCGTCCTTGACCGACCCCCCGGGCTGGATGACGGCCACAGCACCCCCTTCGGCCACCACGTGCAATCCGTCCGGGAAGGGGAAGAAGGCTTCCGACGCTGCGACCGAGCCCTGGGTCTTCGGCTCCGGCCAGCCCGCCGCCGCGGCCGTCTCGCGCGCTTTCAGCGCCGCCATCCGTGCCGCGTCGATGCGGCTCATCTGGCCGGCGCCGATGCCCACCGTCGCCGCATCGCGCGCGTAGACGATAGCGTTGGACTTCACGTGCTTCACCACCTTCAGCGCGAACAGCATGTCGGCGATCTGGCGCTCGGTCGGTTTGCGTTTGGTGACGATCTTGAGATCGTTCCGCGTCGTGATTGCATCGTCCCGGGTCTGGACCAACATGCCGCCGCCGACCGAGCGAAACCCGAGACCGGGCGCCCGCGCGTCGGGCAGGCCGCCCGCAACCAGCAGGCGCAGATTCTTCTTCGCCGCAAGCACCCGGCGCGCATCGTCATCGGCATCGGGCGCGATGATCACCTCGGTGAAAACCTTCGAGATCTCCTCGGCGGTGGCGCCGTCGAGCGTCCTGTTGAACGCCAGCACGCCGCCGAATGCGCTCAGCGGATCGCATTCGAGCGCCCGTCTGTAGGCATCCGCGAGCGACGATCCGACCGCAACCCCGCACGGGTTGGCGTGCTTGATGATGGCGCAAGCGGCCTGCTCCGTGCCGAATTCCGCCACCAATTCATAGGCGGCATCCGTGTCGGCGATGTTGTTGTAGGACAACTCCTTGCCCTGTACCTGCTCGGCTGTCGCCACGCCGTAACGCGTCTCGCCGCCGGTATAGAAAGCGGCCGCTTGATGCGGGTTCTCGCCGTAGCGCAACGGTGCGCGCAAGGTCCCCGTGAAGCTCCGCCGGCGCGGCGGTGCCGCATCGCCTGCCTTCGCCAGTTGCCCCTGCAGCCAGTTGGAGACGTTCGCGTCATACGCGGCCGTGCGCGCGAACGCCGTCTGCGCCAGCTTCAGACGCGTCTCGGCGCGCACCTTGCCGTTCGTGGAGGCCATCTCGGCCAGCACCGCGTCATAGTCCTCGGGATCGACCACGACCGTGACCCAGTCGTGGTTCTTGGCGGCGGCGCGGATCATCGCGGGCCCGCCGATGTCGATGTTCTCCACGGTCGTCTTGAAGTCGGCCCCACGCGCGACCGTCGCATCGAACGGGTAGAGATTGACCGCCAGGAGATCGATGCCCTCGATGCCGTGCGCCCGCATGGCTTCGGCATGGCCGGGGTGATCGCGCTCAGCCAGCAGGCCGCCGTGGATTTTCGGATGCAGCGTCTTGACCCGGCCGTCCATGATCTCGGGAAAGCCCGTGACCGATGAAACCTCGGTGACCTCGAGGCCCGCCTCGCGCAAAGCGCTGGCCGTGCCCCCGGTCGAAATCAGCTGAACGCCGCGGCTCGCGAGCCCGTGCGCGAAGGCGATGAGACCGGTCTTGTTGGATACGGAGATCAGGGCGCGGCGGATCGTCCGCTCGGTCATCGGGCCACCACGAGGCCTTGGTTGCACATGGTCTTAGAGCGTTTTCCGCCGAAGTGGAAGCCGGTCGGCGCCGAGCCCGAGCTGCCATGCGCGCTGCCGGTCGCGTGTGATACAAAGGGCCACAGACCTCGGAGACGCAAAACGCACGGAAGAGGAGCATGCGATGTCCAGAACATCCTTGTTTTGCAGTGCGGCGCTGATCGCTTCGGTTGCCGCCGGCATTGCCGCGGACGCCGGAGCGCAGGAAGGCGCCATTCCCAACTTCACCTCGATCACGTCCGGTTGGCTGCTCGCCGGCGGCATCGATTTTCGTCCCGTCGAAGGCAAGCTCGCGCCCATCGCCCATGACCCCGCTTATCCCCCCTCGGGGCCGGGCAATCAGCGCGGCGTGATGGAGCGCATGGGCGATGCCGAGAATCCCAATCTCACGCCGTGGGCGCGCGACATCATGCGCAGGTACAACAAGGATGTGCTTGATGGCCACCGCGCCTTCAGCGCGCAGTCCCGTTGCTGGCCCGGCGGCGTTCCCGGCCAATTGCTGTTCCCGGCCGAGCCGATCTTCTTCATCCAGACGCCCAAGGAAGTCTGGATCATGTGGCAGCGTGACCAGCACGTCCGCCGCATCTACATGAATCAGCCGCACTCGCGGAACATCAAACCCTCATGGAACGGCGAATCCGTCGGCCGCTACGAGAACGGCGAGCTCATCATCGATACGATCGGTTTCAACGAGCACGAGTTCGGGTTCATCGACAATTGGCGCACGCCGCACACCAAGGACTTGCATGTCGTGGAGCGGTGGAAGGTCGTCGATGGCGGGAATGCGATCGAAGCGACCGTCACGGTGGAAGACCCCGGCGTGTTCAAGGCGCCGTGGACGGGCAGTGTGCGGTGGGAGAAGGTGAACCGCGGCCGGATGCTCGAGTCGATCTGCGCGGAAAACAACGGGCAATTCGAGACGCTTTTCAACTTGAGGGAATATCCGATGCCTGAGGCCAAGGCGCCGGACTTCTGACCGGCGAGCCGGCCCGGCGCGCCGAAGCTGCAATAGCGCAGGAAGCCTTGGTTTTCGCGCCTCACTTCACGCAGGGGTGCGTAAAATGAGCCTACCGGGCCCCCAGTGTGATGGGATAGGATTGCAACCTCGCGGGGTGATGGTTCTCACTTCGCCATGGAGGAGGCGCTATGAGATACGCATTGGGAGTGGCCTTGGCGGTATCGGCTCTTGTAGTCGGGTCTGCCATCGCGCAGCAGCAAAACGCGCGCGCGGTCCTGCAAGCCGCCGATCAGGCGACCGGCGCAGGCAAGGTGAATTCGATCCAATACACCGGCACCGGCTGGATCGCGTTCCTGGGACAGAATTTTTCCACGGTTGACGATTGGCCGCGTGTGGATCTGAAGACCTACACCGCGACGATCGACTACCAAAACAAGGCGGCGTCGGAAGACTATATCCGCGTGCAGGGCAAGAATCCGCCACGCGGCGGCGGCGCCGGTTTCCCGATCCAGGGCGAGCCGCGCACGCAGAATTTCGTCAACGGGCCCGCGGCCTGGACCTTGAATGCGCAAGGCCAGCCCCAGGCGCAGGACGACCAAGCCGAAATTCGCCAGTTCATGATGTGGGTCAGCCCTCACGGCTTCATCAAGGCGGCCATGCAGGATCAGAACGCGCAGGTCACCAACCGCCATTTCGTCAAGACGGGCCAGACCTTCCGCGTGGTCGGTTTCACGACCATGGGCAAATACCGCGCGACGGCGGAGATCAACGAACAGAATCTGCCAGAACGCATCGTGACCTGGATCCCGAACCCCGTCATGGGCGATATGCAGGTCGAGATCCGCTACGAAAATTGGCGCGATGTCGGCAACGGCGTGAAGTTTCCGGGCCTCATCCACATGCACCAGGGCGATCATCCCTTCGTGCGCGGCATGAACTTCATGAACCTGAACGTCAGCGACGTGAAGGTGAATGTGCCCAACGCGACGCCTGCGCTTCCTGATACGGTGCGCAACGCCGAGGTCCCGCGCGTCACCGTCGCCTCGAATCAGATATCGCCGGGCGTGTGGTTATTGGCCGGCGGCTCGCACAACAGCGTCGCCATCGAGTTCAAGGATTACATCGCGCTCGTCGAAGCCCCGTTGAACGACGCGCGCACCAATGCGGTGATCGCCGAGGCGAAGCGGGTGATCCCGAACAAGCCGATCCGTTATCTCCTCAACACCCATCACCATTGGGACCATTCGGGCGGTATCAGGGCGGCCGCCGCGGAAGGCGCGACCATCATCACGCACGCGAGCAACGATGACTTCTACGAGGAAGTCGTGCTCGCGCCGCAGCCGCGCACCATAGGCCCCGACCGGTTGGCCCAGTTCCCGTTTGCGACGACGGGCCCTGGCCCGCAGAAGCTGGAGACCTTCGAGGAGCGCTATGCGCTCAGCGACGGAACGCAGACGGCGGTCATGTACCATCTGGAAGGCCTCAATCATGCCGGCGACATGGCTGTTGTGTACCTGCCGGGACCGAAGCTCCTCATCAGCGCGGACATGGGACCGCCGGCGGCCGGTACGCCCGCGGCGAACGTCAACGCGAACGCGGTGGCGCTCTACAACAACATCCGCCGCTTGAAGCTGGACGTGACGACGCATGTGCCGATCCATGGGCAGCCCAGCCCGCATGCCCAGTTCGAGCAGATCGTCGGACCCGTGGCGGCCTCGCGCGCCGCGGCGGGCGGCGCAGCCGGCGGTGGCGGCTAGGCGTTTTTGGAGTGAAGATGGAAAGGGCGGGGGGATTCCTCCGCCCTTTTCTTTCAGCGCCGGAAGAGCCAGAAGAGACCCGTCAGAACGAGGCTGACGAGGATCGATGTGACCAGCGGGAAATAGAACCGGAAGTTCTCGCGTTCGACCACGATGTCGCCGGGGAGCCGGCCAAGCCCGAGACGCGTGAGGACGGGCCACAGCAGTCCCGCCGCCAGCAGAACAATGCCGGCCACGATCAGGATGCGCCGTATGTCCATGTCACTCGGCCGCCAGACGAACCCCGTTGCACTCTGCCTCGACCGCGTCCCACAGCACGCCGAACCTTTGCCGTTCCAGCGCCCGGAAACGCATCACACGCAAGGTGCAGTCCGGGTCCATGTCGGTTAAACGCGCCAGCATTGCGCTGAGGTGCAATTCCTCCTCGGCCAGCACGCTACGTAACGAGAGGGCCGGCTCGTGCTCGGCCAGTGTTTCTTGGTAGAGCCGATAGAACCAGACTGCCCGCAGCTCGACGATCAGCGACATGTAGAGATAGGGCAGGGCGCTCGCAGGCTTGCTGCCGAAATCGCGAGCAATGCTCGCGTCCAGTCGTCCCATGTAACCGCGCGCGGCCGCGCCTGCGATGGTCTCGGCGGCGCTGTAGCCGAGCGGTCGGCGCGCGAGCTTCTCCGCCGCGCGCTTGAAGAAGAACGCGTGCCGGGTCTCTTCCGCGAGATGGCGGAGCGTGTCGCCGCTCAATCCCTGTTGCGCCTGGCTCGCCATGATCTTCCGGCTGCCGACATGCTCCATCAGCGAGAGCATGTTGAGGAACCGCACATGCTCGGCAGGATGGCGGCAGAACCAGCCGAGCCGCTGCTTCACCGCCGCATCCAGGCCTTCGCCGCCCGGTTCAACGTCGGACAAGGGCGAGGGAGTCGTCGATCGCGTCATAAATCCGGTCCAGCTCGGCCAATGTCGTGCAATAGGGCGGCAGCACGTAAACGACGTTCCCGAGCGTGCGCAAGAGCACGCCCCGCTCAAGATAGAAGCGATTGAGCGCGGGACCAAGCTCGGCGAAGTAGCCGCCGTCCGGAACGTCGAGCTCGAGCGCCGCGATGGTGCCGCATGTGCGGGCATCCTTCACCTGCCCCCGGGCGCGGAATCGCGCCGCGGCCTCGGCGTGATGCTTGCCGATCGCCTCTACTCGCGCGGCTACCGGCTCGCGCTCCCAGATCTCCAGGCTGGCGACGGCGGCCGCGCAGGCAATGGCGTTCGCGGTGTAGGACGTGCTGTGGAAGAAGGTCTTCGCCCGGTCGCTCGAATAGAACGCATCGTAGATCTCCGCGCTCGCGAGCGTCGCGCCCATCGGCAGGAACCCGCCGGTGAGACCTTTGGACAGGCACATCAGATCGGGCGCCACACCCGCCTGCTCGCACGCGAACATCGTCCCCGTGCGCCCGAACCCGGTCATCACTTCATCGGCGATGAGGAACACATCGTGACGGCGGCACAGCGCCGCCATCTCGGTGACGACGCTGGGCGCGTACATGCGCATCCCGCCTGCGCCCAGAACCAGCGGCTCGACGATCAGGGCCGCAAAATTGTCCGGCTGCGACGTCAGCAACCGGTCCAGCGCATCGATCGTCCCTTGCTCCGCGCCATTCGCCGGAAACGGTAGATACGAGACGTCGAACAGCATCTCCTCATAGGCCGTGTTGAACAGGCCGCGCTGGCCGACCGCCATCGCGCCGAACATGTCGCCGTGATAGCCGTGCTCGAGCGCGATCACGCCCCTGCGGGGCCGGCCGCGATTGTGCCGGCACCCGACCGCCATCTTGATCGCCACCTCGACCGCGGTGGACCCGGAATCCGAAAAGAACACGTGCTTCAGGCCGCGTGGCGCCAAAGCCAGCAGCTTCGCCGCGAGTCGCTCCGCGGGCTCGTGGGTGAATCCGGCAAAGATCACCTGATCGAGTTTCGCCGCCTGCTCGGCAACCGCGCGCGCGATATGCTTATGCCCGTGGCCGTGCAAATTCACCCACCACGAGGAGATCGCGTCGAGGATCGCGCGGCCATCGTCCGTGTACAGATATGAGCCTTCGGCGCGCGCAATCCGGATTTCGGGAATCCCCAACCCGTGCTGCGTGAACGGGTGCCAGATCGCCGGCTTGTCAGCGCTCATCGGCCGCCTCGAAATCGTTGCGGTCGAACGACGCCGCGAAGGCCTCCCTCAGCGCGCCCGCATCCAGCCGCTCGAGGATCGGCAGGCGGCCGAGCGACTTCGTGCCGCCGAATTCCACGATCGTCCGTTCGCTGTCGGGCATCGCCTCGCCGACGAACACAACCCCCAGCACCTCCACCCCGCGGCGCCTCAAGGCTTCGAGCGACAGCAGCGTGTGGTTGATGGTGCCGAGGCTCGTGCGCGCGCAGAGCACGGAAGCTGCCCCCCAGCGCGCGAACAGCTCGGCTTGCAGCATCTGCCGGTTGATGGGAACGAGCACGCCGCCCGCGCCCTCGACGATGAGCCGGCGGCCGGGCGGAATATCCGCCGGCAGCTCCAGATGCTCGGCGCGGATGTCGATGCCGTCCAACTCGGCGGCTCGGTGCGGCGACAGCGGCTCGCGCAACACATAGCGCTCGGGCCGAAACCGTTCCTTCGGTAGACCCGTGAGCGCGGCGACACGCTGGCGGTCCGTGTCCTCCGCCGTTCCGGCCTGGATCGGCTTCCAGTAGATGCCGTCGAGTGCGAGCGTCAGCATCGCGGACACCACGGTCTTGCCCACGCCCGTATCCGTCGCGGTGACGATCAGAGGTCTCATCGCGCCCGTGCCGCGCGGATCGCTGTGCCCAGCGCGCCGATCTGCTCCTCGCTGTGGCCGGCGTTGATCGAGACGCGCAGCCGCGCGGTTCCCTCGGGCACGGTCGGCGGCCGGATCGCACGGACGTCGAACCCCGCGTCCTGCACGCGCTGCGCAAGCGACACCGCTGCTTCGTCCTCGCCGACGATGACGGGTACGATCTGGCTTCCGGCGAACGGCGTGTGCGGGTTCAGCTCGTCATGCGCCAGCCGCGCAAGCTTGAGCACGCGCTCGCGCCGCCACGACTCCTCGTCGACCAATTGCAGCGCGCGCAGCACCGCGGCGGCGAGGCAAGGCGGCGGCGCCGTCGAATAGATGAACGGCCGCGCTTTGTTGATCAGGTAGCCGATGACCTCGGCGGATGCGCAGACCAACGCGCCCGCGACCCCCAGCGCCTTGCCGCACGTGTGCAGCGTGATCGCGCCTTCGAGCCCTTCCGCGAGTCCGCGGCCGCGCGCGCCGAAGAGTCCAGTCGCGTGCGCCTCGTCGACCACGAGTATCGCATCGAACCTGCGCGCTAGTGTGGTCAATTCGGCCAACGGCGCGAGATCGCCGTCCATGCTGTAGACCGATTCCACCGCGACAAAAATCTGCCGTGCACCACGCTCGCGCGCCCGCGTCAGTTCGCTCTCGAAGGAGGCGAGATCGTTGTGGCGTGCCCGGTAGCGTTCCGCGGGCGACGCGTGCGCCCCCTCCTTGACCGACGCATGGATGCGCTCGTCGAACACGACCGCGTCGTGACGCTCGGCGAGTGTGGTGAACAGCGCGAAATTGGCCAGGAACCCGCTGCCGAAATAGAGCGCTTTCTCGCTGCCGAAAAACTCCCCCGCAAATGCCTCGAGCTTCGCGTGCTCCTCGTGGTGTCCCCGCAGCAGCCGCGAGCCGCCCGCGCCCACCATGCCGTCGCGCTCGAGTGCCGCGACCAGCGCCTCGCGTAGCGCCGGATGGCGGGACAGCCCGAGATAATCGTTCGAGGTGAAATCGATGCCGCGCGGCAAAGCCGGCGCACGGTGGCGGTGGGACTGCTGCAAACGCTCGATCTCTGACTGCCACCGCATGTTGGCTAGGGCTTGGTCGGCATCGGACCCGGACCGAATTCGACGCTCTGGGTCGTTCGAAGCGGCTGCGGAAAGAGCGCGAGCAGCTCGAGGATCTCGTCGGGCATGTTGGTGTTGACGTTGAGGCCGAGCTCCTTGGCTTCATCCGCGCTGATCGGATAATCGTGTGTCCACCGCCCGCTGGTCAGTTTCTCGGCGAGCGCGGCCGCCGCCTCGCGCGTCATCGGCGCGCGCATCAGCTCGCCCGCCTGCCGCTTCAGCTGATCGATCGCCTTCTGCCCGATATCGGCCAGGATCAGCGTCTGATCGTCGATCTCCGACAGCGGCTTCTCCGCCGCCACCTTGATGATGGAGGCGGCGGGCATGCCGTTGATCTGCGGATCGATCGGGCCCAGCACTGCATGCGGGCTCATCACGATCTCATCGGCCGCGAGCGCGAGCAGCGTCCCGCCCGACATCGCGAAATGCGGCACGAACACGGTGACTCTGCCGGCATGCGCCTTCAGCGCCCGCGCGATCTGCACGGCGGCGATGACGAGCCCTCCCGGGGTATGCAGGATCAGGTCGATCGGCTTGTCCGGCGGCGTCGTGCGGATGGCGAACAGCACCTTCTCCGCATCGTCCATGTCGATATAGCGCGCCAGCGGAAAGCCCAGGAAGCGCATCGCCTCCTGGCGGTGGATGACGGCGATGATCCTTGTGTTGCGCTTTCTCTGGATGGCCGCGAATTTCGAAGCCCGCATCGCCCTCAGCCAGCGCGCCGCCAGGATCGGCTGCAGCGCGATGAAAATGAAGAACAGCCAGAAGAGATTGCCGATGTCGTTCATGACGCCCTTCGGAGGCTGGTCGTGGCGCCCGCCTCCCGCTCGGTCGCAGCTTTGTTGACCCTCGTCAAGTGATCGCTATGATCCGCCCCTCCGTTCATTCTCGAGAATGGGCCCCCGTGGCGGAACGGTAGACGCGGCAGACTCAAAATCTGTTGTCCGTGAGGATGTGCTGGTTCAAGTCCGGCCGGGGGCACCAATGTTTTCAATTGCTTGAGCAAGCAAGCCCAGCAACACAAAAGCGGGCTCTCCAAGGTCAGATGGGGGTGGCCCCTAACTGACAATGCCTCGCTCTGGCTCCACTTAGCTCATGATTCCTCACCTCATCCCGCGTGGTGGATGCGGCGGTAGGCGTGCGCCCCTCGCTCACGATCCCGAATGGAGTCTCAAGCTCGCGGCTGAGGAATGGACTGCGAAGGGCAACACCCTCGCGGATGCGGATGACCTCCGAAAAGCTACCCGTGTAATCAATGGCGGCCTCATCGGACTCAATCAGCGATCGGAATGGCTCGCCAAAGCATGCTTGGGCCGCGAGAAGGGTGTTGATGACGCAGTGCACGGATCGATTTCACGACAGGTCGACAGGTCGGGTCAGGGCGAATAGAGGTCGCATCAGAATGTTAGATCAGAATGTTAGATCAGAATGTTAGATTGGGCGTCAAAAGTCACAGCATCCGGGGCTCTTCTTGGTCCGTTGCATCGAATAGTTGTGTTCCTGATGCATCGAATAGTTGTGTTCCTGACATTTGAGTCTTAGAATGTTTATGTCGTCGGTGGACTTGTTGCGTGCTCTTATTCTGATAATCGCAATTACGGTCACCATAGCGGATCATTGATAACAGAATATCGCGATCCGATCTGAAAAAGGGGGACTGATCGGCTCTGGCGCGGCGGAGTTGCGGCCGTGCGCACTGGTGAGGGGGCGATGGCTGGGCAGCTTAATGTTGGCGATTGGAATGCCATTGTCCGGACCTTGCGGGACGGCGACGGCGTTGTTCCGTTCTTGGGTGCAGGTGCGTCTTTGGGATTTGCGGGGCCTTCCCTCCCCACAGGCGGCGAGCTTGCGAAAATATTGGCAGGTATTTGTCAGTACCCAGGAGTTGAACAAGAAGATTTCCTGCGGGTTTGCCAGTACTACGAGCTCTGGTCGGACCCACAGGAACTCCGGCGAGAGATAGTCCAACAGATCAGCGTCAAGGGTGCCAAGCCAGGGGCGATTCACCAAACGCTCGCATCTTTTCCGCTCACCCATGTCCTTACCACCAACTACGACAGGTTCATGGAGACCGCGTTCCAGGACGCGGGTAAGTCGCCCAAGGTCATTGTTCACGATGCCTTCTCTACGACCGCGCCGAAAGTGCCGGCCGGAACGGAAAAGTGCCCGGTCGTATACAAGCTTCATGGTGAATTGGACAATCCGCCCTCCATGATTTGCACGGAAGACGACGTCATCCAATTTCTCGCGCGGCTTCTTCGCGATGACCCTCCTCTCCCGGAGTCCGTTAAGGCATTGTTTGAATCGCGACCATTCTTGTTCATTGGATACGGCTTGCGAGATTGGAATATTCGCGTGCTCCTCCGGGCTATGCGCCCGCGCAATCGTCAAGGGTATATCAAGTCGTACGCGATTCAACGCCGCCCCACCGACGAGGGTCTCGCGCAAGAATGGGATCGCACAGTCATTTATTGGGACAAGCGCGAGAACATTACCTGCTACGATTATGAAGCAAGGGAATTTTTGACGATGTTGGGTAACCTCTACAACAGACGGTCGGCCCCACAGCCCGCCGGGGCCGGTCTTGCAGCGGCAGCGCCAGGGGCGCCGCCCCGAACGGAGACCTGACATGACGAATCTGCATCTCGATAGCCCATTTCGCGGTCCGCGGTCCTTTGGCGACTCCGAGGCTGATCGTGCATTTTTTTGCGGTCGGGATGAAGACGCCGATCAGCTCGCGTCCCAGGTGATTGTCTCACCCCTCACCGTGCTTTTCGGCCGGTCGCTATTAGGTAAGACCTCGCTGATTTACGCCGGAGTCCTGCATCGATTGAGATCGCAACGGTGCTTTCCGGTGGTCACACGATTCACATGGGTCTCGGACGATGAGGCCCCAACTCCGGAGATGCACTCCGGCCTCTTGACCGGCGACATAACCACGCGATTGATCCGACAGGTGAGACTTGCCGCGGCCGATGCGGGCGTAACCATCTCCGGTGGCGAAGATTTCCACGATCTGTGGTCCTATTTCAGCTTCACTCGGTTCGCCAAAGATGACCAAAGTCTTCGGCCGGTGCTGATCATCGATCAATTCGAGGAGCTGTTTTCCCGTATCGCGGAGGAGCCCCGGGGGAAATTCATCGAGCAATTTGCCTATTTGGTTGGAAACCGCGTGCCCGAGGATCTGCGTCGCGACGCGGTACAAAAACTCGAATCCCCGCTGTCGGGCGAAGAAAAAGAAAAGTACCAGCAGCTAGCCTATGGCCAATTCGGACACAACGCGAAGATTCTGATCGCCGTCCGTGACGACTTTCTGCCGGAGTTCGATCGGTTAAAAGATAAGATCCCCACCCTCTACCGCGCAACTGCCCGCCTTTTGCCCATGACGGATGCACAAGCGCGCGACGCCATCATGCTGCCGCCATCGCAGGCCGGAAAATTCGGCGGGGATTTATTCTCCTTCGCTAACGATGCAGTTGACGAAATTGTGCGCTTCCTGAAAACGAAAATCGTTAGCGGCAAAGAGATTACGGACGCGAGATTCGAACCGGAACCGTTGCAGCTGCAAATCCTCTGCGCTGGGCTCGATCGCCAACGCAGAAAAGGCGGAAAGGCTGTTATTTCGAAAAGCGATCTCGGCGGCCGCAGGGGAATGCAACGCGTCATGTCTGCGTACTACATTGAGGCGACCGCGACTTTGCGCCGTGTCAAGCTGGGAGGGATGGGTTGGCGGTTCCACCCTGTCCACTTCAACTGGCTGATTGTCAATTTTCCAAGGGCGGCGGCGCGGCGATTGTGTGAAATGCAGCTCATAACGCCGGGGGGACAACGAAATACCCTGCCGGGAGATATGATCGCCCGGACCTTCGGTGTCATCGAAGATGACCTTCGGCAGCTCGTTAACCGTTCATTGCTTCGCGTCGAAACTCGGTTGAACGCCCCCTACTACGAACTATCGCACGATAGCTTCGTGAGGCCTTTGCTTGAGTATCGAACGCGCAGAACCCTGAAACGAAGGGTGGGCACTGCATCAGCTCTCGCGATCGGCCTGGCCTTGATCAGCTTCGCCCGGGGTGGAGTTGTGTATGATATTGCTTACGCCAACGCGCAGGACTCATATTTCAGAGATATTTTGGATTCCCAAACCGCGAGTTCGGAACAGCGCGCTGCGAGCATTCGATGGATCGGAACCCAGAGAAAACTGGGATTGGATCGAAGCCCCGTGGTTCTCGAGAAGAATGCTCAGCTCGAGAATGCTCAGCTCGACAATCTCGATTTGCGTGACGCGAGAGCGAGCTATTCCACGTTTTCCGGGGTGAAGTTCGACGGTACCGATCTTAGTGGCGCTGATTTTCGCCACGCGAAAATTCGCGCATCGTCAACCTTTAATCGCGCAGTCCTGGATTCCGCTGACTTCAGTTATGCCGAGATCGAATCTGTTGATTTTACCAACGCGGATCTCAAAGACGCTAAATTCGACAACGTGGTTCTCGAAGATGCCAAATTTGACTTGGCGGGGCTCGAAGGCGCTTCGTTTGCCCAAGCAAGATTTGACAGTGGCTTAAGTCTCAGCGGATCGTCCTGGTGGCTCGCTTCGGGATGGGACCTTACCGCGATCGCGGAGCTTGAGCGGCGATTCCCTCATGCGGAATATGAGAAATCCGATTCATTCAAACGACTCCATGAGGAGAAGCTAAGGGACGTTCCTACGCCGACTGGTACTGAAAACGATGATGACGAGCGTGGATCTCCATTAAACAATAATGTCGAGAAGGCATTTGCACTTAATGAACTGGCGTGGTGGCTAGCGATATGCGGTGCACAGCTTGACGGGGCCGAGGTCGCGGCGCGCGACGCCGTCCGCATCACGGCAGGCACGTCGGATTCCCAAGACGAGGCCC
>Ga0137427_10000967_pt1 | contig 13614 bp, 7 predicted proteins | sample EasRivERMZT700_2_FD_102309 | JGI IMG/M metagenome (GOLD analysis project Ga0137427, IMG submission 102309) | Soil microbial communities from meander-bound floodplain in the East River, Colorado, USA - East River MetaG ERMZT700_2 | ecosystem: Environmental > Terrestrial > Soil > Floodplain ...
TAACAAAAGAACAGGAAATAAATTGGCTTTATTATAGAAACCTAAAGGCCTTTGCTTTGCATTTAAATTAAAATAAATTTATAATAAAAAATACAATTTTATAATTGTTTATCTTGCTTAGTTAGAAGCAATATATATAGCAAGTCTTTTGCCAATGCGAACCTACTAAATAATTTTGTCTCCCTGCCTGCTTTAGGCAGCAGTGGATGCAAGGGTTAGTTTTGAGGGATAGATATTAAAATAATAGTAAGGTTGAAATTAACAAATACCTAGTATAAATATAAGAATTTAAATTGATAATCTTAAAAATATCAACTATTTATCAATTCTTCTAATGGAAGATATAGCTATGCAATCATAATTGCAAATATATTGTATCAATTATATCTAGAGTCCTGCCCTGCTATATGCTTTAAGCAGGGAGCAGGCAGGAGGGAGTAAAAGACAATAGGAGAGGACTAAATTTTTTCTTTTGGAAATTATTAATGAAATAGGTTACAATAACTTTAAAAATCTTTAAAATTTATATCTTATTTTTTTTTCAAGAGTGAGGAGATTCGAACACCTATCCTCGATTTTGGAGATCAACATATTAGCCTATTAATACTACACTCTTCAATTATTTAACACTAAATTTGAAACTTAATTACGAACAAAGAGACTTGAACTCTTAAGGGTTTACACCCACTTCTTCTTAAGAGAAGATTGTTTACCAATTTCAACATATTCGTATTTTTATATTTATTTTTTAATTGTTGCTTCTCCCCCCTCCCTCCCTGCTTTAGGCAGGGGAGGGAGGGACAGGCAGGATAACTAATTTAGTAAAAGCAAAGACCTTATTGTAAAGCTAGAGACATATTTTAAATTAAATCTAGATAGTTTCTTTTCTCCCTCCATTGTATTAGCTGCCTAGGTTAGGAAAGGATAACTCTTTTCTCTTTTTAAAAATTTAGAAATTAATAGCTAGTTTGCTTCTCCCTGCCTCCTTTTAGGGAGGCTCTTTTTGAGAGGCAGATGGGAGGAGACCCTTAGGGTCAAACAAAGATTGCAAGCTAATAAATATTCTTCTTTTATTATTTTTTAAATATTCTTCTTTTATTATTATTATTATTATTATTATTATTATTTTTTTTATAATTAATTTATATTTTAAATTTTAAACTCTATTCTTATAAAAGATTTTTCTATTTATAGTATTAATTTACTCTCTACAAAGCGTAGCAATAGCAACTTCCTTCCTGTAGCAAAATTACCAGTCCTTCGGATTGTTGAAAAAAACTATCTGTCTAGGCTGCCCCTATCACTACCTTTTGTTGCCTCCTTTTAGGGATGGCTGGTGGAATCATTGCGGAACGGTGATTACCTATAAAAGAGAAGCTAATTTCAAATTGTATAAAATCTATACAAAATTTTAAGTTTTAATTGCTAGCTTGCTTCTCCCCTAGCATAGCAACCTGCCTTGCTTCAAAGGCAGATGGGAGGAGACCCTTAGGGTCAAACAAAGATTGCAAGCTAATAAATTTCTTATTTATAACTTAAAATTAACTATCTATTTAGCTATCTTGAAAAAGACATAATTTTATCTTTTTAATTAATAATTTAGTGAAAAAGCAATATTACATAATTTTAACCTGCCTAGCTTATATGATTTATTTTTTACCTGAAGCATTTTACTCTTTCTCCTATACTATTAGGAGGGAGGTTTTAAAATAGAATATGAATTAGTAACTCTATAAGCAGTCGGAATTACCAAAAATTTAATAGGAATAACGGCGTACCTTTTGCATAATGGGTTGCTTCTACCCCTGCCTACCTACCAAAGGCAAGGTTGTCCCTTAGGGACTAAGGATTATGAATAATTTAAAATTTTGATATTTATTAAAAATAGGATAAATATAAATTATCATCCCATAATATTGAAATAAGGATCTAGCTTAAAACAAATTAGGACTTATTTGCTAATACAGAGATTGAGGATTAGAAAGAGTCTTGTAAAAACAAGAAGGAAATATAAATAATAGTAAATTAAATAATATAAATTTAAAATTTAATATAAAATATATACGTAAATACTACTTACAAATAGTAGCTTTGTTTGAAATAATGAATAAAAACAATTTATTTAAAATTTTTAATAACTGTGCTATAAATAAAGATCAAGCAAATAAAAAAATATTAAAAAACTCGTCTTTTGAATCTAGTTTTAATTCAGTTCCCTCCCTGCAGCCTCTTTCCCTGCTTTGCAGAAGCACTAAGGTAAAAGAAGGGTTGGAAAAAAATTTAAGTACTAATTTACCTTCTATTCTATTACAGTCCCTGCCTTTGGTTGCTACCCTAAAAGGAGGAGAGGGAGAAGGTAATAAAAATATAAATAATCCTAAATTTAGTTCAATATTAAGGGCTATTAGAACGATTTGTTTATCTAGAGATGAATTGAAAATATTTAGATTAATTAATATAATGGAAAGAAAAAAAAGTAATAGAAAATTTATTTCTACCGCAGCCTGGGCAGAGGGCAAGGCAAATATTAGTGTAAATAATATAAATAAGGAAAATAATATAAACAGTGTAAATGGTGTAAATAGTGTAAATGGTATAATTGGTGTAAATGGAGTGGATAAAGATATTCTTTCTACCTCTATTGGCTCAATAATTACCGAATTAAAGGAAACTTATTTAAATGCTAACAATACCCAGATTCCCGATATGCCTCAGGCAGAGGCGCCTGAGGCAGGCCTGTACAATTTGGAGAGGCAAGGAGGAAAAACAATTAATTTGTTTTGAAGAAAGAAGAAATTAGCTAAAAAATTAAAATTAGAACAGATTAAGAAACAGGAAGCAGATTTACAAACAAAATTTTTTTCTTTAAAAAAAAATATAAATATAATTACTTATAATAATATTATAAATAATAATATATTATTAAGAAATAGGAATTATAATTTTTTAAAATCTACTTTAACTAATCTTCTTAAAAAAAGAATAAGAACAATTAGTGAAATATTAGAAGATAAACCTATTAAAAATTATATTCTTTATCAATATTTAAAGAATTTTATATTTGCAAAAACAAAATTAAGTTTAAATAAAAATTGTAGAAAATTTGGTACTTTTATCCATTATAATAAAATTATAGGATATAAATTTAATTCTACTTTCTATTCTTCTAATATTTCTCTAAAAGAAAAAGAAATAATTAGTCATTCAGACCCTAAGGGTGAAGCTGCTACAAGCTACAAATCCGATTCCGAAAGAATAACAGATATTTATAAATTATTATTCTATTTTTTTAAAAGTATGTATTGTTTAATAAGTAAACCAGTCTTAAAATATACTAATGATAAAATAACAATACAATTATTTTATTATTTAAATATTCCTAAAAAAAAAATTTTTAGATTTTTTTCTATTTTATATATTAATTCTATTAAAAAAAAATGGTTGTTGCGAAAGCAGGCCGAGGCAAATGCTAAAAAAAGAACAAAAATATTAAATAGATTTGGTAGCCAAGCAAACCTAGTTTCACGATTACCTAAATTATATATTAGATGGAAATTAAGAAAAGCTATATCTAGATTTAAAAATAAAAATTTACTATTCCCTAGCTTAAGACCAGGATTATTAAAGCTAAATTCTCCTCTTCCCTCAAGGAGATGTGGGGCAGTACAAATTTTATTATTTAAATTAAGAAAATTTAATTTAACTAAAGTTTTCCAAAGCAAATTTAAATTAATTTGTAATATTTTAAGTAAAAAATTTAATAAACCTGTAGAATTGCAATTAATTAGATTACATCATCCTTACCACGATAGTAATATTTTAGTTAACCTTTTATCTTTAAATTTTAAAAATAAAAGAAAAAAAGCTAGAGTAGCAGTTCAAAAAATTTATAATAAGAAACCTGTTAAAAATTTAAATGATCCTAATTTAAATTCAGTTAAATTCATTCCAGCTTTTTTATCTGGTTTAAATATTAAAATAGCTGGAAGATTAATGGGTGAACCTATTATACCTAGAATTACAACTAAAGTATTTGGAAAAGGAGCTTCTGCAACTGGAAAAGTTAATTATTTAGATATAGCTAGAATAACTAAAAAAAACAGAAAAGGAGCTTATACTATAAAAATAACTTCTGGACAAAATTTCTTTTAGTTAATTATAAAACTAATTATTAATAGTCTACCCCTAAAATAAAGATTTTATTTAGGAATTTCCCCCCCCTATCTCCCTCAAGGAGAGCTAGAGCAAGCTATTTAATTAAAGAATGAAACAATAAAAGAATAGTTATTAATAAAAGAAAATTATTTTTCTGAATTTGAAAAATACTAACCTAAACCCTCCACCCTTTCATATCTACTATTGGAGGAAATCAAAAACAATAAGAAAGGTGAAAATTAAAATTTTCAATATAAAATTATATTAAGGGCAGGTGATCCGATTGGTAATGGTGGTTCTCTGTAAAAGAATTGGTTAATAGCCGCTAGAGGTTCGATTCCTTTACTGCTCATCTTATTATATATTTATTTTCTATCTTCTAATTATATTCCCTCAAGGAGTAATGAAGGCTTCAATTTATATTTCTTTAACCTTAGGGTAATTTCGCATCCGAAAGGCAATTGGGTTTTTCCTTTATTATTTTTATTTAACTTTTCTTAATAATTTTTATTAAAAGCTTAAAAATTTTATTAAAAGGAGATAAATATTAAAAAAAATAATAATTACTAAAATTTTGTTAATAATATAAATTATTAGCGAAATAACTATTTTTAAGCTTTTTTTTTCTCTTCCATCTACCCATCCCTAGCTTCCAGCCAAAGGCAGGAGCATAGGAGCAATAAATAACCAGAATGATATGATTGACCATAAAAATTGCAAATAACTCTAATTGATCCCCTTTCCTTTGGTTTGTAGGCAGGGAATGGGAGGAGGGGTTAATATAATTTATTAATTAGTATATTTATTATTTTTATAAAGCGAGATGGTGTAATTGGTAACACAGCAGTCTCATGAGCTGTTATTTAAGATTCGAATTCTTATCTCGCTTTAATTTTATTAAAAAAAATAACCTCACCCTTGCTTTAGCAATTTGCTTTAGCAACCCCTAGTTCTTAAGCAAAACAAGAAAGAAGGTAAGCTTTAGTTAGTAGCTTCTCCCCCTCCCTGCTTTAGGCAGGGGAGGGAGGGACAGGCAGGAGAAAATTATTCCCTATATATTCTTAATCCCCCTATTCTAAATAAAAATAAATTTTAATATCAACGAGTATAGTTAAATGGTATAACTTCTACCTTCCAAGTAGAAATTATCAGTTCGATTCTGATTATTCGTATTAAATTTTAATAATTATTTATTTCTTTAAAAAAAAACTAAAGGTTTTGCCCCTTGCTTCGCTAGAAGGACTAGCCTATATACCAGGGAGGTTATTTAACCTTCAATTTTAACCCTAGGCTAGGTTGCTTCTCCCCCTAGTTTATTTTGGAGGGTAGAATATTAACTACTGTTTTTAAGCTATAATATTTAACCCTTCCACCCTAAGGGTCAAAACTAGGGTCCTTCGGAGGGAGATGGTTCTTATAAGCAGCAGGTCTATCTAGTAAAAGAAATATTTAATTATAAAAATTATTCTTTTTATAATCTCATTTTTATTATTATAAAAAAAATTAACCCCTTTTTTAATTGATTGCTTGCATAGTAAGCAATCCTAAAGGATAAAAATTTTTATAATAAAAGCTTAAATTAATATAAGTGTTATTTTTAATAAATTACTAACTCACCTTCAATCAAAAGCAACCAATTTTGCCTATTTATAAATAAACTAGAGACTAGTTGGGAACTATTTAACTTATGGAGGGCTGGTATTTAATATAAAAAAATTATTTTTATTTATATAACTAAAAGCAAGGCTGAAAAGTCCTTTTTTTCAAAAAAAAAGTCCGCCTAGCTTATCAACCTTCCCATACCCTCACTAGCTTTGCTAGTGAGGCTACCAAAGATAGGGGTAGTTAGGCTGGATCCTAAGAATCCAAACTAAAGGTAATAGCTTTGTAGGGAGGCAGGAGAAGAAAAAAAAATAATATTAAAAATTAAAAAAGCAGAGATTTTTTTTTCTTTTTATTAATAAAAATTATAATTATGCTGCTGCTCCCCTAATGGAAGAAGCATTGCTAAGCTAAGCAATATAAAATTTAGAAATATTAACAGTACCTTAGGTAAGGTCTTTCTAGCTTGCTTAAGAACTAGAGAGGCAAGGTGGGAAAATTTGATTACTAGCTTGTTTTTTTTTCTAAGCAAAAAAAATTTATAGTTATATATTAATTATAAAAGAAATTTGCCCCTCAGTAGCTAATTTAAATTTAAATAAAAAAAGATATTCTTACTAATCCTATTTATCATGCCTCAAATCATTCCTTTTTATTTTGTAAGTCAAATTTTTGTTACTTTTGTTTTATTATTTTTGGTTATATTTTTATTATCTAAATATATTTTACCTATCAATCTATTTAACCAAGTTATAAGAAGCTATATTATTAAATTAACTAATAAAGAATAAATTATTATTATTATTAATCCCCTTGCTTTAATATTAGCTACTCCTTGGCTTTGCTAGGCAGGCTGGTCTTTATCATTAGGGTAGCTTCGCATCCGAAAGGCAAAGGAGTAGGAAATAAAATAACCCCCCTTATTTATAGCTTACCGCAGTAACCTTTGGTATTTTTGAATAAGATAATTTGTTGATAATAATCTAGCAGTAAGGTAGGACACCAAAATCATGAATTCAAATATTTTAAAATAAAAATAAAATATTGTTTTTACAAAAATTGTCTATTTTTAATAATTCATAAACTACTTTTTACTCTGGACACTATTGTGTAATAAAATTATGTAAATTTATCTAAATAAAATAAGGGGGAAATTTTAACTATTTTTTGTCTATTTGTAAAGCTTTTGTATTAATAAATTTACCGTCAGAATATATTAAATCTCTTTTAGAATCAGTTGTTTGAATAGTATATAGTTGATCCAATATTTGAATGTTAGCTTTATTTAATGATTTAAACCATTTGTTTTGTTTAAAAGTTAATTTATAATCTTTTTCTAATAAATCAATAGTAATATTATTTTTTTGATAGATTCTTTATTTAAACCCTTAATTTTAATAATAGACTCACCATTTTTAGTATTTTCTAAAGCATATAGTTTAGGTGCTAAAAATATTGCTTTATCATAAATACCTTCTAATTTCATTTTACCTAGAATTGTATTACTAATAAAAGATTCTGGTAAAGGATCATCAAAATAAGCACTATCAGTATCTGTATAATAAAGATTAGGTAGATTAGGATTATTTTTGAATTGACTCATATGTATTCTAGCATATGAGGTAACTGCAGATGCTATTGCAATATTAATATTATTATAATCTTCCTTATTAAGTATATCCTCAATAGGTTTCTTTAGTTTACAAATAATATAGGAACCTATATCGAATAAATCTAAAATATTATTATTTTTTTCATATAATTCATTATCATTTTTTTCGAAATTAACGATATCATCGAATATATCTTTCATTCCGAATCTCCCATATAAACTATTTAGATATAATTTAGCTAGAAAATTTAATGGATGTGATTTTGGATATTGTAGTCTCATTTTATACAATATATCTACATAATCTTTGAAGATATAATCATTTTCAAATAAATAACCTCTTAATATTTCAAATTTATATCCATATTTCTCTGCATTATACAATTCTTCAGAAAAGAACCAACTTTCAAATTTACCTAAAGGTGATACTGTTCTCATACCATCCTTAGTTTTATAATGAGTTTGTAGGATTGGATGTTTCAAACTATCCGGAGCATTTATTTTACAATAGAAGAATCCAAAGGGATTATCTTTATTTATAAAAATATTACCCCTAAAATAAGTAGGATTGCCGACAGGATATTCAAAAGTCCTCATTACAAAAGGGTACAAGGCGTTTACATCATAAGCATGAATTTTAATACCTTTTAAAGGTTTAGGTATATACATATCTAATGCTCCACCTGTATAACTTAGTCTAATTTCCTTAGAAACTCTACCTGTAATACTGGCTATATTCTCATCTTTCATGAAATTAGTTCTATAATTAGCAAAAGCTAGGGATGGTAAAGTGGGATATTTATGAATATTAAATCCAAAATTTTTAAAAAATAATTCATTATATTTACTAATGATTTGGTGTAAACTTCTGCAATCTTGTTCACAGTATTTAATAGATTCATCTTCAAAACTCCAAATTTTATTACCAAAATTCTTTAAATAATTATCATATTCTTCAATTGAAATTTTATTAGGATCAAAATATTTATAATCTGGATAGGTTCCTTTATAATTAAGATCTTTTAAGTAATAAGGGAAAATTCCTTTATTTTCAGCTCCAAAACTATTAGCTAGTTTTTCTAATGAGGTTGGCAAATGCTTATAAGAATCTCTAAAAATAAGTTTTATATTCTTATATTTAGCTTCAATACTTATAAATTGTCCATCGTGAATCAATGGTTTAACTTTTGTGTATTTAATTAAATGTTTAAATATAAAATATACATCAAATCCTGCAAAGTTATGTAAATAAACAATCTTATTATTATAATTTTTAATAAAAAGTTTATCTATAAAATCTTTAACTAATTTATCAGGATCCTTATTAAAGATTGATTCAGATATTTTACCATCATAAAAAGAAATTAGATAAGGAGTGTGTATACCATCTATTAAAACAGTTTCAGTATCCGCAGTAATAATATTATTATCTAATTTAGAATTTTTCACTCTTAATAATTTTTTAATTGGTTTGAATATTCTATTTAAATATCATGATACAACTATGTCATCCTTGAAATAAATAGTTTTTTCTTTTATTTTTCTAACTAATTCTTTATCATTTACAATTTTATCCGTCCAATTAATAATTTCAATATTATTTTTAAGATAAGTTATTTCATTTATATTTTTATCCTGAGTAATTCTTAGAGTTTTACCTTTATCTATTTTAATTTCATAGAATTTTTTATTGTCAGATAAATTTAATTCTAATATTATTTTACCATAATCTTCAATTTTATAAGCCACAGGTAATCTAGTCCTTTTTTTAGTGTCATATATCATAGAAAATGTTTTACTGTCTATATTTTTATTAGTGAAAATACCTTTAATTTTACCCTTTTTAATATTATAACTAAAAATTATACCAGCAATAGGTATAGATTTATAGCTTTCATCTGATAAGGCAAATCTTTCCAATATATATTCTAGTAAATCATTTTTATTGCTTTTAACCACTTTAACTAAGTTAGTTAAACTAACAATACTCTCATCTTCAAATTGGATTTTTAATATTAATGCTAAATATTTGTCATCTGTAAGTTTTCTACTTATTTCAAACCAAAAACTATTGAAACAATCTTTAATTATTTTATTTGATATTAAGTTGTTGGAAACTGGGTAAAATTTATTGTTCATTTTTGTTTTAATTTTTATATTTTTTATCCCTGCCTGCTTTAGGCAGCAGGGAGGATCTCTCCCTCCCCTAAGGGTCCAAAAGCAGGGAGAGATTACAAAATCTAGAGTTCAGGTATATTTTATAAAATATATCTTAAAAAAGTCGCAATTTAAAATCATTAAAATCCTTACTATATGTATTAATAGAATTTAATGTTAAAATCAACAAAATGATATCTTACTATCTACTCTACAATTGAAAGCATTTGGAGTTGAACCAAAACTTTCCCCTTAAAAGGGGGACACTCAACCTCTCGAGTTCTGCTTCCTGCAAATTTTTATTCTGCCTCTGTCCCTAGCTACAAAATTTCTCCCTACCGATCCCTAAGGATCCAAACTAAAGGAAGTAGCTTTGTAGGGAGGCAGGTGTTACTATTTTTATTAAATTTAATTACCCCGGGAGAGAATTGAACTCCCATATCTATATCTTCAGAATAGCGCTTTGACCACTAAGCAACCGAGGCTTAAGAATTTATTAAATAAATATTATTTATAATAAAGCAAGCTTCCAAAGATAAAAATTAATCTACTTGCTTATTTTTAGTAAATAGGAATTAATTATAATAAATATTTAAATTATAAAATATTTTTAATAAGGGGGGGAGCCAATAAAAATTGTATAAGTTATTTTTTATAAAATTAAATTAGTGTAATTCTATAGCATCTCTTAAATATGAACATACTAATAATGTAAACACAAAAGCTTGAATTAAAGATACAGCTATTTCTAAACCAACTAATGCTAAGAAAATAGCAAAAGGTATTAATGTTAATATTTGAACTAACAAATTACCTGTGAATAATTTGAATAAATAAGTACTTAATATTTTTAATAGTGTATGTCCTGCTGTAATATTAGCAAAAAGTCTTACCCCTAAAGAAACTGCTCTAGCTAAATAAGATATTAATTCAATTAAAACTAATAAAGGTACTAGAGCTAAAGGAGTACCAGAAGGTATAAAGAAAGAAAAAAATTTAATTCCATGTATAGATAAAGCTAAAATAGTAACACCAATAAAAATAGTTAAACTTAATCCTAAAGAAACTACTCCACTTGCTGTAACTGCAAAAGAATAAGGTATATTTGAAATTAAATTACAAATTAAAATATAAAAAAATATTGAATATATAAATGGGAAATATATTTCCATGTTAGCTCCTATTTGATCTCTAACCATAGAGTTTAAACTAGCAAAAGAAGATTCTAAAGATATAGACCAATTATTAGGTATAATTTTATTATCATTATTTGCATATATATGTAAACCTATTATAGTTAAAACTACAAATATAGAATATAAACTTAAATTAGTTAAATTTAAATGTAAATTACCTAATATGGGTGCATTTATTCCTATTAAATTAGTTACTTCAAATTGACTTAATGGAGAAAAAATAAATAAATTATTCATTTTATTTGCAAAGAATTATGCTTGGATTATTATATCTTTTTATTTTTTAATAATAAATTATAAATAAATAGCTAATTTCTCCCTACCGATCCCTAAGGATCCAAACTAAAGATTGTTAACTTCACCCTGCCTAATTTCCCTAGCTTTGCTAGGGAGGCTACCAAAGGCAGCTTTGAAATTAAATTTTAATAACAAAGATATGACACCCTAAGGGTCCAAATGCAGGGTAATATCTTTAATTAGGCTCTTGACCCTTAGGGGTGTCAAAATAATTAGATACTTGTTTATTAATAGTATTTATTTGTTAGACTTGCCTACAAACCAAAGGTAGGGGAGGTGTTGCTATTTCAAATGCTAGGCAAAATAATTTTATTATTTTTATTTATTTTTTATAATTTTTTTATTATTTAACGAGCGTGCTTAGATTCGAACTAAGAATATTTTAATTGACAATTAAACCCTATACCAATTTAGGTACACACCCTACTTTTAATAGTTTTTTTAATTCGTATTTATTAAAATATTAACTATTATTAAATAAACCTGCCACTATATTTGACCCTAGCTTCCAAAGAAGGATCTTGCTTCTTGTTTCTTGCTTCTTGCCTAATTTCCCTCCCTCCCTGCTCCCTCCTGCAGGCAGCAGGGTGCAGGGAGCAGGCAGGGGGGAGATTTAAACAATTATTTAAACAATTACTGAATTGTATATTAAGAATATAATAATAAGAATGCCATCATTAATGCGAATAATCCAGTTGCTTCAGCTAATGCGAATCCTAAGATTGCATAAGTGAATAATTGTCCTTTTAATTGAGGGTTTCTAGCAACTGCTAAAATTAAAGAACCAAATATAGTACCTATTCCTGCACCAGCTCCAATTAATCCTGAGCAAGCTACTCCAGCTCCTATATATTTTGCCGCAGCTAACATTTTAAAAATGTTAAAATTTATAATAGCGTCTAACATATTAATTTAATAAAATAGAATTTTATTCCGCAGCTAGCGAAGCTTGCTCCTTTAGTTTATTCAACTAGAAAAGGAAGGAATTGCTTCGCTCTACCCCTAAATGGGGTGTAGAGGAGGACTATTTTATTAGTTTAAAAATAAAATTATATTAAACTATATAATACTCTTTTATTTAAAAATTTTTAGCAGCGGAAGCAGCAAATTATTTTTAAATAAGATAGAAAGCTAGAAGCAACTATTAGGGGAGGGCTGCAGCCGCCAGAGGCAGAGGTAGACTGATAGCAAATTATATCTTTATTTCTTATTGAAGAGATAATTATTAAAAAAAAGGCTGCCTGCCTCTCCCTGCCTGCTGCCTAAAGCAGGCAGCAGTCAGGGAGGCAGCAGGGGTGGCGTGGTTGGGGGGGATTAAAGATACCTCCAATCTTTAAATATTTGGTTAATTATTCAAGCGGATTAATATAATAGAACAATTAAAGCAGAAGTTATATAAATAATAAATAATCTTATTTCCTCTAAGCTTGGTTTAGATTTAGAAGCAGTGCCCTGCCACGGACTACTTGAAGAAAAATTAGAACCTGTTTCTGTTATTTGACTGTAGTTATCCATTATTATAGTTAAGGCTGGAGTAAATAATATAAATAATAAAGAAATTAAAGCTATAGTTATATATAAAGAATAAGTAGTAATAACTCCAGTATCTAATTTAGATAGATTTTTTCCTATATTATAAAAATAATTAGATAAACCGTAAGGTCCTAATAATTCAATAGCACCTCTGTCTATTTCTTTAGAAATAATATAACCTAATTTTAACCCATTTTGAAAAATAAAATGATTGTAAATTATATCAAAATAATATTTTCCATTTAAGAAAGCATAAATATTTCTTCCTTTTTTATTATTAGTTAAATTAATTAAAAAAAGTCCAAAAGGTAAATGATATAAAACAATTGCAGTAAAAGCACCAATAAAACTTAAGATGGCTGGTAATAATTTAATAAAAATATTTAAAGAGAATTCTGCTTCAATTAAAGAAATATTTTTAGGATGCATGAAAATAGAATTTTGGAAAAAATCACTACCCATACCTACAAATAAATCAGAGAAAACAAAACCAAAGAATATACTAAATAAAGATAAAATTAATAAAGGTAGTATTACAATTAAATTAAGACTACCCCCTTCTCCATGTAAAGAATTAATATAAGAAAGTTTGTTTCCATTAGGTGTAGTTAAAAACACTAAGCTTATTAGTCTAAAACTATAAAAAGCAGTGATACCTGCAGTAATAGAACCTAGAATATAAGCATATATACCACTAAAATTATATTGACCATAAGCTAATTCTAAAATTAAATCTTTACTATAGAATCCAGTTAAATAAGGAGTAGCTAATAAACTTAAAGATCCAGTTAACATAACAGAATAAGTAAATGGTAAAAATTTTATTAATCCACCCATTTTTCTAACATCCTGCTGATCTGCAAAAGAATGGATAACAGCCCCAGCTCCTAAAAATAATAAAGCTTTAAAGAAAGCATGGTTTACTGTATGCATTAAAGCTACATTATATTGGCTAAGACCTACAGCCATTACCATATCAAAAAATGCTTTTATAAAACAAAATAAAAGCTTGGAATATATCATGAAAAGAGTGTCTTTTTTTTCTAGATTTAATCTAATCTA
>Ga0137427_10000968_pt1 | contig 13613 bp, 16 predicted proteins | sample EasRivERMZT700_2_FD_102309 | JGI IMG/M metagenome (GOLD analysis project Ga0137427, IMG submission 102309) | Soil microbial communities from meander-bound floodplain in the East River, Colorado, USA - East River MetaG ERMZT700_2 | ecosystem: Environmental > Terrestrial > Soil > Floodplain ...
CCGCGTTGTTTTAGTACCACCCCGCTCGCCTCGTTCCTCGGCTCGCTGCCCCTCCTATTCCAGGAGGGGAGTTCGCGGCCCCCAACATGGCTCCCAAACTGAACACTCCCCTGACGGCCGGGGTTTCAGTTCCTCAGGAGATTTCGGGATTTCGGTTTAGAAATGCAGGACTCGTCCAATCTCCGATTTCTCTTCCCCTCTACGGAATCGGAATCACCGCAACATTCAGTTGTATTCGTCCTCCCTCGCCGATCTGAACGGACATCCCGCGCATTTCAAACTCCCGCAGGAACTCGGCGTTCAGCCACGCGCTGGTCTCGACGTCCTCCCAGGCAAAGAGTTTGTAGTTACCTGGAGTGATGGTTTTGAAACTGAAGCGGCCGGAAGCGTCTGCCGCAATGTTCTTGAAGAGATCCCTTCGCATCGTTCGTAGCGCCATCTCGGGAACGAGCACAACCATGGCTGTCGGAATAGGCTCATTCCTGTCGTTGACCGCCTGACCTTCGAGCTCGCCGGGGTTCGTGTTAATTACGATGGTGACAGGCGTCGACGACGGACCATCCAGGTGAAACCCCGGATTCAGGACATCGATCTCTCCAAGCCGCATGAATTTGACGAAGGCGTTCTGCAATACGGGACTGACTCCCAAGCGATAGTTGCCTGGAATAACTCCCTGTAATGCGAATGATCCATCCCGACCAACGACGGCAGGCTGAGCCGGACCAGGCCCAACATTCGGATCCAACCGAAGGTTTATCCGCAAACTTGTCGGGTCGAGGGCGCCTTCGACGACGACACGTCCTGCGAGACTGAAACCGGCTGAGACTGGAATCGTCACGTCGACATCACGGTCTGTGACTTCAAACGTCGCGCTTCCCTTCAAGTTACCAAGAGTCGTATTCAGCGTGTATTTGCCGGGAAGAATACCTTGCAGATCAAAACCGCTCGCGGGCCTTGTTGACATGGGTGGAAACATCATCACCGTCGAACCCGTCAACAAGAACTCAGGGTTTCCGCTCAACAGTTGTCCCGTGTCCGCGTTGACGACAACGCCTTTCACACGACGACTGCGAACTCCCGGCGGGCTTGTGGTTGCAAACAATAGGTAGCGTCCCGGGATCACACCAGCAAGGTCGAAGACGCCTTGTTTATCCGTATCGACCCGGCGGTATGTTGCATGCGGTGCTGGAGACCCGGTCGCTACCGCTCCCGGTTCTGACACTATGGCGACCCGTCAGAACCGGGAGCGGTAGCGACCGGGTCTCCAGCACCGCATGCATCAGGCGTCGAAGCCACCTTGCAGGAGGGGAGCTAGACGCGAGCGCAAGGCGCGAGCGGCGGGGTGGTTTCCCCCGCGAAGCGCTCCTTTCTGGATTTGAACGCAACGACGCTATATGCTTGGCGAGTGAAGAAACTGGTTGCCGTCGTCATTACGATTTTGTCGGTATGTGCACTGTGGGCCACAGACACAGACGGCAAGCATGAAACCGGTTTCGTCTACGCGCGAATCCGATACCACTTCCCGCTATATGACCGACATCGGGAAGTCCCCTGGCATCACGATTACCCATTCGGCGACGAACTGTTTACGACATTCATGGAACGCATCAGCATGGTCCATACGAATCGCGAAGCGTTCCAGATCGTCGATATCGATAGCCCGGAACTTTTCAAATACCCATTTACTTATCTGTGTGAGCCAGGCTTTCTGGATTTGCTACCGAAAGACGTGGAGAACCTCCGAGAGTATCTCGACCGCGGCGGCTTCATTCTCGTCGATGACTTTCGCGGGCCTCGCGAGCTCGCAAATCTCGAGTTCCAGCTGAAGAAGGTGTATCCGGACCGCGACCTCGTGCGTCTCGATGTCAACCACCCCATTTTTCATTCACTTTACGACATCAACAGCCTCGATATCCCAGCTCCGTACCAGAATCGAGGCTCTGGCCGCGTCGAGTTTCTGGCCTTGCTGGATCCGAAGGGCAACGTCCAGATGATTGTGAATTACAACAATGACCTCAGCGAACTCTGGGAATGGATCGACAAGGGGGAAATGCCGCTGAGCCAGGGAGTCACAGCGCTGGAACTTGGCGCCAACTACCTGATCTACTCGATGACGCATTGAACGTACTGATCTACATTACCTGGGCCGTCCGGGCCTGGCGCATTCCTGAAACTCACGTTGCTCTCCTGCGGCGACGTTTTCCCGAAGTTACGTTCTTTCACGCGGAACATCATTCGGAAGTCCCGGGAGTGATCGGCGAAGCCGACCTGGCATTCAGTTCACGACTCCTTCCGGAATGGATCGGCGTGGCCCCGCGTCTTCGCTGGGTGCACTCATCTGCAGCGGCCGTCGAAGGACTGCTTCCTCTTGCCGAACTCGGCCGGCGCGACATTATCGTGACGAATTCGCGCGGCGTGCAGGCGATCCCGATGGCGGAACAAGTGATGGCCGGATTGCTGGCACTCGTGCGCCGTCTGGATCTGACGATTCCCGCCCAACGCGAAGCGCGATGGATTCAGGATCAGCTCTGCGAAACGGGTTGGCCGACAATGCTGCATGGCCGCCGAATGACGATTCTCGGTCTCGGGACAGTCGGGCTGGAAGTTGCGCGTCGCGCCCACGCTTTTGGTATCCGCGTTACCGGCATTCGTAGGAATATCGGACACGAGAAGCCGGATTTCGTCGATCGCGTCATCGGTCCCGATCAACTTGCTGACGGATTGCGGGGCTGCGACATCCTTGTGATCTCGGCGCCTTTCGTGCAAGCTACGGCGGCCATGATCGCCTGGGAGCAGCTTGCTTTGCTTAACCGAGGCGCCATTCTGGTGAATGTGGCGAGAGGACAGATTGTGGATGAGGCCGCAATGATCAGCGCGCTAAGGGCCGGACAGCTCGGCGGTGCAGTGCTGGACGTCTTCGAGCAGGAACCGCTGGATCCGGCAAACCCGTTATGGACGTTGCCCAATGTGATTATCAGTCCGCACAGTTCGGGGTTCCGCTCGACCCACTGGGATGAAGTTACGGATCTCTTCACGGAGAATTTTCAGCGATACCAACGCAAAGAACCGCTCCTGAATATGGTGGATTGCCGCGCCGGTTACTAAACGTTAGACTAAAGTCCAGCGCATGAAGAGACTGACCCTGCCGGCAGCACTGTGTGCTGCCCTTTTTATTTTCGGCACTTTGACGCGGGCGGCCGAGAACGGGTTCCCGATCTATTTTGAGAGCACAAAACTCCTTCTGAAATCGGAGACCGTCAATCGGACGACGTACCTGCCACTTCAGGAAATCATTGATTTTCTTAGGCTGCCGTACACCGATGCGGTGAATCTGGAAACCTTCACGGTGCGAAACGGCAATACCCGCCTGGTGCTGACCAGAAACAGCGGACTGATCTCGATCAATGATCAGATCGTCCTGCTTCGAAGCCCCATCCTGCGGGAAAACAATCGCTGGCTCGTACCGATCGACTTTCTGACCCTCGGACTCACGAAGCTCACCGGCACGACCTTTCGCTATCGGCCAGGGACGATGCGCATTTTTGCCGGCAACGTTTCCCCACCGGAGTTGGTGATGACCGCTCAGTCACTCGGAGCGATCACTCGTCTCACGTTGCGGGTGGGCTCGCCCGCCCGGGTTTCAATCAATCGAGACGATCCCAAACGCGCCTCGATTCTTATCGACCGGAGTCCGCTGGACCCGTTGCGCGAAACTGTGGATCATAGCGATCGTCTGGTGCAGAGCATCGCTTACGACGACTCCGACGGAGAGTCCAGAATCGTCGCCGAGCTGACGGACGATGTCGCCGACGTTCGAGTGACCCCGGCTGAAGGTAATGAAGTCTTCTTTGTGGATTTCACACGTAAGGCGGCGACAACCACTCCCGACCCGACTCCCGAACCCCCACCGGCTCCTAAGCCGGACGTGCCTCCGTCGACTTCGCCTACAAGCAGGCTTCGGGTGGTCGTGCTCGATCCCGGCCATGGCGGCCTGGACACGGGAACAAAGAGCGCAACCCTGATGGAAAAGGATCTCACTCTCGCGATTGCGCGTAAGCTGCGGGGTGCATTGCAGAGCCGGCTGGGAGTAACGGTACTGCTCACCCGGGACTCCGATGTCCTGATGGACAACGAGGCTCGGTCTGCGGTGGCCAACAACAATCAGGCGAATCTCTTCATCAGTCTTCACATCGGTTATTCCGCGAACAAGATGGATTCGGGATCGTCCGTGTTTGCCATGAAGGAGGATTTCGGGGGGCCGGTTTCCGCAACGTCAAGCAAGGATCGGATGTTTCTGCCGTGGTACCTTGGGTATCGTTCTTCGGCGCAGGCAAGCTCGCGAATAGCCCAGTTACTTCAGGACGAACTAACCAAGGCCATTCCCGGCTGGAAATTCCCGCTCCGTAAGGCGCCTCTCGGCGTACTCACCAGCACTTCGATGCCGTCCATCGTGATCGAAATCGGCAACCTGAATAATTCCGTAAACGCACAGACGCTGGAGGACGCCGGATTCCAAACTCGTCTGGCCGCAACGATCGTCAACGCCGTGCAACGTTTCGCGCAATAGAATGCCAAGACATATCAAAATTGGACTGGTGGTACTTGCTGTCGGCTTTGCCGTGTCGCTGGGATTCTTCGTCGACATCATCGGTCGAATCCGCTCGATGGTCAACGAAACGGAAACCACTGAAAACCCATTTACGCCGCCGGTCACTCCGCTGTATTCACCCACCGATCCACCGATGAACGTGAAGATTTTCTTTCCGACGATCGATGGCGATCCCCTTCTGAGAGCCGAGGACCAAACGATATTCAAGTCGGCTGAATTGGTGAATCGAGCCAAACAGATCCTGCAAAAGTTGCAGGAGGGCTCATCCAGCCAGTCTCTCGGCCCGGCGTTCCCGAAGGACGCCAAAGTGGAAGAGTTGTTCATATCGCAAAAAGGAATCCTCTTTATCGACTTCACCAATACGATCTCGACGAATCATCCGGGCGGAATTCTGAACGAACAGGCGACGATCTATTCGGTCGTCAATTCACTCACCTACAATCTGCCTGAGATTCAGGAAGTGAAGATTCTTGTCGGTGGCACCGAAAAAGAAACATTAGCGGGCCATATCCTGCTTTTGTTGCCGCTTCAGATGGATCTGTCCATAACTAATGTCCCGTCGCCGGAGGCGCGAGGAGTGGCCCAGCAATGAGAAATGATGGAAGGTTGCCCGATCAGATGCGGCCCGTTCGCATCACGCCCGGATTCATTTCCCAGGCTGAAGGATCGGTATTGATCGAAGTCGGAAAGACCCGAGTGATCTGCACAGCCAGCATCGAGGAGACCGTGCCGTCTTTTATCAAAGGGCAGGGAAAGGGATGGATCACGTCCGAGTACTCGATGATTCCGCGCGCCACGAATACGCGGACGCCACGTGAGTCGTCAACCGGTAAAAAGTCGGGGCGAACCCAGGAGATCCAGCGATTGATCGGCAGGTCGCTACGCACATCGATCGACCTGAGCAAGCTTGGCGAACGGACGCTCTGGCTGGATTGCGACGTCATCGAAGCGGATGGCGGCACGCGCACGGCTTCCATCACCGGCGCTTACGTTGCGATGTGTCTCGCCCTCGACAAACTTCGAAGATCCGGGGCCCTGGCGCGAAGTCCAATACGAACGGCAGTCGCCGCAGTAAGCGTTGGGATTATTGGCGGAGCCCCAATGCTCGATCTCAACTACGTCGAAGACTCCGGAGCGGACGTCGATTTCAATTTGGTGATGACGGACAAAGATGAGTTCATCGAGATCCAGGGTACCGCCGAAAGAAATCCATTCAGCGCGGCAACACTGAACCAGCTTCTCGAGCTGGGACGCCGCGGAATTCAGGAATTGATCACACTCCAGAATCAGATCCTGGGGAATCATTGACACGACTCGTCCTGGCAACCACCAATTCGCATAAAGTTGAAGAAATCCAGGCCGCCATCGCAGCCTCCACCGATTGGAGCGTCGAACCGCAGCCCGACTTTGTTCCGGAGATCGAAGAGACCGCTACCACCTTTATCGAGAATGCAATCTTGAAGGCTGTCCACGTCAGCAAGCTGGTGGATGGCCTCGTCCTTGGCGACGATTCGGGCCTTTGCATCGATGCCCTGGACGGTCGCCCCGGTGTTTTTTCAGCAAGGTACGCCTCGAATGCCGCAGAGCGGATTCTACGGGTTTTGACTGAAATGGCATCGGTCAATGATGAGCGTCGGGGGGCTGTCTTTGTTTGCGCGCTGGCGCTCGCGAGAGGTGGCGAAGTGATGTGGACGACGGAAGGTCGGGTCGAAGGCCGCATCACTCATAAACCCATGGGAACGCATGGGTTTGGCTACGATCCCATATTCTGGATTCCCGAACTGGGGAAGACCATGGCGGAACTGACCCAGGAGGCAAAAAACCTGACGAGTCATCGAGGCCGCGCTTTACGTCAGTTGGCCCTTTTTCTAAAATCGCAGTGAAACAATTTGCTGGGTAACCGCGTCTCTAGACAGTATCTTTGGGAGAGAGGACTAACTATGGTTTATACGCTTATCCTGGCGCTCCTTCTGCAGGGCGCCGGTCCGAAAAACCTTCAGATCTCTGAGGACGCAAAGCTCAAGCCACCGTTGGTGGTGCCGGCAGGCACGAAAATCGTAGTCGCCATGGTCAACACGGTTTCGACCAAGACGTCGAAGGACGGTGACGGCGTCTATGTCCGCACCACCTTCCCAATTACCGTGAACAACGAGATCGTCATTCCCGTCGGCTCACACATCCAGGGACGTGTGACGGATATCGAACGTCCGGGCCGGGTCAAAGGCAAAGGGGAAATGACCCTCGCGTTCCACAAACTGATCCTTCCCAGCGGTCTGACGGTCAATTTATACGCAACTCTGTCCAGCGCTGCGGGAGCCGGAGTGAAGTCGGGTGAAAGCGGAATCCAGGGAGAATCCACCAAAGGCGAGGATGCCGGTACGATCGCTACTACCGCCGCAAGCACCGGAGTCCTGGGTGGCGTCGCTGACCGAAGCGCCAAGGGCGTGGGAATCGGTGCGGCCGCGGGAGCAGCCATCGGAGCAGCGACAGTCCTGCTGACGCGGGGCAAAGAAATCATTCTTACTCCGGGAATGTCCCTGGAACTCGTCCTCGACCGGCCGCTGGAGCCGTAAATCGGTAATTAAGGGGTCAGACGTCTCTGACCCCTAATCCCATCATCGCGATTGAAACAATCCTTTTCTTCCGCTACCGTTATCTAGTTATCTATCGGGGCGTGGCGCAGTCTGGCTAGCGCGCCTGCCTTGGGCGCAGGAGGTCGGAGGTTCGAATCCTCTCGCCCCGATTTCAGCCATCCGGCAGAATCCATAGCGGTTAATGGTTTCAGGTCAATTCACGGTTTTCGACGAAACTGAACAATCACTGAACAATTCACTACTGACGTTGTCGATGGCATAGCGCAGCGTCCCCGGCAGTACCTTTGTATAGACTTTTTGGTTTATTTCGGCGCTGTTGCCCATGAGTTCACCGCGCATCTTGGGCGTAATACCTTTGCCGTCTGCCCAAGTTGCCCATGTTCGGCGGAACGTAAGAGAATCCCATCGGGTCGGTTATCCAGCATCCCGGCAACGGTGAGCAGGTGAACCTGACGGTCACGCTGGCCGATGCCGATGAGCCCAGCAGCAGTTACATGCTCGAACTTTTCCACGAGATCGTTGGCGACGGCGAACTGGCGATCGCAATCGAGGAGAGCGATCCGATTCAATCCGGCGGAAGCTGGACCTTCAACGTCGAGCTAACAGACCCGCGCAACCAAGCGTTCTTGATTCACGTGAAGCAGCAGAACTCCGCTGATGACGGATGGACAGGTCCAATATGGTTCGATCCTGCAGTGACCACGACGGACGGCGATCACCAGCCTCCCGTCACACCGTCGCCCGTCACGCCTGTTACCTTCATGGGTAGCCGGAACAGTGACGTGTATCATTTTCCTGATTGTTCAGTGGTGCGGCAGATTTTGCCCGCCAACCTCGTCACGTACGCATCTGAACCTGCTGGCAAACGACTGCATAGGAACTGCCCTCAGCATGAGCACGAATAGAAAAAACGTCTTACGGATACTTTGCGGTAGAAAGTGAGGTTTCCAATAGGGATGGTTCTCGGAAGCCAGTACAGGACTCTTCGTTTTCGGAACCGCATTACAAGTCCATTTCGCAACATCGCTCGAAGAGCACCGTTCGTTCCCGTTAAAACGGACTCGCTCCAAGCTCACCCAAAAATCAACCCTTCAAGGAGTCGACCTGCCGCTGGTAATCATTCGACAAACTTCAGTCAGCATCGTTAGACTTGGGCAAACCATTTAACCAAACGTGAGTCATGTTTCTGAATGTAGCATTAACGTTAGGGGTAATTTCTAGCGCCCTTGGATTGTCTGAAATGATATTGCGTAAATCGCAACGGGAAGCGATTGGGCGATACGTTGATGACCTTACTTTGCGGTTGGAGTACACGCGACCGTTGACTTGGTTCAATTCCCTTCAAAAACCAAACCCGCACTACTTATTTTGGTTTTGTGTTGCATACATCCTCGCTTACGGTGTCCTTGCACCTTCGTGGGGAATGTGGGCACTCCTATGGATACTGTCGGTACTAGCAGTTGGAGCTATTGCGCCATTCCCGAGGATGCGAAGGAGGAAGCACTTGACTAGAAAGGAAAAGCTCAAGACGAAGTGGGCCGCGCTGGAGGCGCTCGTGGGCGATCCCAAACGCATCGGGCTATCTGTTGTTCGATCAAGTGGTACAGACCTGCGGCGAGCAAGTTCAATGTGCTCTGACGTAGGCTAACCATAGTCTGATAGAATACCAGTCCCGCTTCCTGCGCGTCCTCCGCCAATTGAGACATGTCCCCATCGAAATCCTCACCGGCCGGTTGCGCTCCGAGTTCCGGAATTTTTCTTCAGCGATCCATTCCGCACGGGACTCTAGATCCTTATACACGCCGACAATGCCAGGTATGGCGTGATCTCTGAATGCCTCAATGGACTTTTGCGCCAAGTACGCATACGTGCTCATGTACGTACCCGTAACGGCCATATGCCTCCTCCCGATCGATCGGCTCATTGTCCCATGACGGAACGCTGAGGTCGCAACATCAGACATAATCGACGGACGCAGTGGCTAACTAAGGATGTCCGTAAATCATCTGATTGTGCGACACCGGGGCCTACAAATTGGTTGGGAATTTTACTAAACCTCGACTGCAGTCCCACCGTCCAATTCCACCAATGAATCCTCATTTGATCGGCTCGGAAGCCCATCGCTACATTCAACGGCACAACTTACGCAGGGAGCACGGCTGCGGCAAGATCTACCGCAGCCTTTGGTCCGTGTTTAGTTTGAGCTATTTGTCGCCATGCTCGAAGCGATCATGTTAAGGAGCGCATAGCAAGCTTGCGATTTACCCATAGTGCTGGGATTTGAATTTGCCGCATTCATGTACACCTGCTTAGCGGCTTGGATCAATTGAGCATCCGCGTGATCGGGAATGGCAAGGCGCCAGCCCTTGCGAGGCTGCCGATGCGCAAATACGGAAAGCGCGGCCAAAATTGGGAATACGATCCCGTCAGGTACATTCTTGATGTTACCCGCCTCATCACGGTCAATTCTACGTAAAGCGGTTCCTCTGAAGCCGGGGTGTATCTTCCACTTGTTATACACCGCCCAGGCTTGGCCGACGACGTCCAAATAAAAGTTGTATAGAGCCTTCGCCTTAGCCCGTTTGTCACGCATATCGTCCGAATCATCAGGTTTCGGGTCACTCTTAGCAAGGAGGTAAGTCTCTTGGTATTCCTTAAGACACTTCGAAGAACCACTATACGTATAAGCCTTGATCGGAATGCCACCTTCAAGGGGTTTCATCCATAACGATGCTGGAGTGAGTGCAGCCAAGACCTGAATCAATCGTTCAGTCCGCACGAAATCTTCCGTGAGATCCGTTTCCTTCTGGCGAAGTTTCATATCGTTCTCAGTGTTATCGTCAGCCTGAAAGCGCGCTTCAAGTTCTTCAAACATTCCTCTGCGGCCGACTATGGATACCGTCATAACATCATTCTGAAAGTTGCGTGCAATCGAGATTTCGCCAATCAGTTCATCGTCATCAGTGACTATCAATTCGAATTTGACGTGGATTGAGGGACGCGGCTCAACTTGGAAGGTCGCATAGTACTCTTGCAGTACTCCTTGGGTTTGCGCGCCATTAATGATGCTTGGTCGCAACAACCGGATGATCTTCTTTGAATCATCAACCTCGGCATCGCGGGCCACGATGACCAGTCCACCATTCAACACCGCGAAATCTTGCGGTCGTTCTTCGAGTGTCCTTTCTATCGCCCGATGCACCTGCGACTTTGCACGACGTTTCTTGCCTTCGGCTTCAACGAGGTATTCGCGAACGTTTTCATCCGTTGGCAGTTGTAAAACATGTTCACATAGGACACTGCCCGCGTAGACCTTCCGGTTATTCTCAAGATCTTCTGAAGTGCTAATGTTTCGAAGGTTGTGGTAGGCGAGTTCTGTGTAGCGCGAGAGAACTTTGCTCGCAACAATCGTAGCTTTGCTCATTTTTTCTCCTGGCGACCACCTGTTTTTGCCGCCAACCTCTGGCTGGGGCGAGTGGATCGCTTGAGAATGGTTCTATGTGGGAGGGTCAGGAGAGGTCCCAATTGCGACGCCAACGCAATGGAACTCGGCAAATGACCTCACCAGGTCGGGCGAGCAGTTCGTCACCATCGAATCCGGACTGTAGCGTCCACGCGTCTTCTTGCTCTGAATAGCGCAGCAGATACCGCTTTCCGTCGGTCGTCAGCACCTTGAAATACTCCGCGTATGGATCCTGCCAACGGTCTTCAACCGCGACGATCTCGTAAACAGGCGAGTCCAGGCTTCATCAATGCTGAAGCGGATCGGACGCTCGTTGGCTTTGTAGCCCGAGTAGGCATCGACGTGGATGGAAAGAGCCATCGGGAAATTATGGCAGAAAGAGCGAGTGGGAATTTCCCATATGCCGTCTACACGTCAAGATGAAGGAAACTGCATAAGGACCCCAATAACAATGTGCCTCTCTCAGTTGTTCGCCGTCTTGCTCGCCGACAGTTCGGAAATTTTAATCACTTCCAGTCTGTCTCCACTTTTAATTCCGACAGTGCCAATCCCGCGAGTGTCCGTGGTTTTCCCATTACTGCGACAGTACTCAATCCCTATATCGTCGTACACTCGACCAGATTGTTGGTCCCGCAACAGCCATTCCTTCCCATACTGGTACGCCGGCACGTGACCGATTTCATTCAATTCGACATAAACCGCATCGAGAAACCTCGAAACGGCTTGGTCATAGTAGTATTCGATCGAAATCGGTCCACCAACTTCGAAGAATTTGCTTGTATCGATTGTTAAACGCCGTAAGGGTTTGGGCTCACTTGCCCAAGTAGACTGGCGAAAGTTGGTACGCACTACAGCCAGAATTTCTTCTAGCAGTTCCCGCTCCGATCTCGTCACCAAAGGTCCATGTACAATCGGTCCTATAGCAGATAATGCCGCTTCGAGATCCGGCCACCATTTTTCGAAGACCTTTTCCAGTCGATCAACTGGCATTCCTAGTTGACCGGCCTCGTTCATGCTCTGCAAAAGTTTAAGGGTGCCTGCCTTAGTGGCTCCGACTCCCTGAAACTGAGCTAGCGGGTAGCGAATGTCTGCGGGCGATAACTCATAAAGGTACGGAACAACCCGCGCAACTGTTGCTGTTTTGGCCAGAGAACCAGCTTCAAATAGGAGCCAAGGTGCGTTTTGGTTTTCCGGAGTCAAACAAATGACGCCAAAGTTGGCTTCCGCGAGAACGTTCGTCAAGTCAGTGCCCCATCGTGCCCCGGCATCAACGTCGTGTTCCGACATCCACACTTGTACCTGCTGGATCACATCTGGAATCCATCCCTTGAGGGCAGTCGCTATCAACCTGCTTCTTTGTCCGGACCAGCTTACGAATGTCTTCATACGGTGCACCTAAGCAAGTAAGCCGCTAGTCTTCGATAACCAGCATGAGTTCGCCGAGAGATTATTCAAGACACTTAAACGTCAGGCAACAAAGATCCCACTTTGACGTAAAATGACCGGAGATGTGTACGACTGCTCATTCAGCGGGCTCGCCTGTAAACTAGGTGGCAGGTGCCGCCTTCTCCAATCCACGTCCCATCCGACTTTCACGCCGTTTAAAGCCCTTTGATAGTCCAGACTGGATTTACGAATTGAAAGTGGACGGTTTCCGCGCGTTGGCGTTCATCCAGAACGGACGCTGCAAACTGGTCTCTCGAAATGGCCACACCTTCAAGGGATTCAAGGATCTCGCTGCGAGTATTGCAACACACTTGAAGGGCCGTAACGCTGTTCTCGACGGGGAAATCTGCTGCCTTGATGACTCCGGCCGCTCGCAGTTCTATCCGCTCATGTTCAATCGTCGCGAATCCGTCTGCTACTTCTACGCCTTCGATGTTCTCTCACTCGACGGTGAAGACCTTCGGGAGTTGCCATTGATCGATCGGAAGGCAACACTTCGAAAGGTCATCGGCCGGCGCAAGTCACGACTCCTTTATCTCGATCACATCGAAGGTAGGGGCTCGGCCCTGTTCGAGCGGATTTGCAGCATGGACCTGGAAGGCATCGTCGCCAAAAAGAAGGCATCGAAGTACATCGCCGGGGAGAAACCCTCATCGCATTGGGTGAAGATCAAAAACCCGGCATATTCTCAGGCGGAAGGTAGAGTCGAACTGTTCGAGACCACGCTCAAAGGTCGCTAGTTTTCGCAGTTAACAACTTGGCTTTGAGGCGCGCTAAAAGCGCCAGGGCAGCAAGGCCGACGCCGAGCGACCACACCGCTGAAGGCTCCGGAAACCCATAGGGCAACAAAAGGCCGACCGTTGGTACCGGATCACCGTTGACGATCGGGTTGCCGATCTCAGTTCCAGAAATGGCGAACGCCAGCGAACTAGTGATGTACATCCCGGGTATGGTCGGATAGGTCACGACGGACTGATACGCCTTCGGCAAGCCGGGCGCACCGCAGATTCCACACCACGACGTGAACCCACCGGTCATCGACTCTGGCCCCGGGGCCGCTGTTGTACTAACGAACAGCTGATAAGTGCTGGCGTCCTCCAGGACGAGGTTGGTCAATGAGAAGTCATACAATTGAGCCATGCCGTTGCCAGCGACGAAGAACGTCGCTGAACCGAGGATGGTTCCCGGCTCGCCGTTCGGGCCCTCCTTCGCAATCGACACTGTCACTTCCGGTGTCCCGCTGCTTGCGCCCAACAAGATTTGGCCACTGACATTGTTGTAGCTGCGGAAGGTCTGAAACGAGCCGCTAAAGCCAGTGGGCAAAAAGTTATCTGTCCAAGGCCCAGGAGCGGCGAAAAATCTGCTGAAGCCCAAAGGCCCAGGCACTGCAATGTTTGTCGGCAGCACGTTAAAAATGGTGTCGGCATGACCGACTGCCGATACGGATAGGATCACCGTTAACGCAAGGACTACGCGCCGCAACATCTTCAACATAGAACTC
>Ga0137427_10000971_pt1 | contig 13586 bp, 9 predicted proteins | sample EasRivERMZT700_2_FD_102309 | JGI IMG/M metagenome (GOLD analysis project Ga0137427, IMG submission 102309) | Soil microbial communities from meander-bound floodplain in the East River, Colorado, USA - East River MetaG ERMZT700_2 | ecosystem: Environmental > Terrestrial > Soil > Floodplain ...
CCGATCGACGTCCGCCGCCGTGAGCCTCCGTGTGTCCGGCGGACCCGCGCCTCGTCCCACCGAGATGGCCTGCGGGCGTGCGACGACGACGTAGTCACCCGGCACCAAGCCGAACGCGCGATAGACGCCGCGGTCGTCGGTCATGACGTTCCCGACCGACCTCAGCGCGCGTTCGCCCGTTACGGGCGAGTAGCCGTGACGCATCGCGACCACGTCGATGCCGGGCATCGGATCGCCGTTCTGATCGAGCACTCGTCCTTCCAGCGCCGCACCGCGGATCATGCGGATCGTCAGACCCGAAACCGTTTGGCCGTCAGAGACGACGATGGGTGTGCCCGGCCGATCGGGACGTTTGGCGCCGTAGTTCATCGGCAGAAACGGCGTCTTGTTCGCCTGCAGCGTGTAGCGGCCGGCGGGAACGCCGCGAAAGACGAACCGTCCGGCATCGTCGCTCGTCGCGACCAGCCCGTCAGCGGCGTTGAGGGTAACGCGCGCCCGTCTGATCGGTTGAGGTTCCGCGTCGTTGGTGACGACCGTGCCGGAGAGGACGGCGCTGTTCGGCCGCGGCGGCGCGTTGCTGTCGCGCGCAGGCTGTTGGGCGAGCGCGAACGTGACGAGCACCAGCGACCCGCGAGCGAACATCGACATCATCGGATGCTCGTCATCTTCAGATCCATCGTCTGGGTCTCGCCGTCAGTCACGCGCACGCGTACGGCCGCACCGCTCACCGCCCGAAGAAACGCCGGGTTCAGCCAGTCGCTGAGCAGACCAGGCACGTCGAGGGCCGTTGGCATGGTTGGCGACTCGACGACGGCCACGAGGAAATAGTCGTCCGCCGGAACGCGATTGAAGGCGTACATCCCGGTGATCGATGCGCCCGCCCTCAGCATCTGGCGCGGAAAGCTCCCGAAATCCGCCCACGCTTTCGTGTCGACCGGGAACAGCAGCACGGTCGCGCTCTTCTCTGGCGAGCCTTGTGCGTTTCGGACGGTGCCAGCAACTTGTCCGGGCCGATCCGTGAACGTCGCCAGCACACCGGACAGGTCTTCTGTCAAATCGATCGGCGACCGCGTGAGGTCATTGCCCTGCCACATCGCAGACTTGAGGTACCAACGCGTGCTGCGAATAGTGGAAACCAGGATGTATCGACCAGGCGGGACCGGCCCCGTGGTGAACGACCCGCTTGCGTCCTCTTTGGCGAAGTTTCCTTGCGAGCGTCCGCCAACGCCAGCCAGGAAGAGCAGGGGCTGGTCTCCCTTCAATCGAGACATCTCGTCTGCCGATGGCAAAGTCGTGCCTTCGAACTCCACGCGCCCGCTGACGACAAATGGTTTTCTGAGCGTCACCCGCACGCCATCGACCGGCGCGTCGCCGACCGTCAGCGACTCTTCGGCCCACAGCTTGTACGACTCATCAAAACCCTCGCGCCGCAGCGGACGCTTCGTGGCGCGCAGCACGTAGGTTCCGGCCGGCACATTGAGGAAGGTGAAGACACCGGTCGCATCGGAGGCGGTCGCGACGGCCGAATACTCCGGCGTCTCGGGAAACTCACTCGACGGATTCATCAACCGGAGCGCGGCGAGCGGCACCGGACCGTCCGGCCCGACAATGGAACCGCTCACCGAAACGGTGGGCACGAGCGTGAGCTGAACGTCGACGCCGTTTCGCTGATCACCCGACTGCAATGTCACGACGGTCGCAGCCGCAGGAACCGCCGCCGATGGCGCGAACGTCGTTCGATAGGCGGTCCCACGGTTCGCGTCGATGGGGTCGGGAGGATAGTACGTGCCGAGCCGTGACTGCACGAGAGAGTTGCCGACCCTCTGCGTTCCGTAGATGCTCGAGAGGGTCGCCATGCCCATGACATCAATGAACAGCGCGCCACCAGCGAACTCTGACCGCGCAGAAACCGGCACGGAGACTTGCGGTGAGTGCACGACGACGACGTACTCGCCGGGCGAGAGATGGGCGACACGGTAGATGCCGCGATCATCGGTCTGGGCGAGGCCGGCACCATAGCCCAGCTGGGCGCGACCGCCTTCATACCTGCGCCGGTGCACGCGCACATTGACGCCGACGACGGGATCGCCGAGGTCGTCGAGGACACGGCCACTGATCGATCCCAGCTTCATCAAGGAAAGCGTGGCGTTCGTGATCCTCTCGCCGTCGCGCAGATCGACGTTCAGGCTCGCCGTCCCCTCATAGCCGGCCTTCCCCGCCTGAACAACTAGCCGGCCGGCCGGCAGCGCCGTGAACGCGAACCGGCCCGTGGGATCAGCGATGACGCGCTGCGGGACCGAAGCGGCCGCAGCCCCCGAGGCGCCGAGCGTGACGGTGACGATCGCATCGGGGATCGGCTTGCCTGTGGCTTGATCGGTGACGACGCCGACGATGACGCCGGTGGGCGTCGGCGTTTGGGAAAGAACCTGCGGAGGCTGCGCGGCGTGGCCGAACAGGCCTGCCAGCGCAACGAGCCACAGCGTGCACTTCAATCTCGACATCGGGTCCCGCGGCTAGTTTGACACCACAGAACGCGGATCGTGTCAGGTGGAAGCGTTCGCTACTCCCCCCGGAGTGCGATGGTCGGACTGACGCGAGCGGCGCGGCGGGCTGGAATGTAGCAGGCCGCTGTCGATACCAGCATCAAAGTCACCACCGCGCTCCAGAACGTGAGCGCATCGGTCGGTTGAACCTGGAACAACAAGTCCCGAACCAGGCGCGCGAGCGCCAGGGCGCTCGCAATGCCAATCAGGACGCCGACGGCTGTGGTGACCACGCCCTGCCCCACGAAGAGACGAATCACCTGCGACCGACTGGCACCGAGCGCAATGCGAACGCCGACCTCTCGCGTGCGCTCCGCCACGCCCTGCGAGACCACGCCATAGAGTCCGACCGACGCGAGCACCAAGGCGACGATCGCGAACGCTCCAAAGATGACCATCGTCATGGTCCGCCGCGTCACTGCGGTCCGCATCATCTCGTCCATCGTCTGGACGCCGAAGATCGGGAGCATCGGATCGATCTCATGAATCGCGCGTGTGAGAGGTTGGGCCAGTGCGGCCGGCGGCGTGGACGTGCGCACGACGAGCGCGGCGTACGAGGTGGGCACCTGAGGATACGGCAGGTACACCTGCAGCGGCGTGTCGGCTTCAACACCCTCGAGCTTGACGTCGCCCACGACGCCGACGATTTCGCGCCAGGGCGACGGATCCTCCGGCCAGCTCTGCTTCACGCGCTTGCCAACCGCGCGTTCATTCGGCCAGAAGCGGCGCGCGAAGGCCTCGTTCACGACGACGGTCTTGTGGGAGGCTGAGGTATCCGAGGCGTCGAAGAACCGGCCGCTCTTCAACGGCATCCGCAACGTCTCGAAGTATCCCGCCGACACCGGTGCGAAGGCGGCTGTCGGCAGCGCCTCGCGCGCCGGCACCGGCTGATCGCCAACGATAAAGACCGAGCCCCAGTTCGAGCCCTCAATCGGCAGCGACAGCGTCAAGGCAGCGCGCTCCACGCCGGGCAATGCGCTCGCGCGTGCGATCACCTGGTCGCCAAAGACGACGAGCCGCCGATCGAACGCGGCCTGGAGCGCCCCGGTGGATCGATCGCCGTTCAACGCGAAGCGCAGCGTGAGGATGTTGGAGGGATCGAAGCCCGGATCCACGGATCCCAGCGCGAACATCGTCCGCGTCATCAGTCCCGCGCCGGTGACGAGCACAATCGCGAGCGCGACCTCCACGACCATCAGGCCGCGACGCACGCGATGCGCCGAAACGGCCGACGTGTCGCCACGGCCGGCACGAATGAGCGCATGCTGCCCGCGAATGCCTGAGCTCTGGATGCCCGGAAACGCGCCGAGGATGAACGCCGACACCGCCGACACGGACAACGCGAAGGCCCAGACGGACGCGTCCATGCCGATATTGCCGAGGCGCGGCACGTCCGCTGGCGCCGTGGCCAGAAACAGTTGAATGAGACCAGCGGCCAGCGCGACACCGGCAGCGCCGCCGGCGACGGCGAGCACGGCGCTTTCGACGAGCAATTGCCGCACAAGACGCCAGCGCCCACAGCCGAGCGCGGCGCGAACGGAAAGCTCGTGCCGGCGCGACACGCCTCGCGCGACCAGCAGGTTGGCGACGTTGACCGTTGCGAGCAGCAGCAGCACCGCCACGGCTCCGAGCAGCGTCGTCAACATGGGCGTGACCGTGCCGATCAGTCGATTCGCCAACGACTCAACGTGCGCGCGTGTGGTCGCGTTGGTATTTGGATAGGCCTGTGTGAGCGCGGCGGCAATGCCCTCCAACTCGCTGCGTGCCATCGATTCGGTCACACCGGGACGCAAGCGGCCCGCCGCGGAGAGGCCATTGTGATTGCCGCGATCCGGCAGGCCCGATTCCGGCGTTACCTGCTGTCCGAGCGATCCAATCACATCGTCTTCGGTGAGGAGGTTGTAGCGGAACCCGGCCGGCAACACCCCGATGATCTCGTGCGGCAAGCCGTCGAGCGTGATCTTCCGGCCGAGCACCGCTGGGTCGGCGCTGAAGCGCCGGCGCCAGACGCTGTCGCTGATGAGCACCACGCGCGGACCACCGAGCCGATCCTCGCTCGCGGTGAACATGCGGCCCAGCGCCGGCTGCACGCCCAGCACGTGAAGGAAGTTCGACGTGACGGCGCGGCTGACGAGGCGCTCCGGCTCACCGGGCGCCGTGAGATTGACGATGCCTCGCCGGATGGCCGCGAGCTCTTCGAACGACGTCGCCCGCTCGCGCCAGTCGAGGAAATCCGGCCACGCGATCGACATCGTCCGGCCGTCCGTGCCGGCCTCGGTCATCCACATCAGCCGGTCCGGCTCCGCAAACGGCAACGGCTTCAGCAGCACCGCGTTGACGACGGAGAACACGGCCGTCGATGCACCGATACCGAGCGCGAGCGTGATGACGGCGGTGGCCGTGAACCCGCGCGCCTTGAGCAGCGAACGCACGCCAAACTTCAGGTCGAGATGCAACGAATCCATGAGCGGTGCTCTTTTCACATCAAATGAGAGGTCGTGGCCGGTCTGCCGATGAGTGGACAACGCGTCCGCGGCGATTCTCAGAGATTGCGCCCAGTACCAGCGACGGGCAGCGGCTGGCGACGTCTGCGCGGCCCGCGCCGCCATCTCTTCGAGAAGGTCACCGCGAATGCTGGCGCCGCGAACACCTTCTGGCAGGAGGCGCTCGAGCAGCCATCGTGCGAGTCGGGGCGGATCGAGCCTGGCCATAGCGTTACGACCCCGGCTTCTCGAGGAGGAGGTCTTCAAGCCCGACCGTCATGTTGCGAAACACCCGTTGGGCGGCGCGAATCGACACCAACCCGCGCGCACTCAGCGTGTAGACGCGACGCGGCAACCGCGCACGCTCTTCCCCGCCGACGGCAATCTTCCAGCGCACGAGCTGCTTTTGTTCGAGGCGGTCGAGCGTCGTGTAGAGCGAGCTGCGTGACACGGCCCGCCCGGCCTGGGCCTCCAGCTCGCGCCCGATGGCGACGCCATTCGCGTCGGCGCCCAGGCGCATGATGGCCAAGAGGACCAGCTGCTCGAACTCGCCGAGGTAGATGGGAGGGGCAGGTGCCATGTCGACTTTGTAGACTAAGACGACATTGTCGTCAAGACGGTTGGCCGATCACGTGACCCAACGCTGTAGGATGGCGGAGGACCCCATGCGCCAACGTTGCACCGCGCTGGCCGCCGTCTTCCTCATCCTGGCTACGTGCTGGCAAGTCACCGCCCAAGTCCGCGACCAGCCTCGCACCGTCTCCGCCTCGCAGATTGGAACCATTTCGGGACGCGTCGAGATCGAGATCGATCGCCAGCGGGCGCCCGTCCGTCGCGCGCGTGTGACGTTGACCGCGGACGCCGGCGGCACGCCAGCGACGACCACCACCGACACCGATGGCGTCTATCGATTCGAGCGGCTCGCGGCCGGCACGTATCGAATTCGCGCCGAGAAACTCGGATTCGTGCCGATGTCTTCGGACCCGGAACGTCCGGTCGATCCGCCCGCAACAATCCAGATCAAGGCCGGCAACGCGTTGACGCACGACCTGCGGATGCAGAGAGCGGGTGCGCTCGAAGGACAGTTCCTCGACGACCAGGGCCATCCGGTCAAGCGGCTCAGGGTCGACGCCGATCGCATCGTCGGGACTCCAGCGCGTCCCGTGGCCACGTACTCAGCCACGACCGATGACCTCGGACGATTCCGCGTCCACACGCTCTCGCCAGGCAGCTACCACCTTCGCGCCACGCCACCATCCTTCGGGGCTCGACGCGAGCTGTACTATCCGGCCGCGACGAGCGCGCGCGAGGCCGGTGTCCTGACCGTCGCCGCCGGACAAACCATCGACCGGCTCGATTTCACCGTCGCGGCGAATCGCCTTTCCGAACCTGTCGTCGAGACACTCACCGCGCCAGACGCTGCGCGGGTCTCCGGACGTGTCACGCGGAGTGACACCAAAGATCCGATCGCGAATGCTACGGTGCAACTGCAGTCGTTGCCGGCTGGCGCGGGCCGCACGACACGGAGCAACGCAGACGGTCGGTTCGAATTCGCGGACGTCACTCCGGGCTCGTACCTGTTGACTACCGCCGCGGACGGCTTCGTCGGTCTGGATGGCACGGTCTTTCGACCGGATGGATCCGGTGAATCGATCACCGTGAAAGAGCGTGAACGAATCGACAACATCGCCCTGACGTTGGCGCCTCCCGGCGCCATCGAAGGTCGCGCCCTCGATGAATTCGGCGACCCGGCACCCGACGTGACGATCCAGGTGACGCAACTGATCCCACTGCTAGGGGCGTCGCGCTTTGTCCACGATCAAAGCCAGGCCAGCACGGGTCCGACCGACGATCGGGGTTGGTTTCGTGTGTACGGTCTGGCCGCTGGGGACTACTACCTCTTGGCTCCCTCAGCGTCCTTGAAAGGACTGATGGGCGGACGCGCGGAATTGCCAGGAACGAACGTCGTTGACGATGTAAGCGCAGGATTTGCGACGACGTTCTTCCCGGGCACAGACTCGGTGGACGCGGCAACGCCGGTGCGCCTCGCCATGGGCGAAGACACGCGTGACCTGACGTTCGGCCTCATCGGCTCGCGGATGGTCACGATCAACGGCGTCGGCGCCGACCTCGCGGGACGGCCGGCGTCCAGCATCCGCGTGACGCTGCTCCAAACGCATGGCGGCGATATCAGAACGGCGCTTGGCAGCACGACCACGGCGGACGGCAACGGATCTTTCCGCTTTCCCGGCATCCCCGAAGGCACGTATGTCCTGCAGGGCTTGGGCAACGGACTCTTCGGCAGCTTACCCGTCACGATCACGACGTCCACGAGAGCGCGCGTCGAGGTGACGCTGGCGCTGCGGCCGCTGATCACCGCGCGCGGGCGTCTTTCGTTCGATGGCGATGTTGCGCCGCCACGAGATCCGTCCAGCGTGGCGCTCCACTTTCGGCCGACCGACTTCACGGCCGGTCCCATGGGGAGCAATGCCATCGTCTCGCGGATCAACCCGACAGGTGATTTCGAAATCCCGAACCTGGCGTGGAAGGGTGTGATTCGTACGTCCGCGCCGCCGGGTTGGTTGCTCAAGAGCGTACGGCTGGAGGGTCGCGACATCACCGACACGCCGTACGATTTTCAATCGGCCGACGTGAACGGCCTCGAGGTGGTGCTGACGAGCCGCCTCGGTACCGTCGCCGGGACAGTCGTCGATGGCGGTAAGCCCGCCGCCAACGTCACGGTCATCCTGTTTGGTCTCGACGAGAGCACATGGACGTACTTGTCGCGATTCATCACGGGCGGGCAGTCGGATGCGGAGGGCGCGTTCACCATTCGGGGCGTGCTGCCTGGCCGGTACTACGCTGTGGCCGTGGCCGAAGCGCCCAGGCAACAGTTCGATGCCGCATCGCTCGCCGCGCTACGGCCCTTCGCGACCCCGATTGAGGTGTCCGAAGGCGTCGGGACGCCGATAAGGCTGACAGTGAAGCGCTGATTCTCAACGCAGCCGATCGACTCGCGTCTGACTGACGTCGGAGAGCTGCAAGACGTCCCACGAGTACCGGTCGAACCAGGTCCGGAAGCCCGTGAGTGGGTATCCCAACGATTCGAGGTATTCCCAGGGCGCAGCTCGGACGTTTGTCTTTTCGTCCCGGACGCCGATCAGCAAGACTCGCCGGCCTTCGCGCTGCGCCGTGCCAATGCGCAGCGCCAACGACTCAAAGAGTGCTGCTCGGTTCGGGCCGTGCCGCTCCACGAGCTCGGACAGCCTGATGAACTCGGGTGGCGCACCAGCGGGCCGATAGAGGTCGTACCAAGTCAGCCAGTCGTCACCACCGGGAGAAATGATCAGGCTGCGCTCTCCCAAGAGCGGCGACAGGGCGTCGATCCGCGCTTCGATCGAGCGATCCGTCGCAACCGGCCAAATGCCCTGCCGGAGATTCACAGCGCCGATGACGATGGCCACCGCCACGACCACGACTTGGGCACGTGCCGGCCAAGCGGAGCTGACGCTCGCCACGACCAACCAGATCCACGGCGTCAGAAAGACCCAGCGCTCGGTGTCGCTGCCAAAGTAGTACGCGCCAAGCGCCGCCTGAAGAACGACAAAGACCAACACACTGCCGAGCACGACCTTCGACGATGACGCGAGCCCGCCGGGGACGCGACGCGCCTGCATCAGGAACCACGCCCCTGCCAACAGCAAAAAGGCGCCCTTCAGCGCGAGCAGCCATTTCGACGCCGTCCAGAAAAACTCGAGGTACAGAATGTTCCTCGCGACGCCGTACAGCGCACGCGGCACGGACGCCACGCCGAACCCAGGATGGTATCCATGGTCCGACCCTTGGAGCCATCGCGCGAGAGCTCCCAGCGAGTCAATCTGCAAGACGCCAAAGCCGATCGCGGCGATCGGAGCGGCGAAGCACGCAAAGATCACGACGCACAGCGCGCACACGTGCCGCATCGTGCGGCGACGATCGCCGGCGTTCGTCAGCACGACCAACAGCAGACTGGCTGGCACCAACGTGATCGCTGCCAGATGAAAGAGGGCCGCAAGGGAGTTGAACGCGCCCAGCGCCACGACCGTAGCGACCGTCCTCCGCTGGTAATAGCTCGCCATCGCGGCAATGCTCGCCGTGACCCAGAAGAGCGCCACGCCGTACGATTCGATGTCGATCGCCTGGATCCAGACTCCATACGAGAAGGCCACACCAAACGCCGGCAACGCTTGACCGTACAGGTTCAATCCGAGCCGCTTCGCCGTGACGGCGACCAGGCAGACGGCGCCGGCGACGGACATCTGACTGAGCCATCGCATCCACTCAACCGCGGACACCTGCGGCAACAGCCTGGTGCCAACGTCCACGATCAGCGTTTGCAGCGGGCAGTACAGCAGGTGGCCCGGTAGGAACATCGATGACCACGTCGCTTCGAGGACCAGCTTCCAATACCTGAGGCCATCCCCATTGACCGTCGCCGCGGGCAGGGCCAGGTAGATCGCGAGCGGAACAACAAACGCCAGAAGCGGGAGGGCTGCCCTCGAGGCCTGCGTCTTCACTGGCCTGTTACGTGGTCGCCGTCTGCTTGCGGTCCGGCGGCGACAGCTCCCGATCGAGCACCCCTCGATCCAGCTCCCCTTCCCACCGCGAGACCACGATGGTCGCGACGCCGTTGCCGATGAAGTTCGTCAGCGCGCGCGCTTCTGACATGAACCGGTCAATTCCTAAAATCAGCCCGAGCCCAGCCACCGGCACCGACGGCACGACGGCGAGCGTCGCCGCCAGCGTGATGAAGCCCGCGCCCGTGACACCCGACGCGCCATTCGACGTCAGTACCGCGACGCCGAGCAGCGTCAGCTGCTGCATGAGCGTGAGCTCGATGTTCAACGCCTGCGCGACGAACAACGCGGCCATCGTGAGATAGATGTTCGTGCCGTCGAGATTGAACGAGTACCCGGCCGGCACCACGAGCCCCACCACCGATTTCGAGCAGCCCAGCCGTTCGAGCTTCTGCATCAGCGGCACGAGCGCCGATTCCGACGACGACGTGCCGAGCACGGTGAGGAGCTCTTCTTTGATATAGGCCAGGAACCGGAAGATGTTGAAACCGGTGAAGGCCGCCACCGTCCCCAGGACCACTGCGATGAACAGCACGCACGTCAGGTAGAACGTGCCCATCAACGCCGCCAGCGGCTTGAGTGCCTCCAGGCCGTAGTTGCCGATCGTGAACGCCATCGCCCCGGCCGCGCCAATCGGCGCGAGCTTCATGATCGTGTTCATCATTGCGAACAGGATCTTGGAAAACCCCTCGATGAACGTGTGCACCGGCCGGCCGGCGGCGCCCAGATGCGTCATCGCGTAGCCGAACAGGATCGCGATGAGCAGGACCTGAAGCAGGTCGCCGGTGCCGGTGAAGGCATCGAAGAACGTCCGGGGAATCAAATGCAGCAGGAAGTCGGTCGTCGTCTGCGTCGCGGCCGCTTTCGTGTAGTTTTCCACCGCCCTCGGGTCGAGCGTCGCCGGATCGACGTTGAACCCGTCACCCGGGCGGACGAAGTTGATCACTACCAGGCCGATCACGAGCGCGAGGTTGGACATGATCTCGAAGTAGATGATCGCCTTCCCGCCCACGCGCCCGACCTTCTTCATGTCGCCGACGTTCGCGATGCCGAGCACGACCGTGCAGAAGATCACCGGGCCGATCAGCATCTTGACGAGCGCGATGAAACCGTCGCCGAGCGGCTTCAGCTTCACGCCCGTCGCCGGATCGATGGCCCCGAGCAGGCCGCCCGCGAGAATGCCGGCGAGGACCCAGAAATAGAGATGTTTTGTCAGATTTCGCATCGAAAGGTCGTGACGCGAATCTTACTCTGATAACTTCCCAGGCCCTGATGTCGAGAACCGGCGGCCGGCTCCGACTGACAGATGAACGAGGGTGGAGGCCGGGTCTTCAGACCCGGCAGTCAAAATGAGGAGCGTACGATTATGAAATTTATGATGATGATGCACGCCCCCCGCAGCGGTTGGAAAGACGCGGGGATTGGAACCTGGCCGCCCGCCGACATCAAGGCGCATATCCAGTTCATGATGGGCCTCAACAAAGAGCTGAAGGGCGCGGGAGAGTTTGTCGACGCCCAGGGGCTCGCCGGGCCCGAGGACGCCCGCATCGTCCGCGCGAACAAGAGCGGCGGACCGGAAGTGACCGACGGACCGTACCCGGAGGCGAAGGAGTTCCTCGCCGGCTTCTGGATCATCGACGTCGAGAACAAGGAACGCGCCTACGCGATTGCCGCGCGCGCGTCCGCCGCGCCGGGCAAGGGCGGCGTCCCGATGAGCATTCCGATCGAAATTCGCGAGGTCATGAGCGGACCACCGCTGACGGAATGACCGACCGTCCCTCGACCTTCACGATCGAGCACCTGCTGCGTGAGCTGGCGCCGCAGGTGCTGGGCCCGGTGATCCGCCGCTTCCGGGATTTCGCGGCCGCCGAAGACGCCGTTCAGGAAGCGCTGATTGCCGCCGCCAGGCAGTGGCCCGAAGAGGGCGTGCCCGAGAATCCGCGCGGCTGGCTCATTCAGGTCGCGGCCCGCCGGCTGACGGATCAGATTCGCGCCGACAGCGCTCGCCGCCGTCGCGAGACGGCCGTGTTCATGCAGGAGGCGGCGGATCACCAGATCGTGCCGTCGCCCGACGATCCTGCCGGCCTGGCGGAAGAGGACGACACGCTCGTCCTGTTGTTCATGTGCTGTCACCCCGCGCTCACGCGGCCGTCAGCGATCGCGCTGACGCTGCGCGCCGTGGGCGGCCTCACGACCGCCGAGATCGCCAACGCATTCCTCGTCCCGGAAGCGACGATGGCGCAGCGCATCAGCCGGGCCAAGAGCCTCATCAAGAAGTCCGGCGCGCCGTTTCGGATGCCGGGCGATCGCGAGCGGGCCGAACGGGTCAGCGCGGTCCTGCACGTGCTCTACCTCATCTTCAACGAGGGCTACGCGAGCAGCGTCGGATCTCGGCTACAGCGCGCGGATCTCGCCGGCGAAGCGATTCGCCTCACGCGCGCCGTGCATCACATGCTGCCGGACGACGGTGAGGTGGCGGGTTTGCTGGCGTTGATGATCCTGACCGATGCGCGGCGAGCGGCCCGCACCGGACCGGACGGGGAGATCATCCCGCTCGACGAACAGGATCGATCGCGGTGGGATCGCGACGCGATCGCCGAAGGCGTCGCGCTCATCAGCCGGACGCTCTCGCGCGGCGCCGTGGGGCCGTACCAGCTGCAGGCCGCGATCGCGGCGATCCACGACGAGGCCGCGCGGGTCGAAGACACCGACTGGCCGCAGATCATGGCGCTCTACGATTTGCTCGGACGCATGTCGGACAACCCGATGGTCACGCTGAGCCATGCGATTGCCGTCGCGATGGTCGAGGGCCCCGCGGCCGGCCTGAAGAGGCTCGAGCCCCTCGATCAGGACGCGCGGATCGCCGGCCACTACCGGCTCGACGCCGTTCGGGGGCACCTCTACGAGAAGACCGGTCAGCGCGAGGCCGCCATCGCCCACTACCTCGCGGCCGCGAATCGGACGACCAGCGTGCCCGAGCGCAACTACTTGAACATGAAGGCCGCCAAGCTCCGCGCCTCCGCGTGAACAGTTTGGTAATGCCGTCACGGATTCCCGGAGTCATCCGGTCTCGCGAAGTCCGTTGGAGTCCCTCAACTGCACCGCGGCTCAACAGGTTACGGGCGGCCGCCGATTGTCGGGATCGCAGCACGAACCTTGCACAGCGGACGAGGCATCCATGGCTAGATTCGAACGGCGGCGGAACGAACGGTACCCGATTGGACCCGGCTTCACGGCGCAGCTCGTCGGCATCGAGATGCCGGTGACGCTCGTGAACATCGGCGTGGGCGGCTTCGCCCTGGCGAGCGATCGGCTCATGCCGTCCGCGACCCGGGTGGAAGTGCGCTTCGCGGATCTCGCGCAAAGCTGGGGGACGTCGCTCAACGCCCGAATCGCCTACGGCGTGTCGCAGCCCTGCACCGAGGGTGAGTACCGCGGCAAATACATCACCGGATTTGCATTCGTTGACGCAGATGTTCCCAGCGTGAAGCGCCGCATCCAGGAGTTCATCTCCAAGGTCATGCTCGAGCCCGTCGCGGGCTGAAGCCCGCGCCTACGGCCGCCCGCCGTTTCTACCGATTACCCCAATCGAGGCAGGGAGATCCTATGGGTGTCGGTCAACGTGTCACGTTCGCAGCGGCGGTGGTGTTCGTGGTCGGCGGCTGGACCAGCGCGCCCGTTGGCGCCCCCAATACAGCGGCCGATGCCCTCGCACGCCTGAAAGCCGGCAACGCGGTGTTCGTGGCCAATCCCGAAGCGCCGCTGGCCATCGACGCGGCCCGCCGCACGGCCCTGGCGACGTCGCAGGCGCCGTTCGCAACCATCCTCTCCTGCGCAGATTCGCGCGTGCCACCCGAAGTGGTCTTCCACGCGGGCCTCGGCGATCTGTTCGTCGTCCGCGCCGCGGGCAACGTGACGGACCGCGCGGTGCTGGCCAGCGTCGA